>MDTD01150754.1_pt1 | contig 11126 bp, 16 predicted proteins | sample 811221 | NCBI WGS metagenome assembly MDTD01 (sample SAMN05326646, study PRJNA326480) | marine metagenome | isolation source: seawater | place: Pacific Ocean: South West | collected 2011
CATCTTCACCCAGATAGCTGCCGGTCTGAACTTCTATCAGCACAACCGGGAGGTCTGTGTCATTTTCCAGCCTATGTTTGGCCTGCAAAGGGATATGCACATGCTCAGTTACTGCAACTTTTAAAACCGATTCATCCACAGTCACGGTTGCTGTGCCGGCAACAACCACCCAATTTTCAGCCCGCTTCTCATGTGACTGCAGGGATAGACGCCCACCTGGCACAACCGTAATTCGCTTGACCTTATAGCCATCACTTTCGGCAAGAACTTCATATTTTCCCCACGGGCGTTCCCAGATTTCACCGATCACCTGCACAGTCCTCCTTAACACATCCTCAACATAACTGGCTGCACCTTACCTGAACGTGACCGGCCTGTCAGCCTTCAGCTTTTAATCTGCGGAATATGTATTTTTTTCTCTTTATTGTAAAAAATGCATAAATTAACATAAATCTATGGAGATTTACAGCACCGCTCTTACACATGCCTTCAGCCTAATCCTCTCTGGTGACGCCGCTCTGGCTGAGATATTCTGGCTTTCGGTTAAGGTCAGCCTCACGGCAGTGCTGATTGCCTGTGCAATTGGCCTGCCTCTTGGCGCCGTTCTGGCGGTTCAGCGGTTTCCCGGGCGCGGCGCACTGGTAAGTCTTATCAACACATTAATGGGGATGCCGCCGGTTGTTGTCGGCTTGATTGTTTATCTTCACCTGTCCAGGTCTGGGCCTCTTGGCTGGCTGGGTCTGCTGTATACGCCGACCGCGATGATCATTGCCCAGGTGATTTTGATCACACCGATCATTGCGGCGCTCAGCTGCCAGTTTCTGGAAGATCTGCATGAAGATTACCGCGACCTGTTCACCTCATTGGTTGTGCCGCGCCGGATAGCTGTCTTCAGTTATATTTATGATGCACGGTTTTCGCTGCTAACGGTTGTTCTGGCCGGGTTTGGCCGGGCTGTCTCTGAGGTAGGGGCCGTGATTGTTGTTGGCGGCAATATTGACCATCTGACCCGCGTGATGACCACAACCATTGCTCTTGAGACCTCGAAAGGAGAGCTTGAGCTGGCGTTGGCCCTTGGCGTGGTATTGATGGGCAAGGCTTTGCTGATTAACGCTGTGGGGCTGCGGCTGAAAACAGCTGCACAGGCGCGTGCCTATGTATAGCGTGCCTGTGCCTAAGCTGCTGCCGATCCAGGTTCACGGTCTAAGGGTGACAACACAGAAACGCGCGCTGCTGAACGCGGTCAGCTGTGACATTTCTTCTGACGGGATCAGCGTCATCATGGGCCCGAACGGGGCAGGCAAGAGCCTGTTTTTGCGGTGTCTGCACGGGCTGACACAACCTGCCGCAGGAGGGATTCAGTTTTGTGGCCGGCCTCTTGATGAGGCTGTTGTGAAGCGGCAATCCTTTGTGTTTCAGTCACCAACTGTGCTGCGCCGGACGGTGTTTGACAATCTGGCCTTTGTTGCTGGGTTGCGGCCAGATATCACAATGGACACAGTACATCAGCTGCTGGCAGAGATGCGGCTGGAGGGCTTGCGTGACCAGCCTGCCCGGCTGTTGTCCGGCGGGGAAAAACAACGTCTGGCCATGGCACGGGCTTTGTTAACCGCACCTGATCTGCTGCTGATGGATGAAGCCACCGCCAATCTTGACCCCGCATCAGTTCACATCATCGAAACCAGCCTGAAAACAGCAGCACAGCAGGGGATGAAAATTATTGTGGTCACCCATGATATCGGTCAAGCCCGCCGCCTGGCCCGTGATGTGCTGTTTTTCAGCCATGGCCGGCTGACCGAACACACAGATGCCGACAACTTTTTTCATGTCCCACAATCTGCACCCGCGCAGGCCTATTTGCGGGGTGACCTCATTGATCTGAACCCGAACAGCTAGACTCATCTGAACAAGAGATATGAAAATAATGACCTTATCCCGCTTTTTCCTTCCCGCAATTCTGACCAGCTTTTTGTTCAGCCCGGCTTTTGCCAACACTGAAATCATTGTTCAGTCGACAACCTCGACCAAAAATTCAGGGTTATATGATTATATTCTGCCCCTGATGGAACAGGACACAGGTGTGAAAGCACACATCGTTGCGGTGGGCACAGGCGCGGCGATTAAGAACGCCATGAATTGTGATGGTGATATTCTTCTGGTGCACAGCCGCGAACGGGAGGATAGGTTTGTTGCTGATGGCTTTGCTGCCCGCCGCTATGATGTGATGTATAATGATTATGTCATTATCGGCCCGTCTTCTGATCCGGCAAAAATTGCGGGGCTGACAGACGCGACAGACGCGTTTACACAGATTGCCTCATCACAATCGGTCTTTGCCTCACGTGGGGATCTCTCCGGCACACATGGCAAGGAAACCAGCATCTGGGCTGCTGCAGGGCTTGATCCGCGCACAGGCTCTGGACAATGGTACAGGGAAACCGGCTCCGGCATGGGAGCAACCTTAAATATTGCTGTGGGCATTGCCGGCTATACCCTGACAGACCGGGCCAGCTGGACAAATTTCGGCAATAAGGCAGATATGAAAATCCTTGTTGAAGGTGATAAACAGCTTTTCAACCCATATGGCGTGATGCTGGTCAGCCCCGAAAAATGCCCGACAGTAAATAAAAAAGCAGGGCAGGCCTTTATTGACTGGCTGGTGTCTGATGCGGGCCAGCGCGCCATTTCTGCTTATCAGATCAAGGGAAAACAGGTGTTTTTTGCGAACGCAAACCCGTAACCCGTTGGTCAGATATTTAATCTGACGTCGCCAAGATAGCTTATATCATAGCCGTCAAACCTGCCGGCTAGCGCAGTGAAGGCAGCTGTTCGGCAAAAGGCCAGCAAGGACTGAAAGGCCGGTTCAAACACCATTCGCCGGTCGACTACGATATCAACATATTCAGTGATTAACGGCAGAAAGGCCAGATCATACCGGCTGGCCAGATGTTGCAGACCAAAGGCAATATCCGCCTGTCCTTCCAGCAGCGCCAGCACCGAATCCAGTTCGGTATGAAACGCCTCTGTCTGGTGCAAGCGGTTCTGTGCAAGGCCCGCCTCCTCCAGCAGACAGTCAAATAAAATCTGCGCGCCTGCCCCGGGCTGGCGGCGGCTCAGGCGGAAGGGCTGGATATCCGCAAGGCTGGTCACCTGATCAGCACTTGCCTTGTTCATCACCAGCCCGCGCGTCCGCTTTGCCCAGTGCAGCAAGACAACATCTTTATCTGTACAGGCGGCCTCTACCGCGCGAAGGTTCCAGCTATGATCATCTGGGCTGAAAATATGCAGAACCGCAGCAGAGGCCCGTCCTGAAGACACCAGCTCAAGGCCTGAACTGCTGCCGTTCCAGATGGTTGCGATTTCGGCCTCTGACTGGCGCAGCACAGCTTCAAGAAGCGGATCATGGCTGCCCGAAATCGTCAGCTGGCCTGGCCTTGCCGGTTCATGATCCTTATTGATCCAGGCCAGCACAGCGTCTTTGGGAAACAACAGCTTGCCTGTGGTTTTGCTGAACGGGATATCAGACCGGGCCACAAGATCATAAACCTTGCGTTGTTTCACCCGCATCAACGCGGCAACTTCCTTGGTGGTCAGATATTCGATCATCTTAAGGTTACATTATGCTCCTGCGCGCACCGGTAAAGGCCTTTTTGACTTTAGCATCTAATTTGCCCCCGGCACAAAATCACCGGATAAATACCCATCAACCAGAAAACTCATCCAGATAGACGGTCTGTCCGGTTTCCGCTGCCTGTTTCACCGCTTCAATTAGCACAAGAGATGCCAGCCCATCTGCCCCATTCACCAAAGGGGCCTGATTGCCAGCAATAACATCAACAAATTGTTCAATTTGCCGGACCAGCGGGTCAGCAGACCCATAGACAGGCTTGACCTGCTTTATCGGCTGCCACCAGCTTGGTTTGCTCTCAGCTGCCCATAAAGACAGGTTCGGCACCGCCAGCGCCCCGGCTGTGCCACCGATCATATAGGCATGTTCTGTTGTGGTCGGGTAATCTGCATTTTCACCTGAGCTCAGCTCCCAACTCCATGGGCTGACAATGGTATCAGACAGATTAATGGTCCCCAAAGCGCCATTGACGAATTCAAGCAGGATGACCGCGCTGTCTTCAACCTCAAACCCTCTGGTCGCAGAAGACTGCATCGCCATGACTTTTTTCACATCCCCCAAGAAATAGCGCGCCAGATCAAGATCATGGATGAGATTAATATAAATCGGCCCGGCCCCTTTTTTTGTGCGCCAGTCAGCCTGATAATAATCTTCATGTTTCATCAGCCAGCAGGTCATCGACAGTGATACAGTCCGGCCGATATGGCCTTCATCAATCATCGCCTTTGCTTTCTGGATCAGCGGGTTATGGCGACGGTGATGCCCTGTCAGCAATGCCACCTTGGCCGCTTCAGCTGCTGCAACCAGCTGGCGGGCCCCGGTCAAATCACTGGCCAGCGGCTTTTCAATCAGCACCGGAATGCCGGCTTCGATCAGCAACAGACCATGGTCTACATGAAACTGGTTCGGGGTTGCCACAATCGCCCCGTCAACACCCTCTTCAGTACACAACTGCGCCACTGACGGGTACCAATTCACCGCCAGCTGCTCGGCCAGGCGGCGTGCACCCTCATCAGGGTCAACAATACAGACAAGACGGCAAACCGGGCTCTGACGGATAAGCGCGATATGTTTTTTGCCGACAAGACCTGCACCAATAACGGCCAGTCTGGCTTTTGGACGTTGTGTGTGTTCAGCGTTCTGCATCGTCAACGGCTCCGAAAAAAAACAGCTGGATAAACTCAAGACCGGCAAACAGTAGACAACTCGTTATCTGAGCACAAGTTCCCGTCTTGCTAGTTGACGGCGCCCCCAGCTGCTGTATCTCAAAAAGAAACACAATCAAACAGCTTCTGACAACCACAGATAATCAGCGAGACCGAACCAATGGATAAGATCAAGCTTATAAAATGGACCAGCACCGCTGCCGTCCTGACCGGGATTGCCCTCACCAACCTCAATATCTATCCTGTGAATATTATGATCCACGGGGCCGGGGCAACAGGCTGGACCGTTGCTGGCTATCTGACTAAAGACCGGGCTTTGCTAACGAATTTCTGTTTGCAGCTTCCGTTGTTCATATTCGGTATTGTGAATTATATCTGGCAAGGATGAGACGATGACTGCAAATTTCTTCCATATTGATGACCTGTCTCAAGGTCTGCCGCGCGAGCTGGCTGAAGGCGTGACAACCCGCATTTTCCCCGGTGATCAGGCGATGTTGTCTGTGGTCCGGCTTGAGGCCAACGCCAAAGGCCGTCTGCACAGCCATCCAGAAGAACAATGGGGGTATCTTATCGAAGGGTCAGCCACACGGATTCAGGATGGTGAGCATATCCCTGTTGAAAAGGGCTCATTCTGGCGCACACCATCTGATGTGGAACACAGCGTTATCGCCGGGCCTGAGGGGTGTGTTATTCTGGATGTATTTGCACCGCCGCGTGAAGAGTATAAAACAGCTGGCCGCGGTTTTGGCACAAACAGTGATTAAACCAATCTGGTGAAAAAAACAGGCCAGCAAGACTGAAGCTGCTGGCCCTGTTTGATTTAGCTGCTGGCCTCTTCTGCGGTATCAGCGCCAATCTGTGCCCAGTCCGGGACCCAGCTGGGATAGCTGGAACAGGCTGAAAGCCCGGCCAGCCAGACAGTTGCCAATACAAGTGCTGTAACTTTCTTCATTATACTCTCCTTCTTTACCTAAAATCTTGAAACCTCTATTCATTCATGTTCACGTTGCGGAAGGAAAAACGCAATTGTGAAATTTTGCCAGGTTTCTTCGCGGTTTTTTAAAAAAGAACAGGCAAGGCAACCAGAGAAGAAAACGGACTGACATAATGGATATCAGCAGCAAGACAACATTGACCTTTGATTGCTACGGCACCTTGATTGACTGGGAGACAGGCATCTGGGACGGGTTTCAGATGTTGTTGCGGTCGAATAACAGCAGCATGTCGCGGCAGACTTGCCTGCTCGGTTTTGCAGAGATTGAAAGCGCGGTTCAGGCCAGCCATCCGGACATGCTGTATCCAGATGTGCTCGCCCTCACTCACCGTCTGTTTGCTGAACGGTTTGCCTTGCAAACCAGCGATGAGCTGGACAGACGGTTTGGCGGGTTTGTGCCCTACTGGCCAGCTTTTGCAGACAGCGCGGACGCCTTGCGCCAGTTGAAGGCCCGGTTTCGCCTAGTGATTCTCTCAAATGTGGACAGAACCAGCTTTGCGGGCTCTCATGAACGTCTCGGGGTTGAGTTTGACGATATTTTCACAGCAGAGGATATCGGTTCTTACAAACCAAATCCGAGGAATTTTGACTATCTGCTCAGCCATCTGTCAGACAGCAAGGCTGATGTACTGCATGTTGCCCAGTCTCTGTTTCATGATATCCGGCCTGCTGCAGATGCAGGCCTGAAGACAGCCTGGATTGATCGCCAGAATTTGGCAGAAGGCGGATCTTGGGGGGCGACTGCCATTATCGACAAGCCGCCCCAGGCTGATCTAAGATTTACTTCGCTACAGGCATTTGCTGGTTATGCCTGCGGCCGCTGAGCAGGACTGAACCACCAGTCCGCCCCCTTTCTGCCTGACCTGTTAAGGAGTCTTAGACATGCTGCTGGATACCCCGATTTGCGATTTTGGCTGGCAGGCCCCTGACTTTACACTTGCTGATGCAGATGGTCAGAGCCATACGCTGGCAAGTCTGATGAGCGAGAACGGTCTGTTGATTGCCTTTATCTGTAATCACTGCCCTTATGTTAAGGCCATTATTGACCGGCTTGTTGAGGACACAGACACCCTGCGCCGGTCTGGTGTGAACACAGTCGCCATTATGCCGAATGACTATCACCGCCACCCTGATGACAGCCCGGCAAAAATGAAAGAATTTGCCCGGCTGCATAAGATGTCTTTTCCCTATCTGGTTGACGAGACACAACAGGTTGCCCGGGCCTATGGGGCGGTTTGTACACCTGATTTTTTTGGCCTGAATGCAGCCGGACAGCTGCAGTATCGCGGCCGTCTGGATGATGCCAGAATGGGCGCCGCCGATAACCGCCAGCCAGAACTTCTGGCCGCAATGCAGATGGTGGCCACAACCGGCAAAGGACCAGCCCAGCAGACCCCGTCTATGGGCTGTTCAATAAAATGGGCATAAGCTGGTGTTCTGCAGACAGGCAAACAGGCCTTTTGTGCTGGCCTTATCGGCGCAGACCATGCTGAAGCGACTGCGTGACTGGCACGGCCTTATGCTGGATGAGCTGCAGAAGCGGACCGGCCTGAGCAGCTATCAAATCCTGTGGCTTGCCTTTGCAGAAGGGCTGTTTTTTGGCGTGTTATTGGGGTGGTGGTGGTTTTGATGAATGTTTACAGACGCCTGTTTGGGCTTGGCCTGATGTTCTTGATGCTTATGCCCGTTTCTGGCTTGAGCGCAGACACCCCGCAGGAGCCGGTTAGGGCGGCACTTGCGCAGACAGGTGCAAATGTGGTGTTCATGCGGCACGCGCTGGCCCCTGGATATGGCGATCCTGATAATTTTCAGATAGAGGATTGCAACACGCAACGCAATCTAGACGAAGCCGGACGCCGGCAGGCTGAGGCGATTGGCCGGTATTTTCGTGAACATCAGATCACCTTCACCGCGATTCTGTCCAGCCGCTGGTGCCGCTGCACACAGACAGCCGAACTGTTGAATTATGGCAGCTGGTCAGAATTTGACGGGCTGAATTCGTTTTTCCAGGGTCATGTTGACAGGCAGGAAACCTTAGCCCTGCTGAGAGATAAGCTGGACAGCCTGTCTTCTGATGATATGGTTTTGATGGTGACGCATCAGGTCGTCATCAGCGCGATAACAGATATATCACCGCCCAGTGGCGGGCTGGTTGTCTATAGTACAGCTACCCAGAACGCGAAGCCGGTCAGGGTCCCTCACCCGTAACTGTTAACTTCAAAGAGACCTTGTTCTATGCCGCAGAAACTTTGTGCAGAAATGTTAGGCACTTTTATGCTCGTGCTGACGGTTGTCGGCTCTGGCATCATGGCAGAACAACTCTCAGCAGGTATTGACGGGCTTGCGCTTCTCGGCAACACGCTGGCCACGGGATGTATTCTGATTGTGCTGATCACGATTTTGGGGCCAGTGTCGGGGGCACATTTCAACCCGGCGGTTACCTTAACGTTTTTCTTTGCTTCAGAGATTTCCGCCCGCACAGCTATTTTCTATATGCTTTGCCAGATCGCCGGCGGTCTTGCCGGAACCGGGCTTGCTCATATCCTGTTTGATTTGCCGGTTCTGCAAATTGCCCAGACAGATCGGGCCAGCCTGCCCCTCTATTATGCAGAATTTATTGCCACCAGCGGGCTGATTCTTGTGATTCTGGTTGGCCGTGTCTACAGGCCAACTGCTGTGCCTGTGCTGGTCGGGCTGTATATTTCTGCCGGCTACTGGTTCACCTCATCAACCAGCTTTGCCAATCCGGCTGTCACCATTGCCAGGACCTTCACAGATACATTTTCAGGCATTTCACCATCTGCTGCCGGGTGTTTCATTCTGGCGCAGATCCTGGCAGCCTGGCCGGTCTGGCGGTTTGCCACCTGGCTGATGTCTGGTCATGGCCGTGACATTCACACCCAGGAATGAAGCCCAACCGCATTGCCTTCAGTGTCACCAATGATCGCAATGAAGCCATGCTCGCCTATTGACTGTTTTTCAACAAAGACCGGAACACCTGCCTCTGCGGCCCATTCAGCTGTTGTCGCGCAGTCGGGCAAAGAAAAATAAAGCAGATGCCCTTGCTCATTCGGCTTGCGCATAGGGTGCTTTATCAAGGCACCGGCCGCCCTTGGCAGCGACATTTCGCCGGGAAACAGATACATCTCCATCTCACCTCCGGGCATATCCTCCAAATTCAGCTCAACACCCAGCAGCCCTTCATAAAATTTGCGGGCACGTTTCATATCCTCAACATAAATTTCAAACCAAGGCATCGGATTTGTTCCATCAGACCATCTCCTCTTGCTTGTAAAAAGGGGGAATTGATCATGATAGCCCGGGTTAACGAATTTCTGGAAGTCGCAGGCCTGCAACTTGCTGATATAAGGGCCAGAACCGCTCACCACGGCAAAAAGAAATCCATTTTAAAAAAGATGGATTTTCAGCAACATGCGTTTTCAGTGATTTTTTTGTGAATCAGTTCACGTCTTTGCGCGTACTATATTATGACCATCTGTTTTTTCAAACAGATGTGTCATCCTCCCTAAACTTGGTCGCAGTTTATCTGCGACCCTTTTTTTTAGGCAAACATGATTCATCACACTTGTAAAGGGTGAATGACAAAGATGCTGTCTTAAATCAGCAGAACCGGCTGGTCTGCAACCTTACCCGCCAGGATTCAGGACCGCAGAGAGTCAAACAGCCCGGAATAACGTTTAGACAAATCGAACCGCAATTTCTGGCCGCGCGGCAATGCGCCTCTGTGCTGGCAATGCAGGCGCTCACACACATGACAGCCCAGACCAATCGGCGTAAGAGCCGGGTCTTTGAGGTTGATCATATAATCAGTATACCCAATCTCCTTGGCAAATTTCAGATCACATCCCAGCGCAATGGCATAGGCAGGGGTGCCATAATGCGCAGGCTGTGTACGCGGTATGTGATGGGTTCTGGTAATGGTCAACAGCTTCTGGCCCTCTTCCAGGCTGGACGCTTGGGTCATGATCTGGCCAGGGTTGCGAAACGCCTGATGCGGTATCCATCTCCCGCAGGCCCCGCCCTGCCGCGCAAATTCAATCCCCCCTGCTGACAGACGCTTTGAAATATAGCCCGCCTCATCCACCCGCAGAAAAAAGAACGGAATGCCGCGTTCATTCGGCCGGGTCAATGTGGTTAACCTGTGGCAGACCTGTTCAAAATTCGCTGTGAACCGGTTGCCAAGCGCTTCCAGATCATGCCGGGTTTCTTTGGCTGCCATCAGAAAATCTGAATAAGGCATCATCACCGCCCCGGCAAAATACCCTGATAATGTGATCCGCAATAAAGTCGCTGAATCATCATCAATATCAAGGCGGCTGATGATGCTGTCGATAACATCACGGTAACCGACAAGGGCGATTTGGGCAGCGGTCTGGAACAGGCGCTGTGATTCCTGCAGATTTTCAGACAACAACAGACGGCTGCGGTGCGGATCAAATTCACGAAATAAATTCCCCATCACCGATTGCGGCATAATCTGGGTGCGGATTCCATATTTCTGTTCAAGATGCATGGTTATCTGATGCAGTTTGCCTGAACTGTAGGCCGGTCCCATACTGTCCACAAACAGCTCAGCCGCCTCTTCCAGCTCAGGAAAATAATTCCCCGCCTCTTCTAATACCCGCCTGACCGTCTCCAGAGGCTGCGGGGTCACCGCCTCACCCTGGCGGCTGCTGCCCTGATGAGCAGCATCACGCATCTGGTCAAACGCCTGATGCAATATAATCAGAGCTGTTGCGGCATTCGGATGCTGGCTGGCCAGAAGATGAACATCCCGGCGTGACATCTGCACCCCATCCAGGACTTGATCAGACATGACTTCTGTCAACAGGGCGGTCAGCCGGGACGAATCATCCTCAGCCATCTCACGCAGGTCAATGTCATAGGTCTGCCCCAGGCGAAACAGAATCGGGACGGTCACCGGCCTGGCGTTATTTTCCAGCAAATTCAGATAAGAGGTCGAAATGCCAAGTTCGGCTGCCATATCAGACTGGCTGAGCTTCAGCGTGTTCCGCAACCGCCTGATCTTATGGCCAACCATCACCTTGCCTGCCTGCAGTTCTGCCATGGCTGTGTCTCCAGATTGGTCTGCGTTTTGTAAATAAATCTTACACCATATATGTAAATATTTTACAATATTAAATTGTGAATTTTTACAATTTTAACTCGTTACACCTTTTAATTAGCTTTTCGGAAATCCATACTGTAAGACGAAAAACAACACAGCGATGCGGACCGGCTTATCCCTTGCTCGCATCATCACCACCAGACCCTATTTTAGGAGATGACCATGACACAGACATTTGAACAGCTGACC
>MDTD01177497.1_pt1 | contig 11126 bp, 6 predicted proteins | sample 811221 | NCBI WGS metagenome assembly MDTD01 (sample SAMN05326646, study PRJNA326480) | marine metagenome | isolation source: seawater | place: Pacific Ocean: South West | collected 2011
GAGTAGGCATGTACGACGTACCACTTTAAAGCCATGTTGCTACCCTCAACCCAAAATCAGTGACGCGAGCCAACCCAGCACGCTATCGAGGCCCCACAAGATCAGCCCCGTAATGATTACAAACACAAACACGATTAACGTGGTTTGCGTGGTCTCTTGCCGCGTTGGCCAGACCACCTTGCGAATTTCTGTCCGTGACCCTTTCACCAGAGTGAAAAAGTCACCGCCTTTTTGCGTTAGTGAAGCCACCCAGCCCGCTACCAGTGCGAGCACCAGCAGCGCCAACACGCGGTACAGAATCGGCTGGTCCCCAAAGTAGCTATTGCCGTATACGCCGCCGCCTAACAGCGCCAACACGACAACCCATTTCAGCGAATCAAGCCTGCCTGCTGCGGCTTCACTCATGTTCAATCTCCACCCCGACCCGGACCCATGCCCGCCGTCGGCTTTGTTCACCGCCCCAGCCTGCTCAGCTGAGGTGGCAGGCCAGGAGGGAATCGAACCCCCAACCTGCGGATTTGGAATCCGCTGCTCTGCCAATTGAGCTACTGGCCTTCCACTTCTTTTCCCGCCGTCTTAGTTAATACTAGGACCCACTGACCAGAGACGACGAAGCCGAACGGCCTCGGAGGGCAGTTCGGCTCATGTATCGGGCGGCCCGCAGGCCGCCAAGATGCTTAGTCGAGAATTTTGGCGACGACGCCTGCACCCACTGTTCGGCCACCCTCACGGATCGCAAAACGCAGGCCCTCTTCCATCGCAATCGGAGCAATCAGCTCAGCAACAAAATTGATGTTGTCACCCGGCATCACCATCTCAACACCCTCAGGTAGCTCAACTGCACCCGTTACGTCCGTCGTACGGAAGTAAAACTGCGGGCGGTAGCCCTTAAAGAACGGCGTGTGTCGGCCACCCTCGTCCTTCGAAAGTACATAAACCTCTGCCTCGAACTTAGTGTGTGGGTTCACAGATCCCGGAATCGCCAGTACCTGACCACGCTCAACCTCGTCACGCTTTGTACCACGCAGCAGAACACCCACGTTCTCTCCTGCACGGCCCTCGTCAAGAAGCTTGCGGAACATCTCAACGCCCGTGCAGGTCGTCGTCTGGGTCTCTTTGATACCAATAATCTCGATCTCGTCACCCACCTTGATGATGCCACGCTCAACACGACCCGTTACAACCGTACCCCGGCCAGAGATCGAGAACACGTCCTCAACCGGCATCAGAAACGGCTGGTCAATCGCACGCTCAGGCTCAGGAATGTAAGCATCCAGAGTCTCAACCAGCGTCTTAACCGCCGTCGTGCCCAGACCGTTGTCGTCCTTACCTTCCAGCGCCATCAGCGCAGAACCGCAAATGATCGGCGTGTCATCGCCAGGAAACTCGTAAGTATCCAGAAGCTCACGGAGCTCCATCTCAACCAGTTCCTTCATCTCTGTGTACTCTTCAGAGTCAACACCACCGCAGTCTTCTGCCAGCAGGTCAGCTTTGTTCAGGAAGATCACTATATAGGGAACGCCTACCTGACGAGACAGCAGGATGTGCTCACGGGTCTGCGGCATTGGGCCGTCAGTCGCACCACATACCAATATAGCGCCGTCCATCTGTGCCGCACCCGTGATCATGTTCTTCACATAGTCAGCGTGTCCGGGGCAGTCAACGTGGGCGTAGTGACGTCCATCTGACTCGTACTCAACGTGAGAGGTCGCGATCGTGATACCACGCTCCTTCTCTTCCGGTGCGTTATCAATACCGTCAAACGCTACCAGCTCTCCGCCCCATACCTCCGAGCAGACCCGCGTCAACGCCGCAGTCAGCGTCGTCTTACCGTGATCTACGTGTCCAATCGTGCCCACATTCACGTGGGGCTTCGAACGCTCAAATGCCTCTTTTGCCATCTTCCTTCACCTTAAAAGTTCAGACGATCAGGACGTCTGGTTTTTAGAAATAATGTCCTGAGCCACGTTGCTTGGCGCAGGCCTATACTTGGAAAACTCCATGGTGTACGTTGCTCGACCTTGTGTGGCACTTCGCAAGTCTGTCGCGTAACCGAACATCTCGGCCAACGGCACTTCAGCATTGACGATCTTGCCTGAGGCATTTTCGTCCATCCCCTGAATGAGGCCGCGTCGACGGTTCAAGTCGCCTACCACGTCACCCATGTTCTCTTCCGGAGTAACGACCTCAACTTGCATCATCGGCTCAAGCAGCTCAGCACCACCCACTTCAGCTAGTTTTTTGGTCGCCATGCTGGCCGCAATCTTGAACGCCATTTCACTGGAGTCCACATCGTGGAACGATCCGTCGTAGAGAGTAGCCTTCAGGCCAAGTAACGGATATCCCGCCAGTACGCCGTTCTGCATCTGCTCCTCGATACCTTTTGATACCGCAGGAATGTATTCACGAGGCACAATCCCGCCAACAATTTCATTAACGAACTCGAGGCCTTCCTCACTGGTATCTTCTGCGGGCTCAAACTTCACCCATACGTGGCCGTACTGACCGCGACCACCCGACTGGCGAACAAACTTTCCTTCGATCTCGGTGGTAGTCGTAATGCGCTCTCGATATGCGACCTGTGGCTTACCGATATTCGCTTCAACGCTGAACTCACGGCGCATACGGTCAACAATAATATCGAGGTGAAGCTCACCCATACCAGAGATTATGGTCTGCCCGGTCTCTTCATCTGTCTTAACGCGGAAAGAGGGGTCTTCCTGAGCGAGCTTGCCCAATGCTATACCCATCTTCTCTTGATCCGCTTTAGATTTGGGCTCGACCGCGACTGAAATCACCGGCTCGGGGAACTCCATGCGCTCGAGGATGACGATATTGTCAGAGTCACATAACGTGTCACCCGTAGTGACGTCCTTCAAACCAATGGCAGCTGCGATATCGCCCGCCAGCACTTCTTTAATTTCCTCCCGGCTGTTTGAGTGCATCTGCACCATCCGGCCAACGCGTTCTTTCTTCTGTTTCACCGCGTTGTAGACGCCAGTACCGGACTCCAATTTGCCAGAGTACACGCGGAAGAATGTCAAAGTGCCGACAAAAGGGTCAGTCGCGATTTTGAACGCCAGTGCAGAGAAGGGTTCGTTGTCGTCTGAAGGTCGTGTAACCACCGTCTCACCGTCCTCGAGGGTCCCTTCGATCGCCTTCACCTCAGTCGGAGACGGCAGGTACTCAATGACCGCGTCCAGTACCGCCTGAACGCCTTTGTTCTTAAATGCTGACCCACCAAGGATTGGCACGATCTCGTTCGAGAGAGTACGGATGCGAATGCCGTCTTTTATCTCTTCTTCAGTGAGCTCTCCCTCGTCGAGATATTTAGTCATTAGTTCCTCATTGGCTTCAGCGGCCGCTTCAACCATGTACTCACGCATTTCTGCGACTTTGTCCTCGAGATCCGCAGGGATGTCACCGTATTCGAAAGTCATACCCATGTCGTCTTCGTTCCAAATGATCGCCTTTTGCTTGATCAGGTCGATCACGCCCTTGAAATCCTCCTCGGCACCAATCGTCATTTGAATCGGCACGGCGTTGCAGCCGAGTCGCTCGCGGAGCTGCTCAACCACCATGTCAAAGTCAGCACCTGCGCGGTCCATCTTATTGACGAACACCATACGCGGGACTTCATATTTATTAGCCTGCCGCCATACTGTCTCAGTCTGCGGCTGAACACCTGAAGAGCCGCACAGCACGACCACAGCGCCATCGAGCACACGCAGTGAGCGCTCCACTTCTATCGTAAAGTCAACGTGCCCGGGCGTATCAATAATATTGACGCGGTGCTGGTCAAACTGCTGCTGCATGCCCTGCCAGAAACAAGTCGTCGCAGCAGAGGTTATCGTGATACCCCGCTCCTGTTCCTGTTCCATCCAGTCCATAGTGGCCGCACCATCGTGCACCTCACCGATCTTATGTGAGAGACCGGTATAAAATAGTACTCGCTCAGTGGTGGTGGTTTTCCCAGCATCTACATGTGCAACAATACCGATGTTGCGATACCGGTTGATCGGAGTCTTACGAGCCACGACGGTGTCCTCAGATTAAGGTTGGCAGACTGGGTTTTAAAATCGGAAGTGCGAGAAAGCCTTATTGGCTTCAGCCATGCGATGCACATCTTCGCGCTTCTTTACCGCATTACCTTTGCCCGACGCGGCATCAACGATCTCACCGGCGAGACGCTGACGCATGGATTTCTCACCGCGGTTGCGTGCGTAATCGACGAGCCAACGCATGGACAGCGCCACGCGACGTGACGGACGGACTTCAACGGGCACCTGGTAAGTGGCACCTCCCACGCGACGCGATTTCACCTCAACCATGGGGGCAATGTTTTCCAATGCTTCGTCGAACACTTCGATCGGATCGCGCTTGGTGCGCTCTTCAACTAGATCCAGGGCGCCATATACGATGGACTCAGCGACCGACTTTTTACCGCTGATCATCACATGGTTCATGAACTTGGCGAGTATGGGGTTCCCGAATTTGGGATCAGGTAGCACCTCACGCCTGGCTACAACGCGTCTTCTTGGCATGTCAATTTTCCTATCTCTTCAGGGTTCCCGACCACTGCAACACAAGGGTCGGCCTTACTGTCACAGCTGTGACACTAGGTGGGTGCCCAGCAGGGCAGCCGCTCTATTATTTGGGTCGTTTAGCTCCGTACTTGGATCGCCCTTGCTTACGATCAGAGACGCCAGAGGTATCCAAGCTGCCGCGAACAGTGTGATATCGCACACCCGGCAAATCCTTTACACGTCCGCCGCGAATCAGCACCACGCTGTGCTCCTGCAGATTATGGCCCTCGCCACCAATGTAGGAGGACACCTCAAACCCGTTAGTGAGCCGTACACGGCAGACCTTTCTCAGAGCCGAGTTCGGCTTCTTTGGGGTGGTGGTATAAACACGTGTGCACACGCCCCGACGCTGTGGGCATGCTTGCAAAGCCGGCACACCGCTCTTGGTGGCTTTACGCTTGCGCGGTTTGCGTACAAGCTGGTTAATGGTTGCCATTCAGCATTTGCTCCCAATCTTGTGTTCAGGGCCCGGGCCCCAAAAAGAAAGCGCGCAGTTTATAGACCGGCCTAAAACCGGTCAAGCGCGCCCGACTGCGACTATTCCTCTGCGACGCCCTCGCCAGAATCCGCTGCTTCAGCGCGCTCCATTTCCTCTGCAAAGGTCTCGGTGAACTCCTCATCAGACATGCTGAGCATGAGCTCGTCTCCCTCGGATTGCTTGCGCCGACGCTCTTCGTGATACGCGAGGCCGGTGCCAGCCGGGATCAAACGACCGACGATCACGTTCTCTTTCAGACCACGCAGATAATCCCGCTTTCCAGTTACCGCCGCTTCGGTCAGAACACGCGTGGTCTCCTGAAACGACGCCGCAGAAATGAAGCTCTCTGTCGCAAGCGAGGCTTTGGTGATACCCAGAAGTTCGCGGCTCGCCGATGGTGAGACCAAACCTTCGGCGTCAAGGCGATCGCACTCTTCGAGGAACGCTGTATATTCCGCCTGCTCACCCTTGATAAAGGTGGAGTCACCGGTAGCAGTGATCTCCACTTTGCGCAGCATCTGACGAACAATGACCTCAATGTGCTTATCATTGATCTTTACACCCTGCAGGCGATAAACCTCCTGAATCTCGTTGACGATGTACTCAGCAAGAGCAGGAATACCTTTCAGGCGCAGAATGTCATGAGGGCTCAGCGGTCCTTCCGATACGACCTCGCCCTTCTGCACCGTTTCACCTTCAAACACCGACAGCTGACGCCACTTGGGAATCAACTCTTCGTAATGATCGGAACTATCTGGCAACAATGAACCATCAGTCGGCGTAATCACCAACCGCCGCTTGCCCTTGGTTTCCTTGCCAAAGCTGACGGTGCCGGAGATCTCTGCGAGGATCGCAGGTTCTTTCGGCTTACGCGCTTCGAATAAGTCAGCAACACGCGGTAGACCACCGGTAATATCCCTGGTCTTGGAGCCTTCCTGCGGGATACGCGCAATAACGTCCCCTACCTCGACTTTGGCGCCGTCTTCTAGGTTGACCATCGCTCCATGGGGTAGGAAGTAATGGGCAGGCACGTTAGTGCCTGCCAGCATAAGCTCCTTGCCTTTCCCATCGACCAGTGTCACGGCAGGACGGATGTCCTTGCCCGCTGTGGGTCGCTCTGCAACGTCCAATACAGAAATGCTGGACAGCCCCGTGAACTCGTCGGTTTGACGCTTAATCGTGACACCTTCGTCCATGCCACTAAATTTCACAGTACCCGCAACCTCGGTGATAATCGGATGCGTGTGTGGGTCCCAAGTGGCGACAATGTCGCCGGCAGCGACCGCCGCGTCGTCTTGAACGCGGATGGTCGCACCATACGGCACCTTGTAGCGCTCACGCTCGCGACCGACGCTGTCAAGCAATGACAATTCGCCAGAACGCGATACCGCAACCAAGGAACCATCAGGCTTGTCCACTACCTTAATGTTGTGCAGGCGGATACCGCCATCGTTGTTGACCTGGATGTTGTCCTGTGCCGCCTGACCGGATGCCGCACCACCAATGTGGAATGTCCGCATCGTCAGCTGTGTGCCAGGCTCACCGATAGACTGTGCCGCGACAACACCAATAGCCTCGCCCATGTTCACCTGGTGACCACGACCTAGGTCACGTCCGTAACAAGCTGAGCAGATGCCGTAGCGTGTCTTACAGGTAATGGGTGAACGGACAATAATCTCCTCCACGCCCATCTCATCAACTTTTGTCGTCAACACTTCTTCCAGCATAGTGCCGGCTTCAAGTAGCACATTGCCTGTAGATGGATCGACCACGTCTTGCGCGACGATACGACCTAAGACTCGCTCAGAGAGCGATTCGATAATGTCGCCCCCATCGATGACCGAGGTCATAACCATGCCTTCATCAGTACCGCAGTCCTGTTCGGTTACCACTACGTCCTGAGCCACATCGACCAAGCGACGGGTTAGGTAACCGGAATTCGCGGTCTTCAGAGCCGTATCGGCAAGACCTTTCCGCGCGCCGTGCGTAGAAATAAAGTACTGCAGTACGTTTAAGCCCTCGCGGAAGTTTGCGGTGATAGGCGTCTCGATAATCGAGCCATCGGGCTTCGCCATCAGACCCCGCATGCCCGCCAGCTGTCTAATCTGCGCAGGCGAACCCCGCGCACCTGAATCGGCATACATATATACAGAGTTGAATGAATCCTGTTCCTCGTCGTCTCCATCACGATTTGTAACCGTCTCTTTCGACAGGCCCGCCATCATCGACTTGGAAACCTGATCGTTGGTTCGCGACCAGATATCGATCACCTTGTTGTATTTCTCGCCCTGAGTCACCAAGCCCGCGCGGTATTGCTGCTCAATTTCCGCAACCTCACCCTCTGCACGAGCAATAAGCTCAGCCTTGGCACCGGGAATAGCAAAGTCGTTCACACCAATAGACGCACCAGAACGAGTGGAATACTCATAACCGGTGTACATCAATTGATCAGCAAAGATGACAGTCGACTTCAGGCCGACTGCGCGATAACACTGATTGATGACGCGCGAGATAGCTTTCTTCACCATAGGCTGGTTGATCATGTCGAAGGACATGCCCACAGGCACGATATCCCAAAGCAACGCGCGGCCGACCGTCGTCTGGACGATACGAATCTGCTCCGTCGTTTCCTCACCCAAGTTCATCAAGGTCTCGTGAATTCGCACCTTGACGCGGGCATGAAGATCGACGCGGCCGCTGCCGTAGGCACGCTGTACTTCTTCCGTGTCCGCGAACGACATGCCCTCACCCCTCGCATTAACGCGATCGCGAGTCATGTAATACAGACCCAGCACCACGTCCTGCGACGGCACGATGATGGGGTCACCGGAAGCGGGCGACAGGATATTATTGGTAGACATCATCAACGCACGGGCTTCGAGCTGCGCTTCCAACGTCAGCGGTACGTGGACTGCCATCTGGTCACCGTCGAAGTCGGCGTTGTAAGCCGCACAGACGAGAGGATGAAGCTGAATAGCTTTACCTTCTATGAGCACGGGCTCAAAGGCTTGAATACCCAGACGGTGGAGTGTCGGAGCCCTGTTGAGGAGAACGGGATGCTCTCGAATGACTTCGGCAAGGATATCCCATACCTCTGGCGGCTCGCGCTCAACCATTTTCTTCGCCGCTTTGATGGTACTGGCCAAACCACGTAATTCAAGCTTACCGAAGATAAACGGCTTGAATAGCTCTAATGCCATCTTCTTGGGCAGACCGCACTGATGCAGCTTGAGCGTCGGACCAGTCACAATCACTGAACGGCCGGAATAATCCACACGCTTGCCGAGCAGGTTTTGCCGAAAGCGACCCTGCTTACCTTTGATCATGTCAGCCAGTGACTTCAGTGGGCGCTTGTTGGAACCGGTAATGGCGCGTCCACGACGGCCATTATCCAACAATGCATCGACCGACTCCTGCAACATGCGCTTCTCATTACGCACGATTATATCCGGCGCGTTCAGATCCAGCAGTCGCTTGAGGCGATTGTTACGGTTGATCACCCGGCGATACAGATCGTTCAGATCAGACGTTGCGAATCGGCCGCCATCCAGTGGCACCAGCGGTCTCAGGTCCGGCGGCAAAACCGGCAGCGCATTCAGGATCATCCACTCGGGCTTATTGCCGGATTTATCGAAAGCCTCCATCAACTTCAGGCGCTTAGAGAGCTTCTTGATCTTGGTTTCTGAGTTGGTCTGGGGAATTTCTTCGCGCAACTGCTCAATTTCGGCCTTGAGGCTAATCTCCATCATAAGGTCCTGAATCGCTTCAGCACCCATCTTGGCGGTGAATTCATCACCGAACTCTTCCATTGCCTCGTAGTACTGCTCGTCATTGAGCAACTGACCTTGCTCAAGGGCAGTTAGGCCCGGATCGGTCACCACATAAGCTTCGAAATAGAGAATGCGCTCAATGTCGCGCAACGTCATGTCGAGCAGCAATCCAATTCGCGAGGGCAATGACTTTAGAAACCAGATGTGCGCCACAGGACTTGCCAGTTCGATGTGGCCCATCCGCTCTCTGCGCACCTTGGCCAACGCAACCTCAACACCACACTTCTCGCAGATCACACCGCGATGCTTGAGGCGCTTGTATTTACCACACAGACACTCGTAGTCCTTGACCGGACCAAAAATCTTGGCGCAGAAAAGTCCATCACGCTCTGGCTTGAACGTTCGGTAGTTAATTGTTTCCGGTTTTTTGACTTCGCCAAAAGACCACGATCGAATCATCTCCGGAGATGCTAGACCGATACGGATCGCATCAAAGTCCTCGTTTTTTTCCCTGCTCAGCAGGTTCAGCAAATCTTTCACGTCTTATCTCCCCTCAGAAGCCGGATGACTCAGACTCGAGATCGATATCGATACCGAGTGAGCGGATTTCTTTGATCAACACGTTGAAGGACTCGGGCATACCCGGCTCCATCTGGTGATCCCCATCGACGATGTTCTTGTACATCTTGGTTCGGCCTGCCACGTCGTCGGACTTGACCGTCAGCATTTCCTGCAAGGTGTAGGCGGCACCGTAGGCTTCAAGCGCCCAGACCTCCATTTCACCAAAGCGCTGGCCACCGAACTGAGCCTTACCACCCAGCGGCTGCTGGGTAACAAGGCTGTACGAGCCGGTTGATCGCGCGTGCATCTTGTCATCGACAAGGTGGTTGAGCTTCAGCATATACATGTAACCCACGGTCACCGGACGATCGAACTCGTCTCCGGTTCGCCCGTCGAAGAGCGTCAGCTGACCGCTGTCGGGCAGCTCCGCCATCCGCAGCAGTTCCTTGATGGACTCCTCTCGAGCCCCGTCAAAGACCGGGGTTGCCATCGGCACGCCCGCACGCAGGTTCTCTGCGAGCGCAATCAGTTCGTCATCGCTCAGAGAGGCGATATCCGCACTGCGGCGGGAATCGCTAGTGTGGCTGTAGACCTGCTTCAGGAAGCTGCGCAACTGCGTCAATTTCACCTGTTGCTCCAGCATGTCGTCGATCTTGCGACCGAGTCCGCGCGCCGCCATCCCGAGGTGAGTCTCGAGAATCTGGCCTACGTTCATGCGCGAGGGCACGCCCAGAGGGTTCAGCACGATATCGATGGGGTCGCCATGCTCGTCGTAGGGCATGTCCTCCACCGGCATAATCACCGAGATCACACCCTTGTTGCCGTGTCGGCCGGCCATCTTGTCGCCGGGCTGGATGCGACGCTTCACGGCGAGGTAGACCTTGACGATCTTGAGCACGCCAGGCGCCAGATCGTCACCGCTCTGAAGCTTCTCGCGCTTGATCTCGTAACGCTCTTCAAGCTGGGTGTTCTGCTCTTCAAGCAGTCGCTTGGCAGACGCCAACTGACTGTTGAGATCAGAATCCGAGAGCTTGAGCTTGAACCACTGCTCACGGTCCAGATCCCCCAGCACGGTCTTGGTCAGCTTGGTACCTTTGCTGAGGCCGCCGCCAGATACGGTCGTCTTGCCTTCCAGCAAGCCGGCGAGGCGTGCAAACGTCGCCTCTTCGTAGATGCGGTATTCCTCTTTGAGGTCCTTGCGATAGTCCGCCAACTGCGCTGCTTCGATTTGCTTGGCGCGCGGGTCCTTCTCAAGACCATCGCGGGTGAAGACCTGTACATCGATCACGGTGCCCTTGTAGCTTGAGGGTACGCGCAGTGAGGTGTCTTTCACGTCAGAGGCTTTCTCGCCAAAGATCGCGCGAAGCAGCTTCTCTTCCGGCGTCAGCTGGGTCTCACCCTTGGGCGTGACCTTGCCGACCAGAATGTCACCCGCATCCACTTCGGCACCGATGAAGACAATGCCTGACTCATCAAGCTTGCCGAGGGCACCTTCGCCGACGTTGGGGATGTCTGCCGTGATTTCCTCGGAGCCGAGCTTGGTATCTCGCGCAATACAGGTCAGCTCCTGGATGTGGATCGTCGTAAAGCGATCTTCCTGAACGACCCGCTCCGAGACAAGAATCGAGTCTTCGAAGTTGTAGCCGTTCCAGGGCATGAACGCGATACGCATGTTCTGGCCCAGCGCCAGCTCGCCCAGATCAACCGAGGGTCCATCAGCAAGAATATCGC
>MDTD01045802.1_pt1 | contig 11125 bp, 6 predicted proteins | sample 811221 | NCBI WGS metagenome assembly MDTD01 (sample SAMN05326646, study PRJNA326480) | marine metagenome | isolation source: seawater | place: Pacific Ocean: South West | collected 2011
AGTAGTTTTTCGGCTTCGATGCGCACTTCGTTTCCCCAGTTTTTTATTAATTCCTTTTGTCTTTTCTTGATTGCTGCTGCTCTCACCTCACTTTGCATGGATAACCAAACAGCAACAAAAGGCGGCACGCTATAATAAATTATCCAGCCAACAGCACCAGCAGCGTACATCGTAACTAAAATAATTGGATCACTGATCAGCTCTAGAGCTGCATCAACCCCCCCACTACCCCCACCAAATAGTTTAATTGCGCTAGGTAAAACTCCCACCCCATTGGGAAAGGCAACGGTCATCGTAAAATAACGCCGCGATGATCGGTCTATCACTAGTGCTCCAATCGTAGGCGCCATACCTACAACAACTAAGATAAAAACATCTAAGAAGACAAAAAAGATTAAAGCCGCAGCAACTAGGGTATATATCCAGGCTCTCATTGAGCCTGCTTTAGTTGAATTTGATTTTTTATTTTTATCTGCCATTAACCCTTACCCTAGTATCCAATACACTCCCATACTTATCAGGACAATCATCGACAGAATTAACGAGAAGAAGGCGCTTATCTCAGCTCCAATTACCTTTGCCAATTCTGGTCGATGAGTTTTTTCAAATTCCATCCTTTGCATCGCTTGAATAGAATTAGCAAATTCTTTTACTGCTTTGTCGTTATCTGATCTATCACTTTCAAGATATTTCGAATTATCAACAAGTCGCAAGATATCCGCTAAACGTCCATCTTTAGAAATTTCTGACAATCGTTTTCTTACTTGGTCTCTTTGGCGTCGACTGCGAAATCGTTCGACAGCCGGGTCAAGAATTTTAACTGCTATCTTACAAAGGTTAGGCGCTACCGACGACCCCGCTTGCTCCTGAACGTGTCCCAAGATCCGAACATTAGCAATAGCTAGGACAGCAGGATCTGAACGGTTTTGAAGCTCACGCAATTCAGTCATGATGCCACCCTTCATGCGAGCAACTATGAATGCAGCAATATGCTGATCAACCGGCTCTATAAGCATTTCCGGATTGGCAATAGCTATGCGCTCGAATGCATCAAGCATCTCAATCATATCGTAAACATACTCTGATTCAAGAAGTGGTGATTGGCAAGGCAAGTTGGGATTGAGCTCGTATATTACTCTTTCGAATCCCTGCCCAAGTTCTGAATGAGCTAAGAATGGGATCATTTGGTCATATAACGAAATGAAACGGGTTATATCATCTCCTGTTTTTCCCATCATCTTACACGCAAAAGATATTAGATCAGCTTTAAGCACTTCCGAAAAATTCTTGCGAAGATCTTTGTCACCTCCCGGAGCGGCGATCAGATAACCAATCCCATCAAGCGTAGCAGAAAAGTTTTTAAATCGTATTGGCCCTAGTGGATCCAAAGCAATGACTATCCGGGCTAACATTCGGTCATCAGTCTCAACGCTACCTACTGTGGGTTCCTTGGCCGTATTGACAGCCTCAATTGCTTCTTCATTTCCCAAACTTCGCCGTAGCCATTCATCGAGCGAACCAGCGCGCACTGGCTCAACAGCAGAGTCCCAATTTTCTCCAAATACGCGCGCAACATTACGGCGGGTCAAAATATTTTTACCTCCGAAGGGAAACGCCTTCGTCGCTCTCGGTATTTCTTGTTGTTTTGGACTTAATCTGCGCCCAGCCAGCCAAAGCTCTAAATCATCTAATGTCCAACGCTCATCAACATCGTCCATCAAAAGCCCTCGCACAATCTCCAACATAGTCAGGGATAAACGATGGCCAGATATAAGTGCGTTATAGCTTCCCCGCTCTAGTTTTGCAGAGAGGATCTCATCATCACTCAGCCCAGTCCCGGGGCTTTGCCCGATCAAAAGTGCCAATATGCAAACGCCAAATGAGTAAAGATCATCCGATATCAATCCAAGGCCACGTCCACTTGCAGGAGCCATGGCGGTTTCTACTGTCTCATAAGCCGCTGGCTGATTTATTGCTGGTGGGGCCGCAAGGCAGTCACCCAACATGATTGTCGCCTGGGCTGTGGAAACACTATCGTAAAAAAGATTGGTTGGCCTAATCGCGCGATGCGTCAGATTCTGGTGATCAATATCGCGAAGCGCCGCTGTTACTGGTTTTATAAAGTTCTGTGTGATTATTTCCTCAGAAAAAACTTGAATTGGGCTGTCGATGCTATCAATTACCTTCTTCCCGCGGGGTCGTTCGTAGATTAAAGCGGGGCAACGACGGTCTTCTAGAGGCCAATCTATTACCTTCCAATCCACAACCCTAACCAGCCCCGGTTGATCAATACGGTGCATCGTCGACACCTGTTCATGGCGTGGGGGCTGCTTGGGATCACAAACCAAAGCCAATAATTCTCGGCCAGCATTGTTAACATCTGAAGCGGCATAAGCTAGTGCCGGCGGCGAATCAAATTCTTTTAACGGCTGATCTGAAAAAACATCAAACCAATCCTGTGTACTTACAGTGCCGCCATTTTGTTCGCCCGGTTGCCCGTTTTCATCAGCCATAAGGGCTCCGATACCAAGTAATCACAGTTTCGTAAGATACGCATTCCTGTGTCCGCAGCAAATGCAATCTCAAACGAGTAAAAACAACAGTTGTGCCTTAGGCTTCTTATCTAATCACATTTATAAATTTGCATCACCCATTTCCTGCACAAAAAGCTACTGCTTAGAAATTTTCACACACCGAACGGATCTACAACGGTAATGGTGTCGTCCCGCTCCGGACTAGTTGAAAGTAATGACACTGGTGCTTCAATGAGTTCTTCGATCCGCCGTATATATTCTAAAGCTGCAGCAGGCAGCTCATCCCACGATCTCGCTCCTTCTGTGCTGTCTTGCCAACCCTCTAACGTCTCATAACACGGCACGACCGAAGATTGCCCCCGCATCGAAGCAGGAAAGTAGTCGATATTTTGCCCATCTAATTTATAAGAAGTGCAGATCTCAAGACTATCTAGCCCGTCGAGAACATCAAGCTTAGTTAGTGCAATACCATTTATACCAGCCGTTTTGATTGCTTGACGGACCATAACCGCATCAAACCAGCCACACCGCCGTTGGCGACCCGTTACTGTACCAAATTCACGCCCTTTTTGCCCAATACGCTGCCCTATTTCATCGCTCAATTCCGTTGGAAATGGGCCACTGCCAACTCTTGTTGTATATGCTTTCGTAATTCCTAGGACGTAATCCAAAGCTCCAATACCGATTCCTGCACCTGTTGCAGCTTGCCCTGCAACAGTATTTGATGACGTAACAAAAGGGTACGTCCCATGATCAACGTCGAGCATGACGCCCTGAGCTCCTTCAAACAAGATCCGCTTGCCCACGTTCCGTGCATTGTCTAATTCTAACCAGACCGGAGCTGCATAACTAAGGAGCTCGTCTTTTATTGCCCCAAGCGTACAAAGTATCATTGATGCGTCTAAAGACGCTATGCCGAAACTGCGCCGCAAAGGATTGTGATGTCGCAATAATTCTTTAATTTTGAACTCCAATATGTCAGGGTCTTTTAAATCACAAATGCGAATCGCCCGCCGTGCAGCCTTGTCTTCGTAAGCGGGCCCGATACCACGGCCAGTAGTGCCAATGGCTGATTTCCCGCTAGCCTTTTCTCTTGCCACATCCAGTTCTTGGTGCAGTGGCAAAATTAAAACCGCGTTGTCTGCTATTTTCAATTTCTCCGGAGAAATATCCACACCTGCCGAGCGCAGCCGCTGTATTTCATCAATTAAGGCACGCGGATCAACTACCACCCCGTTACCAATGACTGAGAGTTTACCGGGCCGTACCACTCCCGAAGGCAATAGGCTCAACTTATACTCAGTTCCATTAATGACTAGAGTATGGCCAGCATTGTGCCCTCCTTGGAAACGAACAATTACATCTGCCCGTTCACTGAGCCAATCGACGATTTTGCCCTTTCCCTCATCACCCCATTGAGCGCCGACAACGACCACATTACCCATAGTCCCCTCCATTTTTATTGCTCGTCTCTCACTAAACAATGTTAATGATAAGCGGTGTAACCAACATTATAGTTTTATGAAAGCTCGTGCTCTATCGTTTTGTCGAATTCCAATTAGGCATTACCCACCCGTGTGCCACGCTTCACTATTCTTATAGATGAATGTGCTTTGCGGTTTAAGTTGGCGTTTAGAAAGCAAACGTTCATCAAGTTAAACTCATAATACCGGCAGCATTCTAGAATAATACTTGGAAGGCCTTTCTAAAAGAAGAAGTAAAGCTCGATCTCTTATTACAAAACTGACTCTTCAAATAACAATTGTCATCAAAATAGTCTATTTGTTGACTCAAATTGCTCAAGAATAAAAGGGATATCGATACTAATGCCTTTTTGATGAACAGATCAAAATTTAAGCGATTTGACCTGTGTCACATTCGGGAGTGCTCTTATTGTTTCAAGCATTTCAAAACTAGCGGCGTCGTCAATTTGTATCAGAGCAATTGCTTCCTCCCCTGCATTTACCCGGCCTAGGTGAAAAGTGGCAATGTTAACATTCGCTTTACCTAAAGCGCCACCAATTGCTCCAATTACTCCTGGCCGGTCATCGTTTGCGATGTACAACATATGTGGCCCAAGTTCAGCCTCAATTGGTGTTTCATTTATTGCGACAACGCGCCCTCTATTACCACCGAACAGAGTGCCTGACACACTCCGTTCACGGCGCTCAGTCTTTACTATAATACGGATCAAATTCTCATATTCATCAGGATTTTCATGGCTAACAACCCCAACGTCTATTCCCCTATCCCTTGCTATGATTGGCGCACTCACCATATTCACATTTTCGAGGAGAGGTTTAAGCAGGCCATGCAGAGCACAACTCACTAACGGCTTCGTATTCAGCTGTGTAACAGTCCCATAAAATTCAATAGTGACTGCTGTTAGCCCGGTTTCAGTCAACTGGCCGGCAAAGCTGCCAAGCTCCTCAGCTAGCGTCATGTAGGGTTGCAAGCGAGGAGCATCCTCGGCAGAAACTGAGGGCGCATTAATGGCATTTTGCACAGTCCCCGTTAATAGGTAGTCGGCCATTTGCTCTGCAACCTGCACTGAGACAATTTCTTGTGCCTCAGTTGTTGCAGCGCCAAGATGCGGAGTCGCGACAAATTCCTCATGCCCAAACAAAGGATTACTATCCGCCGGTTCATTGACGAACACATCAAATGCGGCTCCAGCTACTTTTCCATTGTCGAGCGCTTCGCGAAGATCATCCTCATCAACAATTCCGCCCCTTGCACAATTAATGATACGCACTCCATCTCGCATTTTTTCAATTGCGCTTTTATTTATAAGATTACGCGTTGCCTCCACTAGCGGGGTATGCACCGTTATAAAATCAGCGCGAGCAAAAAGCGTGTCCAATTCTACTTTCTCCGCACCCATTTCATTCGCGCGCTCTTCAGAAAGAAAAGGATCATAAACAATAACTCTCATTTTGAGCCCCTTTGCGCGGTCCACCACAATTGTTCCGATATTGCCACAGCCAACCACACCTAAAGTCTTTCCGGTAATCTCGACACCCATGAACTTATTTTTTTCCCATTTCCCATCTTGTGTCGATGAATTCGCTGCAGGAATTTGTCTTGCTAGGGCCATTAACATGGCAATGGCATGCTCTGCAGTTGTGGTGGTGTTTCCAAATGGCGTATTCATAACGATAACGCCCTTTTTTGACGCTGCGTCCAAATCGATATTGTCCACACCGATGCCCGCTCTTCCAACTAACTTAAGATTTCCCGCAGCATCCAACACCTCTGCGGTCACCTTTGTTGCAGAGCGAACGGCCAGTCCGTCATACTGCCCAATAATATCTAACAAATTGTCTTTGCTCAAACCTGGCTTGAAATCCACCTCGATACCGCGTTTCTCAAACACTTTGGCCGCATCTTGGCTTAGTTTGTCCGAAATCAGAACTTTTGCCATGGTTTTACGTCCTATACCTGCTGTTACAAATTTAATTCGTCTGTTTTATATATTGAGCAAATGCCCAGTCTAGCCACGGAAGCAATGCTTCTATATCTGTGGTCTCGACAGTTGCTCCGCCCCAAATGCGCAAACTTGGAGGCGCTGCTCTGTGGTTATTTAGGTCGTAGGCCACCCCCTCACCTTCAAGTAATGAGGAAATATACTTCGGGGCATTTTTCAAAGCCTCGGTGTCTAGGCCACTTGCTTTAGCAATTTCAACGCAGATTGAAGTACAGGACCGCGTGGCAGGGTTTTTTGGAAGAAATTCCACCCAACTTGTTTTTTCTACCCATTCAGCCACTGCATTCAGATTCGCAGCAGATCGAGATACTAATCCTTTTTTACCGCCAACTGATCGAGCCCACTCAAGTGCAAATATCGCGTCCTCCACACATAACATTGAGGGCGTGTTAATTGTAGCTCCCCGAAATAATGCCTCGTCAACTTTACCTTTAGAAGCCATCCGGAAAACCTTTGGCATGGGCCAAGATGGAGTATGAGACTCCAAACGTTGGACAGCGCGAGGGCTTAAAGCCAGCATTCCATGCGCAGCCTCACCCCCTAGCACCTTTTGCCACGACCAGGTAACGACATCAAGCTTATCCCAAGGCAATTCCATCGCAAACACCGCGGAGGTAGCATCACAAAATGTGAGCCCATCACGATTGGCATCGATCCAATCGCCATTAGGCACGCAAACTCCACTTGTAGTTCCATTCCACGTGAAAATTACATCTCGATTGCAATCAACCGAAGACAGATCGGTAATCTCGCCATAAGGGGCATCCATAACTCTGCTATCCTCAATGCTGAGATGTTTAATAATATCAACGACCCACATTTGACCAAAGTTTTCCCAAGCCAATACATCCACACCACGTTGCCCTAACAGCGACCACATGGCCATTTCAATCGCACCAGTGTCCGATCCAGGCACTATAGCTAGCCGATAATCGTCAGGAATACCTAATAACTCTTTGCTTGTGCCTATCACATTACGCAGTTTTTCTATGCCTACAGCAGCCCGATGCGAACGCCCCAAAGCGGCACCCTTTAATGCCTCGAGTGACCAGCCCGGAGGCTTCGCACAAGGACCAGAGGAAAAATTGGGGTTCTTCGGCTTAGTTTGCGGCTTGTTCATTAATGACTCCAAAACAACAGGTTAGCTTATACCAACCTTTATGACCTTATGAATCCCCGATCATTGCGTCAACCGGATAGATGTTGCTATGTAATCTTTCTTGGTTGCCTGCGCCCCTTTGCCGCAGGTCTTGGTATTTCCCTGCAAAAGACAATTCAGCATTTCATGTTGAATTGCTCACAAAGCAAGTATGTGCATTAGAGTTTTGTTATAAAACCCAACATTTGGAAAGAGCAATGATTGACGAACTGCGTGTAAAGTATCAATATAGTGATATCCTAGGGGTGCCTTTTTAGAGGCTGAGATATCGTTAATACGGTGACCCTAAAAACCTGATCCGGGTTATGCCGGCGGAGGAAAGGAGCAATTTTGCAGTCTAGCTCCAAAAAGTCTTCCTCATTTCCGATGTGTTTCCTGTGTCGATTAGAATTTTGGTTGGAGGACTGAGGCATGCCTAGAGACAACGACGCTATTTCTATTACAACAGGCCCGATCCCAGGGTCTAAGAAAGTTTATGAAGAAGGTACAAACGGAATTCGCGTTCCCTTTCGTGAAGTTGTGTTAGAAAAGAGCGCGAATGAGCCGCCTGTTCGCCTCTATGATACTTCAGGTCCGTACACGGACCCAGATGTGATGTTGAATGTTGAAAAAGGCCTGCCTGCATTGCGAAGCCCTTGGATTTCCGCTCGGGGTGATACGATGCCCTACACGGGTCGTAAAATTCGCCCTGAGGACAATCACCGAAACATAGGCGATCCGAAGGCGGTTCCAGAATTTCCATCAAAACGTGACCCATTAAAGGCAAAGGCAGGGAAGAATGTTAGCCAAATGAGATATGCTCGTGAGGGTATTATTACGCCGGAAATGGAGTATATCGCAATACGTGAGAACCTAGGCCGGTCCGAATTTTTTGGTGATGGAGAAAGCTTCGGTGCTGAGATTCCCGAATACGTAACACCTGAATTTGTGCGCGAGGAGGTTGCGAGGGGCAGGGCGGTGATTCCTGCCAATATTAACCATCCTGAGACGGAGCCAATGATCATCGGGCGTAATTTCCTGGTAAAAATTAACTCCAACATTGGGAATTCCGCAGTCTCATCATCGGTCGCAGAAGAAGTCGAAAAGATGGTTTGGTCAACCCGGTGGGGCGGCGACACGGTTATGGATTTGTCCACAGGTAAAGATATTCATAACACAAGAGAGTGGATTATCCGTAATTCACCCGTGCCTATTGGCACGGTACCTATATACCAAGCCCTTGAAAAAGTTGGGGGAATAGCTGAAGAGCTCACTTGGGATATCTACCGGGATACTTTGATTGAACAGTGCGAGCAGGGGGTAGATTATTTCACTATACATGCTGGCGTGAGGCTCAAATACATTCCCATGACAGCGCAGCGCCTCACAGGAATCGTAAGCCGTGGTGGCTCTATAATGGCTAAATGGTGTCTTGCTCATCATAAAGAAAGCTTCCTCTACACCCAATTTGAGGAAATTTGCGAATTAATGAAGGAGTACGATGTAACGTTCTCGTTAGGAGATGGCCTCCGTCCCGGTTCAATTGCAGATGCCAATGATCAATCACAATTTGCTGAACTCGAAACCCTTGGTGAATTGACTGATATAGCATGGAAACATGACGTGCAGGTGATGATCGAGGGTCCAGGCCATGTACCTATGCATAAAATTAAAGAAAATATGGATAAGCAACTGGAAATTTGTCATGAGGCACCGTTTTATACGCTTGGCCCGCTGACAACAGATACCGCGCCCGGTTATGACCACATTACGTCAGCGATTGGTGCTGCAATGATTGGCTGGTACGGAACTGCAATGCTTTGCTACGTCACTCCCAAAGAGCACTTGGGCCTTCCGAATCGGAAAGACGTGAAAGACGGCGTGATAACTTACAAATTGGCTGCCCATGCTGCTGATCTTGCAAAAGGACACCCTGGCGCGCGCCTCTGGGATGACGCTCTGAGCCGGGCGCGTTTCGACTTCCGTTGGCGCGATCAATTTAAACTAGCGATGGACCCGGAAACGGCAGAAGATTTTCACGATCAAACCCTACCAGCTGAAGGTGCAAAGGTAGCACATTTCTGCTCAATGTGCGGCCCTAAGTTCTGCTCAATGCAAATAACACAAGAGATACGTGAGTTTGCCGAAAAGGGAATGTCAGAAATGTCTGATAAGTTTGTGGAGGAAGGTTCCAAGCTTTATCAGCCCAGCGAAGAAAAATCATCTCGGCAAATAAAAATTGAAGCTGCGGAATGAGTATGCAAATTCAGCTCAAAAGTTAACAAACGAGAATTTACTTTTCGCATTTGAGCGGGGTAGACGCGTTTGCCCATTATTCCTTCGAAAGAAGTGATTACTTAAATTGCATCGGCAATCGCTTTGCCCAGATCTTCAGTCTTAGCTTTACCCCCCATATCCGGGGTTTTCGGCGCTTTCGGGTCGGCTAATACGTTTTCGATAGCCTCTACTATTGCGGCGCCCGCTTCATGCTGTCCTAAATGATCTAGCATCATGGCTGCAGACCAGATTTGGCCGATTGGATTAGCAATACCCTCTCCGGCTATGTCGGGCGCGGATCCATGCACGGGCTCAAACATTGAAGGGTGTTCACCCTCAGGGTTGATATTAGCCGAAGGCGCAACTCCAATTGTCCCGGTTACACCAGGACCCAAGTCAGACAAAATATCACCAAACAAATTTGACCCGACCACAACGTCAAAGGTATGCGGACGCCCAACGAAATGTGCGGTCAGGATATCAATATGATATTGGTCGGTCTCAACTTCTCTATAATCCTTTGCATTCTCAGCAAACCGCTCATCCCAGTATGGCATAGTGTAAATAATACCATTAGATTTCGTTGCTGATGTGAGCTTCTTCCTTCTCTTTAAAGCAAGCTCAAAAGCAAAACGTTGGATACGATCTACACCCTGACGTGTAAAAACCGTCTCTTGGACAACCGTCTCGCGGTCCGTGCCCTCAAATATTCGTCCCCCCATTTCTGAATATTCGCCCTCGACATTCTCTCGAACAACGTACATATCGATATCACCAGGCTTATAACCTTTTACTGGGGCCTCTATCCCTGGCAACAGCCGAACGGGACGCAAGTTCACGTACTGGTCGAAATGACGACGTATCGGAATAAGAAGGCCCCAAAGCGATACGTGATCGGGCACTCCGGGATATCCCACAGCACCCAAAAAAATCGCGTCATGAGGCCGTAATTGCTCTATGCCATCCTCCGGCATCATCCTTCCATCATTTAAGTATGTTTGGCAACTCCATGGAAAGTCACTAGTCTTAAAGTCGATGTTAAAACTACTGGCCACCTTCTCCAGAACCCTGAGCCCCTCTGGCAAGACCTCCTTTCCGATGCCATCGCCTGGAATATTCGCTATGCTGAAGGATATTGTTTCTTGATTGCCTGCCATTAGATTCGCCCTTAATCTTTTTCTATGACGCCTTGTCTCAAAGCTTTAGAGAGATTGCAAGTACGATAGAGCAAGTGTAAGCCATTAAGATGGAATTGATAAGAAAAGTTAATAAGGCTAGTGTTGCATCTGGGGGCCAACTACTTGCCAAAGGTAATTTGGTAGCTTTCCCAACCGAGACTGTGTACGGACTGGGCGCGAATGCAAAAGATAGTCGAGCAGTAGCAAAAATATTTGCCGCTAAAAATAGACCTAGTTTCAATCCATTAATTGTTCATTTAAGCGACAAAGGCGAGGCTTATAAACACGCAGTTTTTAATAGCTCGGCAAAAGCACTAGTAGATGCATTTTGGCCCGGCCCCTTAACGCTCATTCTCCCACGCCACGAAAGATGTGAGATATCACCCCTTGCAAGCGCTGGGCTCGATACGGTTGCGCTTCGGGTTCCTGCCAGTGTAGATGCAAGAAGATTAATTGCAGCTGCCCGTAAACCAATTGCAGCGCCAAGCGCTAATCTTTCAGGTCGACTAAG
>MDTD01096354.1_pt1 | contig 11125 bp, 10 predicted proteins | sample 811221 | NCBI WGS metagenome assembly MDTD01 (sample SAMN05326646, study PRJNA326480) | marine metagenome | isolation source: seawater | place: Pacific Ocean: South West | collected 2011
AAAAAAAAAATCAAAAAAAATCAAATCATATAAAAGAAAAACACTAAAAAAAATAAAAAAAAAACGAACAAAAAAAGTAAACAAAAAAAGAAAACAAAAAAATTAAACATTATTTGTACAATATAAAAAAAAATAATTATATATATTATAAGGACTAAGAGATGGATCAGACTAAAAGAAAACTAAGTAAGAAGGAAAGCGCGTCGGATGCGGGACGTAGCGAAAAGAAAACTATTAATGAGAATGAAATAAAAATGGAATGGGATAATGTTAAAGATATACTCCAATTGCATAGGCGCAGTGGTGGTACGGGTTACCAGTTCGTGTCATATAATGGAGATGATATAGCCAAACCTTATTTTGCGAGAATACCAACAGATAAATTGATAGAGGATTATGAGGGATTATTGAGACCATCTTTTACCAACGCAGAGGTGGCAGCAAAGTGGGTTGCTTTAACATTATACAAGTATGGGCGTAATAAAACAAAAAAGACAGACAATCGAGCGAGTGAGGAGGCGAGTGCAAGGAACGCGAGAAGGGCGAGGGCGCAGACGGAGGCGACGGCGGCGGCGGTGGCGAGGGCGAATGAGGAGGCTAAAGCAAGGAACTCGATGAGGGCGATGGCGGTGGTGGTGGAGGAGGACGAGGATGCGAAGTGGAGGGAGGTGACGGCGGCAGTGGAGGCGGCGGCGATGGCGGAGAAGATGGCGAAGGAGAGGGCGAAGGAGAGGGAGAAGGAGAGGGTGCTGGAAGCAGTGGTGAGGGTGGCGGGGGAGGCGGAGGTGGAGAAGATGAGGGCGGCGGCGGAGGAGCGGCAACGTGCGGAGGCGGTGAATGAGTATATGAATAATATGTCATATGAAGACCTAGATGCACTAGAAAATGAACTAATAAAGGAATTTACTAATAGAGAAAAACGACAAAAAACAGCAACAGGAGGTTTAAAGAGAAAAAAAAAATCAAAAAAAATCAAATCATATAAAAAAAAAAGAAAAACACTAAAAAAAACAAACAAAAAAAAACAAACAAAAAAAAGATAGTACTTAAAAAATAAAAATTTATAAAATAAAATAAAATATATAATAAATAAGTATAATATAATGCCTATTTCAAGAAAATCTAAATCTAAAACAAAAACAATAATAAAACTATCAGATACAGGTATATCAAGATTAGATAAGCTTCCTATTGAAATTAGAAGTCAAATATATGATAACAATTATTTAAATATATATCCAATATTTCTGGAACATTTAAAAGATAGATTAAATATACGACGGGTACATTATGACATTATAGTATATGATTATGATAAAATTATAAAAAAATTAAAAATAAAAAATTCAGATATAAAAAATTTTACAAATCTAAAAGATAAAAGAAATTTCAAAGATTTCAATAAAAAGATAGATATATTATTGGATAAATATATAACCCCTGTTATAATAGAATATGGTGAAATACGTGATATAATTGACACACTAGGTGTATCAGGTAATAGATATCATGATTTTGAATATTACTTAAATGAAATAAATATAGTAGAATCAAAACTTATTGTACATATAAATGAATTAAATAAACTTTTATATATTTTAAAATTAAAATTTAATAGCAGTTTAAGGCCAATGGTTATAAGTAATATGAATAATGTAATAAATAATATTAATAAAGTTACAAAAAAATTACTTCCTTTGATTACAAATAAAAAAATTACTAGATATACCTGGTCTTTAAATGATTTAAAAAAATCGCGAGATAATACAAGAAAAATAAGGTCAATTTAAATAAATATTATAAATATTATAAATAATAAAAACTAAAAAAAATCAAATACTAAATTTTTTTGATATTGATTAAATTTTTAGATAATTTAAATTTTTCACTATTTTGATTTCTTCTTTTAATATTGCATTTGTAACATGAAACAATAGTATTATTATTAGTATGAATATCAGAATTATTTAATCTATCAAGTGTAAATTGAAAATCATCTCTAATAAATTTATAAATAATAAATATTTTGTTAGAACAGTAATAACATGATAATTTTGATTTAACAAGTTTTTCAACAATATCATTAAATGATATTAAATTAATATTATTGTAATCATTATTAATAAATTTTTTTTTGTCTTGTGATTTATATCCATTAATTTTTTTTTTAATTTCTTTACAAAATAAATCTTTGTATTGAAATGAAATATCAAAATAAATATTATTAATACATTTAATTTGAAAATTATGTTCAAATAATATAGGATTTAAATTATTAAAATTATCATTAGTTTTAAAATTTTTTTGAATATCAATAATTTTATTAGACATAATTAATATATATAAATAAATAATAACAACTATTAAAACAATTTAAACTTAAAAATACATTATAATATAATGGTTGATTTATCAAATAATGATAATAATATAATAGGAACAACATCAATAAAAACAAGAAAACGCGATAGTAAAAAAAGTATATCAAATGATAGTTGTCATGAATTAAAATCAATAGCTTATAAAACAATGTTGTTAAATGGTGTAAATATGTTAGAAGATAAAATAGACATGTCAAAAAATATAATAACAGATTATTTACAAAAAGAAAGTCAAGCAAATAAAGATGAGAATTGGCCAAAATTAGATAAAACACAGAAAATAAAAAAAATAGTAATTTATGCAGAAACAATATTAAAATCAAATAATGATTTGTCAGAAAAAGAAATAGAAAAGGTAATAAGATATTTAACAAATTGTTTAGATAAAAAATTTTTATGTAAAGCGAAAGATGTATTGTACAATAAAGAAACGAAAATAATAATAAATATACCAAATTTATTATTTGATAAAGATAATAGAGAATTTATATTAACAAAAAATGATAAACATGTATCAACAGCGAAATCATTAGCGCCAAAAAAAAATAAAACAATAAAAAGTTAAATTGAATAATAAAATATATTTAATATATTACATAAATATATTAAATATATATAAATAAATATATAAAATATATCATATAAAATATAATATGCGTTATAAATATATAAGAAGTTATTTGAGGTATTTATTAAATAAATATTTAAAGATTGAACCAGAAAATAAAAATATAACATTGTATTTAAAATTAATAAAAGATGGATTAAATTTATTATATGATTATAATGAAAAAAATATATTACAAATAATGTACAATGATTTGTATGAAGATAGTTACTATAATTGTCTAGAACATTTATATGTAAATTATATAGAATCAAAATGTTTGAATATGAATAATGAAGAAGAAGAAATAATTTTAATAGAAAATATAAGTAAAATATGTTTAAAATTATTTTATAAATTTATTATACCAAAAAGGTCATATAAAGATACATTTGTACGAAAATATATTTTAAAGGATAAAAAATTGAAAATAAATTATGTAAATAAAATATCAAAAAAAATAACATATTTAAAATCAATAAAACAACCGGAACAAAGGACGATAGAATGGTATGAATTTAGAAATAGTACATTAACAGCATCAAATATATATAAAATATTTGTATCAGATAATACACAAAAAGATTTAATATTAGAAAAGTGTAAACCGATAGATATAAATAAATACAAAACAACAAATATAAATTCGCCATTACATTGGGGACAAAAATATGAACCAATATCAACAATGTATTATGAATATATAAATAATACAAAAGTAGATGAATTTGGGTGTATAAAACATGATAAATATAGTTTTATAGCAGCATCACCAGATGGTATAGTATGTGACATATCTTCAAATTTATATGGAAGAATGTTAGAAATAAAGAATGTAGTATCTAGAAAAATAACAGGAATACCAAAATTTGAATATTGGATTCAAATGCAATTACAAATGGAAGTATGTGATTTAAATGAATGTGATTTTTTAGAAACAAAATTTATAGAATATGAAAATTATGAAGAATATGTAGAAGATTATATGAAAGATATAAATAAAGAAAAATACAAAGGGATATTTGCATATTTTGAAAATGAAAAAAATGAGCCAATTTATGAATATAATAAATTTAATAGTACATTAGATGAACAAGATATTTGGAAAAAAGAGATTTTAAATAAAAATGATGATATAAAATATAGATTAATAAAATTTATATATTACAAATTAGATTATATAAGTTGTATATTGGTATTAAGAAATAAAGCATGGTTTAATAATATATTACCAAATATTGAAAATTTTTGGAATATATTAGTACATGAAAAAGAAACAGGTATATATAAAGAACGTGAAAAGAAAAAATATAAATGCTTAATAGATAATAACATGTTAAATGATTAAAAAAAAATGATTTAAAATAATATAAATATATAAAAATAATATAATTATATTATTTTTATGAAATTAAAAAATTTGTTTTTTTCTTTAAATAAATATAAAAATACAATATTTTGCGATAATGCAGGCGGTAGCCAAGTTCCAACACAAGTAATAAATAAAGTAAATAATTTTTTAATAAATAGTTATGTTCAACCTTATAATAATAATAAATTATCAAAGTTATGTACAAAAACATTAGAAGAAGGTAACAATATAGTAAACAATATATTAAATAACAAATCGGGAAAATTAGTATATGGTTCTTCAACAACACAATTAGTGTATAATCTGGCAAATTCAATAAAAAATACAAATTTATTAGAGAATGGTGAGATAATTGTAAGTACTTTTTCACATGAATCATGTATAACACCATTTGAAAGATATAAAAACAAAAACAAAATAGTAAAATATTGGAATTTAGAAAAAACAAAAGATGATAAATATAACATAAATTATGATAAATTATATGAATTAGTAAATAAAAATACAAAATTAGTAGTAATACCACATGTAAGTAATATATTAGGTAACATATTGGATATAAAAACAATAACAAAAGAAATAAAAAAAATAAATAAAAATGCAAAAATAATGGTAGATGGTGTAGCATATTTACCACATAGATTAATAGATGTAGATGATTATGATGTAGATTATTATATAGTATCATTTTATAAATTTTTGGGTTTACGTGTATCAGCTTGTTATATAAAAAAAGATATATTTCCATTATTAAATAATGAAAATCATATGTTTTTTGATAATAATTTAGATAATGAAAATAAGCTACAATTAGGTGGTGTAAATTATGAATGTTTTGTTTCTTTATTAGGTATAAGTGATTATTTATTGTATTTAAATAAATTAATAACAAATAATGAAGAATCAATATTAACAAGAGAAGTAGTAAAAACAGTAATGAATTATATAGAAAATTATGAAAACAAAATAGTCGAAAAATTTATGGATAATATAAATAAAAATGAAATAGATATAGTAACGGATTTAAACAAAGAAATGATTCCATTATTTTCATGTGACTTTAAAAATCATAGTAATACATGTGTTGAATTAATATTAAATGAATTAGATATATTATGTAAATCAGGGACATTTTATTGTGATAGATTATTTGATTCTGTTAATTTAGATAAATCAAATGGATTATTACGATTGTCTTTTATGCATTATAATACATATGAAGATGTATTTAAAGTAATAAATAATTTAAATTTATTCAAAGTATATAAATCAAATTTTTTGTTTAATTCAATAAGTTATAAAGACTATTTATCAAGTAATGAATATTTAGCTTTAAAAAAATCATTCAATAAATTGAATAGAGATATTTATTTTAATAATGAAAGATATAGAAATTTTTCTTTAATTAATACAAAAACAGATAATTATACAATTATAGGTGATTTAAAATTTACACAATCAAATAAAATTAATAAATGTAATGGTAATATAATAAGAGACTATGAAAATATAAATAAATTATTGTTACAAAATAAATTTTTAAAAAAATTAATAGTTGATTTTAAAAGTTATGTTAGATTCCATTATAATTATACCCCAAATATGATAAAAATACATCAAATAAGAGTATGTATAGATGGTACTAATAATGAAATTGTTCCAGAGGGTATCCATAATGATGGATATAATTGTATTGGTATATTTTGTGTGAATAGAGAAAATATAACAGGTGGAGATAATATAATATATGATGATAAATTGAAAAAATTACATAGTACAATATTAAATTCTGGTGATTTTTTGATATTAAACGATAATAAATTATTTCATTATGTAGAAAAAACAGAAAATATTTATAAATCTATGAAAGGATATAGAGATATGTTGATATTTACAACAGTAAATTAAATTTATAGTTTTGTTATATTTAATCATACAAAAAAACTATAAAATATAAAATATAAAATATAAAATATAAAATAAATTTAATTTATATAATAATATTATATAAATGAAAAAAGATACAAGAAAAAAAGGAATTAAAAAACCAAAAAAAAAATCTGTAAAAAAAATGCAACAAAAAATAAAAAAAATATTAGAAAATGCATCAAGAACTGTTGAAAGAAGAAAAACCACAATTAAACAAAAGAAACAAAAATTATTGAAACAAAAAAAACAAAAATTATTAGAACAAATATATTCAAACAATTTAATTGAATTAGATAATTATTATAATAAATATCCTAATCAATATAATAAATTATTGAAATGTAAAACAGTAAAAAAAATTATAAATGGTAAAAATTCAAGAGGATATGTAGTAGAACAGGTTTGTACAAGTTAAATATTTACCATTGAAATTTTATAGTTATATGATGATTATTATAATATATAACATTATATTCTATACCTTGCAGTGAAATTTTTTCTTGATTTTCCTCATCTATTGGTAAATAAGATGATTCATAATCAGTTAATTCATCTAACCATAATTTAATAAAATCATTTGGATAACCTAGTCCTGGAAAATTAGCTTTAAAATCATTTTTATCAAATTTATGAATAACTTTTCTATAACCATAATTAGCAGATCTTTTAATAATAGAAACTATAGTATTAAAATATTTATCTGTCAAAAATAAAAATTTTTGATGTTTTATATTTTCACGTTTACTAATATTTGATAGATTTTTTTCTAATTTTAATTTATTTTTTTTTTTAGATAATTCTATCATATCTTGTGCAAATGTCATATTTATTAAAAAATATTATAATTATATTAAAAAATATTTTTAAGTTTTTTTTATATTTTAATTTTTAGTATAATTATAATATTTTACCATTTAAAAACAACGGTATTTGAACCGTTATTCCATATACTAATATCTATACCCTGTAATGATATTTTTTTTTTAGAATCAGAATATTCAAAATAATCTTTAATATATATATCGGGTAAATATTTAGAATTTGGATCTGATAGTTCATCAAACCAACTTCTCATAAATTCTTTAGGATAACCTAAACCCGGAAAATTAGCTTTAAAATCATTTTTATCAAAATTCATATATTTAACGCGTTCGCCTTTATTAGATTTATGAAATATACTAATAATAATAATTTCAAAATATTTATCAGTTAAATAGACAAATTTATCATGTTTTGTTTTTTGCTTTTTTTTTTCCAACTCTTGTTGGTCGTCATATTCTTTACGTGCAATTTCTTCGGCTTTAGAAATAGAATTATAATATAATTCTTTTGCAAAATCCCAAGATTGTTCGTTGTTCTTGTGCGAATGAGACATGACAGACTATAACTCTGTCTTTGATACTACATAATTATATTATAATAATTATTTCAATTTTTTTTTAGAACTAACGAAAATTATTTGCGGTTTTTATTATGTTTATTATGTTTTTTAGTATGTTTTTTAATATGTTTTTTAGTATATTTTTTATATTTATTACTTTTAGTTTTTTGTATTTTTCTATTTGTTTTTTTTTTTCCTCCATTTGTAAAATTTGATAATGCCGCCGCCCTCGCCGCCCTTGCCACCGCAGCCGCTTCCCTCTCCGCATCCTCCTCCCTATTCTTCGCAGCCTCGTTCTTCTCATTCTCGTGCCGCTTTAGCAGTGCCTGCATATCATTAGTCTGCATCTGCATAAGTCTGTATCTCGCTGCTCTCTCCGCCTCCTCCATCGCATCCGCCCTCGACGCCTCCGCCCTCGACGCCGCCACCCTCTCCGCCAAGTTCTTTTTTAACGCCATCGCCGCCACCTCCGCCGTCCTCTGCACCTCCTCCAACCTCGCAGCACTAGCTTTCTCCGCCTCTAGATCCACCTCATTACCCTCTAATATTACCACATCCTCCTCCGCTTCCGCTGCCATTGCCGCCTTCGCCTCAGCGACGGCAAGCGCTGCTTCTTCAGCGGTGGCAAAGGTACCCAGATATTTGTTACGGTCAGCCCATGCTACGTAGGGTTTGTAACCGGTACCTTTATGTCTCAGTCTCACACCAAAGAAGCCCGTCTTGTTGGTGGCCTTGAGCAGCTTCAGCCCTTTATTCTTTGCCCGTTGTTGTGCTTCATTACTTGTCATTGACTGCGTGCCCGTAACCTTCCTTACACCCTGTTGTCTAAAGAAGCGTGCAATCTGCAGCGCCGCCTCCTTGGCATTGGCGAAGCTGCCCAAGTGTAACCGCTTGCCATTGATGGAAGCCAGCGCCTGATAGGGCTTCATGATATTGTTGGGCTGATGGTACACGCCGAGATAGCCCGTGTTGTTAGTGGACTGGTGTAGTATCAATCCCTCTTTTTTCGCTAGATCCTCTGCCTCCTCAGCAGTCATAGGCCGTATGTTATTCGTACTCGACATTAAATATATTATATTATAATAAAATATATATTTTATTATAATAAAATATATATTTTTATAAGATTTATTTTTTTACAATCGGAAAAAGATAAGAATAAATTATAATTTATTTATTATTACAAAATTATTACAAAATAATTAGTAATTGTAATTGTTATTATTGTTATTATTATTATTATTATTATTATTATTATTATTATTTACATTGCAAGTGTCTTTGAAACATAATAAATCTTGTCCACCCATATATCCATGATTGATACAATATATACTGGCTTTATTGAAATCACCTGAAACAGTTATTGTAATATCACCATGATAGAAATTATGATTATGAACAGAATTATCTGGATATGTTATATCTTTTGTAAATTTATTTCCCTCAGTACCAGTATATGTAATTTCAGATAAGATATTAGCATTCATAATAGCAATAGCGTGTTGTTCAGGTATATTAGTTAATGTATATGTTCCAACATTTAATCCATATTTTCTATTAGAATAATAAACAGTATCATTATTTAATACATATTTGTTACCATTAGATTGAACTATATTAACAATAGAATTTTCATTTAAACAAATAGTAGTATTTGGGTTATAATTGTATTGTGTAACACCAGTTCCTTCAGAATTGAAATTAGTGAAATGAACAGGTTTAATAATATTTTGATTTCCAGTATAATAAAATATAGTAGAACCAGCATATGGTGGAGATATAATTTTGTTGAGTTTAGTTTCATTTGGATGATCAACGGTATGTTCTAATAAATTAAATTGATTTCTGAAAATATCAACATGACCAGCATAATCAAGTCTTTTTTGTGCTTCGGGTGTACCAACATAAAGTTTAACTTTTTTATCAGGTGGACAATCAGGTAATTGATTGAATGTTAATAATTTGCACCATTGATCAACTTTCAATTGATAAGTTATAGATTTTCCAAAAAATTCTAATTTAGTGCATGATATGTCATTAATATCCAAATATTCATGAACAAATGCACACGAACTAACATCATTAGATGAATAAGCAGGGTCAATGACAATTCTATCAGTTAAATTAGAAACATCAATATAGTCATTATCTAATTTAATAGAGAAACTTCCCATATGAGGGGCATTTTTATTATTATATTTATTATTGAAAATGCGTCCAGTATTCATATTATTTTCATCAAATTCATCAATTTTATAACCAGAGAACCAGTAATATAAACAACCATCTTCAACTTTGAAAGCAAAATTTTGATATAATTTAGTAGAATTTTCAGGTCTAGTATTAGCAACAGATTTAGTAAATATGTTTTTAACAACATTTCTTATTTCGGCAATAGATTTCGTTCCATTATTAGTTTTTTCATTCCATTTAGCATTTAATTTTTGTTCAAAAACAGTATCAACTTCAGATAAACTATTGATAACTTGACCATCAAATCTAACAACGGGTCTTTCACTAGGAGGTAATGCAAAAGCTTTTTTGGCAATTTTTTTGGCAAATTTATTTTCAAATGAATTTTTAAATTTATCTTTCAATTCTTCAACATTATCAATAGTTTCAACTTTTTGTTCTGCTTTTTCACCTTCTTGTTCATCTAATTTAGCAACAGTTTCAGGAGTAGAAACAAGTTTGAAATCAATAACAATAGAACCTAAATTGATACTATTAATAACGACATCATCAACAGATATGCCATACATTTCAGCAATGATTTCGGCGGCACTTTGGTATTGATCTTCAAGTGGTAAATTAACAAATACATCAATAGTTTCACCAGAAACATCAAAACTAACAGTAGCAGAAACTAATTCAACAGATGAAGGAATAGATTGTAAAGATAAAGAAGAGGATTTAGGTTGTGATGAAGTAGTAGGAACATCAATTAGTCCTAAACTTACATCGTGTGCTTTTATATTATTAATACGATATTTGAGATAATATTTATAATTTAATTCAACATCAGGATCATCACTAGCACCTTCAAAATTATCAATAATTTTAGCACAATAAGTTTGTTTTGATCCACCGACAGCAGAATCAATACCTAAATCAAGTTCATTAGCAACAATAGTATCTAGAGCATAAGAAGCGTTAGGATCAAAAACAGCACCATCAACAGAATCCATATTATGACTAACTAATGAGCGAACAATTTGTAAATCGATTTTTTCATCAAAACCAATACCAACAAAATAATTAAATTTAATATTGAGAAGTATAGATTTGACTAATTTTTCACTCTGGCATTTAATAATTTCAAAAAATGAGTTAGATAAATCAACATAAGTAGATTCAACAATAGGAGTAGGATAATCATATATTAATTTGTGTTTGAATAATCTCAATGCTGAACCAGTAAGATTGATATTAGATTCGTCATATGGTGTATT
>MDTD01137007.1_pt1 | contig 11122 bp, 11 predicted proteins | sample 811221 | NCBI WGS metagenome assembly MDTD01 (sample SAMN05326646, study PRJNA326480) | marine metagenome | isolation source: seawater | place: Pacific Ocean: South West | collected 2011
ATGGAGAAGATCACATTGTGATAATATCATTTATACAGATTGGAAGAGAGATAATTTTTTAAAAGCTATTGAATCTATCGTTAAAGAAGATCAATTACCAAAGAATATCGGCCTTGAATATGATCACATACCTTATGAATTAAAAAAAAAAATTGAAACTAGTTTTAATTTTTCAATTTTTAAAGATGTATCAAATCATTTAATGAAATCAAGAATGATTAAATCAAATGAGGAAATTGAAATAATTAGACACGGGGCAAGAATTGCAGATATTGGTGGTAAAGAAATTTTAAAAAATATTAAAGAGGGAAATACAGAAATAGAGATAGCAATACCTGGAAGGGATAGAATGGAACGAGAAATTGTAAAATCATTTCCAGATGCAGAATATATGGATACATGGGTTTGGTTTCAGTCTGGCATCAATACAGATGGAGCACACAATCCAAAGACTAATAGAAAACTTATAAAAGGAGATATTTTATCTCTTAACACATTTCCTATGATTTCAGGTTATTATACTGCCCTAGAAAGAACACTATTTTTAGATCACGTAGATGATGCTTCTTTAAGAGCTTGGGAAGCTAATGTAAAGGTTCACAAGCTTGGATTAAAATTAATTAAACCAGGTGTTAAATGTTCAGAAATTTGTAAGGAATTGAATGAATTATTTGCTGATGTTGGTTATCTTCAATACAGAACATTTGGATATGGCCATTCTTTTGGAGTCCTATCACATTTCTATGGAAGAGAAAGAGGGCTAGAGTTAAGAGAAGATATTGATACTGTATTAGAGGAAAATATGGTGATTTCTATGGAACCGATGATTATGATACCAGAAGGTATTCCAGGAGCTGGTGGATATCGAGAGCATGATATATTGATAATAGGCAAGAATGGAACTGAAAATATAACAAAATTCCCTTTTGGACCAGAATACAATATTGTAAAAGCCTAATCAAAAGATGATCAATAATAAAATTGTAAATAGCTGGAATGAGTGGGATCCGCTTAAACATGTAATAGTTGGCAGAGCAGATGGAACATGCATTCCCGCTCCAGAACCAGCATTAGATGCTAAGGTTCCCGAGGACTCTGATATGAGAGGTCAATTTGGACCACGTACTAAAGATACAGTAGATAAAGCAAATGAACTTTTAGATAACTTTTCAAATATTTTGATTAAACGTGGAGTAAAAGTGGATAGACCAATTCCATTAGACTTCAATCAAAAAACATCAACCCCTGACTGGGAGGTAGAGACGATGTTTGGGTGTATGCCACCTAGAGATGTTTTACTTACAGTTGGCAATGAGATTTTAGAAGCAACTATGAGTTACCGTTGTAGATGGTTTGAATATCTTTGTTATAGACCATTATTAAAAAAATATTATGACTTAGATCCGAATATGAAACATGAGTCAGCACCTAAACCTAGATTGACTGATGCTGATTATCGTAAAGATTATCTGTCAGAAAAAATTGGAATACAAAAAAGGTTAAAGTGGACTGAAGAAAAATTTTTTGTAACAACAGAGGAAGAGCCATTATTTGATGCTGCAGATGTTTTGAGATTTGGAAAAGATTTAGTTGTTCAACACGGTTTTACAACAAACCTAAAAGGAATAGATTGGCTCAAAAGGCATTTTAATGATCATAGAGTTCATGCAGTTAACTTTCCTGGAGATCCTTATCCAATTCATATCGATGCAACGTTCACACCTATAAAAGAGGGTTTAATTATCAACAACCCTCAAAGAAGACTTCCAAAAGAACAGCGTAAATTATTTGAAAAAAACGATTGGGAAATAATAGATGCCGCTCAACCTGCACATAATGAACCACCTCCTCTCTGCTATTCTTCAGTTTGGCTTTCTATGAATGTTTTAGTTTTAGATCAGAAAACAGTTTGCGTAGAAAAAACTGAAAAGTATCAAGCTGAACAATTAGACAAACTAGGAATGGAGGTAATTCCTGTAGAATTAAGAGATGCTTATGCTTTTGGAGGAGGACTTCATTGTTGTACTGCTGATGTCTATAGAGAGGGTGACTTAAAAGATTATTTTCCTAAACAATAAACATTAATTGGGGTTTCTTTTTAGAAATTCAATAAAATCTAATACTTCATCAAATTTTTCATCAGGAATATCTTTATAACTGGATTTGAATTTATTTTTAACACATATTGCAACATGAGCATATGAATTTCGACCTTTAGGATGATTAGGATGTTCTGGTAATTGCCCTTCTAAATATTTCCCTGTTTTTTGTATTATATCCCATAATTTTTTTGCATTTTCTTTGTTCATTTATAGAATATTAAATTTGAATTTCGCAATTGAAATTTCAGAAAGAAATAACTTATAATTTAATTTTCTTTTGTTTTATCAACTTTAAACTTTTCAAGCCTTGATGAGAAATCTTTATCAACTGGATTTTCTTTTTCATCAAAAGATCTTAATTTCTCAAGCTCTTTTTCTCTTAATCTTTGCTCTCTCAATTTCTCTCTATGTTCTTTTGCTTTTTGTTCCTTATCAAACTTATCTTCCCATTCTTTAATTTTTATATATTCTAATTTTTGTTGTCTTTCTTCCTCTTCCTTAATTAGTTTCAAAGCTCTATCTTTTCTTCGCTTTTCTTTTAACTCATAATTTTTTTGCTCTTCCTCTCTCACTTTTAAATCTATATCTTTTCTATTTTGCTCCTCTTCTTTTTGCTTAAGTTCTTTTTCTTTACTTCTTAAATCATTTGTAACTAAGATTAAATTTTCATCTTTTTTGATCAATCTATCGTTTTCAATTTTAAGCTTTTCCTCTTTTGATCTGAGATCTTTTTCTTTAAGTCTTAATTCATCTTCTTTAATTCTTAATTTGTTATCCTTTTTTTTGAGTTTTTCGTCTAAAATTTTTAATTCTTTCTTTTCTTTTAAAATCTCATTATTTTCTTGTAGCTTTTTTAATTTAATTTCTTTTATTTTTTTGAGCTCTTGTTTTTTTTTAAAATTTACAAAAGCATTGCTTAAAGATTTTGTAGTGATAGTAGCTATATTTGCAAAGCCACTATTTTTTTTTAAATTACTTTTTTTAAGTTTATTATTTTTTTTCCTAGGCATATTTTTAAAAATCATATTTGAGCAAAGAATTTAACTTGATTCAATAACTACTATAAGAAATTTTTTTTTAAGTGACTATTTTGAGTTTCAACCTGAGGGTGATTATTATTTATAATCTTTTATGTTTTTTATTACGTATTGATCTCTTCCTTTAGTTTGTTCAAAAATTCTTGCTAAGTAAATTCCTATTATTCCTAAAGTAAATAACAAAATTCCAGAAAAAAAGCTGATGGCAATTATAATGCTAGTCAATCCTGGAACTGCTAAATTGTTAAATTTTAGATACAATGCAAATATTATAAGTAAAAAAGAGGTTATCATTGACAAGAATCCAAAAAAAATTCCTAAGTATAATGGTTTGAGCGAATAACTTGTTACACCATTAATGAAATCAACAACTGGACCATCTGACATTAAAGGCATTTTAGATATGCCGGAGCCTCTGGCTTCTCTTTCATAATAACAAAAAGTTTGTTTAAAGCCTACCCAAACGGACAATCCCCTTACATATGGTCTGAATTCTTTTTGATTTAATATATTTGTAAGTGCTTTACGAGAGATAAGTTTGTAGTCACCAGCCTCTATAGGAAGATTAATATCTGACAACTTATTAATGATACGATAAGCTATACTTGTTACAAGCATACGAAATTTTCCCTCTCCTTTTCTTTTAGTTCTTACGGTATGTACAATTTCAAATCCTTCTTCATGTTTTTTTATCAATTCTGGAATGATTTCAGGAGGATCTTGAAGGTCGGAATGAAGATAAATTATAGCATCACCTTTTGCATTTCTAAAACCAGCTAATACGCAGGGATCAACTCCAAAATTTCTACTCATATTAATTATTCTAATTGGATATTTTTTTTGTAAATCAAGTAAAATTTTCTCTGAGTTATCTGTAGAGTCATCATTCACAAATATTGCTTCATAATTCCAATCAGTAATCTTATCTAAGGTTATATTAAGTCTTTCTATAAGCTCTTTAAGATTTCCCTCTTCATTTCTGAACGAAAAAACAATTGATAAAAGCTTCATTTTTTTAATAAATAATTTCGTTATTTATATACTACTTTTAACAAATATTTACTGTAAATATATTTTTATTTATTTTTATGAAATTATGTTAAAAATAATCAATAACAATTATGCTTATATTTTCTCACAAAAAACTAAAAGAAGTAAAGTATTTTAAGATTAGTTCTTTTAAGGATTATAGAGGACAGATATGGACTACTTGGGATAAAAAATATTTTAGAAATATCAATTTTAATAGAGATAAATTTTCTATATCAAAAAAAAATGTTATTAGGGGTTTTCATGGGGATAAAAAAACTTGGAAATTGATTACATGTCTTAGAGGAGAGATACTTTGTGTAATTGTAGATTATAGACCTTCTTCTAAAAATTTTTTAAAATATGCTTCTTTTAAATTAAACGATAAAAACAAAATCTCAGTACTTTTACCTCCTATGTTCCTTAATTCATTTTTATGTTTATCTAAAGAAGCAATATATGGCTACAAGTTATCTTTTAAAGGCAATTATGTCGATGCAAATGAACAAATTTCAGTAAAATGGAACGATAAAAAAATTAATTTCAAATGGCCAATTAAAAAACCTATCTTGTCTAAGAGAGATAAATAACTAAAATTACTTTTTAATTTATAAAAATATTATCATATAGATGAATAATAAAAATTTGAATTTAATTAGATACACAATCCTCGAAAGTTGTTTTAAGACTAAAGAAGGACATATTGGAAGTTCATTTTCTATTTTAGAAATTCTTTATGTAATTTTTAAAAAATATTTTAAGAAAAATTTTTTTGTTTTGAGTAAAGGTCATGCATCAATTGGTATCTATGCAATTATGCAACATTTTAATATTATTTCAAAAAAAATTTTCAATTCTTTTTGCAAAATTGATTCAAAACTTGGAGGGCATCCAGATTCAACAAAATTACCTGTTTTAAATTTTTCTACTGGTTCACTTGGGCACGGTTTACCAAATTCAGTTGGTTTTGCTTATGCTTTAAAACAAAAAAAAAATAAAAAAAAAATAATTTGCCTTTTAGGTGACCAAGAATTAATGGAGGGGACAACATGGGAAAGTTTACACGTTATTGATAATTATCAATTAAAAAATATTATTTTGATTATTGATAGGAATAATTCTGATTTTAGGAGTATAAAATTCTTAAATCTTAAAAAAAGATTATCAGTATTTAGTGATAAAATTTTTGAAATAAATGGTCACAATATTGAAGAGATAGATAAGGTTTTAAATTTAAGTATTAAGAATAAATCATTTAATATTATAATAGCTAATACAATTAAGGGCCACGGCATTAAGTCGATTGCTAATAACCCTGCTTGGCATCATAAAACCCCAACAATTCAAGAATTAAAGTTTTTTAAAAATGAATTAAAATTATGAGAAGAATATTTCCAAAAACTATCTATGATTTAATGAAAAAAGATCATAGAATTTTCTGTTTGTTAGGAGATATTGGTGTTTTCTCTTTTAGGGAAGTTTTTAAAAGATTTAAAAATAGAATTTTAAATATGAGTACTATGGAACAAACAATGATAGGTTTTAGTGCAGGTTTGTCAAAAGCAGGATATATACCTATTGTACATTCTATTACACCATTTCTTGTTTTAAGAGCTTTAGAACAAATTAAAATTGATTTAGTTTATAACAAATTAAGTTGCAATATTGTTTCGGTTGGAGCTTCTAACGATTATTCAAAACTTGGTACAACACATCATTGCTTTGAAGATATAAGCACATTATCAAATTATAAAGATATAAATTTATTTCTACCTTCTTCACCTCAAGAATTAGAATATTTATTAAAAAAAAATTATAGTAATAAAGGAATAAACTATTTTAGAATTTCAGAAAAAAATGAAAATAGGTTAATAAAAAAAAACGGTTTTATAAAATTTGATAAAAATAAAAAAATAGTGATCATTGTTGGTAATGCAATAAGTGAAAAAATCCTCCTAAATAAAAAAAATGATGTTTACTATGTTAATAGCTTAACAAAAGTAATGAATTTAGAATTTATTAAAAATTATGAAAAGATAGTTATAATAGAACCTTATTTTGGAAATATTCTTGAAAGAAAGATAAGAAATAAAAATTTTCTTAAAAATAAAATTTTGACGATTAGTTATAATGATACAATTATTCACAAATATGGAAATAAAAAAAATCAAGACTCATACTTAAAATTTGATGAAAAAAGTATATTAAAAAAAATAGATGAATTTAAGTAAAAATAAAAATCACATTAAGAAAGTTTTGATTGATCATTTAAGTGATTTTAAACTTAAAGAATTAAGAAATAAAGAAATCAGTTTTTTTAAGAATAAAAGAATTCTTATTACAGGCGCCTCAGGCGTTATAGGTATAAATTTACTTTTTTTTTTTAACAAATTAAATACCGAAAAAAATTCTAGGATTAGAATTGATGCAACATATAATACATCAATTTTCAATTTTGTTGTGAATTATTTTAAAAAGGACAAAAAGATCAAATTTATCAAAATAGACCTTACAAATAAAAAGATAAAAAAAAAAGAGAAATATGATTTAATTTTTCACTGTGCAGGCTATGGACAGCCAGCAAAATTTTTAAAATTTAAAAGTTCAGTATATAAATTAAACTCTAATGTGATTATTGATTTAAAACAAAATTTAAAAAAAAATGGAAAATTTATTTATTTGAGCACAACTGAAATTTATTCTGGAAATGAAAAAAAATGTTCAGAGGAAAGCATAGGATTAACAGATGCTAATCATCCAAGATCTTCTTACATAGATAGTAAGAGATTTGGAGAATCCTACGTAGTAAATTGTATTAATGATTATATAATTTTTAGAGCTTGTTTAATTTACGGGCCTGGCACAAAGATTAATGATGAACGTGTTTTAAATCAAGTTATTTTACGGGCAATTAAAAATAAGAAGATAGACGTATATGGAGGATTAAATCAATTTAGATCAAACTTATTTGTGACCGATGCAATTATTATGATGGTAAAATCTTTATCTCAAACTAAAAATCAAATTTTTAACTTAAATAATCACACTATGAATACATTAGGTGAAATTTTTTTCATGATAGCTAAATTAGTAAATAAAAAGTTGTCTAATCATAAATCAAAAATTTCAGGTTCTCCTAAAATAATAAAGATTTCAAATTACAAAATTTTAAAGATGACAAAATACAAGATATCTACGAATATAAAAGCAGGTCTTTTAAAAACAATTAGTTGGTATAAGTTTTTAGATTTACTTAATAAAAAAAATAACCTAATAAACTAAAAAAAATAATATTAATCGAAAATGTTAATAAAATCATTAATTGACTTATTCTCTTATTATCATCATTCACGAATTTTAAGGTACATTAGAAAAAATAATTTAGATTTTGAAAAGTACGTTGATATAGGAACACATGAAGGTGAATTATTAGAACATATCCTTAAATTGAATAAAAAAAAATATTTTTGTGTAGAACCGCAAAAAAAATTATATGAAGCTCTCAAAAAAAAATTTAAAAAAGTAAAAATATTTAATTGCGCATTAGATAAAAATATTTCAAAAAAATATATTTTCATAAATAAATTAGATGGAACATCAACTCTATCAAAATTTAATGAAAATTCTTTATTTTTAAAATTTAAAAATTTTTTACTACAACAAAAAAATAATTTTGAAAAAAAAACTATGATTAAAACTAGCACAATGGATAAATTGTTCAAGAATATAGCCTTAAATAAAACATTTTTAAAAATCGATGTTGAAGGATATGAAATAAATGTTCTCAAAGGAGCTAAAAAAAAATTAAAAGAAGTATCTTTTGTACTAATTGAACATCAATTTGGAAATCATTACAAGAATGCTAATTTTGCTACGGTTGATAAATTTTTAAAGAGCAATAATTTTAAAGTTTTAAAAGATTTCTATTTCCCAACAATGCACTATAAAGACATTTTATATAAAAAATATTAAATTTAAAAATTATTTTATTTTATAAACTCTATATTTATCCTCAATAATCAAATCTAAATCTAAATTCCAATCTAAAGGAACAATTATAATTCCAACATTTAAGTCTCTTTTAAGAATATTCCAATCATAAGAATTTTTGTTTTCGTAAATTTTTTTAAGTTCGTTTTCGCTTATACCACCTAAATTTTTATCTTTTAAATCTAGGTAAGATACTCCCAATACTTTGTCAGTCATTTTTCTAATAGGTGATGCTAGGTTTGGCAAAAGAGGTATTATGTCTAAAGCATCAAAACAAAAAAGGATCGGAAAATTACTATACAATACTGTTTTGTTACAAAGATTATTACTGGTCAAAATATAATTTTTTGTTTTTATATTATTTACTTTTGACCAAAATAAATTTTCTTTTGCTTTATCGTTATTTATAATCTTTATGTTATTAAATCTTTTTATTATGACATCGTTATGTTGAAATAGATGTAAAATTAGTATCATTGCTATAAAATTAAAAGAAAAATTTTTGTTTATTTTTTTAAAAATTAAAAAATTCTTTAACAATTTATAAAATATTGATATCATTAATGGGTAACCAACTACACTGTGAATTAAAAAAAATCTTTGTGGAATAGTTCTTATAGCAATTTCAGGAAATATATGAGGAAAAATTTTATATACAAAATATATAATTCCTGAAAAAAAAATAGAAATTGTTAAAGTTTTAAGAAAAAAATTATTATTATTTTCTGTATTGGAAAAACTAAATTTTAAATATAAAAATATTAAAGTTATTAAAAAAAAGGACTTCAAAACATAATCTAAGTATAAATTGCTTAAATCTCCATAATTAACTCTATGAGCTTCTAAATTATAAAAATAATTATCATAATCTTCTTGATTAAATTTAAATGGAATATCAGCTGCAAAATATGAAAACCAATATAAATAAAATAAAATTACAATTATTAAAATAAAAACCGTATATCCAATTTTTTTAATATTTTTTTTATTTATTAAAAAAAAGGATGATAAACTAATAATTCCAAACATCCAAAGACCAACAGTTAAATGAATAGATAATAAAATGAGTGATGTAAAAAAGGCAAAAAATAAATTTCTTAATGTTAAAAAACCAAAAATTAATGTACTTAAAGAATATGCAAATAAGCCCACTGTATGCCAACTAAACATTAAAACTGGGTAGTCAATATCTCCTAAATTTTTTGTAAGGATAATTGCTGTCATTGAAATTAAGATACTCAAAAATTTAGAGGAAGTGATAAATTTCGATATTAAATAAATACCTGACATATAAAATAATGTTGGTAAAAATGTTAATAATAAATTTAAGAAATTAGTTGAAAAACCAATCTTTGATAAAACATTAATAATTACAAATAAAAAAGAGGGTGAATTAGATTGTATTAAGTAAAATAAATTTTTTTCATCATCATAAATTTCATCGTTGTATATTACTGAAGTATTAACGAGTGCAAGATGATCAAAATAATAAGTATAGGAAATTAAAATAGAACCTAAAAATAATATCAAAAATATAAAGATATTATTAACGTTATTTATATATTTCATATATCTAGCAGTATAATTAATCATATAAGTTGGTAAATAATAAATATTTTATTTAAACTTTAAAAAAATAGTCTATTAAATCTTATGGCTAAGATTAAAAAATTAATCATTGCATGTGATGGTGAGTCAGCAAGTGGAAAAAGTACAGCTGCCAAACTTATTTCAAAAAAATATAAATTACTTTTGATTAATTCAGGTCTCCTGTATAGATATAGCAGTAAATTGATAATAAATCACAATCCAAAAAATATAGCTTCATTTTTGAAAAAAAAATTTAATAATGTCTCATACAAAGCCATCGCTAGACAAAGTTTACACTCACAGGAAATAAGTGAGCATGTGTCTAAACTAGCAAAAAGTAAAAAGGTCAGGCTAATAATAAATAATTTTCAAAAAAAAATTATTAGGAAACATAAAAAAATTTGTATAGAGGGAAGAGATATTGCTAGTAAAATACTATCAAAAAATCCTAAATATGATGTAGCATTTTATTTTAAATGTAGCAATAATATAGCAGGTTATAGAAGATGGTTAGATTTAGACAAAAAAATTCCTCTTACTGAAGTTAAAAAATCTTTAAGAAAACGAACTCTTTCAGATAAAAAACGTAAAAACAGTCCTCTAGTAAAAGTAAAAGATGCTATTTTAATAAGATCAGATAAATTAACAAAAGAACAAGTGGTATCTAAGATGACTAAATATATTGAAAAAATTATTTAGATTTATTTATTTTCCTCTTTCACTGGCTCTTCTATTGGTTCAGTGCTAGGATTAAGCTCAATTCCAGCCGGTGTAATTGTTTGTGGCATTGCAACAAATTGAGAGTCTGGATTATCAACCGAAGCTCTTACTCTCATTCTATAAATACCAAAACATCCAATTATAGAATGAAAAAAAAATAAAAAAATAAAAAACCCATTCGACCCAACAATGTCCATAAAAAGTGAACACAAAAATGGGCCACTCATAGCTCCTAAACCGAATACAAATTGAAGTCCAGCACCTGCCGCTACAAATTTATCTTTTGATATATAGTCATTAGTATGTGCTAGAATTAATGAAAACATTGGTAAGCTACAAAAAGAAAATAAAATAAAAAAAACATAAAACCAAGTCTTGCTAGTAGCAAGTCCATCAGGCAAGTACATTTGCCTTGATACTATTATTGATAATATTGCAAAAAATGCAGCACCAAATGTGCTAAAAACTATTACTTTTCTTCTATCATATAGATCCGATATTTTTCCTATTGGGAATTGAGCAACTGCACCCGATATAGCTAAAAGAAAGGTTACTATTGATATCTCTAAAATAGTAAAATTCATCGATGTTGCATAAACTGCCAATAAGGTAAAAAGTGCTGATTGTATTGATCCATAAAAAAAAGAACTAACC
>MDTD01040779.1_pt1 | contig 11121 bp, 1 predicted proteins | sample 811221 | NCBI WGS metagenome assembly MDTD01 (sample SAMN05326646, study PRJNA326480) | marine metagenome | isolation source: seawater | place: Pacific Ocean: South West | collected 2011
CAGACTAGAAGCGCTTGGTGTATTTGAGCTTGGAGCACTCGCCGTAGGATTTGCGCTTGGTGTATTTGAGCTTGGAGCACTCGCCGTAGGATTTGCGCTTGGGCAGTACACTTCGAATCGGGCGCCATTAGAAGAACAGTGTTGGTCGCACTTGAAATAGCGTCTTTGACCGGGAGCGGCTGAAATTTCGTCGTTGGAATAAGTTCGTGAGTTTCCCGATGAGAGCCAACCTTCAATTTCTCGTAACTCTGAGCTAGAGCACGACGGTCCGCTCACCTCCTTTATATTGTGATAGCCAGTCCATTCTACCTTAATGGCTGTCCCCGTGCACGCCTCCACGTTATCGTTGAAACCGTAGCTTATTGTCACTTCATCTGTAGATGTTGAAGACGTGTCCTGAACTGCCTGATCATTTTGATATCCGTACAGACGTCTCCTAGTAGAACTTTTCGATTCTTTCCAGTACCTTCGTCGAAACGAACCCATCCTTTCGTGATTCGTATCCGCACTCCTACCGTCTACCTGGAACAGCGTCTCTCCGTCGAGATCTCGTTCGGAATCAAGCACAATGAAATCGCGAATAGCTTTCATCTTAACTACAGGCCTCTCGACAAACTTTTTTGTCACGTCATCAACTAACTGCTGCGGCACGAGCTCACACTGAGCACCGCCTTTCACTGTGGACTGATCCACAGTGCCAGGATACTCGCCAAATGGTAGTATCAGATATTTCACCGTCTCTTCGTTCTCTTCGCACTCATTTATCCATCTGCGCCAGGCATCTGTAAGTACATACTGCGTTTGTAAATCCTCAACTTCAACACTGGACTCTACGGGAAATACTCTGGCCTCCGAGCATGTTCCGTGTCCGGAGCAGGTTGTGGTGGTATCCTCCTCTGATTCCAACGAGGGGCAAGGGTACTCACAATTCTGGCCAGTGTATCCCGGCGAGCATTGGCAAACGGCGCTTCTAGTGCATATGCCATGCCCTGAACAGGTCTGGGACATATCCGAGACCTCCGGGTCAAAGCCGGGGCACACCAAAGAGCAATCGTCACCTCTGAAGCCAGTAGTTTGTAATCCTGTGACCGGCACCTCTGAGAGTGAGCTTCTTTCGTCCGCTCGCACGCGCATGCGTGTTCCCGTTATGGGATCCGTCAATGACAAATATTTTGCACTGTCACAGACACACTTTCCTGTCACGCCACAAGCACCTCTGCCAGAGCACGGAGTCAACGATTCCTCACCTGTCTTTTGACGCTCGTACGAAAAAACGTTTTGATCATTACTGGTCTTCACACATCTTTCAAGCATGCGACAGTCTGAGGTTTGGTTGTTGAAACGAATAAAATTGCACCTCCAATTGTCCAAACACTCCTCCTTGCACGCTAAAAGTGTAAGTCGGTCTGCGCCGACAAGTAAGTCGTCGTTTGGTTGGCAGTTATAGTTTAATGGCTCAAGAGTTTCGCCGGTGTCTACCGACGGGCATCGCCTGGCGCACTCAGGGCCGTAAAAGGGTGATGTCGTGTACAGACTCTGTGCAAGCACCACGTCAGAAAAGTCACACTCTCTGTCACCGCACGAGAACAAAGCCGGCTCCGTCTCGAATTTTTGGCGTGCTGTCCGCCACGTGCTTTCTGTGTAATTGAACAAATTTATCATCAAAGACTCCGCGCCCTGCGCGGCTCTTGTCCGAAATATGGATTGAAAAGAGGCTGTGCTGGCAGGAGGGGCGCCATACTCAAATTTTAATACGGAAGCTCTGTTGCCTCGCCAATCAGACACGTTTTCTCTGATTTGCCTTGTCATGAGAGGCAGGCACGCACACACACCTGTACCACCAGCGTGACATGCGCTTATCTGCCAGGTGTTGCCGTGGTCCACATAAGTTCTGTTGTTGCACACAGGCTCTCCGTCCTCGGAGTCGCAGCTCACATCGCAGCCGTCCTTGGCCAAAGCTTTGCTGTTTGCGCACCTGCACTCGCCTTGGAACTCGCTTGCTCGTTTGTTGAGAATGAGCTCTGTCTCGTTGGCGTACCAAGCGTCAACCTTTGTGTCTAAAATTTCAGGGTAGTCACACACTCCTGAAAAACTGTTTTGGTTGCACACGCTTCCATCAGATCCCAACCTACACGCAAGCTCGCAGGCGTCGCCCCCAAGAAAGCCGCCGTTGGATGAGCAGTCGCACGTGGCGGCGCTGCAGACACCCTCGGCTGTGTTAGAAGCTTTTTTCACGCACCAAGATTTCCAGTCTTGTGATCTCCACACGCTCTTTGCTGACTCTGTGCTCTCGCACCCGCTTGGAAATCTGGGTCTTGCCTGCACACCTTCCCAGTAATCCACCCTGTTTTCACAGAAGCTTGCCAAGTCAAAACGATCGAGCTCTAACAGACACTCACTGTCGCAACCAATATCCTTCAGCACGGTTGGGGAAGTGTTGTTGCGCAGCGGCTCGCAGTACTCGTTTTCCCAGTCGAACGTCATCGCAGACTGAGCGCAATCTAAAGTTGAAAATTTGGACAGTATCGCATTACACTCCACTACGTTGCTGCGTGACACAGTATCGCTGCGGCAATTGTTTCCAGTAGTTTGAACTAAATTAGCCGTGTAATCGTTGTATCGGCAGTACGCTTCCCAGGGCAACTCAAACACTACCTCCGCGGCCGCGACGGATCCATCTGTACAGCTGCCGGGAGACCACACCTCTTCCATGATTGCACAATAGTCCAGAGTCGTCACCGTTGTGGCAGAGTGAGGCGCCAAACTTTGTCTCCACGTCGCGGCTCGACCCGTCTTTTTGTATAGTCTGGAACACGTAATAGCGTCGTCTCCGCGCAGCACTATCAGATTGTTTACCAGAGCACTGCCCGTAACTTCTATGCCGTCAAACTGTTGTCCGTTTGCAAACACGTTACCTTCCACTGTCTTGGAGTCTCCTCCAAAAGTCATGATTGCGTGCGTGGAGTTAAACTCCACAACTGTGTGAAACCAAGTGTTGGCGTTCACGATACTTTTACAACTGTCTCCCTCCCCGGCGGGGCAGGATATCTCCGATTCATCCTTTGCGTTCATGTTCCAACCCAAACCGCCAAAATATCGCAGCAAAAGTGACGTGAGCACCGTCTGCGTGCCGTCTCCGTTTACTCCAAGCACATTCACAGCGCCTCTGTTCAAAGAGCTGAGCTGTACATCGAATTCTACAAGAGTCACTGTTGTGGGTGCAGAAGCTCGCAGCACACCTTCGACCGCGATTCTGCTGCCGTCAATGCCACTTGTCTCTGCAGAAGTCGGAGAAAGCACATCTGCGTGCAAAATAAGCGTCTGCTTGCACGGCGCAAACGTAGACGGCGTGTTGATGGAAAGATCCACCTCGTTCACGGCACACCGATATTCCCCTCCGCCCTCGCCTCCTGTGAGACTGAACGTTCCAAGCAAACAGCTTTCTGGGGACACTGTTGAGGGATCCTCTCTCTCACACTGAAAAATATGCACTCCGGTATGTGAGGTACCCACGTTGACGCACACATCGTCGCCGCACACTTTCTTGCACATGTCAGGTCGCTCGCTTGCCAACACCTGCCCGCACACCGCAGCAGCATCTTCCTCGCTGACGTAGACAGACGATCCGTGAAGTTGGCTCTTAGGAACTAAGTGGCAGTCCTTTTCCAGAGAAGCGAGGTGTGCCTCCAGTAGAGTCAAATACTGTGTACTTAATTGATTCGACGGACAGCTCAGAACAAATGGGTCAATATCTTTGACTGTGCTGCGGACACTGCAAAAGATATTGTTGCCTGCTAAATCAGTAGGGCCTAAGACAGCCTCTCCGTCCACTTCGCAGGAGTACAGAGACGGCGCGGGCGTGTCAAACAGCATGGTTGACGTTACCGCTCGCATTGAGGCACACGAAGCCGACACATCGTACGAATTGGATGCACACTCGTGCTTGACTGCCATGTCTAAAAAAGAATCGCTGAACTTTGCCTGGAGCTCTCGGCCCTCTGTCGTGTCCAGCAGCGGCTCAAAGGCAAACGGGTTTGATATGGGTGCGTGACCATCATCTCTCGATGTTTCCCAGCACAGCGCGGCTGTGTCTGTGGGGTTCAACGCGTCATCCAGACCGGTAGTTTCTGGAAGTAACTTTGCGCATTTCTGTACGTTTACAGTTGCGTCGCCGTTCGCGCAAAGGTCGTCCAAGTTTGAACTGCACGAGGCAAACTGAGCTGGAGTGCGCGCTGAGTAGTGGTCGCAGATCTCGGCCCAATTCAACTCTGCGAGCGCTGCGTTGTTGCACGAAGCCGTGCAGTTCTCAGATCGCAAAGGGCTTGGCCTCTCGTACTGCATGAGTTCGTAGCAGTAGCTGAACTCGTCGAATTTGTCGAGCGCCTCAAGGCAGACGTCACTCCACTTGCAGTTTCCATTTTCAGACAGACAGGTCGCCTTTGTCGTCTTGGACTCACACAGCGTCTCTGTAGCCTCGGTGCGACCGTCCTCGTTGACTCTTTGGGTGCACATCATCTTTGGCGTGTGCAAAGCCAGGGGCAGCGTAGGGACTTTACAGAACGGGCCCATTCGTGGACTCCAGCGGTTCTGAAGACTTATCTGGCCGCGCAGCTCAGCTTGCTCGGGAGAAAGCGTGTTGATCTCGTCGCCGTTTTCGTCGCGGAAAACAAGTCTGCCTAAGTCAGAGTCCCAGTCGCCACAGTCCGTGTCCTGGGTACACCCCGACAGCACGGGCGAACCCTGATTGTCTAGAATTGGCAGTGCGGAGCACGTTTCCCCGTTGCAGGTTATCGAGTCGAGCCAACCCGGTCTAAGGCACGAGTACTGGCAAAAATCGCCCATGTATTCGAGCGTGCTGCGCACGTTGTCGCCGCCGATGTCCTCCAGACCCTGGAACACTTTCAAGGACTCCTCGTCGCTCAAAGGGGGCTGCGGGTCGCACTGGCAGTGGTGGCTGGCGCCACCCACGACGCTGTTCTTCACCTCCGCGCTCAAAAACTGCTCCAGCTTGTTGGACACGCACTGTCCGTGGCCAGAGCACGGCGTGTTGCCTCCGCACGCTATTCCGCAGTCTTTTCCGCTGTAGCCGTCGGGGCATATGCAGAGCTCGCCGGTCGGGTCGCAGACGCCCTGGTTCTTGCAAACCAGAGTGAACACGTTTGGCATCCACGAAGGGTGCTCGTCAGAGTCCACACATCGCTTCGAGCAGGCGGACGAGCTGCTCATGTCGCCTCCGTCTGGAAAAAACGTCTCCTTGCACTTCGTGCAGAACGAATTACCGTCCACGTTAGGTTGATCGCAGATGCAAGGCGGGCCCGAAGAAGCGTCGGAGGAAAAACCGAGTTTCGGCTCTCCCGCCTGGTTGCAGGTCGCTCGGTTGGCAAAGGCCTGGCAGGCCACGGCCGCGTCGTCGTCCGGGTCGGTGAGCCCGCTGTGCCCCACTTTGGGGTAGTAAAATCTCTTGCACTGCTTGCAGTGCGTTTCCGGGTCAAAATTTCGAGAGCACGCGCACAGCACAGACTCAGTGGCACGAGCAAAGTCTTTGACAATGCACACACCTCTGCTGTTGCATCCAATGTCGTCCTCCGGCGTGTTCTCGTCCGTGGCCTTGCGCTCGTCGCACTGCAGGAGACACTGGCTACCAAACCTCCGCTCCACGCAAGAATTGCACCTGGATCCAGTGAAAAAGGCGTCGCAGTCGCAGCTTCCGGTGTCGGTGCACACGCCGTGTCCAGAGCAAGTCTGGGCGTCATTGCACTGACAAGACTTGCCTTTCCACCCGTCAGAGCACGAGCACTCGGGACGCACGGGAGGGCCTTCCACAAGCCCACACGCGCCGTGGCCGTTGCAGGCCACGTTGGCGTCCCCGTTTTCGTTCGTGGGGCACTTGTACTCGCAAGCGGTTCCCAAATATATCGAGTTCGTGCACTCGCACACGGCCTTGTCGCCGTCCAGCACGCAAGTGCCTCTGTTGCTGCAAGACTGCCTCATCCACGGCAACTCCATGCCGGGACACGGCAGCGAGCAGTCGCTTTTCAAATGGTACCCCTCTTCGCACGCGCACTGGACAATATTGTTCGACTCTGAGCAAGTGCCGTGCCCGTAGCACGAGGCCCCGGTCTGAGGATGGCGGCTGCAAGTCCGCTTGCACTTTGACTTGCCGTCGGCGCTGTCAAAGTAGAAATCATCGCACGCGCACGCGTTGGTGCTGTTATCGCAGGTGCCGTGGCCGCTGCACGCGTTCAACGTGCCGCCCGCCAACCACAAGTCAACCTCGGCCGTGTACTCGTCCGCCGCATTCTCAGCCACAGTGGGGAAATCCGCCTCGGAAACGCACATCGTCTCACACTTGCTCCCAGTGTAGCCCGGCTTGCACTTTCCGTTGCAGTTGCCGTCCTCGTCCTGCTCCGACGTGCAAAGGTCGCAGTAGGCGCCCAACCAGTTGTCCGGGCAGCGACAGCCCCACAGAGAATTTGCGAAGGGCGCGCTCACGTGGAGCTGGTCGCACTGGCCGTTCGCACACCCACACTCTCCGCACATGGGGCCCGTCCACGGGCCGACACACTCGCAGCTTTTCCCATCCCACACCCCTCCGTGCTGGCACGGCACCACGACGGTTTCCACCGTAGAAATTACGCTGTCGATAGTAAGGTTAAACACAAGAAACGCACCTCCCAATAAAACCGTCACGACGACTCCGTAACCGATTGCGCGGCGCAGCTGACCGGCAAAGTTAGCCTCGCTCATGGGGTGTCTTCTTTGAAACTAATGTGCAATTCACAAACAGGATATAGTGATTTTTTAAAAAAATACTCTGCGCTCAAATTTAGACCGCACATTAAGTACAAGACAAAAGACAAATGCCGCAGTGGAAACCCACCATGGAAAAAAGTTTTCCCAGCCACTATATATTTCAGCAAAAATTTGTTGATAAGATGCACCTCTAATTCAAACACCATGGGTCTATTTTACCATAGCAAGGCTCATGTGGTGCTTGCACTCCTTCTGTGTCGCGCCGACATACTTGTCGCGGCAATAAAATTTGAGGTTACAGCAAATCACTTCCACAAACCTATACACCGCCGACAATCGTGGAACAAGGTACGAAATATTGATGGTGCCACTCACTACTGTGACAATTGCGGCTACCCTCACGGTGATTATTTCAGAAAAGATAGCACAGATTCGGTTATCACTCAGCACTTAATGGGGGGTTTTGAGTGGTTAGACAACACAGAAAAAGGACCAGCTATTAACGCCGAACCCGAATGGAGCTGGTGGGACACGAACTCAGTGCAGGAGTGCGCGGACTCCTGCTCCTACTACGTCGGAGAACATCGAAACCTTGCCGTCACCGACTGGGACTACTGGTGCATGTGCGGCATCGGCGACGGGTCAGGAGCTATGTATGAAAAATTCTACGAATGGACAGGATTTCAGATGGGAAATTCTGGATCGTATACCTGCAATGGACCGGGCAAAAACGAGATCGGACAGCAAGACGCGCAGTACGAAAACGACGACTACGTGAACAACAAATTTTTCGACAGAAATACAGGAAATTACGAGACAGAAGACGCAAGAGGTGCTAATTACAAATGGTTCGAAGTGTGCGATATAGGAAGAGGCGCCACTTATCGCACATGGCAAATAGAGCACCTCAAAAGCAGCAACAAAGTCAAAGATTTTCCCCGGGTTTTGAACGGCGTCAGTTATTCCAGAGTGAGCCAAGGAGAAGAAACTGGTTTGAATTTTGAGCCGCTGACGTACCAATACCCCGCGTTCGTTTACAATTCGGATAACTCAAAGTGCTACTGCTTTGACCGTATCAAATTTGACCACAAACATAGATTGAATTACGTAAATGCTGAAGATGACATCATTCTGAAGGCCAAAACTCTCGGTGAAAAAAACCGTGATGTATACACAACAAAAGAGGCATCCGACGAACTAAAAATTGACACCGATGAAGCTGACGAGTATGACTTATCCGGAGGTGGATGGGACGTAGTGAATAGCGGTTACGACCACCACTATTACTACCTCTACGGCTGCGAGGAGGGGCAAATGTGGGTGCCCACGTTCGCAGATAAAAGACAAACTTCTTTAACATACAGGGATGATGGTCTGGAAATAGAAATAGAGAGAAAGGCAGACCCAAATGAGGTGTGGGGCAGACAGTGCATGGATTGCCCCCCGGGAACGTACAGTCATGTCAATTTAAAAGATACTCAAATGTCCAGTATAATGTCAAAACCAGTAAAGAGTCATGAAGACAAATTATACAAATTGCAGAACGAAAGAGATGCGTTCATTCTTCCGCTCTGGGGCGACAGTGATCACGGCTACACCGCGTCACACGTGTGCACCGCGTGCCCTAGCGGATGGCATCAACCAAAATGGGGACAAACAAAATGCATAAAGTGTGACACACAGAACAGTAACCTTTTAAAGCGAACAACGTCCAACAACGGTCGAATTGCATGCATCGGCGCAAACGTAAAGGACGAAACAAAAAGTTATTTTACTGCTCCTTTCGAAAACCCAAAGAATAAGTTCGGGAAGTACATAAAGCACGTAACCGACAAAGAAGGTAAATTGACCAGAGAACATTGGATTCATTGCAAAGCAGGACAAAAGTGGAAGTACACGGTTGACCAGACCAATGGAAACGAGGCGGCCTACTCTGTAGCCGACCTGTGCACGGAATGCCCGGAAGGTTACTACCAGGAATACAGCGAAAACTACATGAGGTCTAACGGAAACAGCCCTACCTGCTACGTGCGCACGGCCGAATACGATGAGACTGGTGACATTACGGGATACTCTGAAGGTTGGACCCTTGCAACAGGATATGAGAACTGCAACAACGGACAAACAAAATTTGTACCCTTCTGCAGAATTAGGGCACTGTGCGGCGACGATCTTGTGCCGTGTGAGACTAATTATTTGGAAAACGTGTGGGACGACGAAGACAGGTGCACTGCTGCCAACACAAATTACGATCCGACAAACAATGCAAATGGAAAACGAAATATTGTAAGGTGCGAGGTGAGACAAGAAGATCACACTGAAGCGCATGGAAGTACGATGAAGTACGATGTACGTTACGGATTGGAAAACTGCAATAAGACACAATTGAACAATTTAGTTCACTGTGAGGTGGACATGGATATGAATCCTTGGGATAATATAATTACAGTTCAAAAGAAAAGCGGGGAGGAATGCAACGACAACGTGTTCACGGTCAGAAAGTGCGAATACAACCTCTTGATGAATCCCTACAACTTTGACTGGCAGAATGCGTACGACGATCCGTCTGACCCTGACCTCCAAAATGATTTCACAACCAAAAATGTGGATGGTGTGACGGTGTTGGTAGGCAAACAGCTCTGTTCGGAACCAGCACACCTTAAGTGCGAGGTTGACGTCAACGAAAATCCCTTTAACCGAGACTGGAAGCGAGCGTACAACAATCCGACCAGCGTTAGTGTCGATGGGGAAATAAAAGATGGTGTGGTGGTAGGCCAAGAACCCTGTTCGGAGGATCCAACAACATACGTTCAATGCGAAGTCAATGAAGGTACACCGTCAGAACCTGACATGAAACCATACAAAAATATCCCACTAAATCCTGTAACGTGCGCTGACGAATATGGAGGGTTCTGCCTTGCCGGCAAGACGTGCAGCACAACAGAGATAACTACGGTGGACATTTTTGGAAACCCCCAGCCTGTGACTATTGCGATATGCAAAAAGGGAAACGATGATTTGACAACGGAAGCACGAATAGAGTCGCTGCCGAATAACCCCTGCAATGACCAAACAACTTTCGCAACGTGCGAGTACAACGCAGGAACCTACTTTCACATGGATCCACATATCCACACTACAAATATTTACGTGACGGACGCAAATACAGAATCAAACTGGCAGAGTTCAAACGAATGGGTCTTATTAACCAACGATCCAAAATGTTCCGACAGCAGCCTGAAAAACATAAAAATTTGCAGCAAAATCACTCATCGACCTTACAGTACAGACATTGGTAGTAGGGCATCAGAGATCGGTTTCTCCGGATATGAGACTAACATGAAAGAAATTTACACAGGCAATGATGAAACTGCCGAGGACCAATGTGGCGGTGTGATGATGATTGATAATGACCGCCCGCCAAGGTTCTGCTCAAAAGAAGAGGAGAAACGCATTAATTATAACAAATTTGATAAGTGCACAAAAGCAGTTCAGACGCACACGAATTTTGACTCGGAGAATGACTGCAAAGCAACGTATGGAGAAAACGAATTTAAAGCGTTTCGCAATATTAGAAATGACGAAGGAGAAATTGTAGGACATGAGTGTGACACGTACAAGATGTGCGGTGCGAATGACAATCCAAACGATCCAAATAGCCCGGCTTGTTGCGAGGTACCTCCGGACGTAACTCCGGATCAACGACAAGCGAGAGGGGGCGGGTGGCTTGAGGCCTGGACAGACTGCACCGTAAAAACATTCGACCGCATTCGCAACGTGCAAAACACATTCAAAGTCCAAAATAGACAAACCTACACAAATGTCCGAAACGTGGCTAGCTTTACACATTTCCGAAACGCGACTACTCAAGATCGAAGAGTTAAAGATTCAAGAACGGAGTGGAATCGCATGAAAGATTTTGGAAATAATGAATTTATAAAGACGTACGACAATATTCAGATGGAGGGGAGCGGTAAATATGTAGGAAATATACCAGAGATTTGGCAGAATCGGCGTATGATTGTAGACGAAACGAATTTAAATTTAAAGACTTGGGACTACAAGACACGCACACTCTTAGACGGTTCGGAAGTTCATGGGCACCATCAGAGCGAGTGCAAAGTCTGCCCGGACGGTTGGTTCCAAGACGAATCGGGAGGTTCGTTCTGCAAACAGTGTGCGGAGGGAAGATTTTCGGACTCTCCTGCGGTTGCCTGCACCAAATGCCCTGCGGGCGAGCTGGTGTACAATTACGAGAACCGTGCCAACGATTTGGATACCTTAAACAATGCCAGGTTTGCAGGCAGTGCAAACGACTGTAAAAAAGCCCAGCCTCCATTTTACGTTGGCGAGGAGGGAAACACGTCG
>MDTD01090634.1_pt1 | contig 11121 bp, 12 predicted proteins | sample 811221 | NCBI WGS metagenome assembly MDTD01 (sample SAMN05326646, study PRJNA326480) | marine metagenome | isolation source: seawater | place: Pacific Ocean: South West | collected 2011
CGAGCAGATTAATGAATCGTGAACTTCGAATCCCTCAAGCTTCTCCCTCCGGGTAAAGATCGTGGTACTTGATCGCTTCAACCCCTACGGCGAGGGCAGTGCCATAAATACTCTCCTCATCCATCGTCCGGGAGACCTGAGCAGCAGGCCGGGCCAATCCAAGAATAAGCTGCCCAAATGCGCTGGCTCCTCCTACGTGGGTAAGAAGCTTCAGCGTTATATTTGCAGCATCAAGATTTGGGAAGACAAGGACATCCGCAGCCTGCTTGAACTCGGCATTGGGAATTTTGATCTCCGAGGCCAGTGGGTCAAGCGCGGCGTCTGCCTGTAGCTCCCCATCGATCTCAACCTCCTCCGGGTCGACCTGCTGGCGGGCAATCTCTGTTGCCACACGAACCTGGCGGGCTAAGGATGTCGACGAGGAACCCTTGGTAGAATGACTGAGAAGAACAACCCTCGGACGACGACCCAGATAGATCCGCGCAAGTTGGCCAGTCTCAACCGCAATCGATGCAAGTTGTTTACTGGTTAGCTCCTCATTCAAGCCACAGTCAGCCAGAAAGAGCACTCCGTCCCTCCCAAAGTGTGCAAGGTGCGGAGCAGACAGTATCGCCACGGAGAACACCCGCGGGACCGAAGGTAATGGTTTCACGAGATGAAGGAGGGATCGAAAGATCGATGCCGGATAGCTGATGTTTCCTCCGACAAGTCCGTCGGCTTGGCCATACTGGATCATCATTGCTCCAAAATATGCCGGCTGCCGGAGGATTTCCTCGGCGTTGGAAATTTCAATACCCCGGACATGCTCCGTACGCTGTATGAACTCACAGAAGACTTCGAAGTCGCCCGCGGTTGAAGGCTCCAGCACTTTCACAAAATCGAGACTGATCCCGCTGGTGCCTGCGAGGTCACGAATCTCCTCCTGGTTTCCCAACAGGATCGGAATTCCAACTCCGCTCTTCACCATTCGCGCAGCCACTCGCAGGATGCGCTCGTCAGCGCCATCCGTAAATACGATCCTCTTGGGATGCCTTTGTAACTTTGACACCAGAGACTGCGTGAATACGTCTCCGGCCGAAACCCGTGCTTGCTCGCTTGACTCTGACATGGCCCTTTCCTTGTGCCGCACCCCAAACCTAGTATTGCTCTTCCCAAGCCACAACGCCAAAGGCTGTCTGGGCCTAAAGATTTCACATGCCGGCTGACTACCATACCCACACTCCTCTCTGCCACCACGCCGAGGGTAACCCGCAGGAGTATATCGAGGCGGCCCTGAGGGCCGGTCTCAGCGAGTATGGAGTATCTTGCCACGCTCCCGTCGAGGAGGAGCCATTCGACAACTGGCGGATGCTCTCCTCTGACCTTCCGGAATACTTTGAGTGGGTTGAAGCGGCCCGCAATTACGCGCACAACCGCATTCCTGTTCGCCTTGGCCTTGAGTGCGACTGGCTTCCCGGGTGCGAGCAATGGATCACCGAACTTACTCGTAAAGCAGATTGGGACTATCTTATCGGATCGGTCCACTATCTTGGAGGCTGGAATTTTGACAGTCCTGAACTCCTGAAATCCTGGGAGGAGGTTGAGGTCGAGGAAGCTTGGACCCGCTATTGGAAGGAATATTCCGCAATGGCCCGAAGTGAACTTTTTGATTTCCTGGGGCATCCGGATCTGATCAAGAAGTTCTCTCATCACCCGGGCGGTGACCTCCGTCGCTTTTACGAGCCAGCCATTGAGGCCATTGCAGAGTCCGGCTGTGCTATCGAGTTAAATACTGCCGGGTGGCACAAGCCCTGTGAGGAACAGTACCCTGCTGCCGATTTCCTCAACCTCGCCTGCGCGGCCGGCATTCCTCTTCTTATCAATTCTGATGCCCATGCTCCCGGAGAAGTGGGTCGGGACTTTTCCAAGGGCACCAGACTGGCAGTGGCGGCTGGCTATCGTGAGACCCTGCTCTTTGAAAAACGTCAGAGAACCCGGGTCCGGCTGGCGGATTGCTGATAAACCTGTTCCTCAGGGAGCGGTAAAGAAGGCTGCAGAACTTTCCACCCTGAACCAGACCAGCGTGATCCCGGAAAAGAGCACGAATCCATCCCGAGGCATCCGTAGCTTTGCGCCTGATTTCACCGTCTGGCAACAGCCCTTCATTTCTAATCTGATCTCGTTCATGAAAGGCAGCGTGATTTTAGGTAGCGAAAGACTCCCTCCGCTGATGAAACCGACGACGCCTCCGATCCGATCAGGACTGGCTGCTCATCCTCCGGAACATGATCCCGCCCATGCGATCCTTTCACCAGAGACGCATCAAGGGGAATGACGGGAAGAAGGGCCCGGAGGCCAAGCCTCTTCTTCAGCAGGAACAACGCTACCCGCAGCTGTGGGAGGCGGATCGCGGGATCCAAGTGAAGTTCAGCTGGATCATAACCTGGTTTCCGATGAATATCGACAGTCCGAGCGAAATCCGGCGCGACGATATCATCACGCCAGTAATAATACGTGAACCATGCGTCGGGAGATGCAACCGCCACAAAATCGCCCCCCCGCTGCTGCCCGATTCCTTGACCAAAGCAGCCTTCCCTGACTTCGGCAACGCCTTCCGCAGCCTCTACCACCTGCCTCACCTCACTTCGGATCGATTCATCCTGGATGTAGACATGCGCTATCTGGTGATCGGCCACCGCGAATGCCCGGGAAGCACCGGCATCCAGCAATTCAAGACCCAGCTCCTCCTTAATCTGAATCCACCCCTTCTCCCGGAAGATTCGATTGAGATGCACGGGACGCTGGACCTCTGAGATTCCGTATTCTGAAAGAATAACAACCTCCACTCCCCTGGCCTCAAAAAAGGAAACAAGCTCAGCGACAAGCTGATCAATCTCCTCGAATTCCTCTGTCATCTCTGGGGCCTCAGGACCCCATCTCTGCAGTCCGTAATCGAGATGAGGAAGATAAACCAAATTAAGATCCGGTTCCTCCTGTTGCTCCATCCATCGAGCGGAATCGGCGATCCATTTAGTACTGGGAAGACCAGCCCGGGGGCCCCAGAAGCTTGGAAACGGAAACTCTCCCAGCTCACCTACCAGCTGATCTCTTAGACCCGGAGGGTGGGCATAGACGTCAAATATCTTTCGCCCGTCAGCAGGATAGATCGGACGGGGCGTGACGGACCAGTCAGCACTGGAATACATGTTGTACCACCAGAACATTTTGGCACAGCGGAAATCACTCCGCTCTCGTCCGATCGCTTCCCACAGTTTCTCGCCCCGAACGAGATGATTGCTCTGTTTCCAGAAGCGCACCTCGGCATCTTCTCTCTCATACCAGCCATTTCCGACGATTCCGTGATCTACCGGAGAGGTCCCGGTCAGGTAGGTCGCCTGTGCGGTAGTGGTTACCGCAGGAAATACTGGGGAAAAGCTCGCTGTCTCAAGATTGCCAGCAATCTGCCGGATCCGTGGCAGGTTTCTTGTGAGCAGGCCCTTGGTAAGGCCCACTACATTCAAGACGGCGATACGTTTCATTGAAGGTCCACGGGCTTGCCTCCGAGCTAGGTCGGAATGCCCTCCTGGGGAGCTGTTTTCAGTTCTTCGATGCACGCTTCATGAAGTGCCTCGTCGACCGAGTGCCGGTCTACACCCTGTCCTACTCCTTCCAGCATGAGGACCGTCAGTTCTCCTCCAAGATGCTCGCGAAACTCCTCAAGACCTCGGTAGACAAGGCGACGCCCCTCCCCATCCCGAAGTTCAAGAGACTCATGCCAGACTGGCAACTGCAAACCTCGCAGCAGACCAACCGCACGCCACGCATCCTCCTCCGCCAACCAGCCACAACGAGCAGAATAAAGGGTATCCAGCGCAACTCCGACTGAAACGGCATCGGCATGACTCAGTTCAAAGTCGGTCAACTGCTCCATTTTATGGGCGGTCCAATGACCAAAGTCGAGAGGCCTGCTGCTCCCCGTCTCAAAAGGATCACCACCAAGGGCAATGTGTCTGGCGTGCAGAATGGCCGACCTTTCTACCGCTTCCTCGAGCGCGGCAGGCTTGAGGGCATGGAGGGCTTCCACGTTTTCTTCCAGCCAGTCAAAGAATACACCGTCTTTGACAAGGGCGACTTTCACCGCCTCAGAAAGCCCACTACGGTTGTTGTGATCACTTTGAGTGTAGAGAAACTGAAAATCATTCACTACCGCATATGGAACCGCAAAGGCTCCAATGAAATTCTTCTTTCCGAAAGCATTGATCCCGTTTTTGACTCCCACCCCACTGTCGTCCTGGGCGAGAGTGGTCGTGGGGAAGCGCACGAGCCGCACGCCACGATGTGCGGTGGCCGCAGACAGCCCGATTACATCGAGGAATGCGCCTCCGCCGATACAGAAGACGTATGAATGCCGGTCGATCCCATGGCGTTCGATCGGGATAATCCCATCCATGATCTGAGTCTTGCTGATCTTGCAGTCCTCTCCACCTGCCACGGTCACAATCTCGGTAAGCCTGAGATTGGTCCGGTTTTTCAGGTAGGTCCTGATCCGTTGCTGCAGCGCAGGGAAAAGCTGGTCGATGGAATTCTCAAGAAAGACAATGACCTTCCGCTCTCGTTCATCCTCGAGCAAATCTGCCAGCGTGCCGTTACCTTCCGCAAAGGCATCCTTGGTAAAACGGATGCGATGCCTGAAAGTCACCGGGATATCGAAATCGTGTAGACCCATGAACCCCCTTAGTTAACTCAGACTCCCAGAATTGGCCACAGTTTCTTGGGCTTGATTCTCCACTATGGAAATTGCCAGGATCTTTCGGGTAATCAGGATTCAGATTGCACTTTTGCAGCTGAACTTCCGGGGCTAAATGTGACTGATGAAAGATACGAGGACCCTATCAGAGGGTAATTATCTGGGACTCTACGAGCGGGACGGCTGGGAGTTCGCCGACAGGCCAAATGCTACCGGAGTCGTCGGAATACTGCCTCTGACCTCCAATGCTGAGGTGGTCCTCGTGGAACAATTTCGCAAGCCCGTTAATGCCCTGGTCATTGAGATCCCGGCTGGATTGGTTGGAGACGAGGAGGAACATCGCGATGAATCCCTCGCAGACTCAGCGAGGCGGGAACTTCTGGAAGAAACTGGATTTCTGGCGGGTTCAATGGAGCTTCTCCTGTCCACTCCGACTTCAGCCGGAATGACCCCCGAGATTACACATCTTTTCATAGCTACAGACCTTCACAGGGAATCCGCCGGGGGTGGAGTTGCGGGCGAGGACATTCGTGTTCACGAGGTGCCCTTACAGCATCTCCGAGAGTGGCTCCGGCAGAGGGAATCACAGGGCATGCTGATCGACTCCAAAATCCACGCTACCCTTTGGCTGGCGGGGAGATACGATCACGACTTGCAATGAGATCAGCCCCGGTGCCTAGTAGTCCCATGAAACATTTTAATCGCCGCCACTTTCTCTCATCAGGGGCCCTCGCTACCACCGCCGGATTGTGCCAAGTCCGGGCTGACCAGCACAAGGACCACAGGGATCATCCCATTCTTCTTTCCCTGAAGTGTGGCATGTGTGGAGACGGGGCTACGCTCGAGGAAAAATTCCAGATTCTCAAGGACCTTGGCTATGACGGGGTCGAACTCGATTCTCCCGGAGGCCAGAACAAGGAAGAAGCAAGGCGTGCCTCTGTTAAAGTCGGGCTACCAACTCACGGGGTCGTCGACTCAATCCACTGGGGCACTACTCTGTCCGATCCATCCGCCGAGGTTCGCGAAAAGGGACTTCAGGGCTTGCTCACCGCTATCCGGGAAAGCAATACCGTTGGCGGAACTTCTGTGCTCCTGGTGCCTGCGGTCGTAAATTCCAAGGTCAGTCCACAACAGGCCTGGGACCGGTCTATCGAACAAATCCGAAAGGCTCTCCCGCTGGCAGCAAGACTGGGTGTCCACATCCTGATCGAGAATGTCTGGAATCGTTTTCTCTACGACCATGATGGCCCTGATAACCAAACTGCGGAGAAACTTGTAAACTATATCGATGATATTGACAGCCCATGGGTCGGCTCTTACTTCGATATCGGGAATCACCAGAAATACGGAAAACCCGCGGCCTGGATCCGGTCTCTTGGCCACCGTATTGTGAAACTCGACGTGAAGGACTGGGGGGTGAAAGCCGGATTCTCAAAGATTGGTGCGGGAGACGTTGACTGGGCGGACGTGCGAAAAGCATTAGCAGATATCAGGTTTACAGGATGGGCTACCGCAGAGGTTGGCGGAGGAAACCGGAAGCGATGTGCTGAAGTTCTCGCTAACATGCGTAGGCACCTCCTCGGTTCCTAGTGTTCATTGCCCCGAACCGGCGATGAGCGATTCATACGACGACAGATTCTCCGGTATAAGCCGTCTCTACGGGTCCTCAGGAACTGCCGCCCTCCGTTCCGCGCACATCGCTGTCATAGGGATTGGAGGCGTTGGTTCCTGGTCGGCCGAGGCTCTCGTAAGGACCGGAATCGGAGAAATTACCCTCGTAGACCTTGACGAGGTCTGTATCTCCAACACTAACCGGCAAATCCACGCACTCACCCAGACGGTGGGTCAATCCAAGGTCCGGGTCATGGCAGAGCGTCTTGGCGCGGTTAATCCCGACTGCAGCCTGAATGCAGAAGAATACTTTTTCACCGAAAAGACGCTCAGAGCAGTTCTGGATCGTCCTCTCTCAGGAGTAATCGATGCTATCGATTCGGTCCATCCGAAGTGCCTCCTGCTGGCCGAGTGTGTGAAAAGGGAGATTCCAGTCGTAACATGTGGTGCAGCGGGTGGGCGATGTAAAGCACCCCTCATCAAGGTCGAGGATCTCAGTAGAACCTTCAATGACGCCCTGCTTCATCAGGTCCGGAAGAATCTTCGCGGCAATCACGGCTTTCCCAGTGGCGATGGTTCTCGGAAAAAATTCGGCATCCCTGCTATATTTTCCCCGGAAGATGTTCGCTATCCTCAGGGAGACGGCTGCGTCTCCAGTGAGCGCCCCTCAAGCTCGGTTTCGGGACTACGCTGTGATGCCGGTCTGGGAGCGGTGACGCATGTTACCGCAACCTTCGGCCTCCTTGCTGCAGGAGAAGTGATAAATCTGATAGCCTCACCCCTGTAAGAGCTGGGTGGTCAGGAGCCGTTTCCTTGACCCCGGGAACCCTGATCCAACCTCTTACTCTACTTGACGCCCTTCTTGGAGAGACGGGTTCCACGAGTTGAACCCTGCCGGGCCTTGAACTTTGGATTCGTCTTGTTGATAACGTAAAGGGTGCCCCGACGCTTCACGATCTGGCATCCAGCGTGTCGGCGCTTGAGCGAATTGAGGGAGGAGAGAACTTTCATAACTCGTCCGAGAAGGTTGCGCACTTTATGGGGGATCAAATCCCTGTAAAGCCTATTCTTGGACGGTTTTCTCCTTGTTTCGGCACACTTGCGATCACTTGGTCGGTATGACACCCTCTCCGCAGCAGCCAATCTCACCGGGAGCTTTTACAGGCACCTGCAAGCTGACCAAGACGGACACATGGCGGAAAACTCCATTCAGGAACCGGATCCTCCTTTCGACCTTACTCTCCGACCGCCGGGGTTTGAGGAATTCCATGGTCAGGAGAAGGTGACCGAGCGCCTCATGCTCATGGTCGAGGCCGCGCGTCAACGGGAGGATGTTCTCGAACATATTCTTCTCTCCGGTCCTCCGGGACTGGGGAAGACAACCCTCGCGAACATCATCGCAGACGCAGCGCATGCCACCATTCATACGACCTCCGGACCACAAGTCGAAAAGGCGGGAGACCTCGCAGGTATTCTCACCAATGTGCAAAGAGGTGACGTGCTCTTTATTGATGAAATTCACCGGCTGCATCCTGCGATTGAGGAATATCTGTATCCGGCTATGGAAGACTACCGTCTCGATATCATCATCGATTCAGGACCGTCCGCTCGCTCCATCCAGCTAAACCTTCCAAAATTCACCCTCGTGGGTGCAACAACCCGGTCCGGCATGCTGACCGCTCCCCTCCGGTCCCGTTTTGGCCTCGTTAATCGACTGGATTATTACAGCCTCGAGGAACTCTCCACCATCATCACCCGTTCCGCCCGCTTGCTCAACATACGAATCGACGAGGGTGGCTCCCGGGCGATTGCCTCCCGTTCACGGGGCACCCCCCGGGTCGCCAACAATCTTCTGCGGTGGGTCCGAGACTACGCACAGGTCCGCGCCGATGGCCTTATCGATTCCGTCACGGCAGGAAACGCTCTCGCGATGATCGAGATCGATGACGATGGGCTGGATGAGATGGACAAACGCATCCTCGAGACCGTCATATATAAATTTAATGGCGGACCAGTTGGACTGAGCTCCCTGGCGGTCGCTGTCGGAGAGGACACTTCTTCAATCGAAGAGGTTAACGAGCCCTTCCTCATCATGCAGGGATTCCTCAAACGAACCCCCAGAGGACGCGTCGCCATGCCGTCGGCCTACCAGAAGATCGGAGCGGAGCCTCCGCGGGGAGCACAGGCAGAGCTTCTCTAGACTGGCTCACCTAAGCGGCTGCCCTCTCTTTGTTCCCGTTTATTCTGCATCCGCCTTCTCCTGAAGGCGCTTTGCCCTGCGAGCCTTGCGCCGGGCCTTTTTATCCTCCTTGCTTTCTGCCGCTGCCGTTTCATCCGGTTTCCCCTCGCTTTGGGTCTTACCAGCAGGCGGAGCTTCCCTCACGTCCTCCACACCAACCAGCTTCTGGACCGAGACGGTCTTGAGAGGCATTTTCCCCGGCGCACCCGGCGCTTTTGGAATCCCGGCGGGAAGTCCCGTTTCAAGGAAAATGGAGGTCTCGATCTCCAGCGGCTGTCCCAGCTCGATATCGAACAACATGGTCCCCGTCGCCTGCTTGACTTCCGTGCGAAGGATTTTGTTTTTCTTCTCCCCGGCATCTGCCTCCTTGGTCGCGCCAGTCATGGAAACTCTTGCGACCCTGCGACCCTTCTGCTCAAGAAGCTCCTCGAGCTTCAGGACATAACGAATCGTGACCTTCCCACCGAGCTCTCCCATCGGCAGGTCAACATCCGCATTCCAGGTCTCGCCTACTTCAACGTTCTTTACCGGAAGAAAGTCAGCGCTCTGCCTGGCCATGGCTTCCAGTTCCTCCTTACCCATGCCCATTTGCTGTGCACCCTTCAGGTCGTCCAGGCCCTCTGTGCCCACCAAGGCCCCGTTATTGTCATAAACAGCCGAGAATCTTGTCTCCGTGAGGGGCTTCAGGACAGTCCCAAGCAGGCCATCCCTCTTGGCGGGGTCAGCGGAATCATACTCCATCTCGAGCCCCTGCATCTGCTGTTTCATCCGGACCGACGCAAACGCGTGACTGACCCTGACTCCTTCCTTATGAGAGCTCACGTCATTGTGAACGCGTAGCATCATATTCGCAGTGGTCTCAATCAACCCTTGCCCGGGCAGAGGCATTTTCATCGAAGTATCGGCTCTATTATCAAAAATATAGCGCTTTCCTGGCTGCCATTGCAGCTTGAGCTCCACCGCTTTTCCGGGAAGGGCAGCAAGGATCAGGGCAGTGACAGCACCAAGGCCAGCGTTCAAATTCACGGTCATGGGTTCCTTGTCGGGCGGGATTGGGAAGGAAACAAGGGAAAATCCTGCCTATCGGAGAAGAATGGGGTTAAGATCGCGCGGTGAACAAGGATCTGTCAGACCTTATTGACCGTTGCAGAACCGCTGGACTCCGGCGAACAAAGGCCCTTGAAGTTCTCTTGGATACCTTGCTCGAGGCCGACTGCCCCGTCACCCTCGCGAACCTTGAAAAATCCCGATCTCTTTCGTCCCAATGTGACAAGGCGACGGTTTACCGGCTCCTTAATCGACTCACTGATGTAAGTATCGTCCGAAGATTGGGCCTGCACGAGCGAGCAGCCTACTTTACTCTCATTCTGCCCGAGCGGCATCGCGATTATCTGATCTGCACCGAATGCGGAACGATCACACCCGTCGATGCACCCTGTCCGGTTCATGATCTCGAAGATGAAATCCGCACTAAGACGGGTTACTTGAACCTCTATCACGAGCTCGAATTCTTTGGCACTTGCCCCAAGTGTGCGGCATAGAGACCGCAGTTCCTCATGTCGACTGAACCAGCTGACTTGCAGGTCGAGGAATTTCTAGAATTTCTTGCGGTGGAAAAGAACGTTTCTCCCCGTACTCTTTCAAATTACGAACATGCCCTTCGGGCTTTCCGCACCTGGTCAGAAGATCGTATTTCCTCGTGGGAGTCCTGTGAGCCAGACCTCTTCCGCGCCTATCTCTTTGACTGCATGAAGCAGGAACTCGCCCGTTCCACCATCAGACTCCACTTTTCAGCACTGCGTTCCCTCTACAGGTATCTCGTCTCTCGGCACGGACTCCCGAAAAGCCCCGTGGCAGAAATTCAGCTTCCCAAGCTCGAACGTCAGCTACCTGTCGTCTTAACCCTGAGCCAGATCGAACAACTTCTCGATCTCCCAGCAAAAATACCACGAGAAAAACAGGCTGCACCTTGGCAAGCGCTCAGGGATACCGCAATCCTCGAACTCTTTTACTCAACAGGTCTTCGCCTCGCAGAACTCGCTGCTCTCGAAGTCCGGGACCTCGAGAGTCTCTCAGATACCCTGAGAGTCGTTGGAAAAGGATCCAAGGAACGCCTCGTGCCGATTGGCTCTCACGCCATGAAGGCCATCGAGGCCTACAAGCAAGCGGCCCAGCTTAGCGATGGGCCGCTCTTTCTCTCTAAGCTACGCAAACGCCTTTCCACTCGCTCAATCAATAGCCTGCTAAAAAAATACCTTCGGTATTCCGACATTCCGTTCAATGTCACACCTCACAAGCTCCGCCATTCCTTTGCCACCCACCTGCTTGACGCGGGCGCAGATCTGCGGAGCGTTCAGGCACTGCTGGGTCACTCTTCTCTATCAACGACACAGATTTACACCCATGTGACGAAAGAGCGGCTCCGGGAGGCCTACGATCAGGCCCATCCTCGGGCGACCTAGGGCTCCATTGATTGCGATTGTGGAGCCTCGTTAAATTTCCAACTTTCAAGGGAGCTGCCTCCTGCCACAAGAGAAGGGGGAGC
>MDTD01104957.1_pt1 | contig 11120 bp, 11 predicted proteins | sample 811221 | NCBI WGS metagenome assembly MDTD01 (sample SAMN05326646, study PRJNA326480) | marine metagenome | isolation source: seawater | place: Pacific Ocean: South West | collected 2011
TAGAGGTTCAAGACACAGAAAAAAATTACCTGTCAGGGGTCAAAGAACAAGATGTAATGCAAGAACAAGAAAAGGTAAAGCTATTGCTATTGCAGGAAAAAAATTAACCCCACTTAAAAAATAGTTTATGAATAAAGAAGAAGATAAAAGTAAAAAAATTGATAAAAGTAAAGATACTGAAATCTCTAAGAAAAAAACTTTTACCAAAAAGAAAAAGGTTAAAAAAAATATATTAAATGGTATTGCTTATGTTCAATCAACATTTAATAATACGATAGTATCTATAGCTGACACAAATGGTAATGTTGTTTCTTGGGCTTCTGCAGGTCAAAAGGGATTTAAAGGTTCTAGAAAATCAACACCATATGCTGCTCAGGTAGCAGCTGATGCTGCTGCAGTTAAAGCTTTAGAATGTGGCATGAAAATTTTATCTGTAGAAGTAAAGGGCCCTGGTTCAGGAAGAGAAACTGCATTAAGAGCATTGCAAGCAAGAGGATTTAAAATTACTTCGATAAAAGATACAACACCGATGCCTCATAATGGAACAAGGCCACCAAAAAAAAGGAGAGTTTAAAATGGAAACAAGTAATGTAAATTTAAAAAATTGGAAATCATTAATAAAACCTTCTAAAATAGATGTAGATCAGAACGATGAAAAAACATTTGCTAAAGTTATAGCAGAGCCTTTAGAAAAAGGTTATGGATTAACTATAGGAAATTCTTTAAGACGGATATTGCTATCCTCTATCAGAGGAACAGCTGTTACAGCCATTCAAATTGACGGTGTTCAGCATGAGTATAGTTCGATTAAGGGTGTTAGAGAAGATGTTACAGATATAGTTTTAAATATTAAATCTTTAGCATTAAAGAGTAATGCGGAAGGTAGTAAAAAATTAATTTTAGACGCTAAGGGTCCTGGAGAGATTAAAGCATCACAAATAACTCCAGTTCCAGATATAGAAATTCTGAATCCTGATTTAGTTATTTGTAATTTAGATGAAAATACAAATTTTCATATGGAACTTTTTGTTGGTAATGGTAAAGGCTATGTATCAGCTGAATTAAACAAACCTGAAGAACCACCATTAGGATTAATACCAATCGACTCTCTTTTTAGCCCAGTAAAAAAAGTATCATATTCTGTAAGTACAGCTAGAGAAGGAAAAGCCTTAGATTATGATAAACTTACTATGGAAATCGAGACCAATGGATCCATTACTGCTGAAGATGCACTTGCTTACTCTGCTAGAATTTTCCAAGATCAATTAGGAATGTTCGTTAATTTTGATGAACCACAAGAAATCAAAATTCAAGATCAACCTAAAGAACCTGAATTTAATCAAAACCTATTAAGAAAAGTAGATGAATTAGAATTATCAGTAAGATCTATGAATTGTTTGAAAAATGACAATATCATTTATATAGGTGATTTGGTCCAAAAATCAGAGGGTGAGATGTTAAGAACACCCAATTTTGGTAGAAAATCATTAAATGAAATAAAAGAGGTTTTAAGTGGAATGTCTCTGTACCTGGGTATGGAAATTCCGAATTGGCCTCCAGATAATATAGCTGAGTTATCTAAAAAATTAGAGGATTCTATATAAATTAAATGAGACATAGACAAGCACATAAAAAACTGAACAGAACTTCAGAACACCGAAAAGCTTTAATAAAGAATATGTTAAATTCATTAATAAAATACGAACAGATCACAACAACATTGCCAAAAGCCAAAGTTTTAAGGCCAGAAGCTGAAAAACTCATTACAATTGGAAAAAAAGATACATTAGCAAATACTAAGAGGTTAGTATCAAAACTTCAAAATATACAAACTGTAAATAAAATACGAAAGACATTATCAAAAAGATATGATTCACGAAAAGGTGGCTATACAAGAATTATAAAAGCTGGTTTTAGGTATGGTGATAACGCACCTATGGCCATAATAGAATTTGTAGACAGAGATGTAGAAGCTAAAAGAATAGATAGAAAAAAAAAAAATACAGAAGAAAAAAAAAAAGATCTAACTCAAGAGAAAAAAACAGCCTAAACAATATAAATCTAAAATGATAGAGGTAATCAAAATAGATAAATCCTCTGAAGGTTTGCGTATTGATAAGTGGATTAAGACACATATAATTAACATCCCACAAAGCTTGATCGAAAAAAATTTAAGGATAGGAAAAATTAAAGTTAATAAAAAAAAAATAAAGAGTTCTTATAAATTAAAAAAAAATGATGAAGTATATTTATTTAATATTTCTTATAAAAATGTCCAATTAAAAAAAAAAAATCAATTTATTCCGAAAAAAAATATAGTAGATGATACAGAAAAAGATATCATAGAAAATAACTCAAATTTTATGGTTATTAATAAAAAAAAAGGTCTACCAGTTCAGGGTGGAACAAAAGTAAAAGAAAATGTATTAAATATTTTAACTAACAGCTACCACTTCGAAAATAAAAAACCTTATATTGTCCACAGAATAGATAAAGATACATCTGGGATATTAATAATAGCAAAAAATAGACAAACTGCACAACAATTGACTACGTTATTTAGGATTAGAAAAATCTATAAATCATATCTTGCTTTAAGTTATGGACAACCAGATAAATTTAAAGATATAATTGATAATAAATTAATTAGATACGAAGGTAAAAAAAGAATTTTAGAGAGAGCAATTACTAAATATAATGTAATTGATACTAATAACAATTTTTCATTATTTAAACTGAATCCTATTACAGGTAGAAAGCACCAAATACGAAAACATTTATATGATTTAAATTGTCCAGTTATAGGTGATAAGAAATATTTTATTAAAAAACAAAATAAAAATACGAATTTAATGTTACATGCTTACGAGATTAAATTTATTTTGAATGAAAAAAAATACACATTTAATGCACCGATACCTTCGGATTTTATTAATGCCCTGATTAAGAATAATTTGAAAGTGAAAGATTTTTAATTAATTTTTTTTCTAAAATATCCTGAAACTTTGTATAATTTATCCTAGTAATTTCCTCTAAACTTACTACTTTTTTCTTTAATCCACATGGAATGATTTTTTCAAAATTTTTTAAATTGTTATTAACATTAATTGAAAATCCATGATATGCAGTCCATTTTTTAACTTTTATACCTATTGCTGCAATTTTTTTACTTTCATTGTTATGATTTATCCATATACCAATATTCTTTCTATCACTAAAACTATAAATTTTAACATCTTTTAATGTTTCAATTATAGATTTTTCTAAATTAATTATAAATTTTCTAATATCCTTATTTCTTTTACTAAGATTTATAACAAAATAACAAATTAGTTGACCTGGCGAATGATGTGTAATTTTTCCACCTCTAGAACTCTTTATTATATTAATTGATTTATCTAACACATCATTATGATCAAAACTTGTACCTCCTGTATAAACTTCATTATGTTCTAAGAACCAAATTAATTCTTTCGCATTATTATTAATTACTTTTTCTACTCTTTGTTCAAGTAAATCTATAGCATCATTATAATCTACTGGTTTTATTGATCTTTTTATCTCTATACTCATTTCAAAATTGTAATATAAGGATATCGCTCAAAAAAACTAGGAATATCACTCATGAGTTTAATAAAAAAAAGTAAAGATAAAATTGTAAATTTTGAATTTAATAAAGAATATATAAAAGTAATTACTGAAAAAATTTCAAATAGTGACGCTATTTTCATTAGCAATTCATTCAAGGAGATGCATCCAGCTGATGCCGCTGACATTATTGAACATTTGTCTCAAGAAGATAGAGAGAACTTAATTAAATTAAACAATTTTAAAATTGATCCTTCCATATTTGTCGAATTAAATGAAGCCATTCAAACCGAAATTACAAAATATTTATCAAACGAAAGTATAGTATTTATATTAAAAAATCTTGATTCAGATGATGCTATTAAAATTTTAGAAAATTTAGACGAAAAAAAAAAGAATGACATACTTAGTTCATTACCACCAAAGGATCGGTTTGTTTTATTAGAGAGCTTAAGTTATCCAGAAGATAGTGCAGCAAGGATAATGCAAAGACAATTTACAGCCATTCCAAGTAATTGGTCTGTTGGACAGACAATTGATTACTTGCGTGAAAACAGAGATTTGCCAGAAGAATTTTTAGAAATATTTATTGTAGATAATGAATTTAAACCTATAGGAACTGTGCCATCTTCAAAAGTATTAAGAACTCCTAGAGAAACTAAAATGATATCTATAACTAACGAGACACAATTCTTAATTCCAGTAGACATGGATAGAGAAGAAGTAGGTCGTATGTTTGAAAATTATAATCTTAACTCAGCTTGTGTTGTAGATAAAACAAACAAACTTGTAGGCATGATCACAAATGATGATGTGCTAACAGTATTAGCAGAAGAGGCAGAGGAAGACGCATTGAGATTAGCAGGTGTTGGAGATGAAGAGATTACAGATGGAATTTTAACTAAAACCAAAAGAAGATTTAACTGGCTTCTGTTAAATTTATTTACAGCTTTTCTAGCCACATGGGTTATAAGTTTATTTGGTGCAACGATTGAGCAAATGGTTGCTCTTGCATTTTTAATGCCAATAGTTGCGTCTATGGGTGGAAATGCTGGAATGCAAACTCTTGCTGTTACGGTAAGAGCAATTGCAACTAATGATCTTACAGAAAATAATTTTTCTCAAAATATTTTAAAAGAATTTTCTATTGGTATCTTAAATGGTTTTATATTTGCAATAATTAGTGCATTAATAGTTCAATTATGGTTCAAAGATATAATATTATCTTTAATTATTTCAATATCTATGGTCTTAAATATGATTGTAGCAGGACTTTTTGGAATTTTAATACCGATAAGTTTAAAAAAATTTAAAGTAGATCCAGCAATTGCATCAAGCGTATTTGTAACAACAATTACAGATGTAATAGGATTTTTATCTTTCCTAGGTATTGGTGCTTATTTCTTTTTTTAATTAAACATTGTCAATTAATCTTATTTTTTTTTGTTTGTAGGCAATAAAAATTTTGAAATTCTTTTTCGAAAATTTTTTGGTCAAATTATATCTATTTCGTATTTCTAAATAATCAATCTTATCACATAATAATTCAATTTTGGATCTGTATGAATTAATAAGTTTTAAATTTTTAAAGTTATTTAATATTTTAACTTTTAATCTGAATAAATGTTTAGAAATATCTTGAGACTTTTTGATTTGAAATATGTTAAGAAGTTTATTTCTTGATGATAAAGGTAACTTATTCTTATTTCTAATTGTTTTACAAGAAATAATTTTTGTATTAAATTTATTTTTAATATATTTTTTTATCAAATAAGTTTGTTGAAAATCTTTCTCACCAAGAAATAAATATTTTGCATTTATATTTTCTAAAAATCGATTTATTACTGCTAAAACTCCCTCAAAATGACCTTTTCTATATTTTGCGCACAAGATCTTATCACTTTGAAAAATATTTATTTTCTTTTTAATTCCTTTTTTATAAATTTCTTTGTTATTAGGGATAAATAAGTAGTCAATTTTTAATTTTTTTAAAATTAAAATATCCCTTTTTAAATTGCGTGGATATTTTAAATAATCACCTTTTTCGTTAAATTGTGATGGATTTATATAAATGCTAACTACTACTTTGTTTGATTTTTTTTTTGCAGTTTTAATAAGGTGCAGATGTCCATTATGCAATGATCCCATTGTTGGTACAAATCCAATAGAGTTATTGGAATTAATTTCTTTATTTAAAACATTAAAGCTTTTAAAAATCTTCATTTATGATACTTGATTAAATAATACATTATGATCAAACAAGCAATAATACCTCTTGCAGGCTTAGGTACTAGATTGTTACCTTTAACAAGTGTATTTCCAAAGGAATTACTTCCAATTAATGGAAAACCAGGTTTAGAGTATATTTTAGAGGAATGCATAAGTGCAGGAATAAATGAAATAATATTTATAATCTCTTCAAAGAAAAAACTAATAAAAAAGTATTTTTATAATGATGTTTTCTTTAAAAAAATTATTAACAAGAAAAAAGATACTAGAATTAAAACAGAGTATCATAAAATACTGAAATATAAAAAAAAAATAAAATTTGTTTATCAAAATCAACCTTTAGGAACTGGTCATGCTATACTAAAGACCAAAAAATTTATTACTGGTACTCATTTTCTAGTTTTATTTCCTGATGACTTAATTATGAAAAAAAATTGTTCAAAAGAAATGATAAAATTGCACAAAAAATATAATTGTTCAGTAATGGCATCTATGAATATTAGAAAAAAAGATGTTAGTCGATGGGGAATCTTTTCATTAAGAAAAAGAATTAATAAGCAAAATTTTATTATAAAAGATGTTGTTGAGAAGCCATCTTATAATGACGCTCCATCAAGTAATGCTGTTATTGGAAGGTATATTTTACCAATACAAATATTTGCAAAACTTAAAAGTCAAAAAAAAGGTATTGGTGGAGAGATACATATTACAGATTCTATAAGAAAATTAATTAGAGAAAATAATAAATTTGTTGGCCATAATTTTGCCGGCAAGTATTTAGATTGTGGAACCATGAGCGGATATATAAAATCTTCTTTAGAAATTTCAAAATTATGAAACTATGCATGATTGGCACAGGTTATGTTGGTCTTGTGAGCGGAACCTGTTTTGCAGACATTGGTAATGAAGTTATCTGTGCAGATACAGATAAAAAGAAAATTGAAAATTTGAATTCAGGTATTTTACCAATTTACGAACCTGGACTAGAGGAAATGGTTAGAAGAAATGTTAATGATAGTAGATTAAAATTTTCACATAACGTACCTGAAGCAATTAAAAAATCAGATATAATTTTTATATGTGTTGGTACTCCTACAGAAAAAAAAACGAGTAATGCTGATTTAAAATACGTATTTCAAGTAGCTAATACAATTAAATACAATTTAAATAAGTATAAAATTATAGTTACCAAGTCTACAGTTCCTGTAACAACTGGAGATAAAATTGAAACAATGTTAAAAAAAAATAAATTTAAATCATCTTTTGAAGTAGTTTCTAATCCTGAATTTTTGAGAGAAGGAGAGGCAATAAGAGATTTTGTTGTTCCAGATAGAGTTATTGTAGGAGCACAAAGTAAAAAAGCACTTAGAATAATGAAATCTTTATATATGCCTATTATAAAAAAAAATTCACGTTTTTTTTCAACATCTAGAAGAAGTGCAGAATTAATTAAATACGCCTCAAATTCTTTTCTTGCTACAAAAATATCTTTTATTAATGAAATTTCCAACCTATGTGAAGCCTCAGGAATAAACATTGAAGATGTTTCGGTAGGGATGGGTTTGGATCAAAGAATAGGGGAAAGATTTTTAAGAGCTGGTCCAGGTTATGGTGGTTCTTGTTTTCCAAAGGATACCAGAGCAATTGTAGCTTTGGCAAAAAAATACAAGGTTAACCTAAGTATCGTAAATTCAGCGATTAAATCAAATAAATTTAGATCAAAAATTTTACTCAACAGATTAATCAAAATAACCAAAAATAATATTAAAAATAAAAATATTTGTTTCTTAGGTGTCACATTTAAAGCAAATACAGATGATATGAGAGAGTCTCCATGTCTTTCTTTAATACCCGCATTAATAAAAAAAGGTGCAAAAATTTATTATTATGATCCTACCGGAGCAAAAAAAGAAATTGATAAATATAAGAATGTTACTTTTTTGGAAAAAATAGCTGAAGCCATCAAAAAAGCAGATTTAATTATCGTTCATACTGAATGGAATGAATTTAAACAATTAAATTTAAAAAAATTAATTAAAAACAAAAATGTAATTATTTACGATATGCGAAATATTTATTCTGCAGATAAAATGAAAAAAAATAGAATTAAATATTATAGTATTGGCAGATAGTTAATTTAGCTCAAATATAGCATCCACTTCAACAGCAACTCCTAATGGTAAACTATTAGTGCTAACTGCCGCCCTTGCATGCATGCCTATATCTCCAAAAATTTTTACTATAATTTCAGAAGCCCCATTTATTACTTTTGGTTGTTCGGTAAAATCATCGGTAGAATTTACATAGCCAGTAATTTTAACACAAGATTTAACTTTTGTTAGATCATCTAATAGGTATTTTTTTGTTTGTGAAATAATACTCAATGCACATCTTTTTGCAGCATCGTAACCCTCATCAGTACTGAGATCTTTTCCTAGTTTACCTTTAATTAAGTTACCATTTTCATCGATAGAAATTTGTCCAGAAATGAAAAGTAACTTTCCTGCTTGTCTTGTTGCTAAGTATGATCCAACAGGATCTGCAGCATTGGGTAATTTAATGTTAAGCTCTTTAATTTTTTCTTCAAAACTCATAAAAAATCATTCTCTACAAAGAATATCCTTTAATGTCCTTTCTTCTTTTGGAGGACACTTACTAAAAGGTTTTGACAAATCAGGTTTTTTTATTGAACTCATTGTCTCGCATGACGCTATAAATAAGAATGATATACATATTAATATAATTTTTTTCATTTTTTTCCTCTTTTTTTATTTCTATCGTATTCTTTTCTCTTTTCTATCAAAATTAATGCTTCTTCCATAGTTAATTCTGTTGGATCTTTTTCTTCAGGTATTGTTGCGTTTAGTGATTTATATTTGATATAAGGTCCATATTGACCTTTCATAATTCTAACAGGCTTCTTATCGTCCGGGTGCTCTCCCAAATCTTTTATTAATGAAGAAGATATCCTTCCTGGTTTTGCTTCAGCAATAAGTGTTATAGCTCTGTTTAGACCAACAGTAAATAGTTCCTCAACATTTTCTAGCCTAGCAGATTTATTCTCACATTTTAAGTAAGGGCCAAAGCGTCCAGAGTTTATAATAATATCTTTTCCATTATCCGGATGCTGACCGATTATTTTAGGAAGAGAACATAAATATTTTGCTTTTTCCAGATCTATTTTGTCGATTTCTAATCCTTTCGGAATAGATACATTTTTTAAATTATTATTTATTTTCTTTTTTTTCTTCTTAGATAAAGTTACATCTTCATCACTAACTTCAAATTGAAGATATGGGCCAAATCTACCATTTTTTAAAAAAATATCTTTACCATTTTTGTTTTGACCAATTAATTTTGGCTCAGCTAAAGCTATCTGATCATTTGCTTTTGATTTTGATAGTGGTCGTGTAAATTTACAATCAGGATAATTTGAACAACCTATAAAAGCCCCACCTCTAAAGCTATTTTTTAAGCTAAGTTCACCAGTGCTACATAGCTTACATTTTCTGTTAATCTTGCCGTTATCATCAGCTTCAAAAATAAGTTCACCTAGACTTTCATTTAAAAGGTCTAAAACTTCTCTTGTTCTCTTTTCTTTGACATTTGAAACATTGTTATTAAAATCCTTCCAGAAATTATCAAGCACCTTGATCCACTCTTCTTTACCAGCAGTAATATCATCTAGTTGATCTTCTAAATCAGCTGTAAATCCATAATCAACATACTTTGTGAATAATTTCTCTAAAAAAGCTGACAACAATTTACCTCTATCAGTTGGAAAAAAACGCTTATTAACTATGTCAGCATATCCTCTGTTAGATATAACAGAAATTATACTTGCATAAGTAGATGGTCTACCAATTCCCAATTCTTCAAGTTTTTTAACTAAACTTGCCTCAGAAAATCTTGGTGGTGGTTGTGTGAAATGTTGTTCATCAATAAATTCAATAGCAGAAACATTTCCTTTATCAACACTAGGTAAAATTTTTTCATCTTCATCTTCAATTCTTGTTAATTTTAAAAAACCATCAAAATTTATTGTAGATCCTGAACACTTAAATTGATTTGAATTATTATCTGAAATGATTGTGATAGTTTTTCTATCAAACTTTGCCGCTTCCATTTGTGATGAAAGTGCTCTTGACCAAATTAAATCGTATAATTTGGCTTGATCACTACTAAGAAATTTTTTCAAACTGTCAGGAGTTCTAGAAATATCAGTTGGTCTTATTGCTTCATGAGCCTCTTGAGCATTTTTAGCTTTTTTTCCTGAATAATTATTAGGTTCTTTAGGAAGATAAGCTTCTCCATAAGAAACTTTTATGAAATTTCTAAATTCTGAAACTGCATCATTGGAAATGTTAGTACCATCTGTTCTCATGTAAGTAATTAATCCAACAGTATCGCCATCAATATCAATACCTTGATATAATCTTTGCGCAATTTGCATTGTTCTAGAAGCCCCAAAACCTAATTTGCTTGATGCTGTTTGTTGCATTGTTGATGTAGTAAACGGTCCTAGAGGATTTCTTGTATAAATTTTAGAACTTATATCTGATATGTTATATTTTAATTCTTTTATTATATTAATTGCGTGGCTAATATCCTCTTTATTTTTAAAAGTAAATTTTTCAATTTTATTGTTGTTAAGAATTACAATATTTGAATTTAAAATATCTCCCTTGGAAGTTTTAAAGTTTACATTTAGAGACCAAAATTCCTGAGGTTTAAATTGTTCTATTTCATGCTCTCTTTCTGTCAATAATCTCAATGCAACTGATTGAACACGCCCTGCGGATTTCGAACCTGGAAGTTTTGTCCAAAGAATAGGAGAGATATTAAACCCAACAAGGTAATCAAGGGCTCTACGTGCCATGTAAGCATCAACTAATTTTGATTCTATATGTCTAGGATTATCTATTCCATTGTTAACTGCTTTTTTTGTTATCTCATTGAATACAACTCTTTCAATTTTCTTGTCTTTTAAGAGTTTTTTCTCATCTAAATATTCTTTAACATGCCACGCTATAGCTTCACCTTCACGATCAGGGTCTGTAGCTAAAATTATTTTTTCTGATTTTTTAGCAGCATCTGTAATTTCTTTTAAGTATTTTTTAGAAAAACTATCAACCTCCCAAACCATTTTAAATTTTTCATCTGGAATAACTGATCCATTTTTTGAGGGAAGATCTCTAATATGACCATAACTAGCTAATACAGTATACTTATCACCTAAATATTTATTTATAGTTTTAGCTTTTGCTGGACTTTCAACAATGACAAGATTCATATGTAGAGAA
>MDTD01188285.1_pt1 | contig 11120 bp, 7 predicted proteins | sample 811221 | NCBI WGS metagenome assembly MDTD01 (sample SAMN05326646, study PRJNA326480) | marine metagenome | isolation source: seawater | place: Pacific Ocean: South West | collected 2011
CACGACCGGAATCAGGTCCGGTTCGGGGAAGTAGCGGTAATCGTGGGCATCCTCCTTGGCCCGCTGCAGGAACGTCACCTCACGCTGGTCATCCCAACCACGGGTCGACTTCATTCCGGAACCCATCACGAGTCCGTCCTGCTTCCAGACCTCGACCTGCCTCGTTCCCTCGTGCTCGATGGCCCCCTGGACGGCACGGAAGGAGTTGAGGTTCTTGATCTCGACGATCGGGGTCGCGACCGTCGAACCGTCGTCCAGCGTGATCAGGACGTTGATGTTCGGTTCGAACCGCATGTGGCCACGCTGCATGACGCCTTCGGTCACCCCGAGGAAACGGCAGATGTTCCGGAGTTCCTTCCCGAAGGAGACGGCTTCTTCGGCGCTCTCCAGATCGGGCTCGGTCACGATCTCGAGCAGCGGCACCCCGGCCCGGTTGTAGTCGACGAGCGATCCCTCGTAGGGATGTCCGCCCGGGAGTTCGTGTCCGGTCTTGCCGGTGTCCTCCTCGAGGTGGGCGCGGATGATTCCGATGCTTCGGGTGGACCCGTCGGCGACCGGAATCTCCAGCGATCCTCCCTCGCACAGCGGAAGGTCGTACTGACTGATCTGGTACCCCTTGGGAAGATCGGGGTAGAAGTAGTTCTTGCGGTCCCACTTGCTGAACTCGGCGATCCGGCAACCGAGGGCCATGCCGACCATCATCGACATCTCGACCGCCCGCCGGTTCATCACCGGCAGCGCACCGGGTAGACCCAGGACCACGGGATCGCACAGCGAATTCGGTTCGGCATCGAAGTTGTCGGAATGAGCGATGTTCGCCGAACGCGAGAACATCTTGCTCCGAGTGGCCAGCTCGACGTGGACTTCCATTCCGATCTTGATTCGTGTCGAGACGATGTTGGTCATGGAGCGGTCACTACCCTGCTTTGGACGTCGTGGAGCGATTGGGTGATCAGTGTAGGCATCGTACGGTCGGTGTGGACGTCGAAGGGATGAGAGGACGGCGACCGGGGGGAACAGGGTACCACCGGGATCCGTTCCTGGAGTACCATTCGATCATGATCGAACGGAATGAAATCGCCCGGCGAATCGCCGAAACGGCCGTGCTGCACGGCACCTTCACCCTTCGCAGCGGCCGGACGAGCAGCTACTACATCGACAAGTACCGGTTCTCGACCCAGCCCGACATCCTGCGTGCGCTGGGGGAACTCTTCAGGGATGCGATGCCCGATTCGACCACCCTGCTCGCCGGTGCCGAACTGGGGGGGATTCCCCTCGTGGCGACCGCGAGCATGGCAAGCGGCATCCCGTGTCTCTTCATCCGGAACGCGAAGAAGGAATACGGAACCGCCAAGATGCACGAGGGATCGATCGGAACCGACGACCGGGTGGTGATCCTCGAGGACGTGGCAACCACCGGTGGTCAGGTGATCGAGGCCGCAAGGACCATCGAGGCACAGGGGGCCCGGGTGACGGCCATCATCGCGGTCATCGATCGACTGGAGGGAGCCCGCGAATCGATCGAGGGTGCCGGCTACGCTTTCGATTCCCTGTTCACCGTCTCGGACCTCGGAGTCACCGCCGACTCAACCGCCTGACGATGATTCCTCCTGTTCGGAGGATCGCCGATCGATCTCGCTTTCGACCATAAACTGGGCACGCTGCTCGACCCACTCGGCCAGCTGCTTGATCCGGAGGTTGTCCGATCGAAGGGATGAAAGCAGGAACGGATTGGTCAGGAGTTCGTCGGGGCGACCGAGCTCGAGCATCCGCAGGAGATGGATCATCTTGGGGAGGTCTTCATCGCCCTGGAGAACGATGGCATTGATCGGATTCATCATCTCCCCCTGGGCCGATACGGAGATGAACCAGGCCTTCTGCAATTCGTCGAGACGGTCGAAGGTGTCGATCACGATCGGTTTCGCCTGATCGATGATCTGCGAATCGACCTTCGGCATCGACTGGTTCTGTCTGACCACATGCGTCAATACCGCGAGGTTCGCGAGGAGATCGGCATCGATGATTCCCGAACGGGCGTCGGTGATCGTCCTGGCCACCCAGGCGTCGTCGACCCGGACACCTTCGACGTGGATGGCCCGTCCGGTCACTTCGGAACCCAGCAGGCCCGGTGCGAAGACGGTCCGTCCATTCATGGTCTGGTTCGACACCCGGAAGTTCACGATGCCGGTGGTGAGCACCGTCGAGCCCTTGACCGGAGACCGGTTCAGAAGACTTCCCACCCATGTGGTACGAAGATCGAAGGGGATGGTGATGTGTTCGTAGGGCTCGAGACGCAGGCGGCCACCCAGATCCACGACGATCGGTGTCAGGGACATCGGGATCTCGTGTGGAGTCTGGACGATGGGTTCGAGAAGCATCAACTCCTTGATCGGTCCCTCGGGGCTGATCGCCAGGGGCATCGGAGCGTGATTCATCAACTTGATGTCGAGGATGACCGGATCGTAGGGTGAGACGGTCTCGATCCGGGGTTCGACGTCGATGGAGAATGCGAGTCTGGGGTCCGACGGATACCGATCGAATGCCGTGGGAATGGCGTCGATCAGTTCGGTCATCCGGACCGCTTCGTCGGTCATGGGAATCGGCGTTCCGAGCATCGCGGCGAGTCGATCCCGGCTCCAGACGCCGATGAGAGATCCCGCATCCGTTCGCACGAGATCGAGAAGAAGACGAGCGGCGTCCTGTCTTCGCCCCTGATCGCTGCGAATCAGAGCCAGCCCGAGTTTTGCGGCGGGATCATCCTTGGCGAGGGGCTCCAGCGTGGCTGCGGCGTCCTCGTCGAATCCGCGCCGGTAGCTGATCCAGCCATCGAATCGCTGAAGGGCCTTTTCGTCCATCGGAGCGAGTTTCTGAGCCTGATTGAGCCAGGACTGCACCTCATCCACATCACCGTCCAGCCAGAGGACGAGCCATGCGAGTTCGATCAGCGCCCAGGCCTGTTCGGTCGAAGTGTCCTTCTGACTGGCGAGGATGATCATCGCACCCTGGTAGGTCTCGATCAGGGAGGACAATGCGTCATCGGCCTCCTCACCGCCCCGTTCGTTCATGATGACCGCTCGGGTCGCCGCCAGGGTCGGAGTCAACGGAGCCTCCATCCTTGCCAACTCGATCGGCGAGAGAGATGGTGATTCCTGCTTGGTCATTTCGCGGTAGAGACGATCCGCCTCCATCTGACGGGATTGAATGACGTTCAAGGCGGACTCCGCGTCGCCGGACGCCCACTCCGCAATGGCAAGATCGGCCAGCAGATCACCGTTTGCACCCTCACCTCTGGCCATGAGTTTCGCAACGGCCAGTCGATACATCCTGCGTGCCGCCTCGTAGGCACCCGAGTCCATCAGGAGGTGAGCAAGAACGGGAGGCGTCGAACTGTCGGTGGGATCCGCCAACAGGAGCGTGACGAGAAGTTCCACGCTCACAAACGGATCCTCGACCCTCGATTGGAAGAATCCGGATCCCATCGCCACGGCTTCCGAATAGAAGGGGTCGAGATCGATCGATCGACCCAGCCACCGGCTGAACTCGTCGATGTCTCCGACGCGACGGTGGAGCAGGGCCAGTTTGAGGGCAATCCTCGATCCCATCACCTTGCCGATGGTTTCGACGTTCGAATCACTCAACAGGAGTTCGTAGGCCTTGATTCGTTCGTCGGCATGCTGATACCGGTCCACGGCCTGCAGGAGCCTTCGGAGCTGTGCCGCCTGGTTCGAGGGATCACTGGCAAGAAGGAGTTTCGTCGCCCGCTCGACCAGATCGCGATCCTCCGCCAACAACGCCATTTCGAGCAGTCGAGATGCGATCTGGGGATCCTCAGGATGCAGTCGGGCCGCTTCCATGAAGAAGTACTTGGCCAATTCGATCGATTCGACCGTGACCGGACGAATGACGATGATGTCGTTTCCGTACCGGAGGAGTTCGGTGGCAAGACGCTGTGAGGTCTTGGAATCGACCGTCGTGGGATCGGACCCACCGTCCTGGATTCCCGATGCCGGGGCGGTACCGAGGGTGAGAACCACGAGGACCAGGGGCAGGAAATGGGTGTGCATCGAGATCCCCGAAGGCTGACGGGTGACCGATCCGGTCACTGGATAGTGAAATGGTAGGTCCCCGTTCCCGGTCCTGCCAACCAGGAGCCCCATTGAAAGCGTCCACGGGTATGGGGAGGCGGTTTCGTTGACACCCCTCAGGGGGGGTGATACCGTTTCAAATCCTTCAGATCACGGCCCCACGGGGCCCTGGGCGAAGCAGATCCATGCTCAAACGAATCACCTCCATTCTGGTCATGTCGGCGGCTCTTTCGGTGACGGTCGGTTCCTCCCTGGCCGCACCGCCGAGTTCGCTCAACAGTGTTGCAACCGAGACATCGCTCGATGACGGACAGCAGAAGCGGATCAGCGAATACGTGACGTACTGGATCACAAAGCTCGAATCCGGTACCCCGGAAGAGACCAAGCGGGCCCGCAACAAGCTGGTCGAACCCGTTCGAAGCATGCTTGGAAACTCGAGTTCCATCTTCCGGTCGACCTACGCCAGGGACCTGGTCCCCGGATTGAAGAAGGTCATCGAGGGGGACGACCTCTACCGGTCCGTCAATGCCCTGCAGGTTGCCGGGTTCCTCGGTTCGGATCAGGTCATCCGGATGCTGATCGATACGGCGGATCCCGATCTCGAATCCAGCCCTGAGAAGCGGTTGTGGGCCACGATCGCCATTCGTGAGGCCATTCTGAGCGGAAACCTCTCCCCACGGCGAATCAGTTCGTCCATCCGGAGTCTCGCCCGGTTCGCCGCAACGGAATCGGATTGGCGGGTTCTCACGAGGGGCATGGAGACCATCTCCTCCGCCGCTCAATCCGGGCTCTCGACGGATCAGGGAGGGGACGAAATCCGTTCCCTCGGTCGTGAACTCCAGTTGTCGACCCTCAAGACGACCATTGACCGGTTGACGGACAACTCGGGTGAAATAGAACTGATCTACGCTCTGCGTCCGGGGATTCTCGAGTTCCGGCAGCAGTATCTGAATCCCCAGATGGTCGAGTTCCGGCGCGAGATAGCCCTCGGAACCGCCCCCCAGCTCGGTCGCGTCTACCTCATTCTGCTCAATCACTACGACCGCATCCGGGACGACGAGAAACTCGCAGAGACGTCCGGATTGATGCTGCGGTTGAGCGAGGAGACGCTCAAGTTGATCAACTCCGACGTCGGTACCGGCGACACCCCCGCCGCCAACTCCCTGTCGGCCTGGAACAACGATCAGCGGTCGACCATCGAGGGGAATCAGGCCGCCTGGAACGCAGTGCTCTCCGCACCACCCTACTCGGGCAACTGATCGCACGATCCGACGGATCCACGACGCACCGGAATGCAATGTCGGCGTACCATGGGTGCGCTCGTTCCAAGGATGGTGCGATGGCCCGCCAACTCCCCCTCATCCTGCTGCTGCCCGCTTTGCTGCTTCTGGTCGTCTGGTACGACGATCCGGGACCGGATTCGGATTTCACGTGGAGCACGACCAGCGACGTATTCACGCTGGATCCGCAGCGAATGAGCTACCTCGAGGACATGCGGGTCGGATCGACGCTGTACGAGGGCCTGGTCAGGTTCGATCCGGAGCGGAACGGGTTCCAGCCGGGCGCAGCATGGTCGTGGGACACCAGTGACGACGGACTGACCTGGACGTTCCATCTGCGCGAGGACGGACGGTGGAGCAACGGACGATCGGTGACCGCGCACGATTTCGCGTGGTCGTGGATGCGTCTGCTGACTCCCGACACCGCTGCCAGCTATTCGGGATTGTTTCTTCCCATCCAAGGTGCTCGGTCCGTATGGTCTGCACGCGACGATGATCTCGAACGGTTCGCCGCAGGGACCTTCGATGACGAGTCGGATCGCTCCGCGGAAGCCCATCGACTCTGGGAAGCACACGAACGACGATTCCGGGACGAAGTGGGAATCGAAGTCGTCGATGCATCGACCTTCAGGGTCCATCTCGAACATCCGATCCCGTGGCTCCTGGATCTGGTCGCATTCACACCGGCCGCGCCCGTCTACCGACCTGCGGTCGAGGGGTGGCCGGAGCATGAAGACACCGAGGCACCGTGGTTCGAACAGCCGACCCCGGAATGGATGGACAGGGAGTTCGTGCGGATCGACGGTGAATCGGGACGACTCCTCCAGGATCACCGCTGGGCGAGGCCGGGCCGACTGATCGGAAACGGTCCGTACACATTGGCATCGTGGAGATACAAGCGCGATCTCAGATTGGAGGTTTCGCCCACCTGGCGGGATGCGGATTCCATCGACTGCAGGACGATCACCAAGGTCACCATCGAGGATCCGAACACCGCCGTGCTTGCCTTCGAATCGGGCGCCGTCGACTGGCTGAACGGAATAAACGTCGACTACCGGATCGACATGATTCGACAGCAGGAGGCGGGGGAACGAAGCGACATCCACGTGATCCCCGCCTTCGCCACCGATTTCTTCTCGTTCAATTGTCGTCCGTCGCTCGCGGACGGCACCGCAAACCCGTTCGCCGATGCGGCGGTCCGGAGGGCCTTTGCATCGGCGGTCGACCGGGAGACCATTGTTCGTCATGTCACCCGTCTGAACGAACCGGTCGCCACCGTCCTGGTCCCGGATGGGTCGATCCCGGGATACGATCCTCCCACCGGACTCGAACTCGATGTGGACCGGGCCCGACGTGAACTCCAGTCGGCGGGATGGTCCGATCGGGATGGCGACGGACTGATCGAGAACGAAGAAGGTGACCCGTTCCCCGTCACGTCGCTTCTCTACACCACGAATACTCCTCGATTCAAGCGGATGGCGATCGCCCTCCGCGAGCAGTGGGAATCGGCATTGGGAGTAAGGATCGAACTCGTGGGCAAGGAGTCGAAGTTCTACCGAAACGATCTTCGGGAGGGTGACTTCATGATTGCCAGGGGAACCTGGTACGGGGACTTCGGAGATCCGACGACCTTTCTCGATCTGTGCCGGACCGAAGACGGAAACAACACCCGGAAATTCTCGGATCCGGGCATCGATGCGGATCTCGATGCGGCGTCGATGGAACGGAATCCCGCACGGAGAATGGAACTGCTCGAGGACATCGAGCGACGACTCTTCAACGAGCACCTCCCGATGATCCCGATCTGCCAGGTGGTCGATGTCCACATGTACGATCCGGACCGGATTTCCGGATTGTCCGATCACCCACGACAGGTCCAGCGGCTCTGGCGGATCGTGGTGGACGAGGCATCCGAAGCCGGACCACCGGATCCATGATCGTCCGAACCGGACATCCCCTGCTTCGACTCGTCGGATGGCGGCTTCTGCAGTTGCCGTTGATCCTGCTGGTGATCTACACCATCACCTTCATGCTTGCGTGGTTGATTCCGGGAAATCCGCTCGAACAACCGGAGGGACGGAGACCACCCGCCGAAATCGTCCAGGCCATGGAGGCCCGATACAACCTGGATGATCCGATGGGCTTCTATGTCGACTACCTCGGGGGCGTCACCGGATACGACTGGATCGTCTCGGGTGGAGATGGTCCGGTCATCGACTTCGGGCCGAGTCTCCGACACGAGAACTGGACGGTCAACGAGATCCTTGCTTCGCAGCTTCCGGTATCGATCGTCCTGGGCCTGTCGGCCATCATGCTGGCCTGCGTGATCGGTCTGCTGGCGGGCATTCTGGGGGCCCTGCGGCCCGGGGGACCGGTCGATGTCCTCACGCTGCTGATCGCATTGGTGGGAATCAGCCTCCCGGCGTTCGTGACGGGCACCTTCCTGCTGGTCGTGTTCGCCGTCTCGTTGGGTCTCTTCCCCGTCGGGGGATGGGGTGATGCATCCCACATCGTGCTGCCCGCGGTGGCATTGAGCCTGCCCTTCGCCGCGTACATCGCCCGGCTCGTCCGGACCGGGATGCTCGAGGAACTCCGATCCGATCACGTCCGGACGGCACGTGCCAAGGGACTCCCCGAACGTGTCGTGGTCTTCAAGCACGCGCTCAAGAACGCGTTCCTTCCCGTGCTCTCCTACCTCGGTCCCGCAACCGCCGCCGCCATGACCGGATCGTTCGTCGTCGAGAAGGTCTTCGCGGTCCCGGGAATCGGGACGCATTTCGTCGATGCGGTCCTCGGCAAGGACATCACTCTGATCACCGGAGTGGTGCTGGTCTACTCGACGATGCTGGTGCTGCTCAACCTCGTAGTCGATGTGCTGTACCACTGGGCCGATCCACGGATCCGGCTTGGATGATCACATCGTGGGTCCGTATTCGGCCAGCTCGCCGAGTTCCTCGGCGATCCTGATCAGCTGGTTGTACTTGGCGGTCCGGTCGCTTCGGCACGGGGCACCCGTCTTGATCTGGCCGGCGTTCACGGCCACGGACAGGTCGGCGATCGTCGAGTCCTCCGTCTCGCCCGATCGATGACTGATGACCGCCGTGTAGCCGTTGTGCTGGGCAAGACGGATGGCTTCGAAGGTCTCGGTCAATGTTCCGATCTGGTTGACCTTGACGAGAATCGAATTCGCGCATCCCTCCTCGAGTCCACGTCGGAGGAAATCGACGTTGGTCACGAACAGATCGTCTCCGACCAGCTGCATCTGATCCCCCAGTCGCTCGGTCAGTCGTGCCCATCCGTCCCAGTCGTTCTCGGCCAGACCGTCCTCGATCGAACGGATCGGGTACCGGCTGGCCCAGTCCTCCCAGAGATCGATCATCTCATCCGTGGTTGCGATCCGATCCGGATTGCTGGAGAAGAAGCAGTAGCCGTCCTGATCCTTCGAGTGGGCTGCGGCCACCATCTCGCTCGCCGCGGGATCCAGTGCAATGAAGATCTGCTCTCCGAAGGTGTAGCCGGAACGGTCCACAGCCTCCTCAATGACCCGTAGTGCATCCTCGTTGTCCGAGAGATTCGGAGCGAAACCGCCCTCGTCTCCGACCGCCGTGGAAAGACCCCGGTCCACCAGGACCTTCCGGAGGCAGTGGTAGATCTCGACCCCGGCCCGCAGGGCCTCCTCGAACCGGTCGAACCCCCACGGTTGAATCATGAACTCCTGGAAATCGACGGTGTTGTCGGCGTGCTTTCCCCCGTTGAGGATGTTCATCATCGGAGCCGGAAGGGTTCTCGCCGATGCGCCGCCCAGGTATCGGTACAACGGAAGACCGGATGACTTGGAGGCCGCCCGGGCGACGGCGAGGGAGATGCCCAGCATCGCGTTCGCTCCGATGTTGGACTTGTTCGGAGTGCCGTCGGCCTCGATCATCAGCTGATCGATGTATTCCTGTTCCCGCGCGTCGAGTCCGACGATCTGCGGTGCGAGCTCGTCGTTGACGTTGTTGACCGCATGCTCGACTCCCTTTCCGGCGAACCGGGTCTCGTCACCGTCACGAAGTTCGACCGCTTCGTGCTCCCCGGTACTGGCACCGGAGGGAACCATCGCCCTTCCGATGGAACCGTCGGCGAGGATGACTTCGCACTCGAGCGTCGGATTGCCGCGGCTGTCGAGGATCTGCCGGGCGTGGATGGTGTCGATCTCTTGGTCCATGGGATCTGCTCCGGAACAGGGGGAAGGCGTGGATGATACCGCTCTCAGATCGGTGAGCTCTCCCGGACCGAGAGATGCTGCACGAGGTCCCGTACCACCCAACTCATCGCCCGGAGTCCGGTCCGGGTTCGGGCCGCAATGTGTGGATGGAGAATCGCGTTTTCGAGACCGAGCAAGGGGCTTTCGTCGGGAATCGGCTCGAGTGCATGCACATCGAGAATTGCGGTGAGGGAGTCCGACTCCCGGAGACGGTTCGCCAGAGCCGACTCGTCGATCACGAGTCCCCGGGAGGTGTTGACCAGAACCGATTCGTCACCCAGCCGACGGATCTCGTCCGGACCCAGGAGATTCAGGTTCTCCGGTCGACCGTCGACGTGGATGCTCAAGACATCGGATGAATCGAGCAGGGTCCCCCGGTCGACCGGTCGGGCCGAACCGCGATCGGCGGCGTTGATATCGAGCAGATCGTGGTAGATGACGTCGAATCCGATGGCCGACGCGACTCGGGCGACACGGGATCCGATGCGACCGAAGCCGAGGACGCCGAAGGTCAGTTCGTCCATCTGGATCGCAGCCCGATCGGGCGCCCGCATGGCGGCCCATTCATCCGGTTGCAGGGCGGTCGTGACGCGATCCCGGGGCCGCAGGAATCCGGTCACGGCCGAGATGACGAACTCCACCACGGCCTGGGTGTTCGCGTCGGGAGTGTTGAGAACCCGGACACCACGATCTCGGCAAGCCTCGAGATCGACTCCGTCGAGCCCTACTCCGGCCCGCGCCACCACCCGCAGCATCGGAGCGCGGTCCAGCAGGTCCGAATCCACCCTGGTCGCGGTCCGGATGACGATGCCCTCGGCCCGGGTGAGAAGCTTGCCGAATCCCGGATCGGTGCTCGGAAGTTCATGGAGATCCACACGATCGGCCAGCCAGCAGCGGGCGGATTCGTCGATCGGTTCGGCCAGGATGACCAGAGGACGGTCCGTCATGATTCGTCATGGTACGCCCCATCGGTGGGGACGGCACGAAAGACGGTCGGCATGCGTCAGGCGTAGGAATGCAGTCCGGAGATCGTGAAATTGATGACGATCCAGTTGAAGAGCATGACTCCGCATCCCACGACGGCGAGGAAGGCGGTCCAGAGCCCCTTGTCGCTGGCGCGGTAGCGGACGTGGATCAGGATCGCGTAGATCAGGAAGGTGTTGAGGGCGAACACCTCCTTCGGATCCCATCCCCACGGTCGACCCCAGGAGTGGTCCGCCCAGATCGCACCCATGACGAGACCGGCCCACAGCAGGATGAACGACAGTTCGACGAGGATCATCGTCGTCCCGTCGAGCACCGCACCGAAACTGGTCCTCGAATCCAGGAGTGCCGCCTTGCCGCCGCGCCGGCGGACGATCAGTGACCCGATGCCGCCGGTTCCGACGTGTTCACGGATGTCGCGCTCCCCCTGGGTGAAGCGGAAGAATCGGACCAGCATGTACAGACCGGCGGAGACGAACGCCAGGAAGATCAGGACGTACGAGAAGATGATGACGTTGGTGTGGA
>MDTD01052746.1_pt1 | contig 11119 bp, 8 predicted proteins | sample 811221 | NCBI WGS metagenome assembly MDTD01 (sample SAMN05326646, study PRJNA326480) | marine metagenome | isolation source: seawater | place: Pacific Ocean: South West | collected 2011
CCGGTACTGATGGTGACTGAATTGACATTTTTTTTCAAATTTTGAATAGCAGTGACTGACTCATTAACAAGAATGCGGACACCGTCTTTTCTCAGTCTCCTCTCAAATCTTCTTGACCAAGCGCCAACTCCGCCATTTTTGGGGTAGCGCTTTAAAATGTTCGAATGACCATCATCTCTATGAGACCAAGCTATTTTTTCATCGTAATGAGTAATTTTTTTTAATTGAGATGAGGCAAATCTATCAAGGACCCGAAGTCTTGTGATAAGAAAATTTGTGATAACACTGGGGTCAAGTTCTCGAGCGGGGAGATCTGTGAATTTTTTTATTAATGGACCATATAGATTTTTTGTATAAACGGGACCGTAGTTATTAATCAAAAATTCTTCAAGGTTTGAGGCTTTTTTATTTGGTTTTGCATTTAAAAGTTCTGAAAGGCCTTTCAAGTAAATATCTTGAGGTAAAGTTCTAGCATCAATGCAACCACTGTCTAGAGAGAGTTCACCATTGTAAAAACTTCCTTCTTTTAGACTTTCTGACCATAAAAAACAATCTTCGTTAGGCAGGTCTTCAAATATTATCTCATTCAATTCAGGAATTTTAGTTGGTAAAATAAAATGTGTTCCTTGGTCGAAGAAATGACCAAGTTTATTTTCCTCTGATCTTAAAAGACCGCCCAACTGGGGTTCTTTTTCTATCAAGATAATTTGATCAAATTTTTTAATTAATAGGCGACAAGCAACTAAACCTGAAATCCCTCCTCCAACTACAACAACAGAACTCATAAGGAAACTCACAAAAAAAGCTATTTTTACAAAAAATTTATTATTTAAGATTTAGATAAAGTTATTTAACATTAAGTCTGAAAGAGCAGATTAGTTTTGCTTTAGTGATCAGAAACAGTATGAAATATTTTTTTAAGAGCCTTTATAACTACATCAATTTCTGAAAATTTAAGATCGCTGTATAGAGGAAGCGATAAGCACTTATTGTAAAATTTTTCTGCACCCGGTAAACGCAAGGCTCCATATCTCTTCATATAATATGGTTGTTTATGTGCTGGAATGTAATGAACCTGAGATCCAATTCCTCTTTCATGAAGTTTTTTAATTAAAGTTGAGCGACAAAAATTTACTTTGTCAAAATCAACAAGCACTTGGTACAAGTGATAAGCAGGGCTGCAGTTTTTTTCCTTGGAAATAGGTTTAATTATTGGAGAAAACGATTTCAGAGCTTTATCGTAATGCAATGCTAAATTATGCCTTAACTTGATAAATTGATCGAGTTTTTCAAGTTGGCTCAAGCCAAGAGCACAGTGGATATCACTTGCCCTATAATTAAAACCTAATTCTTGCATTTCGTAATACCAGGGATTGTTTTCTCCCAAATTATCAAGGGCCATTTTCTCATTTACAAAATTATTTCTCTCTCTTGTAATTCCATGGCTTCTGAATAATCGAAGTTTTTCAGCTAGTTGTTTGTCTTGCGTAGAAACTCCGCCACCTTCACCCATTGCAACTGTTTTAACAGGATGGAATGAAAAGACGGTCATGTCACTGTGGGCACAGGATCCAACTTTAAACTCACCGATATCATTCTTGTAAGTTGTGCCAATAGCGTGACTAGCGTCTTCAACAACAGAAATTCCTCTGTCGCGTGCAATTTTTGCTATGGCGGCCATATCTGCACATTGGCCTGCTAAATGGACTGGAAAAATTGCTCTTACACCAGAGCCGGCTCGATCTAGAGCTTCTTTAAGGTGAGAGGGTTTCATTAAACCACTTTTTTCATCAACGTCCGAAAATATAACCTCTCCGCCAAGATAACGGACCGCATTTGCTGTTGCTACAAAAGTGATTGATGGAACTATTACTTTGTCATTTTTTTTTATGTCTAGTGAACAAGCTGCAATATGCAGGGCAGCGGTGCCACTTGAACAGCTGACGGCATACTTTGCAGAAATCTTTTGGGCAAGTCTTTCTTCAAATGCATCAACCACAGGGCCAGTTGTTAAAAAGTCGCTACGTAGTACTGCTACAACAGCATCAATATCACCTTGGTTTATTGTTTGGCGAGAATAGGGAATAAATTTTGAAGTCAGAAAACTATCCTTTCCATTTTATTTTTAGATCTTCCGAGACAAGCCATTCTAAATTGTTATCACTTGCGTAGACGAAATTATCGGCAACTGGATTACCGTTGGTGGCGAAGTGGCTATTTTCGCTCCAGAAATTAAAGGCAGGAAGTATCGCATAGCGGTCATCTAGTTCTATGGTATTTCTTGCGTCATCTTGAGTAATCATAACTTCATGTAATTTCTCACCTGGTCTGATCCCGACAGTTTTATGTGGAAAACCTGGCGCTATAGCATTGGCAAGATCAGTCATTTTCATAGAGGGAATTTTTGGAATAAAGACCTCTCCTCCCGTCATAAGGCTCAGAGAAGATAAGACAAAATTTACACTTTGGCCTAACGTGATCCAGAACCGTGTCATACGATCATCGGTGATTGGTATAGCTTCAGCTTTTTCTTCAACGAATTTTCTGAAAAGGGGTATTACACTCCCACGTGAACCAATTACGTTGCCATAACGTACAACACTAAATTTTACTTCCTCTATTGCGCTTAAATTGTTTGCTGCGGTAAAGATTTTATCCGATGCTAACTTACTTGCACCATACAAATTTATTGGATTAGCGGCTTTATCTGTGGAGAGTGCAATTACTTTTTCAACCCCTGCACGGATTGATGCTTGAACCACATTTTCAGCACCCATAACATTTGTTTTTATGCATTCCATTGGATTATATTCCGCCGCAGGCACCTGTTTAAGAGCTGCAGCGTGGATTACATAATTTACGTCACGCATGGCCATTTCTAATCTATCTCTATCTCGTATATCCCCAATAAAGAATCTTAGAGAAGAGTGTCCCTGAAAGCTTGGATCTTGTGCCATATCACTTTGTTTTAATTCATCACGGGAGTAAACTATAGTTTTTCGAGGTTTATATCGATCTAAAACGGTCTTGACAAAAGCTTTGCCGAAAGAACCAGTTCCGCCGGTAATTAATATTGATTTATCATTTAGGTCAGGGGATGGGTCTTTAAAGGTACGCCAGATAGCTTTTTTTTTCACTGTTTCCCCCATTGTTTTAAAAAATAGTTACAAATTTTCCACGCTACCGCCATCTGGGTGAAATTTCACCCAGACAAATAAAATTTCTTGACCCATTTTGGGTCTAGCTGGCTTTTCGAATTACATCGAGTGGAACCAGTGTTTTAACTTGTCTGCCCATCACTTCGAGCAAAACAGAAACTCGCTGACTATCGTTTTGTCCATCGAACACACCTAAACGTTCGGCAAGCGGACCGCCGGTAATTTTTATTATATCACCCTTTTGAAGTTCGTTTTTTAAAGCAAAAGAAAATAGACCATCTTCGTCTTCATTTTGGCGTAATTCTTCAATTACCCACTCAGGAGCAATTAGAGGACTATCGCCAGATGTTAAAAGACTTTTAACACCAATAGTTGAGCGGATGGGACGCCAATGTGTTGTGCCCTTATTAAATTTTATAAATAAGTAGCAAGGGAAAAGAGGGCGTATGACTGTTTCAATTCGTCTTGCATGTCGGCGTGTTGTTTTAAATCTCGGAAGATAGACTTCAAAACCCTGTCTTTTTAAATTGGCTTCAGCCTTGTATTCAGCATTTGCATGACAATTGGCGACAATCCACTCAGTCATGTTTTCCCCCAATTTTAGATTTTTCCTTTTTGGATAATTTTAGGATGGCAGGTGCAAATATTAAATCGGTCCCATAGAATTGAATCATTGCGTCGAAATCTCTTTGAGGAAGACCGAGGTCAGTAATAATAATTGCATCAAAATTATTAATCGAAGAAATATTTGAGTGAACAGGTATTCCGGAATACTTCTTGAGCTTTGAGCTTTGGTCAATAATGCAAACCAATTCAATTTCGGTGTCCTTAGCGCACAACACCGCAATCTCTGTTAAGTCTGTCAGGCCATGTAAAGCTATTTTATGCTGGCTATTGCTTATACAAAATTTATAAATTTCTGAACACTGTTCTCGCGCAGTTCTAAAAAACTGAAAGCCTTGAGACAAGTATTCACGGGCTAAGCGCGATTTTTCAGAAAAACCCTGCGGAGTAAGGTAGTAGGCATAGCGGTTGGCGGGTGCTTGCTGAACTTTAATTAGCCCTTTTTTTATACAACGTTTCAAGTAGGAATTTGTAAGTCCAAGAGCAATTCCAAGTTCACCAGCCATTGAACGCTGAGTAACATTACTGTCATCATGAACAGCATTAAGGACGCCTAGTGTGATTTCATGTTTGTTATTTGGCATAGAGATTTATCAAACTATAATTATCCCAGAGTGTTCACAAATAGAACAATATCTTGTTCATGTTATGAACGTCAAGAAAATTCAATAAGTATAATAGGTTAGGTCTTTAAACTTTTTTTTATAAGGGAAGAAGATAGAACGTTAATTATGAGACATTTTTAAAACACATTTTTCATTATCTTTTTACCAACCATTTCTTTAAACACAATCATTGTGGGTCTTGCAGAAATTGAAGATACTTTTGTGAATTGAATTATTTATACTTTTTTAGCTTTTGAATGATTGTTGTAGCCAATCCTTTCAATTAAAAAATTTTAGGGATGAAGCTAGAAAAATATTCTATCATTTAATGAATAATGGCCTATTGAGTGCAATTTCTGTTCTTAAGGTGTCCTGAATTATATCGCGCATTATCCAATCTGGAATGTTTTTTCCATCTAGAAGTGCATTTCTAACCTGTGTACCATCAATAGAAATCATTTCTTTTTTATTAGAGAAAGTTGAATGTCGTGCAGACTCAATGTCATAACCAACAGGATCAAAAAATAGTGGCTGGATGCCTATATCGCCTAAATTTTCTATATACTCTTGATTGGCATTTTTAGCATAGAAATCACTAATACCAGTATGATCACGACCAATTATAAAATATGAGCATCCCATGTTCTTGCGGCAAAGTGCGGTAAAAGCTGCCTCGCGAGGACCAGCATATCGTGAATAGGTGGCAAAACTTCCAAGAACAACTTTACCTTTAGGATAAAGACCAAACTCAAGCATAGTTTGGTAGCTCAACATTATTGGACCCGGCATGAAATCACCTGTTTTTTTGGGTCCAATAACTGGATTAATATATATTCCGTCAGCTCCTGTCTGTTCCATTGCAAGTAGCTGGATATATTCATGTCCACGGTGCACAGGGTTGCGAGTATGAAAGCCAATTACTTTAGACCATCCCTTATGAGCAAAAATGTAACGTGATTGCACAGGTGTTAGTTCGTAATGGCGATAAGTGGAAGGAAGACGTTCTATGAGTTTAACATCACCACCAATAAAATTGTTACCGGCTTTGTACAGGCGATCTACACCGGGATGTTTTTTTGATGTGGTGCCAAACCACTTTTTTGCTACCTTTTCTAATTTTAAAGTGAAAATATCTGTGACATTGATGATTGCGTATTTTTTTTTGTTTTTCCCAACAAGACAAATTTTATCACCAACTCCAAAATTTTTAAGTGAACTTTTTGTTGTAGCTAGTAAAATAGGCATCGTCCATATTGTGCCGTTTGGCAAACGGTTAGTTTCCAGAACGGCTTCGCAAGTTTCTTTGTCCATGAAACCTGAAAGGGGAGAATATGTACCTTGTGTGATTTGCTCGCAATCAAGTAACGAGGTATCTGAAACGTTTAATGTAGGAATTTTTTCTAATAACTGACTTTCATCTGGGTTAATTTTCCTCTGAATCAAATTGCCACCATGAGGTTCTATCAATAGTGAAATAGGATCTGAGGGATACGCTAGAGGATCAGTTTTTTGCGGCTTCTCATAGTTTTTAATAATCTTTACTACCATTGATGTACAAGCTATTGGGTGTTTGCCAATAGCGGTCTCAGCTGCCAAAACAAGTCCATCAGCGCCATCGATTAATGTATTATAGATGTCGTTAACTTCTGCTCGCGTTGGGTTAGGTTGCGTGATCATGGACTCAAGTAAATTTGTAGCAACATAAACTTTGCAATTTAGTGATTTTGCAGTTTTTATAATTGCCTTTTGCGTTTCTGGTATACGCTCTATGGGAATTTGGCGAGATAAATCACCACGATCAATTAATAGGGCTGAGGAGACTTTTGCGATTTCATCTAATTTAGAAAGTCCAGAAAGAGATTCTATTTTCGAAATAATGAAAGCGGTTTTGCCAGTCAAATGGCGAATTTCTGTGACATCTTTTTGGCAGCTGGCAAAAGATAGCGCATAGTGGGTCAGGCCTTTTTTCGTCCCAATTTTGAGACAGGACAAATCGTTTTCGGTTAGTGCGGACATTTCAATTTTTCTGTCAATAGTGACGGCTTTATTGCGTCCAATCAAGCCACCGTTGATAACGCGCATTACCGCTCCGTCGATATCCTTGTCAATGACTTGAACGAGAACAGAATTAAAATCGATACTGATGAAATCACCAATTTCTAGTTTATCGACAATGTTAAGAGGGTAAAAATTAAAAACTGTTTGATCTCCAGGAACTTTGCGAGATTGAGCACGGACTATACTATTTTCTCGGAGTTGGATTTGTAAATCAACAAAGTCTCCAGTTCTTATCTGCGCCCCCTCCGTATCCAAACAAATAGGAACATTTGTATGGGATTGAATTTCATCAATAATTGGGGCTAAGTTCTTTGCTTTGGTGTGTGATAGATTAATTCTAAACAAACTTACACCTAAATTATCCAACCTTCGTATGATCTGTTCTGTCATTGATGAAGGACCAAGAGTGCAAAGTATCTCTGTTTTTAAATCTATTATTTGTGGTGTGTTTGAAGTTAATGTCATTGACTTTCAACATTTGTGTTCAAATCTAAACTAATATTTTCTGATAAAATTATAATTTCAGTTATTATTAAAGATGAGAATTATTAAAAACTGTTTCTAAATTAATATGCTGTAGCAATGAATAACTGGTTAATTTTATGATTGAGCTATATGCTTTTTCAAATATTGAAGATTGTGTTGATAAGATTGCGTTTGACATTGGCGAGTTTATTGCTGAAGCGCTTCGTACAAGAAAAACTGCATCTTTTGCAATTTCTGGAGGTCGCACTCCTGAATATATTTTTCCAATCCTATCCAATAAAGACCTTCCTTGGGATAAAGTTTCATTTACGTTAACAGATGAGCGATGGGTTGATATCTCCCATGAAGAGAGTAATGAGGGACTTGCACGTAGTTTGTTGTTGAGAGGCCCAGCCTCGAAAGCCAGTCTAGTAGGCCTAAAAAATGAATGGGCTGATCCGTATAAAGGTCAAGAAAATTGTGAAACTGGCCTAATGTCTTTAAATTGGCCTTTGGATGGAATTTTTTTGGGCATGGGAGAGGATGGTCACATTGCTTCATTGTTCCCAATTGAAAAATTTACACATGAAGAAAATTGGTTGAACTCACACGGTCGTGTTTTTCCTGTTGCTGCCTCGGGGGATAGGAGACCAAGAATGAGCTTGACACCTAGGGCAATTCTTAATTGTCGTCAAATATTTCTTGTTATAATTGGCCCACAAAAGTGGTCTACTTATCTTGCTGCTCGTTCACCGGGCCCAATTTGGGAGTTGCCAGTTCGTATAATTTTGCAACAAAAGCATACGCCCGTTGGCGTTTACGCTTGCAATCAGACTTTTTGAAAACGCCATTTAATGTGTGTGACATTACCTGTTAGAGGACCGGAAATAACTATTTGTTCACATCTTCTTGGTCTGCTTTGCCCATTTAAATAAACGCTTTCTTCGAGGTTAATAGAACCACCAATTGCATGAAATTGCCAGCCGGAACCTTTTCCGGGCCTTAAAAGTATTGAGTTTCCTCCATGTACTTGTGAGGAGTCAACATTAGGGTGAAGGTGAAAACGTGCAGTAAAAATTTTTCCGCCTGACCCCTGAATAATATCCTCTCCACGAAAGTCTTCTCCAGAGATATCCAAAAAAAATTTCCGATAGTGGATTATACCTAAGTTACTGCTCATACCGTCGTGGGATGTCTCAAGCCAGATGGAGCCCTCTGCTTCTCTCCGGGCATATTCAACATTCTGGGGAGCTGAGATCAGTTGGCCAAAAGCATCAAATTTGCTGGAACTTCTATCATCGACCGATAATGTTGAATGAGCAGCAGTAGCTTGCATTGCGCTGAGCCATGAGTTTCCTTCTGAGCTTGCAGTTCCACAATTAACAATGAGTCGTTCCTTTTCTACACTCATTTCAAAACTCAAAGTTCCAGCATGTGTGTTATAATTTTCCGATCTTGCTGGTTTTCCGGTGTCCACGACAATTATCGTTCGTCCGGTCGCAAGCCTCTGAAAGCCACTATGTGGTGCGCTGTTAAGAGCCTTTCCTCTTACACCAGTATCCGCGAGAACCCTATCAATCAAATAACGCTTTTCTTCGAATGAACCATTGAATTGTGTGAGGCAACCATCACCAAGTCGCAGTGCACGTAGTAAAGGAGGAATTCTGTCTATAGCACCTTGAAGTTGTATGGGTATCTCAATGTGAGCAGATATCAACATTACTTTTAATTGGTTGAAACGGCAAAGTAGTTCGAGTGCGGTTGAGGGATTACGTTCGATGTGTCCACCGTCAGGTAAGATTTGTTTTTTTATCTCTTTTGAGAGGAGTTTAAGTGAAATATCCAGCATCGAACCAGCTTCCGGTATACATGTGGCAGCGAATATAAGTCCCTGAATAGTTTTAAAAAAACGGGAGTCATCAGGTGAGTCTGAGTAACTATTTTTGAGATGACGGGCTTGAACCATGATCATATCTAATATTTTTTCCCGAGTTTGCGGTTGTTCTGACGTTATAAATTCAAAATAACCAAGCCATGAAGCTATACGTTCACCAAGAATGTCGGGTCGCCAATAAAGCTCATGCCATTTGCCATTTTTTTCTAACCATTTGGTTACAAGTTGATTTGCTCTTGTTTGCGCGTCTTTATTGCCAACTGCATAAAGGTCAGAGAGCCAAGAAAAACCGTGTAAGTATTCAGAAATTTTTTTATTGTCCAGTGTAGTAGCCCAAGGATCTTCACCTAATTTTAGAGTTTCATAGAATAACGTAAAGTTTCCGTCTAAAATTTTTTGGCCGTTTTCTGGATTACCAAGTTGAGAAAGTGGTGGACTTGTTATAAGCCTGTCTGGTTTTCGACCTTTTAAAATTAAATGATAAATTGGACTAGAAAAAAACAGATGGCTGAAGATTTGCTTAGTTTTTTTAGGCCATGAAAAGAACTGAGGTCTTTGTTTCATTTACAGTGCCCTCTTTTGGGCTTTTTAAGGCTGAGATTAGCGCGAATCATCTATAGAATTAATATGAGGTTGGTAGCAGTTTCGCCGATTACTAGCAAGATGCTGGTCTTGTGATTGCGAAATTATAATTTATTAAATTTAAATTTTGAAAATTTTTCCAACGAGATCTGAGGATCATAGTGGTAGAAATCGTACTTTTTTTGAAAATAATAAATTCGAAAAATGCCTATATCAGAAGTCTGTAAATAGGTAATTTATAGGGAAAATAATAATTTATGATGATTTTAATAATGAGAGAAATCTCATCAGAGTTGTTCTATTCACTGTATTTTGGTCGTGCGTAACGTTTAATTTATTATCCTTGAAAAGTTATTTGCAGATTAATCGTGCAATAAAGAAACCATCCATTCCGCCCTTTTTATTAAGATGATACGGTAAACACCTTACAGTGCCCTCGTCAGTAAGAAGCTCTTTTAAATTATTTATTTCCTCAGGATTCACCCTATCAAGTTGCAGAGAAGGTTTTGTCTCTAAGATTCTCTCTATTATTTCTGGTCCCTCTTGTGGTTGTAATGAACAGGTGCAATAAACAATTTTACCTCCGGGGTTGAGCATACCAAGTGCCGCTTTAAGTAACTGAAATTGAATTTTGCAAAGCTTGGAAATATCTTCTTCTTTTTTAAGGTGTAAAATATCAGGATGACGGCGTATAGTACCGGTTGAGGAGCAAGGCGCATCAAGTAAAATAAAATCAGCTTTTTCTTTTGGTTTCCATTTGTTTGCATCAATGCAGAAAGTTGTGGCTTTCATTTTTAGACGATTTAAATTTTTCTCAAGTCGGTAAAGGCGTTTAGCTGATCTATCTACTGCACTTACTTTTGCTCCAGAATTTATAAGTTGTGCTGTTTTGCCCCCAGGTGCAGCACAAAGATCAATCACATGTTTTCCTCTAACATTTCCAAGAAGTTTAACAGGTAAAGTTGCAGCAGCGTCCTGTATCCACCAAGCCCCTTCATCAAAGCCTTCAAGCAGTTTTACGTTATTTGTTTTTTTAATACGTAGAGTTCCTGTTGCTAACACAGTTGCATTCAGGCAGGAGGCCCATCTTTTAACATCACGTTTTACAGTTATATCAAGAGGAGGTTCTCTCAAATGTGTCGTTGCTATGTTGCGACAGGAAACCTCACCATAAGTTTTGCACCAGCTCTCCCATAGCCATTTTGGAGTGTTTAAGTATTCAGCATCTTGTTTTTGAATAAGATTTTGACCCTCCCGAGCAATTCTTCGTAAAACTGCATTGATGAGTTTCTTGTAATGTTGGATTTTGATATTATCTACGATAGATACAGTGGTATTTACTGCTGCGTGAGCAGGTGTATTCATGAACATCAATTGACAAACGCCAACTCTGAGTACATCGCGAGCAGCAGTTGCTCTTCTTGGCAAAGGATGTTTAATGCATTGATTTATAAGATCGTCAATTTGTCCTAATCTTCTTAACGTTGTTGTTGCAAGATGCCTAATAAAAGCGCGATCACGTTTTTCCAGGGTGTTTAATCTAAAATGTTCTTCAAGAACTTTGTCGAGATTTTGATGTTGCTTTAAAACAATTTGGATAAGCTCAAAAGCAATGACACGGGAATGATTTGATAAAAAATTCATTATCTTTTTTGCCGTAAAGTGACATTTAGAGCAACAATTGAATAATTAAATTAAAAAAGGAGTAGAAATGAAAGAGAGAACTGATACAG
>MDTD01093906.1_pt1 | contig 11118 bp, 9 predicted proteins | sample 811221 | NCBI WGS metagenome assembly MDTD01 (sample SAMN05326646, study PRJNA326480) | marine metagenome | isolation source: seawater | place: Pacific Ocean: South West | collected 2011
GGGATGGTGAAAGATGGGGTGTGAATTTTGAATATGCTGTTCAGGAAAGACCTGAGGGCTTGGCCCAAGCTTTTATAATTGGAGAACAATTTATTAAAGGAGATTCGTGTGCACTGATATTAGGAGATAATCTTTTTTTTGGAAACGAGCTTCAGAGGATGCTCGCAAATGCTTGCTCTGGCTCGAAGACTAGTGCAACAGTTTTTGCGTATCCGGTTAGTGATCCTGAGCGTTATGGTGTTGTTGAATTTAAAGGAAAGAATGCAATTTCTATTGAAGAAAAACCATTGAAACCAAAATCACATTTTGCAGTAACGGGCCTCTATTTTTATGATGATAGAGTTTGTGATATTGCGAAGAAAATCAAGCCTTCCGAAAGAGGTGAACTTGAGATCACAAGTGTTAATCAATTTTATCTGGATCAGGGTGCACTTAATGTAGAGGTCATGGGAAGAGGAATGGCTTGGCTAGATACTGGAACTTTCGATTCAATGCTAGAGGCAGGCCAATTTGTTCATGCTATTGAAAAAAGACAGGGATTGAAGATTGCATGTGTAGAGGAAATAGCGTGGCGCAATAAATGGATAGACGACGTACAACTGAAATGTCTCGCTGATGAGCTTAACAATTCTATTCATGGAGCATATTTACTTCGCCTCCTTGAGAGGGAATATGACTAAGATTCCGTTTTCAGTTCCAACAAGTACTTCTGATGATTTTGATTATATTTCAAAATCTATCTCTACCGGCAACGTAACTGGTGATGGGCCTTTTACTAAAAAAGCACAGCTTTTATTAGAGGAGCAAATCAGAAACTGTGGTAAAGTTTTGCTTACAACTTCTTGCACTCATGCATTAGAAATAGCCGCAATATTATTAAATATTCGTCCAGGAGACGAAGTAATTGTCCCTTCTTACACTTTTGTTTCTTCCGCTCTGTCATTCCACATGCGGGGTGCAAAGATTGTATTTGCAGATATTAAAGAAGACACTTTAAATATCGATGAATCTAAAATAAAAAATTTAATAACACCTCGGACTAGAGCCATAGTTATTGTTCATTATGGCGGAGTCGCATGTGAAATGGATGAATTAATCTCAATATCAAGTAAATACAACATAGATATTGTCGAAGATAATGCGCATGGTTTATTTGGGCAATATCGAGATCAACATTTAGGGTCAATTGGAAGTATTGCCACACAGAGTTTTCATGGCACCAAAAATATAAGTTGTGGAGAGGGAGGAGCTATAGTTTTGAATGACTCCAGGTTCTTTGATCGAGCTGAAATAATTCGAGAGAAGGGTACTAATAGATCACGATTTTTGAGAGGTCAAATTGATAAGTATACATGGGTAGATCAGGGTTCGAGTTATGTTTTGTCAGATATACTTGCATCATTGTTATACTCACAACTCAAAAATGCAGAATATATCCAAAACAAACGAAAAAAAATATGGGAGACTTATAATAGCGAACTTAATGGATGGGCAAGAAATCTGGGTATATTGACACCAAGTGTTCCAGAATATTGCAAGCATACCTACCATTTATTTTACTTATTATTACCAAATAAAAATCTTAGAGAGTGCTTTATTGATTTTTTAGCTGAGCAAGATATTGTTGCGACAAGTCATTATCAGCCCCTTCATTCTTCTGATTTTGCAAAACGTTTGAAAAAAGATCTAGATGATACTTGCCCAGTATCTTCACGAATAAGTAATTGTATAGTTAGATTACCTCTTTTTTCCTCAATGTCTGATAATCAGTTAAACCATGTTCTTCAATGTGTAAACAAATTTAAGTTTTAAAAGATGAATAGAAATGAATACGCTTGAGAGGCAAAGAGACTCATATTTTTCTACCTAATGAAGCCTCATAAATTACATAAAAAATAATTCTGGAAAAATCAATTTTATCAAAAAGGAAAACATACTATGAAAAGCACTGATATGACTGGTCAGGTAGTAATGATTAGCGGAGCAACTGGTCAAATAGGTCAATCTCTAGTTAGTGCTGTTCTTGAAAGAGGTGGTCAGGTTATTGGCTTTGATATATGCATGAATAATATCGATCAAATCATAAATTCTCAAAAATGGAATCAAAAATACATTCATATGGTTGAAGTAGATATAACAAAAAGAGATGAAGTTAATAATGCATTTGTAACTGGAATAAAAAAATTTGGCAAAATTACTGCCCAAATTAATAATGCTGGTATCAGTACATTTGACTCATGGAGAGACAGAACGGAAGAGGAATTCGATAATGTTATGGATGTCAATCTAAAAGGTACATTCAATTGCATGAAGTTTTTTATGGAATACCTCATAAAAGAGAAAAATCATGGGTCAATAGTTAATATCGCATCACATTACGGACTAATAAGTCCTGATCCAAGAATTTATACTGATTGCGCAAGACGTAGCCCTGAAGTTTATGGTGCTACTAAAGCAGGTTTAATTCAGATGACTAAGTATTTTTCTGTTAATGGTATTGCTGATGGTGCAGATGTGAGAGTGAATGCGATCGCACCCGGAGGAATTAGAAATCCATCGGATCCACAAGGACCGGATTTCCAGAAACATTACGGCGAAAGATGTCCGTTAGGTAGGCTTGGAGAAATTGAGGAAATAATTGGCCCTGTTTTATTTTTACTATCTAATGAAGCCTCATATATAAATGGACACACCCTAGTTGTAGATGGCGGCATGACTGCATGGTAAATTCTCTTCAAACTTATGTATTCAAAAATTAAGAGAATTATGTTTAGTCTTAATTATTTACTTAGAAACACTATCAAGCATTGAGAACATTTTATGAGAAATCAGACAATCAAAATTACCCCTAAGTCAAATAAATTAGAACCAATAACAATCGGCGGTAAAAATCCTGTTTTCACAATTGCTGAAATAGGATTAAATCATAATGGCGATATTTCACTTGGCAAAAAACTTATTGATGCCGCCTCGAATGCTGGATGCTCATCTGTAAAATTTCAAAATTTTGAAACTGATGAAGTATATATACAAGAGGAAAAAGCTGGAAAATATAATCTTCTAGGGAAGAATATTGATATTTATCAATTACATAAAAATCTTGAAATTGAGTTTAATTTTTTGTCAGAGTTAAAAGAATATGCAGAGAATAAAGGTTTGTATTTCTTCTCTGCTCCTATGGGTGATCAGTCATTAAAGATGTTGCTAGATTTAGATTGTGATTTATTAAAAATTGCTTCATATGAAATTAGCAACTTGACGTGGATTAGAAAGGTTGCGGAAACAAAAAAGCCTATCATTTTGTCTTGTGGCGGAGCTAGATTAGAGGAAGTTGATCGAGCTCTAGCTGAAATATACAAATATCATACAGATGTTGCTTTAATGCATTGCGTAATAAAATATCCAGCAATGTTGCACGAAGCAAATTTAAAAATTATCAATACACTCAAAACTGCATTTGAATTACCAACAGGATTCTCAAATAATGGTTTTCAGAGAGAATCTGGAGAAATTGATTATAAGTTAATACCACATGCTGCATCAGCACTTGGAATGGATTTATATGAGATACACATAACTCTTGACAGAGAGATGGAAGGAGTTGATCAAGGATTCTCGACAGAACCAAATGAATTAAAAAAAATGATCGAACTTATTAATAGTAATCGTTCTCAGTTCCAAGAATTAAAGGAGTTAGATTTAAATCCAATCTTGTTGGGATCAGGGGTTAAAAGAACACTTGAATGCGAGGAATATGTGAGAGATTTTGCATATAAGTCGATTTTTTCTACTACTTATATTAAAAAAGGTGAAAAATTAAATGTAGAGAACATCAAATGCTTGAGACCGGGTGAATATAAGAGAGGATTAGAGCCGCTTTTTTTTGAAATTATTAATGATTTTTTCTATGCGAAAAATAATATTGAACCATTTGAACCAATCACTTGGGAGAACATCACCAAATAAACACTTTTGCAAAAAAGTGGTTTAGCTCATATGGATTGATTCAAATAATCATAATTTTTTACTCAACATAATAAGAAAAAAATAGCAGGCATTAGTAGGTTTCTATTTAAATGCAAAATAATAAGAAACTAGTTTTCCGAAGTGATGGCGCATTATTACCTGAGATAGGAACAGGCCATATAATAAGGGATATTGCAATAGCGGACTTTTTTGTTACAAAGAATATATGCAAGCAGTCAGAAGTAAGTTTTATTTCAAAGTCAGATGGTCCCTTTTGTATCGGGGCTGATTTAGTTAAGGAATCTGGTTACACATTGGAGACTATTGATGATAGATGTTTGGATTGGAATACCCCAGAAGAAGCAAGAGTATTAATAGAGTTAGATCCAAATTTACTAGTCATAGATAGACTTTCAACTGAGTCAAAATGGATGGCAGAACTCAAGAGCAGAATAAAGTATGTAGTATCAATGGACGATGTTGGTGAAGGGGCTTATCTTGCTGATGCAGTTATTAATGCTATCTTACATGATATGCCCATTGGAGAGTCAAGATATATAGGCTATGATTATTTATTTTTAAAAGATCCAAATACTTCCACAAAGAAAGAAGTTCCAGAGAAAGTAAATAGAATTATTGCTTCGTTTGGCGGATATGATAGTCGAAACCTGATGAAATTTTTTCTTGATAATCTTTTTAATCATGATGCATCAATAGAGAATAATGCCCAAGTCGAACTCTTGGTTGGCTCTGAGAGTAAAAAAAAGATTGATTCATGGAAAGATCAAGCAAAGAGAGTATCTATTAAATATGATTGCGATATAAACCTTGAAGTAAGACCTGCGAACTTTTTAGAGAGATTAGCTAATGCTGACCTAGCTATTTTGTCTGGAGGTCTTACGATTTTCGATGCGGTATCGTTGGGAGTGCCATCGATTGCGCTTCCACAGTATGATCATCAACTGAAAACCATTGAAAACCTCACAAAAAAAATGGTAGTCAAATCAGGAAGTAATGGAATTAATCTCGATGAAATATATTTTTCCAAGAAATTTAATGAAATAATCTCTTCAAAAGAGCTACGTACTTTGCAAAAAAAAGTTGGGCCAACTTTAATTGATGGTAAAGGAAGTGAGCGCGTTACAAAAATATTATCTTTTTATATGCATTAAATAATTAGGTATCCATGTGAAAACAGTAAAATTATTGGAATGGGACACAGAATTTTTCGGCTTTCCTGTTGCACAAATTCAATCAAGAACCATTAATGAGAAGGATCTTAACAATGTTCTTCAGTTTTGCGAGAAACATCATATCCGTTTATTGCAATTTAAATGTGATGCTCATCATAGAGAGAGTATAATACTTGCTGAAAAAGGTAAGTTTCACTTTGTGGATGTCAGACTGACCTTGATCAATTCTTTATCCAAATCGCTTAGTCGTATAAATTATATGACTGATGATTTATCATTTAGGAAGGCGAAAATTACAGACATATCAAAATTAAAAGATATTGTCACTGATCTTTATAATCACAGCCGTTATTATTTTGATACAAATTTTCCCCGTAATGATGTTCATGGTTTTTATCAGAGCTGGATTGAAAAATCAGTTCTTGGGAAGTTTGATGATCTTGTGTGGGTATTATGTAAAAATGATACACCAATAGGATGTTGCTCTGTGTCTTATCAGAGTGATCTAAAGGCCTCAATAGGATTATTTGGGATTGACCCTAGTTATGGTGGGAAGGGTTTTGGAGTAATTTTATTAGAGAAAGTATTGCTTTCTTTATTAAAAAATGAAATCAAAATTGTCAGAGTTACCACACAAGGAAGAAACTATATAGCCCAAAAACTCTATCAAAGAGCAGGTTTTTACAATGAAAAAATGGAAATTTATTATCACAGGTGGTTTTGAAAAGGTGAGAAAGATTGAAGATGCATAATTTAGCCATTATCCCTGTTCGAATGGGATCAAAAAGACTCAAAAATAAAAATATATTGGACTTTTTTGGCCGACCAATGTTTGTGCATACCATTGATGCAGCATTAAAATCAGGATTATTTGATGAGATACATGTTTCAACTGAATCAGAAAGGGTAGTGAAAATTTGCGAAGAATATGATTTATCTGTTAAATTCCTCAGAGATAATGATCTCTCGTCTGATTCAGCATCACTAGAATCTGTTTGTGATTATGTTTTGGATGTCTACAGAAATAAGTTTAATACGAGTTTTGAAAATTTTTGTTTATTATGGGCGACTGCTCCTCTTCGAACATCAGGAGACATAGTAAAATCATATGAATTACTTACAGATGAGGCAGATGGTGTTGTTTCTGTGACAAATTATGATCTACCAGTCTTTTGTGCCCAACAAGAAAATTCCAACGGATTTTTAATTCCAAACTTTCCTGATAAATTTTGGTTACCCAGCCAGAAAATGCCTAATGTATATTGCGACAATGGAGCACTATGTTGGGTTAGGGTGAAGGCATTCAATAAAGAAGGAGTTTGGATGCCGAAAAAGACTAAGCCATATTATATGAAAAAATCTAGGTCGGTTGATGTTGATACTCAAGAAGATTTTGACATGGCTAAATATTATTACTCCCAGCTTTTAAATTTGGAATAGCCAATGTCAGCAGTATTCTCTCACACGCTTCGAGTTCTAGTTAGTAGCCTAAAAATATACTTAGGTGTATTTATTTGTCTTGTGATTAAATCTTGTGGAGGTATTTATTGTGGATGTATTTTCAATGAAAGCAAATCCTTTAAATCTATCTGAATCAGATAGACTTTTTTCTGATTCAAGTATAGTAATTCCTGGAGGGACACAGACATTCTCAAAGATGCCCTATCAGCATGTTGCTGGAGTTTCGCCAAAATTATTATCTAGAGGATCTGGATGTAGGTCGTGGGATGTTGATGGCAATGAGTATATTGACTATATGATGTCACTTGGACCAAATATATTAGGTTATGCGGATGAAGAGATAAATTCTGCTGCCTTTGAGGGTGCAAAACTAGGTATACTCTCCTCACTAGGTCATCCGCTTGAAGCTGAACTTGCAAAAAAGTTAATATCGATTATTCCATGTGCTGAAATGGTTCGTTTTGGAAAAAATGGTTCAGATGTTACTTCAGCCTCAATTAGGGCGGCAAGGTCATTTACAGGCCGAGATAAAATACTGGTATGTGGTTATCATGGCTGGCATGACTGGTATATAGGTTCAACTAGTAGAAATCTGGGAGTTCCAAAAGAGGTACAGGAACTTACACTGGAGTTTCAATATAATAATATCGCTTCACTTGAAGCAGCTTTCAAGAGTAATCCCAAGGAGATCGCTGCTGTAATTATGGAGCCAGTTAATTTTATTGAGCCAGACGATGGCTTTCTTGAAAAAGTTAAATCAATTACTCATGACAATAATGCATTATTGATTTTTGATGAAGTTATAACTGGATTTAGAATGGATATCGGCGGTGCCCAAAGTTATTACAATGTAATTCCTGATTTGGCCTGCTTCGGTAAAGCAATGGCAAATGGTTACCCCATGAGCGCCCTTGTCGGTAAAGCAGATATAATGGCTATCTTTGAGGAGTCATTTTTCTCTGGTACATTTGCTGCAGATTTGGTGTCCATCTCAGCTTCTATTGCAACTATCAAAGCACTTGAAGAGCGTGGCACCTTGGAACATATTAATTCAATGGGATTGCGACTAAAGGATGGCTTCAATGAAATTGCTAGATCATTGGAATTAACTCATCTAACTGAAATGATTGGTTATGGATGGTGGCCTGAATACTTGTTTTATGATGAACAAGGGAATGTCTCACTTGAGATACAATCGTTATTTCAACAGGAAATAGTAAGAAGAGGTATTTTAACTCGCGCAGGTATTTTTCTATGTGGATCGCATCAAATAAGTCACATTGATAAAACATTAGAAGCTTTTCAAGAGGCATTGATAATTGTTAGTGAAGCCGTCAAAGAGGATAAAGTGCTTTCGTGGTTAGATGGTGAAGTTTTGAAACCGGTTATTCGTGCAAAGCAAGCCGAGTAGTTAATATAAAATAAAATGAAAGTTAAGGAAAAATCAGTATTCGCCTCAGAGCGAAATCCCGTTTTCTTTATTGCAGAGGTAGGAGGCAATCATGAAGGAGATTTTGCTTATGCTCAATTGCTTACTGAACTGGCAATAGAATCAGGAGCAGATGCAGTTAAATTCCAATTATACAGCGGAGACACTTTAGTTAGCCATATAGAGAGTCCCGACAGAAACGCACATTTTAAGAAATTTGAATTATCAGACGCTCAGTATATAGATCTTATTAAGACAGTTAAAAATGCCGATGTGATGCCTATGGCATCAGTTTGGAGCCAGAAAATGTTGAAGTGGGCTGACTCCAAATTGCCAATTCATAAAGTTGGGTCAGGAGATCTTACGTGTTATCCAATTCTTGGTTTGTTGGCGAAGACCAATAAACCGATCATATTATCAACTGGTATTTCATCCATAAAAGATATCGAAGGTGCTGTCTCATATATTGAAAAATCTAATCCAACATATATATCAGAAAAAAAATTAGCCTTACTTCAATGTACATCTTCATATCCAACTCCTGATGAAGATGCAAACATCAATGCCATGTTAACTTTAAAGTCTGAGTTTGGCTTGCCTGTTGGATATTCAGATCATACCTTAGGCTCAGATGCAATAGAGTTGGCAGTTTCGTTAGGTGCTGAAATAATAGAAAAACACTTCACTGACTCCAGAGATGGAAAAACATTTAGAGATCATCTCATAGCTCTGACACGAGATGAGGTTAAAGAAACACTTGATAGAATGAGACGTATCAAGAAACTACTTGGGGAGCATGAAAAAGTAATTACGAAATCCGAAGAAAAAGCGAACCATCAAATTTCATTTCGAAGGGGCATTTATTATTCACGGGACATGAAAACGGGCGAGATAATTTGCCCAGATGACATAGAGTTCTTGAGGCCTATGCATGGAGTCTGTGCAAGTAAATTTGATAAAATGATCGGCAAAACCGTTGCAAGAGAAGTTTCGAGTGGGCACCCACTCGTAGAGGAAGATATCTATAACTAATTAGGAGGACCTAGAATGCTGAAAGAACATGTGGATTATCATCATGCTCCTGATAAAGCGAGTAGAAGAACTTACACATTCCGTCAAAAGCTATTATCCTTTTTTCGATTGTTAGGTAAGAGTCAAATTGAAAAAGGGAAGAATACGATAATTGGGAGGAATGTAATATTCTCTTTTACAGATAACGCGAAGCTAGTACTAGGCGATAACAGCATTATCGACGATAGTGTAAGATTCTTTCTTACTAAACCGAATCCTAAAGTCGTCATAGGGAATCAAGTTGCTCTCAGTTATGGATGTGTAGTTGCTGCAAAGTCAACAATCACTATAGGTGATTATAGTAGAATTGGTGTTGGTGTGATTATTAGGGACAACACGCACGATTACAAGAAAGGTGAGCTCCTTTTACAGTCTGATGCCATCATTAAGCCAATCTCAATTGGTTCAAATGTTTGGATATGTGATCGTGCTGTTATTTTCCCTGGCGTCACAATTGGTGATGATGCAGTGATTGCAGTTAACAGCGTTGTGACCAGTGATGTTCCTGCAGGGACTTTGGTGGCAGGGCAACCAGCGAGAGTTATCAAGGAGATAACATAGTGACAAAAACTTCCACTTTTCATGATGTGTTAGACGTTAAATATTCTGAAATGCTTTTGAAATTGAGAGATTGTAATCTCACTGATTCAGACTCTAAGGTAAATATTGCATTTTTAAGGAATATTACAATTGAGCCAATGATACCTTTTTTCAAGTATCAATGCATGACAAAAAGAATAAACACCGACATATATCTCTGTGATTTCGATAACATAATGCAAGATGTATTAGATGAAAACAGTGGCCTATATAAACATAACCCTAAGATCATATTTATTTTTATCAAGCTAGAGCTAATTGCTTCTAGACTCTGCCTGCAATTTCCTGGGCTCAGCCCGACTGAGATTACAAATCAAATTGATGATGTAATCAATTACTATCAACTTATGTTGGACTCTCTGAGAGAGAAATCTGATGCTCTAATTGTTTTTAATAATTTTGAGTTGAATCCTTTTCCTTCCGGAGGAATTTTGGATTCCCAGAAAATTAATGGTTCAATCAATAGCATCAAACGTCTCAATGAAAAACTTCTATCACTAAAAAATAAATATCAAGGCGTACTAATTCTTGATCTTGAAATTGTGGCTACGAGAATTGGGTTTGTAAATTATCAAAATAATATGCAATGGCATATGTCAAAAATGCCTTTTTCTAATTTGGCTATGAGGAATATATCATCTGAAGCAGCGAAATATGTTGTTGCAGCTGAAGGCGACATAAAGAAGTGCATAATTCTTGATTGTGATAATACTCTATGGGGTGGAGTTGTTGGTGAAGATGGATCGAATGGTATAATTATTGACCAGAACCATCCCGGATCATACTTTACTCAATTCCAAAAAGATCTATTAAACCTCAAGTCTCAAGGAATTCTTCTCGCTATTTGCAGTAAAAATAACCATGACGATGTATTGTCGGTGTTCCAAGACAATGAAAATATGATCCTAAAAGAAAATGACTTTTCGTCAATGAAGATTAATTGGGATTTAAAGCCGGATAATATTAAAGAAATTGCACAGGAATTAAATATAGGGTTACAGCATGTTGTATTTATTGACGATAGTGATTTTGAGATAGAAATGGTGAGGGAATTACTTCCAGATGTTACCTCTATATTAGTTCCAAAAAACTTATCTCTATTAAAAAATATTTTTGATGGTAAAGGTTATTTTGATAAGCTCCAAGATTCTAATGCGGATGCTAATCGAACTGAAATGTATCACGCAGAGAGTAAAAGAAAAAAGGAATTGGAATCAACAGCAAATATAAATGATTTCTATTACAATCTTAAAATTGTAGCAAGATTTCAAATCTTAGATCTTTCGGATGTGCCGAGAGTTGCTCAATTAACTCAAAAGACAAATCAATTCAATCTAACAACAATTCGCTATACCGAGCAAGAGATTAATGTGCTTCGTCAGTCAGAAGAATCTGACA
>MDTD01161977.1_pt1 | contig 11116 bp, 11 predicted proteins | sample 811221 | NCBI WGS metagenome assembly MDTD01 (sample SAMN05326646, study PRJNA326480) | marine metagenome | isolation source: seawater | place: Pacific Ocean: South West | collected 2011
CGAGCCGTAGACCTCGGCGAAGCTCTGGGTATCTACCTTTTCTGCGTGGCAGCTTCCGTGTTCGCGAGTAGCGCGCTCTAAAAGCGTTTCCAGGTGGCGCGCGAATTCCTCGTGTATAAGGTCGAGTGCTGGAGCTTGACCCGTGGTCCGGGCGATGGATGTCATGCCGACAAGGTCGAGTGGCCTCGCAGCAGGGTCGCCCGGGGAGGGGGCTCCATACGGATCATCGGCGGCCTGGAAGGTTTTGCTTAAAGCGGCAATCTCTTCCTGGCTTAATCTTGCGTCTTCCGGCGTGCTCAAGATTTTCTCCAATGAATAGGGTTAGGACTAAAAGTGGTCTCACAACGTACAGCAATATTCATACCATTGCCGAGACGTCTTCCAAAGAAACACCACAATTGGTGGATGATAGGAGATTATAGCAAGAAGTCAGCCAACCCTTAGCTATCTGGCGTCTCCGGCTCCATTCGCTTGAGCTTTTCGACCAAGGTGGTCCGTTTGAGGCGGAGAAGATTGGCGGCTAGCGTCTTATTGCCCTCCGCACGCTTTAATGCGGCCCTAATGAGGGTTCTTTCGTAGTCCTCTAAGGTCGACCGTAGGTCTAGACCGTCCTCGGGTAAGTTGAGGCTTTCGGGCATTTCAGACGGTTCTTCGACGTCTTCGACGTGAAGACGCATGGCGATATCATCCGCTTCGACACGACCTTCCGGCTTAAAGACCAAGATCCCTTGAATCACGTTCTCCAGCTCTCGAATATTGCCCGGCCAGTCATACTTAGTAAGCAATGTCACTGCGTCAGGCGAAATCGAGTCCACATTCGAATGATTCATCTTCGCGTATTTCGTGATGAAGTGCTGGGCTAAGAGTGGGATATCCACTGCGCGTTCACGAAGTGGTGGAACGTGAATTCGCACGACATCAAGCCGGAAGAAAAGGTCCTGCCTAAAGCGCTCCTCTTCCACCTCTTGCTTAAGATCACGGTTCGTCGCAGCGACGAGCCGAAACCGCGCCTTTTTTCGTGTGGAGGAGCCTACAGGCTCAAATTCTCGTTCCTGTAGAACGCGCAACATCTTCACTTGAAGGTTGAGCGCCATCTCGCCAATTTCATCTAGGAAAAGCGTGCCGTCTTGGGCCGCTTCAAAGCGACCAACTCGTACGCGATCGGCACCCGTGAAGGCTCCCTTGACGTGTCCAAACAACTCACTTTCGAGTAGCGCATCTGGAATTGCCCCGCAGTTGGTCGGCACGAAGGGACGATCCTTCCATGGGGCCAGGCCATGAAGCGCTCGGCTGATTCCTTCCTTACCGGAGCCTGATTCACCCGTTACCAACACGTTGGCACGACTCGAGGCGACCCTAGTTAGGTTCTCAAGAATGGGGGTCATAGGTGACTGTGGCGCGTAGACGAGCCCGGGAATCTTAGGCGTCAAAGGTAGTCCTGACGGTGCGTAAGTTAGTATATGTGACGTGACACGATATGCTGATGTTTCCAGGGCCTGACACTCGGGTCAACAAATTGACTCATGCGTCCTCCGGGTTGACGTCATGCGTTTTTGGGGAAGGGCGTCAGAGAAATGACACGTAAATCTGACAGCCCGTCAATAGATTGACAGGAACGTCATTAATTCGCCATTGGAGAGCAGGGCGTCGATTAGGTGCTCTTTTTGGGCAGTTTATACCTACTGGGCGCATCTTTCCGGCGAGCCAGGAAATGCTTTCCCACCAAGATGGTGCGATCCTTGCCTGCTAGGAGAGGGTTGCAGGGAGGTCGGAACGGATTTCCGATGTTGTGTAAGTGATTGTTAATATTGGTTAATCCTTCTTTGTTTGGGCGTTTTTAAAAAGCTGGCACGGAGGTTGCAATCTAATCGGCCGTCCAACGAGGGGATTCCCCTGGAGATGAACAAAATGACCGCATTAGCCCAACAACTTGTAGCCCGCGAACTTGGCCCCGACCAGGACCTGGTAACTAGCGATAGTCCTGCGATGCAACGCGTTCTTCAACTCTCTCGCGGAGTTGCCCCGACGCCAGCAACTGTCCTGATCACGGGTGAGAGTGGAACGGGTAAGGAAGTTCTTGCTCGCATGATTCACTCCCGATCGACTCGTTCGTCGATGCCCTATGTTGCTGTTAACTGCGGCGCTGTCGTGAGCAGCCTGGCGGAAAGCGAACTGTTCGGACACGAAAAAGGAGCATTCTCGGGAGCTATCGAACGCCGAATCGGTCGCTTTGAAGCTGCTAATAAGGGAACTATCCTTCTCGATGAAATTAGCGAGATGCCCTATTCGCTCCAGACCAAGCTCTTGCGAGTTCTCCAAGAGCGAGAAATCTACCGCGTAGGTTCCACGAATCCAATTCCCGTAGATGTCCGTGTCATTGCAACGTCAAATCGTGACCTCAAGCAAATGGTCGCGGAAGGAACGTTCCGAGAGGACCTCTACTACCGATTGAATGTTTTTCCCATTCATGTGCCCCCATTACGGGAGCGTCTCGAGGATGTGCCAGAGCTGGCCGAAGTGATACTTAACCGATTATGCTATCGCTTCGGTCGGCCCATGGTCCGTGTATCGAGTCGGGCGAGGCAGACACTGAGTCGCTATGCGTATCCAGGTAACGTTCGTGAGTTACACAACGTTCTTGAGCGTGCACTGATTTTGTCCAATGGGGCTGAGGTGGATGCAAGCGACATTCTATTCGACGACGACACTTCTACCTTTGAGGACTCGACGGTTCAGGTCTCCAGTGGAGCTGCTCCTAAGTACGCATTTTCCGAGGGAGCTACCCTCGCAGAGATTGAGCAGCAGGTTATCCTGAGCGCGCTCGATGAGTACGACGGCAACCGTACCCACGCTTCCCAGACTCTGGGTATCAGTGTGCGGACTCTCCGGAACCGTCTTCGTGAGTACCGTGAACAGGGAATCTTCATTCCCGAGCCCGGCTTAGCCCGGCGCGCTCACGGACTGTAGGGAGAACTGTTATGAGCATTATCGCCGACAGAACAACTAACGCTTTGGAGTCTGCTCTCGACCTCCGATTGGAGCGACAGCAACTGCTAGCGTCTAACTTAGCCAACGTTGACACGCCTCACTACAAGCCTGTCGACATGGAATTTGAGGGAGCCTTAAAGGACGCCCTCGGAGCCGACCAGGATTCACTTGGCGCGCTCGACCGGAGTAATTCTGGCCACTTAGGATCATCTATGGATTACACACCCGCTGAACCCAACATTATCGAGCGAATCGACGTTGCAAACACCCTAGATGGTAACGGGGTGGATGCTGACCAGGAGATGGCTCGTTACGCGGACAATGCCATTCGCTACAACGCGACCCTTGAAATGGTCCGTCGTCGTCACGGCATTCTAACTTACACCCTAATGAAAGCCACGGGTGGTTGATCCGGCGGATTCTCGCTTAGTGCAGGAGGACAGTGATGTCTATTTCGACAGGAATGAACATATTATCGAAGGGGATGAGCGCTCAGCGTGTGCGCGTCAATCTCGTCGCATCGAACCTTGCGAACGCCAATACGACGAAGACCGCTGAAGGTGGTCCATACAAACGTAAGGATCCAATCTTTCAAGCGATCGACATCTCCGGAGATGACACTAATCAAGGGCTGGCGTCGGTAGAGGTTGCTGAGATTGCGACCGATTCCGCCCCAGGTCCCAAGGTCTATGATCCCGACCATCCCGATGCGGACGATGAGGGAATGGTAGAGATGCCGAATGTAAATACGGTTGAAGAGATGGTGAACATGATGACTGCACAACGCAGTTTCGAAGCCAATGTTCAAGCGTTTCAGACGCTACGAGACATGAGCCAACGTGCCATTGACTTAGGACGATAAAACGATGAGTGAGCTCGGTATAACTAGAATCCCTCTGGGACAATCATCCGCACTCCGTCAACCTCTCGGAGGGGCCGACAGTGCAAAGGGCGACACCGGCTTTGCTGACACAATCAAAGGAATGATTGATTCCGTTGATTCGCAGGTCAAACACGCTGACTCGAAGGTCGAGGCATATATTTCGGGTGAAGATGTTCCAATTCACAACGTCATGCTCGAACTCTCCAAGGCCGAGCTCTCGATGCGTATGACCAGTGCGGTCACAAGCAAGGTGCTTGAGGCGTATCAAGAAATTACCCGAATGCAGTTGTAAACCAACCTTTTCCCCACCCCCCCTTGTGGCTTCGGCCACGCTAACCAAGGACAAGTAACCGACCATGGCTGAAGAAATAGTCCAAGAACGAACCATACGAGCGCAAATGCGCGAGACCCTTGATGGGCTCTCGAGCGGCCGACGTATGGCTATCCTGGGCGTTGCCGGAGTCCTTCTCTTGGCTTTCGGATACGTCATTTTTCAGGGAGCATCTGGCGATGGCTATGTCGCTGTCGCTAACGGCCTCTCTGCTGACGATCAGTCGGCAGCAGTTGCAGCTCTTGAAGAGAAGAAGATTCCCTACAAGCTAAGTGATGGTGGTGGAATCGAGGTTCCGAAAGACAGCCTCCACGCAGCGCGTCTCGAACTTGCTCTGACCACCGGTGGAGCAGGCAACCTAGTTGGCTTTGAGATTTTTGCTGAGTCCGAACTTGGACGCTCCTCCTTCAACGAGAAAGTGAACTTCAGACGTGCGTTGGAAGGCGAGTTAGCTCGAACTATTTCTGCCATGAAGCCGGTTGACCGTGCCCGCGTCCACCTGGTGATGCCTCCTCGTCGACTCTTCAAAAAGTCCCAAGTTGATCCAACCGCTTCCGTCGTCCTTAAACTCAAGGCCGGTGGTGACTTAAGCAAGCGACAGGTGCAGTCGATTCGCCATCTTGTGGCGGGTGCCGTCGAGAGGCTGAAGCCGGGTCAGGTGGCGGTCGTAGACCAAAACGGCACCATGCTGGCCCGCTCCGACGACGAGACGTTCTCCGCAGATATCGTCTTCGAGCACCAGACCGAGTACGAAAAGAATATGGAGCGACGGATCGTGGCTCTCTTGGAGCCGACCATCGGTCCAGGTCGTGTTCGTGCGAAAGTATCGGCTCGTCTTGATTTCTCCAAAACCACACAGACTGAAGAGAAGTATGACCCTGACAGTCAGGTGATTCGTAGCGAGCGTGAGAAATCGGAGAAAATGGAAAAGAACATGCGCGATGCTGCAGGTGCCCCCGGTACTGCCAGCAACGTGCCGACGCGCACAACTGGTCGTGCAGCGGCAGCAGCCAAGCCATCCAAGACAGAGCGTAACGACCACGTAAAGAATTACGAAATCGATAAGGTTGTTAAGCGTACTGAGACTCCTCATCCACGTGTCTCGCGTCTGAGTGTTGCCGTGATTCTGGACGCACCTCGAGACAAGGATGGCACCGTCCTTACGCGAAGCGCAGACGACATTGAACGATTCACGAAGATTGTATCCAACGCAGTGGGCTTAGACGCTGACCGAGGTGATACCTTGGAAGTGGCAACCATGGAGTTTGGCGGTGCTGAGCTCGCGACTGACGAAGAGTTCGTGGCAGAAGAAGTCACGTCTCCCCTGATTATGTGGGGACTGACTGGCGGCGTTGCGCTCATTATTCTGCTCACCGTTTTCCTTATGTGGCGACGACACAAGGCGCAGGAAGATATGCGTCGGTCCTACGAAGCCGAGCAGCTTCGGATGGACGATATCGAGATGGACGAAAGCCAGGCTCGTGTACAACGCGAGATTACTGAGCTTCGCTCGAAGGCTGTCGAACAGGGACAGTCGGATGTTCTATTAACCGCGAGTGTGATCCGTAATTGGCTCACAGATGGAGCGGGGGTCTAGACATGGCTGAAGAAACGAAACAAGAAGCAACGGAAGGCGGCGAGGGCAACAACCTGGCACTCGCCGACAACCCGGCTCTCAAGCGAACGATGGCGCCCGACCGTAAAGCGGCCATCGCTATTCTCGCCCTAGGGTCCGACTTGGCTCGGGAGATCTTCCGAACGCTACCACCTCGAGACATCGAACGTCTGATGCATGTGGCTGAGAACCTTCACGACGTAACGGCCGATGAAGTTTTGGAGACGTTGCGAGACCTTACTGCAGCAGTAGACGAACGCGTCGCTGGTGTGAGCGGTCACGAACATACGTTGCAGCACGTTGCAGCTCAGGCTCTCGGACAAGACACCTTATCGGCTATTATTTCTCGCGATACCGGTGCCGCAGCCCAGTTGGAAATGGTCGCTACGCGTGACACAAAGGCGTTTGGTCGTGCTATTGGACGCGAGCATCCTCAGATCTGTGCGGTGGTTTTAGCCCTGCTACAGCCTGATACAGGGTCAGCGGTTCTTATGGGACTTCCTGCCAAATTGAAGTCCGAAGTAATGTTCCGGATCGCCAATCTGAAGGCCGTTCCGAGCGATATTTTGGATGAGATCGCAGACGTCGTAGGTCGCGACCTGAAGCAGAGCGAACTCTCTGGTCCAGTACCCATCGATGGAATGGACTCCGCAGTCAAGCTGCTCAAGGCGACACCTTCTGTCGAGGAAGGCGAAATTTTCGAAGCTCTCAACGAGCGAGATGTGGAGTTGGCCGAAGAGATTCGAAGTCGAATGTTCGTTTTCGAAGATATCAGCAACCTACAGGCTCGCGAAATCCAGCTCATCCTTCGCGAGGTGGATGGACAGCAGTTGGCACTTGCTCTCAAGGGAGCAACCAACCAGTTCAAGGAACAAGTTCTGTCTAATATGTCGAGTCGTGCGGCCCTGATGGTTCTCGATGATATCGAGGCGATGGGACCGATTTCGATTTCCCAGGTAGAGACAGCTCAGAAAGAGATTGTCTCTGTCGTGATTGCGCTTGCGGCTGAAGATCGCGTGAACATCCGACCGGGAGAAATGATGGTATGACCGACATCTCCCAACTATACACTCCCGATTGGGCGCAGAAGAAACCGGATGAAGCACCGGTTCTATACGAAAACTGGACGCGAACGGCTCAGGAGGCTCAGGACCTGGCATGGGGAAGTGACGGTCTCCAGCCAGTCGTTCCTGAGGAAGTCCTTCCTGAGGAGCCGGAGGTACAGGAATGCCCACTTTGTGAAGAGACTCGGCAGAACAGTGCTGCCGAGCTTGAGTTGAAGGTGAAGGAGATGGAAGGTCATCTAGACTCGGCAATTGCTGAGTTTGGAAAGGCCCTGGATGGTGTGAGCAGCACCATCGATGCCGATGTGGTTCGTTTGGCTAAGATTCTTGCCGAGCGAATTATCGGAGAGTCTGTAGCGCTCAACCCAGAGCTCGCAGAGCGTAATCTTGCCAATGCGCTGCGGTTGGCGGGTCCACTTACGACCGTAACCCTCAAAGTGAATACTGCTGACCGAGATCGAATTCGGGAGATTGCTCCAGGGATGGCTGAGGAAGCCTCCGGTAATCCGGTAGAGGTGACAGTTCAAGCAGCCGAAGAGGTGTCTAAAGGCGGCGTTATCGTCGTCTACGATGCTGGTCTCATCGATGCACGTTTCGAACACCAGTTGGACTCCATGGGATCTGTGGTTGCAGACATGGTTGCACAAGGCGATGGCCGCCGTGCGCCAGAACGTCCGATGACCGAAGAAGAGGAGGGCGAGATCTAATGCCACTTCTTTGGGAACAATTAGAAGACGGCCTTCAAAAGGTCGAACCCGTACGAGTCAGTGGTCGGGTCACGCAGGTCGGTGGGCTTGTTGTGGAAGGTAAGTTACCGGGTGCGCGGCTGGGAATGCTGTGTCAACTCCGTGGTGACAACGATGATGAGACAGTTCTTGCTCAAGTCGTCGCTCTCAAAGGCGATAAGGCGTCCTTGATGCCACTCTCGAATTTGCCCGGACTGACTGTTGGTACACCGATTGAGCCTGGGCTGACAGAGGCCAGTACACTTGTTGGAGATCCCCTCATTGGACGCGTGCTCAATGGCTGGGGTGAACCCATCGACGGCCAGGGGCCGCTCAATTGCTCCGAGCGAGTTCCTCTATACCCTGCACCTCTGAACCCGATGGATCGGGGAATGGTTGAAGAACCTCTGTCGGTTGGTGTTAAGGCAATCGATGGGTTGTTGACCTGCGGTGCTGGGCAACGTCTGGTGATTATGGCCGGCGCTGGTGTCGGTAAAAGTACCCTGATGGCGATGATGGCTCGAAATACCGAAGCCGACGTGACCGTATTAGGACTTATTGGCGAACGTTCGCGGGAAGTACGAAACTTTGTCGAAAAGGAGTTAGGTCCTGAGGGACGACGTAAGTCTGTCGTTGTCAGTTCCACGTCGAATACCTCCGTCGCGTTGCGTATTCGTGCTGCCTTCCTTGCGACGAGCATTGCAGAATATTACCGCAGCAAGGGGCTGAAGGTACTTCTGCTCGTAGACTCTTTAACGCGAATTTGTATGGCGCAACGTGAGCTTGGTTTGGCCATTGGAGAGCCACCTACAACACGCGGCTATCCACCCTCCTCGTTTGCTATCATTCCCGAACTCTTGGAGCGGGCCGGCACTGGGTTGACCGAAACAGGTGGCTCAATCACAGCACTTTATACTGCGTTGCTTGAGACAGAAGATATTGCAGATCCCATCGCAGAAGCGATTCGAGCAGTGACGGACGGTCACATCGTGCTGAATCGAAAGCTAGCCGACCAAGGACATTTTCCTGCCATTGACCTACTCGCGAGTACCTCTCGAGTCATGGGGGATGTTACGACAGAAGCCCATAAAGAAGCGGCAATCGCCGTGCGTCGTGGTCTGGCCGACCTTGAGCAGGCGCGAGAACTTCTGACCTTCGGTGCCTATCAGCGCGGGCAGATCCCCGCATTTGATAAGGCCCTTGAGTTGGAACCAGAGTTGCGTTCGTTCCTTACCCAAGGCCAATACGAGAAGATCGACTATGAACAGAGCTTGAAGGCCTTGGGCATTCTGGCTCAGAAGCTGGCACGCACAGAGGGGGCGGCATGACGACTAGTCCCTGGCTATACGTCGGCCTAGCAACCCTGGCGGTTGGTTCTGGTTCGATGCTTTTGGACGGAGCTGGCACAGCTGCGGAGCAAGAGGTCAAGCTCGCTCAGATTCAGGGCCCAGTATTGGCTCAGGCGAATCCTGAACCTGCAGATGCAGAGGAGGAGGAGATTCTGCCTCCAGATGGCGTCGAAAGTCCCGAGGAGTGGGCAAAAATTCTCGCGAAGGAAGCAAAGGACCTAGAGCGAAGAGAGCAGGAACTTCAGATTGCGCAGCAGGAATTGGAGACCGAGCGCAAACAAGTTCAGGCGGAGATGGCTGAGGCTGTCAAAGCAAAGGAAGACGCGGAGAAGATTTGCCGCGGACAAGCAAAAGGTGGGGCGAGTCGAGCATTGCAACCTCCCGAGGCGCATGAGGAGCGTCGTTCCCGGGTGGCCGATATTCTCAAGAAGATGAAGCCCAAAAAGGGTGCCGACATGGTTGGTAAATGGTCCGATATTGTGGCCATCGACATCATGTGGCGTCTACCTGCTCGGATCTCGGCGGCCGTTCTCGCCGCGATGCCAGCAGACGATTCGGCCCGTATCACGCGGAAGATGGCGACCGGTTGGGGCGCTGACGATGCGGCGAAAGAAAAGGCCGAAAAAGCAAAAGAAGATGCAAAGGAAGAGGATGCCTCCACAGTCAACCCGGCGGAACCTGCGCCGGCTCAGGGAGGAGCAATATGATCGATGGTGTAGGACAGAAGGGACCCTTTCAATTCAGCATGCCTGATTTGAGCAATCTCGCGATGGCGTTCGATTTTGGAGCTCTGTTGGCGGAGGCCGATAGAAGTCGTGAGATGCCGCAATTGAGTCAGCGTGATTTTGACGAACGTGATGACGGACTTGGTTTTCATGACGGGAGCGGCGCAAGTGACTTGCGATCCAACGTGGGTCGAGATGCCCATGGTGAGCGTCTAGAGCGACAAGATCAGCGGGACCGTTCGTCCATATCTGACAAGAAGCGCGGCGACGAAACCCATCGTAAGAACGAGCTTGCCTCGTCCGGACGAGAGGCTCGTACAGTGACTAATGACACGGTTCAGCGCCGAGGCTCGGTATCCGATCTCAGTGACGCAAGGCGCAGTACTCTGGGGGGAGAAAAAGCTCTCGGACAACTCTCGAACCCAATGACGCAGCTTCGCGCTCAAAAGGGAGCTCAGGCTCAGGAATTGCGCATGGAGCGTCAGGGCGTCGAATCAATGTTCGACGGCGAAGAGGCTATGAAACAGGGAAGTGACGGAGCCAAAAGTCTAAAGGCTGCTCGCAGCAAGTATCTCGGTCAACTCTCCGATGGCAATGCACCACGACAGGGCATTGAGAAACAAGATTTTCGACAAGCGCTTCGCGCCATGAATCCCCAGTCTGCAGAGGCTAAATTAAAGGCGGCAAAAGGGGAGGGCGAGAAGGTTCAAAAGTTGGATGTTGCCCAAGACATGGCGATGCAGGCGGCACTTGAAACAAGCGCTGCACAGCAGTCAAACCAGGCGGCTGTTCAAGGAGCTAGCGAGACCGCACAGACTGTTGTCGAGGCGGCTAAAAACGCGGTGAAGGCGGTTCAAGTAAAGGCAGGTCCTGCACCGACTAGCGCTGCCACAGCCGGAGGATTGGCTGACTTGAAGGCTGAGGTCGATACTGGCGATTCCCGAAGCCAAGCAGCCAAATCCAAAACGGATACAAACGATGCAAAAGCTCGTTTCGAGAACGCTATGAGAGCCATGGAAAGTGGCGACACAACCGTCAAATTTGCGGATGCGAAGCTCGGAAACGTAGAAGCGCGTATCAGTTTGAACGGGCAAGACCTCTCGGTCCGGTTGAGCGTGGATGACACTGCATCACGCCAAGGACTGATGGACGTTCTGGCAGAAATTCGCCGCGAGCTGAAAGAAGCTCGTTTGGTTCAAGGAAAAATCGACGTTTCGCGTGAACGCGAACGCGGTTTTCAAGACGATTCTTCCTCCAACGGACGAGATGCGTCCTCGGAGCGTGAGAACCCCACACAAGAACAAGGCCAGACTGGCTTTTCACTCATGGTTTAGGGAGAGATTTTATGTCAATTGCAGCCCCTACTAGCTCAAGCGGTTCCGGAGCGTTGGACTCATTGTCCAGCATGAAGGCCCCGGGTTCCGATATGGACAAGC
>MDTD01120096.1_pt1 | contig 11114 bp, 10 predicted proteins | sample 811221 | NCBI WGS metagenome assembly MDTD01 (sample SAMN05326646, study PRJNA326480) | marine metagenome | isolation source: seawater | place: Pacific Ocean: South West | collected 2011
AGCTAGATCAAGGATATTTAGTAACATCTGATTTCATTCAAAAACAATTACCAAGTCTTCTTTCTGTTGCAGAAGATATAAAACCTGAAACATCGGAAACCTATTTTGACGTTGATCCAGCCGATACCAAACCACTTGAACCTCAACAAGAACAAAGAATAATTACTGACCTTGGAGAATCACCAAGTAATTATATTCCAAATACTATCAATCTAAATCAAAAAGAGGGAAGAGTTTTAAAAGAACAGCCGAGAATCACTATTCCAAAAAAGATAGTTAGATCATTAGAGGCACCAAAAATGCCTAAACCAAAAGAATCTCTTGGTCAAATACTTCCGAAACATGTTCTACCCAGATATATTTTAAGGCCTGGACAGCCATTTTTGTATGAGATACCCAAAGATTCATCCGATGAGTTTTATAGTTTTAGATGGGAAAATCAGCCTCCAAAGGGTATGTACTTTTTATATGAAAGTAAGGCTATCAATTGGATCCCATCTGAAAAACAATTGGATGCTTTCCCAATTTCATACATGGTAAGAATGAAAGTTGATGAAATTATGGAGGCAACAACCGGCTCTAGTGAAGACAAACAAATTTTTAAATCTACACCCGTACTTGAGAGTAGAGATGAAAGTATTTGGGTTTACGTAAATGATTCTCCAAGATTTTTAACAGAGCCAACTATTACAGAATTTATAGCTGGTTCAAAATTTAGCTATGAGCCAATTGTTCAAGATCTAAACAAAGATGCTAATGTTAGACTAGAACTTGAGGTTTACCCAGAGGGTATGTTTATCGAAAATGATATTGTATATTGGGAAACTGATAGTTCTCATGTTGAAGTTTATGATGTGAGATTAATTGCGACTGATGGTTTTCAAAGAACCGCCCAAGAGTTTCAACTATTTTCGAGAGCGGGAGTAAAAATTCTTTCTTCAGCGCCTAAAAGAGCTAACGTAGGCGAAAAATACTCATATTCGGTTAAAGTATGGAAACAAAAAGCTGATCAAAAAATTAATTACAAGTTGTTTACCGGGCCTGATGGAATGGTATTACATCCTGATGGAACAATATCATGGACTCCTAACCCTTTGCAGGTAGATACTGTTAAATATGCCATAGTTGCTAGCCATGGTGTTGCTACAGATTCTCAATTCGTTAGTCTTTTCGTTAATCATCCTCCAGTGATTAAGAATGCTCCAACTATGATGAACACAATAAGCGTAGGAGGGATATGGGACTTTGAATTAGATGTTTATGATCCCAATAAAGATGACCCATTGATTTTCACTGCTAATAAATTACCATCTGGTATGCGAATGGACCCACATTCTGGATTTTTACGTTGGGAGCCTACAATTAATGAATTAGATTTTCACCAATTAGAGATCGAAATATCAGATGGACGTGAATCCAGAATAATTGAAGCAGAATTTTTTGTTAATTCTCCTATTAATATTGTTTCCGTACCAAAAATGTCCGCTACTGTAGGAGAAGAATATACATACCCACTTATTATAAATGATAAAAATCAAGGTTCTCTTCTTCCTTTTAAAAGAGTTGTTAAAATTGAAGACCTTTCAAATATTAGAATGTTTTCAATAAACATCACAGATGATGTAGCGCTCGCAAATATAGATAGATTTCTTGGTGATTGGCATAATGCAGAAGCAATCTATTACGTTGATCCTAAATATCCTGCCGACTCCTTAGTTTCTAGATTAAACCTAAAAAGGTATACTCATTCGGTTTTTTTCGAAGATGACAGGCTATGGGTTTTACTTAAAAACATAGACGGTAGAACCATAAAAGTAAAAGATTTTCTTTGGGAGTTCTTCCATGGGAATAAAGGGAAACCACCTCGCGTCATTGTGGAACGTGTAAGTCCTACAAGATTTAGCCTTTTAGATTTCCCAGAAGGAATGGAAATTGATCGTTCATCAGGAACCATTCGCTGGACCCCAACCGTTGATCAAACAGATGCCCATAGAGTAACAGTTGTTGCCTCAGATGGATATAGTAAGGATGAACAAACTTTTGAAATATATGCAAATCAACTTCCAACTATTGTATCTAACCCTCCTCATATGGGGTTAGTTGGTGAGTTGTTTAAATATCAAGTTCGAGTAGATGATAAAAATAAAAACGCATCTTTAGAGTTTTCTTTGATGAAAGGTCCACATGGAATGCAAATGGATCGGTATGGAAAGATACTATGGGTTCCCAAAGCTGCTCAGATTAATAATAACACTTTTGAGATTGCAGTGAGTGATGGTTTTGGGACAGATACCCAGGTAGGGAAAATATTTGTAAATAATGCACCTACGGTAGTATCCAATCCTAAACCAGTTGGATTGACAGGTCACTCTTGGAGATATAAAGTAACTACCGAAGACTTGAATGGAGATAAGGTTGCTTATAGAGCAGTTAGGTTGCCAAAGTATGCTCGATTTGATAAAAAGAAAGCGGTTTTAGAATGGACCCCCCGCAAAAACCAATTAGGGATGAATGACTTTATAGTGATGGCAATTGATGAGCACGGAGCGACATCAACTCATGATTTTCAAGTACATGTTTTCCATGACCCTAGTTCTAGGCAATTAGTTAATACTGGTTGGCCGTTAATGTTAACTTTTGTCGGCGTTGTATTTGCTTGGGGCATGGCTCAAATTTAAACTAAGTTTTTTTTCTAAAACTTTTTCAATATTTTTATTTCCTAAAATCTTTAGTTGAATTTTTAGAACAACAAAAGGGAAAATGGGGTTTAAAGGCCTTAGTTTCACCCAATCTTTTTCTGTTGTCAATATATAGTTCGCCTTTACGTTGTTTGCAAACTCTATAACCTCAAATAATATTTTATCAGTGTAATTGCAATGGTCTCTAAATGTCTTTGTCCCAACTATTTTACATTCATATTGTTTAGCAATTTTTTCAAAACTTTTTGGATCTCCAATTCCAGAAAGTAGGACTACCTTTTTCTTTTTTAATTTTTGGCGGATGATATTTTTTGGAAAAACAACATTACTTTTTGTTATCGATTTAGAATAAAAAATCTTTTCCTTTTCAATTTTTTTCAATAAATCAAATTTAGGTTTGCTCTTTGTAAAAATTATTGAGTCTGCTCTTTTTAGACTACCCCACCCTTCTCTGATGTGTGTCATGGAGAAAAAACTATAATCTGATGGCAATGATGAGCCATTCATTAGAACGATATCAAAATCCCTGTACAGAGATCGGTGTTGAAACCCATCATCTAGGATAATTATTTTAGTGTTAAAGTTTTTAATTAAAAAACATCCCCCTCGAAAACGATTATTATCTACTACTATTGGTATGTTTTTTGTTTTTTTTGCCATCATAAATGGTTCATCGCCTACATTCTGCCATTTTTCAAGAGGTCCTTTTCCCTTTGATACTAAAACCGTTCCTCTTGTCTTTCTCTTGTAACCTCGACTAAGAATCGCAATATCATTGATTTCTCTAATTTGAAAAAATTTACAAAGGTACAAAACTGTAGGAGTTTTTCCTGTGCCTCCAAAGGTAAGGTTTCCTATACTTATTACCCGGCAAGGTAGCCGACTTGATTTTAATAGGCTTTTATCGTAGCAAAAGTTTTTGAAAACAATAAATGATCTATACAAAATAAAAGCAGGTAAAAGGAAGTAGTTTAACCAGGATCTCATTTTATATAATTACAAGTCTAGGCTACTTGTTTTCCATAGATTTAATCAAGATTTCTTGGCAAGTTTTATTGTTTTGCTCTTTATCAAAATAGATTGGTTTTCTATAGTCAATAAAAATATTTCCAAAAGGCTTGGCAACATAAAAGGTATCCCAATTTCTAAACCCCCAATTTTTTGTGTAATTAACATTAATTGGTATAATAGCGGATTGACTTCTTTGGGCAAGTTTTATAACACCTTTTTTAGGTATCCGTGGCGGACCAGATGGCCCATCTGGGGTTATAAAAATTAGATTGCTACCCGACCTGCTTAAAATACGGATCATAGATTTATAAGCTTCTGAACCTTTTTCTTTGCTAGAACCCCTTATCACATTCCAACCCCATTTTATAGCAACCTGAGATATCAAATCTGCATCATTATGTGTTCCGGCTAACGCATTAATTTTCAAATTTCGTAAATCATATACAATTGAAAGTAAATGCCCGTGCCAAACCGAAAAAATAATTGATTTACTTTCTTTTATTAGGTTGAGATAATTTTCTTCTCCTTTAACAGTTATTTTATTTGTCCCATATATAAACCTTAGAATTAAGCTAAGTATTGAAACCTTTGTTCTTTCAAAAATTGATCTTTTCATTTTCTTGTTGCCCTTAATATTTCACTAGCGACTCTTAAATAAACACCCGGTGTTCCAAGTTTACCCTTAATTTTAATAAAATCATCTAGCATTTGATTTCGGAATGATGATTTATCATCTAATAGCTCAAGCAATTTAATTTTTATTTTTTCAGGTCTCATTTCCGACTGTAAAAACTCAGGGACAACTTCCTTATTAGCAATAAGATTAACAATTGACGAGTATTTTACATTTACTAGATACTTAGCTAGAAACCAAGTAAACCAAGAAAGCTTGTAACATACAACTAAAGGAGTCCCTTCCACGGCACATTCTAATGTTGCTGTTCCAGATGCTACAATTGCAATATCTGATGCAATGATAGCTTTTTTTGCATTTTTTTCAATTTTAAACGATTTATCAATAATTGGAAAAGTTGTATTATCTGACTTTGCGACAATTACTTGCAGGTTAGGATAATCTTGCTTTATAAGAGCAATAGTTTCAATATATATTTTCCAATGTTTATTTATTTCTTGCTGTCTGCTTCCTGGTAACAAAGCTAATAATTTATATTTTTGATTTAGGTTGTGTCTTTTAAAGAATTGGTTTCTATTTTCATCTAGGTGATCTATATCCATGAAAGGATGTCCAAAATACTTTGTATTTACTCCTCTAGAATTATACCAGGTATACTCAAAGGGAAAGATTGAAAATGATTGCTCAAAGTATTTTTTAACTATTTCCACTCTTTTACTTTTCCAGGCCCATGCTTGCGGTAGAATGAAATAGCTTATTGGGATTTTTAATGTTGATATCTTTTTTGCGAAGCGGAGATTAAAGCCTGGATAGTCTATCAGTATTATTCGATCTGGTTTAATCTTTTCTACTAGAGATACTGTCTTATTCATTATTTTCCAAATTCTAGGTAAATGCACCAAGACTTCTTTAAATCCCATTACGGATAAACTTTGAATTGGTTCAACAATCTTCATTCCTGCTTTCTCCATCAAAGGTCCTCCGTGACCCATAAAAGACGTAAAAGGATTTGTTAATTTTAAGGCTTTAATTAACTTTGCTCCGTGAAAATCTCCTGATGGTTCGCCTGCAATTAAAAATAATTTGAGCGGTTCTTTCATGTAGAACCTCTAAAAGGTAAAATTGGAAATATATGGTTTAGCAATAATTATACAAAATAATATAATTATGTTTTGCAATGTGCGCTTTTCAGTTGTTAAAGTCTTTGAAATTGATGCTGGTGTTATTTTTGATCCTTTAGTCCACGGTTTTAGCAAAGGGATGATTCGAGGGACATGGTTTTTATAATTTGCATAACTTAGTCCAAATAATTTTAATAGCCGTTGCTCCTCTAAGGATATAATCATGCTATACTGAAAAGTGAAGTAAACAATTACAAGTATAAGAAATTGAATCATATGGACTCCTCCCGAAAAAAGCACTACCCCGGTATAAATAATAAGGTTACCTATGTATAAAGGGTTTCTTGTCCTTGAATATGGTCCTGAGGTGCAAAGCAGGTTAGCTCCCACGTTCTTTGTTCTGGTGCGTCCTCCAGCATATCGTACTGCCCAAAGTCTTATTAGCTCGCCAAATAAAATAAGAAAAAACCCACATAACCAAAAGGGATAGTTGGGCTCTGAATAATATAAAATTCCTAGAATTATTGGAATTGGGGTATAGCTTCTATTTTTGAAGAAGAAAGATCGTAGATCCATTATGAAAGGTCCTTTTTAATAGTCTTTTGTATTTTTAGAGCTACTGATAAAGCATCCCTTCCAGATTCTCCATCAACGATTGGTTTTTCTTTACCAATTATTGAATTTGAAAAGTTTTTTAATTCAAGCTCAAGGGCATCATATCTTTTTAAATCAGGTTTCATGTAGGTTATAAATTTTCTTTCGCCATTACGTTTAAAGTCAACATACTTTAAGACATCTGGACTACTCTTTTTACTTTGTTCAATCCCATATATTTCGGTAGACCCTTTTAGTAAATCAATTGCAGAATACAAATTTTTTTGAAATAGTTTTATTTTCCTAACATCATTTTGAGCTATCCTACTAGACATGAGGCTAGCCACAGAATTATTTTTAAACTTTATTCTTGCATGTGCGATATCTAAAGAATTGGTAATAATAGACATCCCTGTTGCTTCTACAGAAGCAACATCACTTTTTACTAAAGATAATAATATGTCAATGTCATGTATCATTTTATCTAACACTACTGGTACATCCGATCCTCTTGAAGTATAAGGTGCAAGTCTCTGTATTTCTATAAATTGGGGTTCAATGTCATATTTCTCTAATGCTATTAAGGCAGGATTTAATCTTTCTATGTGCCCAACCTGAATAATTACTGAATTTTTCCTGCTTAACTTGATTAAGGTGTTTGCTTCTTCGAGTTTGACAGTAATTGGTTTTTCAATAAATACATGCTTTTTATTCTCAATACATAATTTTGCTATTTCAAAGTGGTATGGAGTTGGCGCAACTATAGATAAAGCATCAACATCGTTAATCAATTTTATTAAATCTGTGTAAGCGGAGGTTTTATATCTTTTAGCTACGTAGCTATTTCTTTTAAAATTAAGGTCATATACTCCAACTAAGTTCACAGTTGCAATATTCGAGTAGTGCTTAGCATGATGTATTCCAAGATGGCCAACACCAACTACGCCGATATTAATAAGCTTGTCTGACATATCTGAAACTAAAATTACATAATTGAATTATTAATTTGTACTATTGAAATAAAACAAAATTTAGAACTATGAAAAAACTTGCTTTTGTTAAAAACAAACAGCAATTTTTAGTACTGTTCGAGGTATTTTAGGAGTTTCAAAATGGCTAACGATATGAAATCGGGAATAGGGTACTTAATTCCAGCTTCCGGTGTTATCGGCTTTGTTATAGCCCTTATTTTAGGAGAATTCCTTGCCAGTATTCTGATAACTGTGATGGGGATATTGGTTTGGTTTTTGTACATGCTGGTGATGGAATCTACAATCCCTAAGCAAATGGGAAATATGATTATGTTATTTGGTGTAATGCTTTCTGTTGGGATCTTTCTAGGTTTTGGTATTTCACAAAACTTATGGGGAGGATTTGAATTTAAACCGGAAGGCTCATTGTTATCCCTTGTAATTTTATTTTTCGCCGTCTTAACCGGACTGAATTTTAGAAATCAGCAATTAGTATTAAGATCATCTACTCCGAACACTGATTCTTTATCTGAAGATGATCGGAAATTTGTATTAAGTGCAATCGATAAAGTTAAAAATTCAAACCAATCAAATCAGGCTACTGATCCAAAGGTGATTGTTGTTAAACAGGAAACACCTTCAAAAAAAGAAGAGCTAGATAAAAAGGAAGAAATAAGCCCCACAAATCCTTATGACCCTTATCTGATGGCTAATAATCCATACTTTAGTTATCCTCCTGAATACTACGATGAGTATGAAGATGATGATGAGTGGGATGATTACGATGACGAATATGAGGACGACGACTACGAATATGATAATCGCTAGTTATTTTGCTTACTTATACATTAAATTTGAAAAATATACAATCTCCATCTTTCACAATGTAGGTTTTGCCTTCTTGTTTGATAAGTCCGAGCTCTTTAAGTTTATTTTCCGACCCATGTTTTATTAAAAGTTTATAATTAAATACCTCTGCCTTTATAAAACCTCTTTCAAGATCACTATGAATTTTGCCAGCTGCAAAGGGCGCGGTCATTCCTTTTTTTATTGTCCAAGACTTTACTTCTTTAGCTCCACAAGTAAAGAAAGTATGAAGGCCTAGTAAATCAAAACTTGACCTAATTACCTTATCTAAACCAGGTTCTTTTAAATTATATTCAGAAAGAAATAATTTTTGTTCGCTTTCATTTAGTAGAGAAATTTCTTGTTCTATAGAGGCACATAAAAAAATTACATTATTATTGTTTTTTTCAACACAATCTAGGAGGGTTTTCGCATGTTTAGATTTTCTTATGTCTATTAAATCAGTTTCCCCAATATTTCCAACATACAGCATTGGTTTATCAGTCAAGAGGTGTAAGGATTTTCTAAAAGCCGACATATAATTTGTAGCTTTATATGTTTTTGCGTTTTTTCCATTTGAACAGTGCTGGATGAGGTTTTCAACCAAATCGAGTGCTGCTAAATCGTCCTTTTTACCCGACTTTATAACTTTTTGCAGTTTTGTTTTTCTTTTTTCTAAGGTATCAATATCTGAAAGGAGAAGCTCTGTTTCTATTATTCCTATGTCTTTAATTGGGTCAACCATTCCATCTACATGGTTTATATTTTTATCATCAAAACATCGGACAACATGAATAATCGCTGATGTTTGTCTTATTTGACTCAAAAACTGGTTCCCGAGTCCTTCGCCTGAGCTAGCACCTTTCACTAGGCCTGCAATATCAATAAACTCAACTGTAGAGGCTATAACCTTTTCAGGCTTATATATTTTCTGCAACTCTAATAACCTAACATCAGGTAGTTCTACAATACCTAGATGAGGATCGATTGTGCAAAAAGGATAATTATCTGCAGGCACTGAGGATCGCGTTAATGCATTAAAAATAGAAGATTTACCTACGTTTGGAAGTCCAACAATTCCACATTGCAAAGGCATAATTAAATCCTCAACAAATATTAAAACGCATCCAATGAAGGATCGTCGCCAAAATCATATGTAAGGTTATCAAAAAGACCTACTTGTAAGTTTTTAGCAAAGTAAATTGTCCTATTTTTATCTGTAGCAACAGTACCATCAGCCCAAACCATATATTTATTATTTTTATTGATCACTCGTTTTATATCGATGCAATATGTTATTTTTTTGTGATATGGACGTATTTGCCCCTTAAACTTAACATCCCCAACCCCTAGTGCTCTTCCCCGTCCTTTCCCTCCAAGCCACGTTAAATAAAAACCAACTATTTGCCACATCCCATCCAATCCAAGGCATCCCGGCATAACAGGATCGTCTTTAAAATGGCATAAAAAAAACCAATTATCCTCATTAATATCAAGCTCAGCTTTGATATTTCCTTTGTTATACTTGCCTCCGGAACTAAAGATTTCTGTTATTCTTGAAACCATAAGCATAGGTGGTAGTGGTAACTTACCTGTATCTTGGCCAAAAAGAACTCCATCACCACTTTTCTTAAGCTCATTTTCATTATAGCTGTTTTTCTGATTCATTTTATAAACTTTTATTAATTAATTAAGAGGCAATATTAGTAAATATTTGCAAGATATTTTGCGTTCAATTTTATAAAATTTCAGGTAAATTACGGTTTACAAAAACGGAGATATAATGTCTAAATGGGTTTTGCTGCTAGGTGGCTCTACTGGCCATGGTGCAGCAACTGCTAAAAAACTTGCATCCGATGGTTATGGTATCATTGCCTTTCACTTCGATCGAGGAGAAGCAAAAAAAATTGCTAATAAAACTATTGAAGAGGTGAAAGAAATCACTAAGGACAGGTGTCATTACTTCAATACTAATGCAACTTCTGAGAAGACAATGGATGAGTATATTCCTATTTTAAAAAAAATTACAAATGGCGAGCCACTTAAACTTCTGTTGCATTCTATAGCGTTCGGAACAACTACAAATTTTTTCGGGGATAAACCTGTGACACAACGCCAAATGGATATGACTGTACATGTTATGGGGAATTCTATTCTTTATTGGACTCAGAAGCTATTCAATCAAGGTCTCTTATCGAAAGGTTCCAGAGTAATTGGGCTAACAAGTGAGGGCAATTTTTTGGCTATGGAAGGATATGGTCCGGTAAGCGTTGCTAAGGTTGCAATGGAAGCTATCATTAGACAAATCGGATGGGAACTTGGTTCTCAAGGCATTACTGCTAATTCTGTCCAAGCCGGTGTTACCCCAACAAGGGCGTTAACAAAAATCACTGAAAACTGGAAGATCTGGGTTGAAAACACTAAGAAAAGGAACCCAATGAAACGTACAACTGATCCTCAAGACGTTGCTAATGTAATATCGTTATTACTATTACCTGAAGCAGACTTCATCAATTGCTCAATAGTATATTGTGATGGGGGAGAGTCTAGATCGGGAACTATATAGGCAAGAGGTTATTTTATTTCTGTTTTAAGGGCTATTTTCTCATCAATAAGCGCAATTAAATCATGGCAATCTTTGCTAGGAGTAATTTCAAAACTTCTTTTAGCTTCATTGAGTGCATATTCCCACCAACCTTTTTTAGTGTAAGCTATCGCAAGTTTGAGATGTGCTGTCCCTAATATATTGTATTCTTCCCTTTTGAGTTTACTAACGTCCCCAGAAAAAAGACGTGAAACTTCTCGAAATTCCATTATTGCTTCATCTACTAAGCCTCTCTGCAAATACCAATTCCCAAGTTTGAGATGTCTTTGAGGATCATCTTTTGTACAGCTTGGAATAAAAAACAACAAGCATAGGAAAAATGTTATTCGGTGATGATAAGATGTAAAACTGATCATAATAAGAGGTTAATTTTTGGCTCGCAAACTTTCAAAAACAAGAAGAAAATAATATGAAATTAATTTAAAAGATGAATTATATGTTAAATATTCTGTCTTTTCTTCTTTATCAAAAAATTGACCCCTTCAAACATTTAATTATTAATGGTCTTGATAATAAATCAGTAAATTTTAAGCCTCTTAGATAGAATAATATTTATCATTCAAAAATAAAAATAAACTAATAAATTGAATTCAAAGAAAACTATTTTTATAAAAGGTGCGAGGCAACACAATC
>MDTD01140974.1_pt1 | contig 11113 bp, 11 predicted proteins | sample 811221 | NCBI WGS metagenome assembly MDTD01 (sample SAMN05326646, study PRJNA326480) | marine metagenome | isolation source: seawater | place: Pacific Ocean: South West | collected 2011
AACATCTTTTTTAGATATAATGGATTTCGCTCCGGAAGAGATAATATTTGGTGGAACTACTGTGTTAAATGGTAATGGAACCTTAGCCCCACAAACATATATTTGGGGTGATTTTGAATTAAATATACCGCTATCATTTATTTTTGAAGATGATATGAATATTGTTCCAAATTTCACAACAGATATAGCAGAAATGAATGATGAAACTAAGCAACAAATAAATGAAAACTTGGTGAGTGCTGAATTACACTTAAATGTTGAAAATCATTCAGCTTTATCTCTGGTTTTATCTTTGTTAATATCAACAAGACCAGACTATTTTCCTCATTACTTTGATAAGTTTGTTTCGGGTAGTCTGATCACTAATCAATCAATAATTGAAGAATATTCTGATACAGATTTCGAATTTTTATCGAATTTGAACATAAATAGAATTGAAATAGATGTAGTTTCGAATGATCAAGAGTTAATAGATAGAGTAATCTTCAAAGATGAAAATTTAAATATTATATTTTGGATAGGTAGAATCGCAAATATAATAATTCCAGAAGCTGAAGAAGTCAGTCAGGTTAATGGACATGTCATTCAGTCTGGTTTTTACGATAATAAAATTAAATTATCATCTGAAAAAATGGAATGGCTCACGAGCGATGAAAATCGTTTCTCAAGACCATTGATTGAGTTTGCTCAAACCGGCGATAGTCCCAGAACTTTAAGGAGTTCAGACTATATAAAAATTTCTACTTATATTTCAGTGATTTTAGAAACTGATCAGAATTAAAATTGAGAAATTATAATCTTATTTTAGTTTTTTTCTTTTCATTTATTTTTCCTCAAGAATCAGCGAGAGAAATTTCATTGGGGGGATCAGCAGTAACTTTATCTAGAGGAGTTTTTTCTGTTGGTATAAATCCTGCAAATTTGGCATTTTCAAAAGAAAATATTACCTTAATTAATTCAAATTTTACTCTATTTAATAATTTATTAAGTTTAAAGGTTTATAATGATTTAAACGGAGTTAATTTAGATGATAATAATTCTCAAATCACCAAAAATGAGTTTTTTGAAATTTTAAATGGGAATAGTTTTAAGCTGTATAATTTTATTAATGCCAGTTTACCTGGACTTAATTATTTGAATTCAAAATATGCTTTAACAACTAAAATAAAACAGTTTTCTAGGATTGATTTTGGAAATGAGTTTTTTGGCATTTTCCTTTTTGGTAACAAATGGCAAGAAGAAATAGATATAAATTTCAAAATATCATCTCAAGCAGTGGCTGAGTATGGATATTCATCTTGGCTTAAGCTTGAAGGATTAGCATTAGGGTACACATTAAAATATCTGCAAGGATTATATTTATACGAGTTGACCGCGTTGGAAAATGATAATTATTTATATACTGATTCAACTGGTTTAGATATGAATATTACCACAAAAGAAGAAATTTATTTAGGCGGTAGTGGCTTTGGAATTGATCTAGGTATTAATTTAAATGAATTATCTTTTGGCTACTCAGTTGGTTTATCAATTACCAATATTTTGGGATTTATAAATTGGGATAAGAATAATTTAAATTACTTATTGTTTGGTAAAAATGCTTTAAAAAAACAAAACATCAACGCATATGAGACAAAAGTAAATATTCTTAGTATTAATAAATTCAATGCTTCTGATTTAATGACTGGCTCCACAGGTATAGCTGATTCAATTTTATTTGATACCTCATATGTGGAACCTCTTGAATATTCAGTAAGAAAAACAGATCATCCCTCAATATTTAGATTTGGTATATCTAAAAATTTTGAAAAAAAAAATAAATATAGCATATGAAAGTCGAACAAATCTCAATCATATTGATTTAAATGATTATATTTGGATTCACTCTTTAGGGCTTGAGATTTTAAAATGGAAAATTATACCTATTAGATTTGGAATTTCATCAGGAAATAAATATAATCACAGGTTTAGCTTCGGTAGTGGACTGTATATTAATAGCATCCGATTTGATATTGGTGCTTCATGGATTGGTAGTCGACAGCTTTATCATGCTAATGGATTTGATTTTGGTCTATCTTTAAGTATAAATAATTAAGTTTTAGCTTTAAAAAACATAATCAGACCCAAGCAAAAATATAGTAAATTGACTGACCAGACTGATATGAACGGATCTAATTGTCCAGAAACGCCCATCGATTGCCCAAATTTTAATGAAGCATAATATAAAAATATAAATAAAATGCTAATTCCAATACTCATCGCAAAATTAGATTTTTTTTGTCGAATTGCAATCGGAATACCTAATAAAATCATTAAAATACTAGTAGCTGCAAAAGCAGTTTTGAAGTGTAGGTTAACTTCCCATCGTGGTTCGTGGATACCATTTTCTTTTAATTTCTCAACAAATTTACGTAATTCTAAATAATTCATTTCTTCAGGTTTAAGTAACTCTCTAGCTAAATCTATAGGGTTAAAATTTAAATTTAAGGAAGTATCTTTTGATATGATTATATACTCTACATCATTATCCCAACTTCTTAAAGTATAATTTGGGATATCCCATAATTTTGTTGACTCATTCCACTTCATTAGTGGAGCATCGATACGGTATATTAAGTTATTATCGTTAATATTCTGAATTGATATATTTGAAGCTTCATTTTTCTTACTAAAGAAACGATGGATAGATAAAAACTGATTTCTAGATATTTGTCTGTAAATATTTTTTTTTGATTTTATAGATTTAGATTTGTTTTTATGGAAATATTTAATTTCAATTTCTGATCTTTGATTTAATGAACTAGTAACAAAAAAGTTATCAAAATAGAAAGAAAAAATTGAAATTAATAGTCCAATTATTAATAGACTCCACGTGAACCTATATATACTTATACCTGAAGCTTTCAATGCGGTGATTTCATTATTTTTATTTAAGAAACCAAGACAAAAATTTGTAGCTATTAAGCACGAAATAGGTATTCCTATACTAATAAACCATGGTATGCTATATAAATAGTAAATAATTATTTCTAATTTAGATATATCTGTATCAATAAATTTCCCCAGATGATCAATTACATCTATCAAAATAATAATGATTAGAAGTCCAACCATTATCAAAATAAATTTTATAAGAAAATGATAAGCTATATATTTATCTAAATATTTCATTTTTAATTATTGTTTCTAAAATATGACCTGATATATAAAAACTTGACTTAAAGAAAAATAAAACCTTAAGTTTATAGGCTGTGAATCTACATGAATTTTAGCTATTAGGAGATTATGAAAACAACATCTATTAAAATATCTGATATCAAGAAAGAGTGGTTTGTGGTTGATGCAGAAGGACAAAGATTAGGCAGATTAGCCAGCAACATTGCTCAGGTTATTAAAGGTAAAAACAAGCCTTACTATACGCCTCATATGGATATGGGAGATTGTGTTATCGTCATTAATGCTGAAAAAGTAGAAACCACAGGTAAGAAAGAATCAAATAAAGAATATTGGCATCACACAGGTTTCCCTGGTGGGCAAAAAAGTAGAAATCTGGCAAATATGAGACAGAATTTTCCTGAAAGAATTATTGAAAATGCTGTCAAGGGAATGTTACCACACAATCGTCTTGGCAGAAAAATGCTTCAGCACCTTAAAGTATATCAAGGTGAAACTCATCCACATGTAGGCCAAGAACCAAAAAAATTAAAATTTTAAAAAAAGTATAATATGGCAAAAAAACATCTAACATTCACAATAGGAAGAAGAAAAAGATCTGTTGCTCGTGTACGTTTTCTCAAAGGTAAAGGTGATGTTATAATAAATGGTAGAGATTTTGAAACTTACTTTGGAAGAAGCACCACAAAAATGGTAATGAAGCAACCTTTAGAGTTAACCCAGTCTATGGATAAATATGATATTTTTGTAAACGTTTCTGGGGGAGGTTTAAGTGGTCAAGCTGAGGCTATCAGAATGGGGATATCGCGTGGATTACAGGAAATAGATCCAGAACTTAGACCTACTCTTAAAAAAGCAGGTTTTTTAACTCGTGATTCTAGGGAGGTAGAGAGAAAAAAGTATGGACAGCCTGGTGCTAGAAAAAAATTCCAATTTTCAAAACGTTAAAAAATAGGTACAACATAATTATATGATTCAAACTAATGTAGAAAATTTATTAAAGACAGGGGCACATTTTGGTCACCCAACCAGCAAATGGAATCCAAATTTTAAAAAGTATATTGTTGCGAAGAAAAACGGAATTCACATTATTGACCTGCAAGAAACACAACGAACTTTAGACAAGTCTATAAGAGAAATTGTTAAAATTGTTCAAAACGGTGGTAATGTTTTATTTGTTGGTACGAAAAAACAAGCTCAGGTTGCTATTCAGGAAGCAGCTGATAAATGTGGTATGTATTATGTAGTCGAAAGATGGCTGGGTGGTACATTGACCAACTTTTCTACCATTAAAAAGAGTATCAGAAGGCTGATAACTTTGGAAAAAGAATCAGGAGAACTTTACGCAAGTTTGACTAAAAAAGAGATTACAATGATGGAAAGAGAAAGAATAAAATTAGCTGATCTTCATCGTGGTATTAAAGATATGAAGCATTTACCAGCAGCTTTGTTTATAATTGATGGTAATTTCGAGCAAACTGCAATTAAAGAAGCTAAAAGACTGGGAATTCCAACATTTGGGATTGTTGACAGTAATACTGATCCAAATGTTGTAGATTTTCCAATTCCAGCAAATGACGACTCAATAAGAACTATACAATTAATTGCTGATACAATCTCGAATGCAATCATTGAAGCAAAAGGTGGTAATAATCAGGAGACATCTGATGTTACTGAAGTTAGCTTAGATAATAATCAGCTCAAAAAAATAAGTGATATGAAAAAAGATCATAATAAAAATGATCCGAATGATACCAAAGAAAAATATACACAAAAAAAAGAAGAAAATAAGGAATAGTTTTTTTATATGATAGCCGCAAGTTTAGTAAAAGAATTAAGAGAAAGATCCGGTGCAGGATTCATGGACTGTAAGAATGCCTTGAATGAAACCAATGGCGATATTGAAAAGGCTATAGAGTTTTTAAGGAAATCTGGAGCTGCCAAAGCACAAAAAAAAGCTGGTAGATCAACAAAAGAAGGTGCTGTTGTTCAGTATATTCATCCTGGTGGTCAACTAGGTGTGCTTTTAGAGGTCAATTGCGAAACTGATTTTGTTGCTAGAACAGATGGTTTTACAGATTTTACAAAAGATTTAGCTATGCATATTGCTGCAGCCTCCCCAATTGTCGTATCTAGAGAAGAAATGGATCAGACTATCATTGATAAAGAAAGAAATTTTTTGGTTGAACAAGCAAAAGAATCTGGAAAACCAGAAAATATTATAGAAAAAATGGTTGATGGCAGAATAGAAAAATTTTATGCTGAAAACGTCTTGCTTGAGCAACCTTTCGTAAAAGATCCTGAAAAAACAATTAAGGATTTAATGACAGAAGTTGTAGCTACTGTGGGTGAAAATATATCAATAGCAAGATTCTCAAGATTTCAACTTGGCGAGTACAGTGCTTCAGACAAATAAATTATAAAAATAAAATAATTACTAAAATATATATAAACCCTGCTTAATTCATGAATTTATTTCATAATAAAGCAGGGTTTTTTATTTTTGATAAAGAAGAAAATTTTAATGATTTAGCAGTTTTTTTTTCGATATCGAATGGAAAGATTGTTTCTAAATTAACTTGAGATTAATATACTATGAAATTATTTTCAGTAAAAAATCACATGTCCTAGTTTTTTCAGTATTATAATTTTAATAAAATTAGATACAGTCTATAACAATAATTTTTAATATTAGTTAATATAAAGGAATATAATTTGGTAAATGAAATTTTCAAAAGTATACAATTAAAGATGACAAAAATTGTCGAACATCATCAAAATGGAATAGCTTCAATTAGAACAGGAAGAGCAAATCCAGGATTAGTTGAATCTGTCAAAGTAGATTATTATGGTAGTTCTAGTCCATTAAAAAATATTGCTCAGATTAGTACACCTGAATCTCAAGTAATTGTTATTCAACCATTTGATCCGTCTAGTTTAGATTTAATAACAAAAGCAATCACGAGTTCGGATCTAGGCTTTACCCCAAATAATGATGGTCAAGTCATACGAATCAATATTCCTCCTTTGACTGAGGATAGAAGGAAAGAATACGTTAAATTAGCCCACAATATGATAGAGGATGGTAGGATAGCTATTCGTAATGCGAGGCGAGATGCAAACGATAATTTAAAAAAAATGAATAAACAAAATGAACTATCAGACGATAATCTTAAGAGAGCTTTGGATGATATTCAGGAGATAACTGATAAAAATATCAAGGAATTAAATTTGATTTTAGCAAACAAAGAGAAAGAAATACTTAACTAAGAAAATCAAATTTATCATCGGATTATTTACATAATATTATGCTTATCACAAATGTAAATCGAAATCAACTTGGATATTCTTTGGGTCTTAAATCAGGAGACAGATTATTACGTATTAATGGCCGAAAAGTCATGGATGAACTTGATTATCAATTCAGAATTGCTGAGGAAAATTTATTTTTAGAATTTGAAATCAATGGTAAAACTGTAAAGTTTGAAGTTGAAAAAGATTTTGATGAGGATTTAGGAGTTGAATTTGAGGAATTAAAAATAAGAAAATGCGCCAACGATTGCGTGTTTTGTTTTGTTGATCAAAATCCCAAGGGACTCCGTGATGGTATTTATTTCAGAGATGGTGATTATAGATTATCTTTTTTGTATGGTCATTACATAACGCTGACAAATATAGGAAAAAATGAATTAAATAGAATTGTTGAGCAAAGAATGTCACCATTATATATATCAGTACATACTACTGATCCTGAATTAAGAAAAAAATTATTACTATATAAAAAAAATGATAGTTTTATGGATAAGATAGATTTTTTAGTAAAGAATGAAATAGAACTCCATTGTCAGATTGTACTTATACCCATGGAAAATGATGATGAACATCTTTTAAGAACAATAATGGATTTGTACCATTATTATCCAATGATTAAATCTCTATCAATCGTTCCTGTTGGTTTAACTGAACATCGTGAGGGCCTAATGGAATTAAATACAGTAGACTATCAGTATGCAAAAAATTTTATTCCAAAAGTTGAAACTTATAAAAAAAAATTTCCTGGAAATAATTGTTCTTTTTTTTTCCTATCAGATGAATGGTATATTCTTGCTAAAGAAGCAATTCCTAAATCAGAAGAATATGGTAAGTTTGATTTAATTGAGAATGGTGTAGGCCAAGTTCGAAACTTTTTAAATATATTTGAAAATGAGAAAAAACAAATATCCCATATTGCTAAATTACATAAATTAAATTTTACTATCGGTTGTGGTGTATTAATTTATCCAATTTTTTTAAAGTATTTATCACCTTTTTTTAATTCTGAACCCAATTTAAATATAAGAATTATTCCTATATATAATAATTTTTTTGGTAAAACAGTCACAGTAAGTGGTTTATTATCAGGAAAGGATATTATTCAGCAATTAAGTGGTAGAGAGTTAGGTAATACGGTTTGGTTTAGCGATCGAATTTTAAACGATGATCAAACTTTAACAATTGACGATTTCACATTAGATGATATATCAAATAAAATTAATTGTAACGTAAAAGTATCAGATGATAGCATTTTAAGTATTGTGAGAGAGGAAATAAAATATTAATCCAACTATAGCAATTTTAGGAAAACCCAATGTTGGAAAATCTACATTATTTAATCGACTGATTGGACGAAGAAAAGCAATTGTGTCTCCAGTGGAAGGAGTCACGAGAGATAGAATTTTTGATTCAATGGAATGGTCTGGAAGACAATATAATATTATTGATACAGGTGGATATTTACCTGATACCGATGACAAAATTGAAAAAGCTGTGCGAAAGCAAGCTGAATTAGCATATTCAGAAGCTGATTTTATAATATTATTAATGGACGGTCAATCTGAAATTACTTCTAGTGATAGGCACTTAGCTGAATTTATAAAAAGGAACAGTAAACCCTCTTCGTTAGTTGTTAATAAAATAGACGATATAAGACATGAGGAAAAGCTTTATGAATTTTATGAGCTTGGGCTTGGCACGCCTCATCATATTTCTGCGATAAGTGGTAAAAATGTTGGAGATTTTTTAGATATCATATGTCAGCAAATTCCAAATAAACAAAAAAAAGAAAAAAAATATGACAATTATTTAAACTTAGCAATTGTTGGTATGCCAAATGTTGGTAAGTCCTCTTTAATGAATTCATTATTAGACGAAGAAAAATCGATTGTAACAGAAATAGCAGGAACAACTCGAGATGCGGTAGATTCTTATATTAACTATTATGGCAAAACAATAAGATTAATAGATACTGCGGGATTGAGAAAAAAATCAAAAGTAGGTGATTCAATAGAGTTCTATAGTACTGTTAGGACACAAAAAATTATACAAGAATGTAATATTGCATTAGTTTTAATAGATGCAGAAAAAGGTATTGGTACTCAAGATAAAGCCATAATTAGATCGGTAGTTCATAATGGAAAAGGATTAGTAATTGTTGTAAACAAATGGGATAAAATAAAGAAAAGCAACGATACAATGATTGAATATAAGAGAGACTTATACTATGAGTTAAAATTATTAAAACATTTTCCTGTATTATTTATTTCAGTTTTAAAGAAACAAAGAATTTTTTCAACAATCTCAGAAGCTATTAAGGTGAATAATGAATATAAAAAACAACTTAAAACTAGTGAGTTAAATGAATATTTAGAGTTTATTCAATATAAATATCCCCCTCCAGCAATTAAAGGAAAGAATCTGAAAATAAAATACGGAACCCAAGTGCATCATTCTCCACCAGTTTTTGCTTTTTTTTGTAACTACCCAGAATTATATCCTAAACAATATAAACGCTATATTGAAAATCAGATAAGAGATAGGTATGGTTATGATGGTGTTCCCATAAAAATATCATTTAGGAAAAAGTAATTGCTCAAAATATATTTTTTTATTTTTTTTATTTTAAATTTAATAAATGGTTCTAGTAAATGTGAACTACATTATAAAGACGATTTATCAAAAAGATATAGTCCTCCAAATTGGCAAAAATCTATTTTTTCCCCGTCAAATAACTTTATTATTTATTTTGATACTTTAGGTACAAATGCACCAGATTCAATAGATGTAAATCAGAATAGAATACCTGATTATATTGATAATGTTGCTAATTCTATTGATTCAATTAAATATGTTTTGTGTGATTTAATGGAATATAAAAGTGTTCCAAGTATTGGTGAGGATCCCTACCCAATATATATATCCAATAGAAATAGTGGAAGTTATGGCATTAATTATGGAGTAGGAAATTCTACAGAGGCACCAAATGGCTGGATCGAAATTGATAATAATTATAATACAGGGTATTATACAGCTGGTATTATCGCTATGCAGATAACACTAGCTCATGAATATTTTCATGCTATTCAGCGTAAGTACAGAGAAATAACTGGTTCTAATGTTCAGTCTTTAAGATTTTTTTATGAATTTAGCTCCACATGGATTGAGGATATAATTTATCCTAATCATAATGATTATATACATTGGGTTGATGATTTTTTTGATGATCCATCGGTGAAAATTGAAGATACAGATGGCTATAGCATTGCATTATTTGGACATTATATTAATTCAATGATTGAAAATACAAATGGAATAGATGGTGTTTTTAATAAATTAGTGTGGGAAATGCTTGAAAATAGCTATTCACCACCTAGAAATTATATTAATCAAATATTGCAGGATAATTATGGCTTAAATTTCATGAATATTTGGTCTGATTTTACATCATTAAATTATTTTAATGGCGAAGAATCAAGTTTACATTTTTATGATGATCAAATTTTAATTGATAAAATATTAATACCAAATCCCGTAAATATTTTTTCAAATTATTCAGAAATTTTACCAGTCAATTCGGAATCTCTCACTATAACCTCAGTAAGATCAAATCTCTCAGGAAATCTCAATGTAAATTTTGATGAATATATATTGGGTAAAATAATCAAACAAGGATCAGAAAATATTATTTTAAATATCGATCAAGACATGAATATACAAATGCAGCCAAATGACGTTTTGAAATTAGTATTTTATGGGGAAAATTTTAATGAAATTAGGTTGGACTATAGTTTGAAGCGTACACCTACAGCACCGTCTAATTTAAGAGCATTTATTAATAATGAAGCAATTGAATTAAGTTGGAATTCGTCTTTAAATTCAGGAGATAGTCTTAAATATCACATATATAGAAATAATACATATTTAGATTATTCTCATACTAATTTTTACATAGATACTAATTTTGATGAATATACCGAATATTATTATGAGATTCGTGCACAAAATGAAAATGGATATTCTGGATTTTCGACAGGATTTAGTATGATAATATTAAATGAAAATCAATCTTACAATGATGATGCAGTAATTAGTATTTTTCCAAATGCTTTAAGAAAAGAAGATAGATTACAAATTATATATGATAGTAATAATTTAAATTCTGATATTTATATTAAATTATTTGATATAGATGGAAATTTTATTAATGATATGAGCTTATTAAATTCTGTAAAAGGAAGACAAAGATCCGATTTATCGGGATTAATTCCAATTAATTCTTCTTCTGGATTATACATAATGCAATTTTGTTTTAATACATATAATTGTTCAAATCATAAGATTACATATTTGAAATAAATTTAAATATTTAATGTTTATTTAGATCTTTGTAGTTAAATAAGATTTATAATAAATTATTGAACAATACAGACGCGGGATGGAGCAGTCTGGTAGCTCGTTGGGCTCATAACCCAAAGGTCGCAAGTTCAAATCTTGCTCCCGATACAACTAAAAAGCCTTTTTGCATCGGTAAAGAGGCTTTTTTTTCATAAAAATATAGATATTTAACAATATAAACTACAATCAAGTTATAATAAGATTTATGAAAAAGAATTTATTTAAAATA
>MDTD01174893.1_pt1 | contig 11113 bp, 8 predicted proteins | sample 811221 | NCBI WGS metagenome assembly MDTD01 (sample SAMN05326646, study PRJNA326480) | marine metagenome | isolation source: seawater | place: Pacific Ocean: South West | collected 2011
CACCGGGTGAGTGAATCGGAATCTCACTCATCTTGATAACGCGCAGAATAGAGCAAAGATACAGTGCAAAAGAGTCGAATGCTTCTCACTGAGACCTCGATCTCCGAACGCGGTCATATTCGGGATTTACACACTTATCCTTCCACTGATTGAGAACTTCGCGCAGGCCCGCGTCTGATTCCGGGTATTGACCCTTGTCGTCAGTTTGCTTCTGCCATTTGGCGAGAATAGAGCGATGTTGCTCCAGAACCTTTGCGAAGGCCGGATCAGACGCCAGATTTTTGATCTCATGGGGATCTTGTTCTACCTCGTAGAGTTCCTCTTGGGGGCGAGGACCAAAGAAGATCCTGTCAGTCAGGGGCGGCAGGGTGCCCGCCGCATGGCCTTGGCGGAGAAATACGACGTAGTCTCGGTTGTCACGATATTGAGGCTGAAGCAATGGGCGGTCGGTGAGGAAGTTGCGTATATATCGGTAACGTTCGCTGCGGACGCTGCGGATGTAGTCGATCGTGTAGTCACAGCGATCCCGGGCGGAGATCACGTAACTCCGCGGAGTAAAAGAAGGCGAGAAGAGATCCACTCCGTCGTGATGAGAGGGTATCTGGATGCCCGCGAGGGCAAGAGAGGTAGCTGAGATATCGAGGGTCGATGTCAGTTCCTTACGGAGGCTCCCCGCCTCGATGCGTTTATCAGACCCAGAAATTATCAACGGCACGTGAGTACCTGCCTCGGTGCAGAACTGCTTGGCTCTTAGTGAGTGGTTATTTCCGTGGTCGGTGAACCAGAAGATGATGGTGTTTTCCAGCAGGCCGTCTTCCTTGAGATTGGCTATGATCTTTCGGGTGTCGTCATCGGTCTGGCGCACGGTGTCGTAGTGGTGAGCGTGCCATTTACGAAAGAGAGCGATGTTTGGCAGGTATGGGGGAGGAGTGATTGAGTCAGGGGCGACCTTGTCGGTCCAATTCTTTGTATTACTTTTCCCGCCTGCGAGTTGGATCTGACCAAACCACGGCTTTCCTTCAGGAAGCTTGCGCCATGCAGCAAAGTCTCTCCGGGGACCTTTGATGGAATAGAGGTCCGAGTTCTCAAAAACAAAGTTGTAGTCTTCTTTTCCGCTGTTGAAGGTGAGATAACCATGTTCTCTGAACAGTTGAGGAAGCGTTGTGATTCCAGCTGGAAGTTGGATCGCTCCAGCCTTGGTCCTCGAGGAACGATGGTTGTGCAGACCAGTGGTTGTCTGATAGGTCCCGGTAATCATTGCGGACCTGCAAGGTGAGCAGACCGGAGCAGGGACGAAGCACCGGGAAAACCGCACCCCGTTCTTGGCGAGGGCATCAATATGGGGTGTTTTGTTCGCGTTTACAGGATCGCCGTAGCAACCAATGAGCGGGGACATATCCTCGATGAAGATCCAGAGGATATTAGGTCGGTCGGCATGAGCGGTCAGCGAGCAGAATAAAAGGAGGCAAAACAGGAATCGTATCATTTCAAGAAACAGGTTTGAGTTCGCGAGCTTATATGATGGAGGATTTATACACCACGAGACGTTCGGCGCTGTAGGAAATCTCTATTAGGGAGGTCGCGGAACGCGATCTCGTCAGCGCTCTTCCTAGTGTGATCTCCCGCTCGCTCGAGGGTTCCTTGCAACAGTGAAGTGGAGGTTTTCTGAAGTAGCCCAAACTCCGTTTTGTCTCCACGTCCGATCATCTGTGTCCCTGGGATTTTCAATTTCCGGCGCATCATTTTTTCATGGCGAGCAGTAGTTAAGGTTTGATTGCCCACCTCGGTGAGGTTTTTGAAAATTTTCATGATCGCGATGGCTCTACGGAAGTAGGTTGCAACTGCTTGATAAGCATTTTGCATGCTGAGACAAGCTCATCGCAATCTCGCCGCTGGAGGTATGGCAAACATGACGCAACAGGGAACATGCTTCTGTGACAGATGTGTCACACTTGCGGCAGTTGTACCCATCAGCCTGTCTTCGCGGAAAGGCTTTTCGCGCAACATTGGTTCAATAAGCAAAGGCGTGTCCAGTCATGCAACCCTTACTGCTAACCCATCTAGAGTGCTGTTGGCATCTCACGTGTCGACCTCGAGTTCGATTTCCCTTTCGTAAGGAACTAGACGTCAGTGATTTGAGATTGTTGAAACGATGGTGGATTCCGTGGTTCTTTTTCTACCAGAGGTCTGGACTGACAGGCTTTCCTGCTGTGTATTGATATCGGAAGAATTTACATGGTAGTCACAAAAAGTCGCTAAAGCGATGGCCTGTGACGGGCCCCAAAGAAGATGTAGAATGGCCAGATTAGACTCAGAGAGTAGCTTGCGGGTATATTTGAAAGAGATCACTCGAACGGAGCTTCTGACGCCCGCGCAGGAGGTCGAGTTGGCGGCCAGAATCAAAGCTGGGGACGGGCAAGCTCGCACCGCGATGATTAAAGCGAACCTCAGACTGGTCGTAAAAATCGCACAGGATTATTCAGGTTACGGACTGCCTCTTGCGGACTTGATTTCGGAGGGAAACATCGGGTTGATGAAAGCGGTGGAACGCTTCGACCCAGAAAAGGGGGGAAAGCTGAGCACCTATGGGTCATGGTGGATCAAGCAATCGATCAAAAGAGCGCTGGCCAATCAAAGCAAGACGATCAGGCTGCCCATCCACATGGTGGATAAAATAGCGAAGATGCGGAGGATTTCGGCGCTATTGTCCGAGTGTCTTGGCCGAGAACCTTCCGAGGAAGAGCTCTCGGAAGAACTAGGTCTTCCGAGAACGAAGTTATCTCTACTAAAGCGAGCCTCGCAAACACCGGTTTCCTTCGATGCACCGGTAAATGACGAGGATTCCGCCAGTAGTCTGGAAGATGTGATTGGAGACGAGAAAGCGGTGAGTCCGTTAGACAGTTTGATCGCCAAGAATATCCATCACCAGCTTGAGGATCTTCTTGTGGCGCTTGATCCAAGAGAGCGCGAGATTATCGAGAAACGGTTTGGTCTTGGTGGAGTCGAGTCACTAACCCTGGAAGAAGTAGGAGCAGAGTTAGGTGTTACCCGAGAGCGTATCCGGCAGCTGCAAAACGTTGCACTGTCCAAGATGAGAAATGCCCTCAGGAGGAAAGAGATGCCTTTGCCCAAAGCGGTATGAGGGAAAAAATCATCATAAGCTGGCGGGTTTCAAAGTTCTGCCTTTAAGAGACGGCGACTCACCAGTTGCTGCCGCCACGGAGTGCCTCAAACTCCTCATTGTAAATGTTGAACTCCAGTCTCGAGAAGGCGCTGAGCTTAAACTCTACCTTGCCGAAAGTCTGGCTGTAACCAGTCAGCGTGTCCTTCGAGAATGCGTCGAGGCGAAAGGTGACTCGGCCGCCCTCTCTCAACCAGCCCCGGACATCTCCCTTCTTGCGGATAGGCTCTTCGTAATCGCCTTCAGTGAGATCAATAGTGCGCATGCGGTCCACCGGAATGTTCATCTTGCAAAAAGGGGTCTCCACTGCGAGCACGCCATCCTTGATTAGGCCTACAGTGCCAATCACGGTATCACCGTTTTGCAGACGAATTTTCTGCCCTTCCACGTCTTCATCTTCCGACTCGTCTTCGGCCTGAACCGTGTCAGGCAATTCTCCTTTCCAAGGGCTGGCTCTGATTCGACTCACCTTGACCTTATAAAAGTCTTCCGAGATGAAATGGAGCCAGTTCCCGAAGGTGCCTGCCTTAGGGTCCTCGTCGGTCCAGACCTGCGCCTGTCGTCCATCGACATAGAGCGCGATCGTTCCTTCCTTGCGATCGATATAGAACTCGAATCTGACATTTTCCTTCTCTGCAAGCTCCGGGATGTTTGCTTGGCCAACGATCTTGGATCCCCCTGCACCTCCTTCAACCCAGCGTTTCCTCAGATAAACGAACCGACGTTGACAGACCAAATCGTAACAATTGTCAGGCTGAGTATTCGATCCTTCGTCAGAGAGAAGGAGAACGCGAAAGCGGAGAGAATTTCTCCACGCCAGATCAAATTGAATCCGGCAGCGATCAGGGGTCTTGATTTCTCTGGCGATGCTCGCACCCTTATTAGACGAAAGGCTTCCGCCGTTGAGACTCCAGGCATCCTTTTCTCCTTCAATGATCCATGAATCAAAGTCTTCTGGTCCCGAGTAGACAGTTTGATTCGCTCTTTGAATCTCAAGGTCAGAGGCCATGGTTCGTCTGATTTTGAGTGGACCACCATACCATGTTCGCAACGTTACGTGCTCGTCGTCGAGAGCGTCGAGCTGGCCGCGCAGGGTATCTCCATTAGTAAGAAGGAGAAGGGCCTGATGATCTTCGGGGACTTTGGCCGCAGAACCTCCCTCAAGCCGCATTTCCAGAAGGGAGGAGGGTTTGACCGGAATAGGCTGGTGAAGGAATTCAGCATTCCAGCGGAGATTCCCGTTTTCGTCGATCCCCTCGGGGCTTCCGCTGATCTTGTCTTCGTTAGCAAAGGTGAGCAAGCCCTCTATTGCATTCAGCGATCCCGTCAGGTCTGCGTTGCTTGTCTCCTCGCTCCCAGAATTCTGTTGACCGAGGGCGATTTCCGAAAGGAAGGGAATTAATAGGAAGAGTTTCTTCATGATCCGTTGTTCTCGGAGCCCTCAATCGCAAGACGTTTTAGGGTGCTTCGGTCGAGGTTTAATTTTCCTAGGAGTGGGTGCACCGCAACAATGGCGGAGTCTTGCATTTGCAGACTGGTACATTGAAGGGATCCTCCTCCGGCAAGTGATATTTCAACCGGAGCCTTTCCTCTGGGAGCTTCTGGGGATTGCTTGAAGTAGAGAGAGGACACTCTCGATGTTTGAACTTCAAGGGGTGCTTTGTTGAAGCGACTTTCAAAAATGATTCGATCACCCTGTGCGCCCCCTTGCAGTTCAAGCGCAGAACCGCTGAGGTGCTGTCCTTCCACGTCGACCAGTCCATCTGTTTCTGGATCCTCGTGCCCTTCATCACGTCGGAGCTCGGTGACCGCATCCCATTCGTATATCTCGATCTCGCTGACGATGTTCTTCAAGTCGCCTCCTGCCTGACTCTGGAGCATGATCCCTGTTCCCGTGGGGAAGCTGTCTATAGGATCAGGAGTCCGCTGGATCTTCTCGCTGTTGAGGTAGAGGTAAATCTGTCGGCTGTCCCTGTTCACACGTAATTCAACGTCTATTGCGCGACTGGGGTATTCGCGGGGTTTCTGATGTGACTGCGCCAGAGTATGCCAGCGGCGCCCGCCCATGGTGGTCTGCCTCTTCAGCTGTGATCCCATTGAATTTACCTCGAAGTAATACCTGTCGGCGTTTCCCGTCCGCTTCAGGAAGTCATCACAGAAATAGATTCGGAAATTGGGGTCGTTTTCCCATTCCAATCGGAAACGCAAAATGAACTGTCGTGGTAAGACGTTCTTTGCGGCAATCGTGCCGCTGGTATTGCAGGTCAGGCTGCCATTCTCCCACTCCCAGTCGTCATTGTCACTCCACTCGGTGAGGGGCTTCGGTCCAGAGTAAACGAGTTTTTGAGGGGTAACGCCAAAATCAATAGAGCGCACATAATCGCGCGGGATAATCAGTTCATTGTCGTATCCGGTCAGAAATCCGATCTTCTTATTATCGAGCTTCTGGAGAGTGCCTGGTAAAACATCTCCATTCACAAGATGGAGAAGCTGGGGAGCACCGTTTTGGGGTTTGGTATCCTTTCGGAAGGTTATTGAGGTCAGGGACTGTGCCCGGAGGTGTATGGGCTCGTTGGTGAGATTGGAATCAAGTACCACCTTGTCATTTCCCTGAATAGAGAGGACCTTGCCGCTGAGGATGCTTCCATCGTCCAGTTGCAATTTGTCTTCCGCGCAGAGAGCTGAAACTCCGACAACCAGAGCGAAGGTTGCCAAGCCAGAGGTTTTGAAAAATGAGGTCATCAGTAATCGTCGTCCCATGAGTCCAAAATGCTTGATCCAAAAGAAAATTCCATCAGGCCCGCGTAGCGAAGTTTGAGATTGATTTCACCGAGGGCGGCGTGACGGCCCCTGAGGGTATCAGCGTTTGCCTTGATCGGTGAGACCGTCAGGCGTCCGTGGGGCTTGAGAAGCAGTCGGAGCCGCTGTCGATCTGCCCATTCCTCGTCTTCTGCTATCCTGTTCGACGCGGCGAGGCGAATTTCTTGAATCTCGTCAGCGGGAACCTTCATGTCGGCATAGGTTCCCTTGATCAGGAACTGCCCGTCTTGGAGAGATGCCAGCTTGCCCGAGAAGCGGTCGGTGCCGTTGGTCAGGAGCACCACGTCCCGATCCTCGGTCTCCATGCTTTGCGCGCTGTCCATCATACCATTCCAACCGGTCACAAGGACGTCGGATATCCGTAGACGAGCTGAGGAGTTCTGAGAGGCGAAAGCAAGGTGGGATCCGCTACCTGCGTATCCCTGTCGGTCGGTCCATTGGCTGACGAATCTTCCATTTGCAAAGAGAGCGATGGTGCCGGCAGTGCGGTCGCAACGGATTTCAAAATCTGCCTGACCCGCTTCGTCAAGGCGCAGGTTAGCGCTGGAGTTTGAGAGGCGATCGATATCCGCATTTCCATCTTCCGTGAAGTCACAGCGATAGATCTGAGCGTAATTAGAGTAGATCGTCAGGACGTAGCTGTGACCGTAGGTGTAGGCAAAGCCTTCCTTGAATTTGGATCCCGCATTTGGCACCTGTTTGCGCTTGTTTTCCTCCTCTTTGTCTTCGCCCTCCTTGTTGTCCTGCTCCGGCCTCTCCATGGTGGCGTGGAATGCTATTGCCGCATTGAGGCGATTACGCCACGCCAGGGTAAAGCGAATTCGAGAACGGTCCCCGGCATTTGTATCTACCGCGATGGGGAGCTGTCCGTTACTGTAGTATGCTCCTCCACTGAAAACCCATGGTGCTTCGGGTGGATCCTGTTCCTCCGCTTCCTCCTTGTTTTCGTCGGCTTTCTCCTCTGGGTTATCTGTAGCTGGAGCCTCGGGTAGAGGGATTATCTTCCATTCACCATCGCTGAAAGGGCCAATATATTGCACGTGTCCTCCATGAGGGGCAGGTGCAATCTGGCTGACGAACTCTCTCGGAATCGATACTCTTCCTGCGAACTCCGTATCGATTTCCAATCTTTCGGGGCCAAGGCTCACTAGAGTTCCTGGGATTCGATCGCCGTCTGACAACTGGACGAAAGATGGGCTGCGAAGATTCTTTCGGGCGCGGCCTCCATGAAACGAAAGCCTGCGAATCTTGTCGGTTCTAAGCGTGATAGGCTCGGCTGCTTCCGAGTGGCGCCAACGTAGCTCTCCATCACCGAGGCCAAGGAAGGCCCCGTGCAAAGAGTCTCCATTGCGAAACCGGAGCAGGTCCTCAGGCTGTTCCGAACTTTGGCCATGCAATGAGGATGAGAGACTGAAAACCGAGACCAGTGCAACAGAGGTTACACAAAGGAGGGAGCAGCAATCCGCTAGTTGGCTACTTCTCATAGATTGGCAAAAACCTGTAGTTCAGGGCCATTGAAAGAAGCGCGCCCGACGTGCTGAATGCGGCTCCTTTGTTTCCAGGCCAGCTTCCATCACGTGCTTGCACGGTGGAGAGGTAGCGAATGTTTTTTGCGTTCCACTCCTCCCATACCTGCTCGTCGGCGTGAAAGAGGGCCTGAGACATGTAATATTCGAAATAGTAAGGATAGAAACGATCCCGATAGTTCAGACGTTTGCCCAGATATCCGAGGCTGGCCTTGTATCCCTTGTTGTCTTTTTCTTTGGCGAGAGCGAGACAGAGAGATCCAATGGCGGTGAGTGTTGGCTTGGCACTGCCCGCCGAAGTGTAGCCGTAACCACCATCTGATGCGCGGCACCGTTTCATAAACGCATGCCCCTTTTTCAGTGCTTCCTCTGGCACGGGAATACCAGCATTTCTCGCCGCGTAAAGGGCAACCATCTGAGCTCCGGTCACGGTTGTGTCGGCGTCCTGACTGTCTGGAGTATATCTCCATGCACCTCGACTATTTCGTTCCTGTGCACTGAGAATGAGGGCTACCGCTTCGCTGAGGGCGGGGGCGAGTTTGTCCTCCTTGAGAACTCCGTATGCTTCTGCCAAGGCGAGCGTAGCGAACCCATGGTTATACATACTTGAGCCAATATAGCCGTTAATTTCATTCTGATTCTCCAGAATAAAGTCGATACCCCTGCGAATATTTTGAGCATAGGGCCCGTGATTTGGGTCCTCACCGTGCGCGAGGAAAGCCATCACGCATAGTCCAACGACTCCCGGCTCACTGCCGTTTCGGTCTGGCCAGTTCCCGTTTTCGGTCTGGCTTCCCGCAAGATAGCGCAGACCCTTGACATACATCTGGTCCACCTGTGGTGGAATCGGGTCGTCTTGCCGACGGGGCAGGGCCTGAGCCAGTCCGGCCTGAGAGGTCACCAGAAAAACCACCGAGACCAGCAAACAAAATCGTCTCATCGCGGTCAGCGCCCCTTATTATACGAGTCGAGAGCTTTCTGGAATTCAGGAGGGAGATACGAGCCTGCCTTGCCGGCCTTCTTGCCGATAGTGCGCTCCTCCTTTTTGCCTTTACCGGCGTCTGAAAACTCCTTGTTGGCGGAGTCGGATTCGCCCTCCTGACCCTGGCCCGCTTGGTCGCCGGCCTGGCCTTTTTGCTCCCCCTGACCTTGTCCGGGAGTTTGGCCCATCATCCGCTGCATCATATCGAGCATGGCACCCATGCTCATCCCGCTGTCTGGTCATGTCCCACCGCTTTGCTGTGAGCGCTGCTTGGCGGCCTCAAAAATTTTTTCGATGATCTCAGTCTCTGCAGCGATCGTTGGTCCTCCGGTGTCGGTTTCGTCGAGAGAGTCAATGACTTCAGCCATGACTTCTTCGACTTCCTCCAGCAGGGCGATAAGTTTTTCGTCCGTCTGTTCCTCGATCAGGTCCTGAACATCAGCAGCGAGTTCGTCCTGCTCTCCTGCAAGATTCTGTGAGCCTTCGCGGTGTTTTTCGGCAGCTTCTTTTTGCGCCTCAGTTACTGGATTGGGATACGTGATTTTCGGAAGCTCAACGGAGGGCTTAGGGCTGGGCGTGTCCTGCGAGACCGCAGCCCCGGTGAGAACGAGTAGTGACCCGGCTGTGAGCAGGGAGAGACGGAATTTCATATGATATCAGGGGTATTAGCTGTGTGAAACGAGGTAGTTGTAATTCGTTGCCTGTGAGGCCTATTCGGGCAGGTCCTGTAGGTGCAGAGTTCGGCGGAGTTGCTCCAGTGCCCGGGTACGGGCGCGAATGTCCTGTTCGGTTTGAATCATCTTCATGACTTTCAGCATGAACTCAAAATCGTTGTCGTCGAGGGAAGGGGCCTGACCTTCTCCACCGCCACCACCACCGCCGGCGGGATCTTGAGGAGGGTCAAGGATATCTGCCCACGCCTTTAACTGGGCAGCCCACTTTTTCGCGGAGGCGAGGGCCATGAACGTTCGGTTAGCGACAATCTTTTCACGAATTGCCTCCAGATGAGAGTCAATGTTAGACTCCCTCATTTCAACCATGATCTGTTTGTGCTCTTCCTTTTCAGTCCGGGCATAAAAATGCCCGAGATCCTCATGGATCCAGTGAACGTCAGAAGCTGTTCTGCGTTGCTGCATGGAAAGCTCTCCAAGAACTCTCTGGTCTACGGGATCCAATTCATCGTAAGGGGTCCCGGCGATAGTGGTGTCACCCTTGTCATCGATGGAAGCAATAAGGGTGTTAGCGATTCCGTCTTCCTCGGACGCAGCACGCCGTAGTCTGTTCACGAAGGTGCTTGCCTCAAAGTCCTGATTGGCTTCATTAGCTCCATCAATCGTCTCCCGCATCTTCTCGAGCACTTTCTCCTGCTCCTCAATAGCTTCCTGAAGATCCTTCTCTGACTGTTCGGGAGTGGAACTAGGGTCCTGAGCTTCCTGTAATTGCTGCTCCACCTTGGGCATGTCTTCCTGGCTGAGTTCCTGCATCTTCTGCATGGTCTCTGCCATTTTCTGCATGGTCTCTGGCGCTACCTCACCATTTTTCAGAGCTTCGCCGAGAAGCTCTTCCATGCGCTCTGACAGCTCAGCCATCTTCTCGATGTTCTCTGCTTCATTCATCTCCTGCTGCTCGAGCCTTTCCTTGTTAGCCTCCTCCTGCAGCTTTTCCGCACCGTCCTGTTCAATCCGACGGTTTTCATCGAAATTATTCTGTTCGCGGCGCGCAGCATCCTCTAATTCACCGATGATACGGTCGAATTGGTCCTTCAGCAGCTGGGCCTGCTCATCCTTGGTCAGAATGTGCAAAGTAATGGGCTCAGAATAGACCCTTCCCCGTCCTGGAAAGTAGTCCTCAACGAAGGCGCGCAGCTGGAGCTTCTGGGCGGGAATATTTCTGGTTCGGGGCGAAAAGTGAACCGCTCCCGAGAGTCGCCGCTGGTTGGGTGCCCCGAGCTCCAGGATGTGGCTTCCTCTGGAAGGGGTCTCATCAGTTGGCTTCGTGAATTCGCCTGTCCATTCGTAACCTATGTGCTTCGTGCCATAGTCGTCTTCCGCGATGATCTCGAAGCTGACCGTTTCCTCTTCAAGGAGCACGGTTTGTCTTTCGATATCCTGAATGTAGGCGAGGGGCTTCTGGTCAGCGAGGGGCTCAACCCGAATCCTATGCCCCCCCGCATCCTTCAAACCGTTGACGTCTTCCCAGTTCATCTGGAGCTGGAGAGGTTGCGATTGAAGAGAGATCGAGGGTGAATTCATCCGGGAACCAGCGACCGTGAGCGGAACCATTCGCGAAGGCGCTGGCTCATTTTTTTCTTCCGCTTCATTTTGAGAGTTCTCCGCGAGAGGTGCACCCGCATCGGAAGGGGCATCATCCTCTCCACTTTCCTTTTCGTCGCCCGGAAAATTGAAGTCGGTATCGAAGAGGTCGCGCTCAGCGGTTTCGGGAAGTTCTTCTATCGTCAGCGTCCCGGATTTCAACTCGCGACCCTCCAAGGTGGTGGCTTCGAGAGAAATTGTGCTTCCCACCACGACGTCCCCCGAGAGTGTACCCACTCTGAGCTCCTTCGTTTTATCTTGGAGTTGTAGATATTCAGGGTAGACGATTTTA
>MDTD01058933.1_pt1 | contig 11112 bp, 10 predicted proteins | sample 811221 | NCBI WGS metagenome assembly MDTD01 (sample SAMN05326646, study PRJNA326480) | marine metagenome | isolation source: seawater | place: Pacific Ocean: South West | collected 2011
CGTCCCTGGTCCCCATAAAATCCAGGGTATTGGTGCAGGCTTCATTCCAGACAACCTTGATCTCAGTATTGTGGATGAAGCCGAAACCGTTGACAGCGAAACGGCTATCCAGACAGCTCGGGCATTGGCTCAGAAAGAAGGCATCCTCTGCGGTATCAGCTGCGGTGCAGCTGTGGCAGTTGCCCTCAGACTGGCTGCCCAAGAAGAAAACGCGGGAAAAACTATTGTCTGCATTCTTCCGGATCTTGGAGAGCGCTACCTCAGCAGTGCCCTCTTTGCCGGTATGTATAATGAGTCTGGCCTCGCAGTCTGAGTCTGGACCTTCTGATATTTTGAAAAAGCCGATCCATCAGGATCGGCTTTTTTGTGCTGGATTGTATTGGAGTCATCTATCGGGTATGGTTAGCCGAAGCGATCGTGAGATGAAGTTTTCGTGTTCGACAGGCAGAGCAAAGGGCAGTCAGGCCGCCGGCAGGTGACCCTCTGATAGCACCGAGGAGATTGGGTAGTGGTGAAGCAGACCAGAGTGCTGACTCAGCGCATTATGCTACTCTTTGTTCTTCTGGCAGTAGGTCCGGCATCCATTCTGGGGTTGGTCTTGTTTTTTATGACCAAGACTGAGCTTTCGAGCGCATCATCAGACTTGAAAGCCACGATGGAAAGCGCATTGATCCGCCAGGCATTTGTGCGTCAGAAAAGTCTTGGCCAACGCCTTGCAGGACAATTGAACGAAAGAATTTCCACCTTTCAACATCAGACTGACCTGCTGGCCAAACTGGGAACGACCCACCCTGATCTGGTGACATTCCAATCTCTGGTCATGGAACCCGCGTTGCGACATACGCCTGATGTGATGTGCCTCCTGGTAACACACGGCGATCCGAGAATGGCTGATGCGGTCGTTCTATCTGATGAAGCTGAAGTGACCCCGGATGAGCTGGAAGCATTTATGCCAAGGCTTAGGGAAGGAGCTGCGCGTCTGGGAGAGATACCAGTCTTCTGCTTGCGCAGGGAGTGGAATCGTCCCGGAGAAGGGAAAACAGAAATCTGGCTTATTGTGAAACTCATGTCATTTCAGGATCTGCTGCTTGCTGGCGATCAACTGGAAGAAGGCCTTGTCTGTGTGGTTGATGCCCGAGGAAGAATCATTGCCCATCCGGATGCGAGGCCTCCTCTTTCTGTCGATCCCATGCTCTACCAACTCTTTACGGCTCATCAGCAGGTAGCCAGTCAATCCAGTCATGCCATTAACAGACTGGTTACTTTTACTGACCTTACGATGACAGAGTGGACGGTCATGGTGGTGCAGGACAAAGATGCCATTGTGGCCCCGATTACTCGCGATCAGACTGAATTGAGTACAATCATGAATAATCTGCTGCATGCAGTGCGACAGAATACTTTGCTGATTCTGCTCTTTTTCCTGATCATTTCTGCTTTGATAGCCAATCTTTTTGGCAGGGAACTTCTTACACCAATCAAAAACGTTATGACGGCAATTCGTCGTATTGCGGGCGGAGATCTGACCACTCATGTACCGATTGAGCGAGATGATGAACTCGGTGAATTGGCGCAAACAGTCAACAACCTTGCCCGTGAACTCCGTGACTCCAAAGAAAAGCTACTGTTTGCACGTCACCATTCGGAAACCATCATGCGCACAGTTGCAGATGGCATGGTCATGATCGACAATCTTGGTCAGATCACGTCAGCAAATCCTACCGCCCTGCAGATGTTAGAATATCCAGGACATCAGATCCAGCAGGTCAATGTCGCACAAATATTTGAAGAGCGCTCGTGGTTTGATCATGTGGCCCAGCTTATTGATGAATTTCTGGATGTGGATGGCCTGGAAGTCATTATGAAGACGCGTCATGGCATGCGGCTTCCCGTATTGCTTTCCACATCCATCATGCGAGCTGAAAATGGTTCACCGGCAGGCATGGTTCTGACCGCGAGGGACATTACCGACCAGCTTCAGATCGAAGAAGACAGAAGACGCCTGGCTGCAATCGTAGAAGGTAGTCATGATCTGATCGCTATCCTGACGCTTGACGGTCATGTCCTCTTTCTCAATAATGCCGGCAAACGCCTCCTGGCGATTGATGACTTCTCCCATCTGGTAGGCAAAAGGCTTTTCGATTTCTGTCCAGAAGAAATATCTGACACCTTCCAGAAAAAAGTTCTGGACCCGTTACAGGACTCGAATTTCCTGCAATTGGAAACCCCACTTTCACCTCGCAACAAGAGCCAGAGAATACCTGCAGCCTTAATTTTTACCCTGATAAACAACCCCAAGAGCAATAAACCTGACCTTATTTCGGTCATCGGTCGTGATATAACCGAGCGACAGGAAGCGATGGAAAAATTGCGGGAATACGCCAGCAATCTGGAAATATCTAACCGTGAACTGGAGCAATTTGCCTTCGTAGCTTCTCACGACTTGCGGGAGCCCTTGCGCAAACTCCACAACTTCACCCAGCTCATAGAAAAACGCTACCAGGAAAAGCTGGACGATAAAGGCCGCCAGATTCTCGGCTACATGTCATCAAGCGCATTAAGAATGCTCCGTCTCATCAAGGACCTGTTGGAGTACTCCCGGCTGGGAAATCACTCTACCGAACGGGTCTGGGCATCACCTGATCGTATTGTTCGGGAAGCGGTCGGAGCACTGAGTTTAATGGTACGTGAAAAAAATGCAGATATTATCATTCGGAAATTGCCAGACACCATTTACTGCACCCCCGAACTGCTGACGCAGGTTTTCCAGAATCTCATCGCTAACTCTCTCAAATTTCATGGTGACAAACCGCCCCGAATTGAAGTAGGTGCAGCGACCGGTCGCACCGACTGGGAGTTTTACATACGTGATTATGGAATCGGTATCGATCCTGTCCACGCAGATCGAATTTTTGTTATTTTTCAAAGGCTCCAGGAGGCGGTATCCTATGATGGTACCGGAATAGGTCTTTCGATCTGCAAAAAAGTGATCGATTTGCATGGTGGGAAAATCACCGTGCAAGTTCCCAAAGGAAAAGGTACGTTGTTCAGGTTTACTATACCAAAGCATGACCCGGACCTCCACGGCCCCGATTTATCCCCACACCTCGACACAAAATCAGCAGAAACGACGACAGGGAGACACATCGCTTGAGGGAGAAGCATCACATATTGTTAGTCGAAGATGATCCTGCAGACATTTTCCTTGCAGAGGAAATTTTCGGAGATTATGGCGGCTTTGAGCTAGCCGTTGTCAGCAGCGGAACTGAAGCCATCTCCTTTCTGCGTGATAATCTGGACAATCCGCCCGACCTGGTTCTCCTTGACCTTAATATTCCCGGACTGGATGGACGAGATGTGCTCAGAGAAACCAAAAGTGATGCTGTACTCAAGGAAATCCCTATTATTGTCATGTCCACCTCGGACGCCCCGGATGATATTCATACCAGCTACAAGCTTGGGGCTAACAGCTTTATTACCAAGCCCGTTGGCATCGAAGAGTTTGAAGGCATGGTCAAAGCCTTGGAGCTGTTCTGGTTCCGATTGGCCAAATTACCCTCTCGAGCCTGAGGCCGTCAACTGCGTTCGGGCAAATCTCTTCACCCCAAACGGAGGAATGTACCGTGAACCAGGATTCCCATGCACCCAGCCGCGACATCGAAGCTGAACTTGAAGCGACGACTGCTGAATTGAATGAGCTTGTGTACGTGGTTTCACATGACCTGCGTGCTCCTATGCGGGCGATCCTCCATTGCCTGGAGTTGATGCAAAGGCGATTCGGAGAAGAATTGCCCGAAGACGCAGTCATGTTATTGAATCGGGCCATGGACTCCTCTTCTCATGGGCACACCATGCTTGATGCACTACTCATCTACTCCCGCCTTACCACCCGTCGCGAGCCTCCCACTATCATTACCAGCGATGATATGATTGACCGCATCATGCGCGAACTGGAAAAAGCGATCGCGCTGCGACAGGCAATCATTCAAGTTGAGAAGCCGTTACCCCTGCTGTACGGTGATCGCAAGCAAATCCGCCAGTTGATTTCACAACTCCTCAGCAATGCCATCATGCACAGCAACCCCAATGGCGAGACCGCCATCAGGGTCTGGGGAAAAACAGACGGCGATCAGGTGGAACTGACCATCAGTGACAATGGCATCGGCCTGAACGATGAAGAGCAATGGCGGGCTCTGAAAATGTTCAAGCAATTGCAACCCAGCCAGGAAAAAGCCCCGGAAGGAATCCTCAATGTCGGCATGGGATTGCCGATTGCCTCAAAAGTCGTCAATCTCCATCATGGTGAACTCAGGATACATAGTCAACCTGGACAGGGAACCTCGGTCACGGTCAGCATGCCTGCACCGCCAGAAGATGCAAATCAGAATCCCAGTCTCATCCATATTCGGCACGCCGGTTCAAGCGCCCCAATCGTTCACCCTGATTGAGTAGCTCTCAGTATTGTCTATTATAGCAGTGCCATTGTCACCCGAATGCGAAATGTCGGGTCTGGCTCTTTTGAAATAAAAGTGCAGCGACAGGAAGAAGGTACAGATAGTGTAACTGCTGAATCAGTTACCTACATTGCCATGGCAGCCGGATCTGGAACTGAACAGAGCGCAACTTTTGAGACATTCAGCAGCAGTCCTTTCGATGAGGTGTGGAGTACGCAGTCATTCGGAACAAGTCATAGCTCCCCGGCTCTCTTTGCTCAGAATATGACCAATGCAGGGGCGGATGTTTGTGCAGTTCGATATGACACCCTGACTGGCAGCAGTGTTGACATCCTCATCGAAGAGGAGCAATCCACCGATGCGGAAATTGGTCACGCCAATGAAACCGTCGGGTTCTTTGTCATCGACCTTGGGTATTAACGTTTAACATAACCCGTGTAAGAAGGCAGGAACCCCAACCGGGACCTGCCTTCTGGCGCTTTTTACTCGGTGCAAAATAGGGACTATTCTGGCGTAGCTCTCTCATTCAAGCTACTCAATCCTGTGAGGGGAGCAGGAGCCTGGGGCGGTCGGGGTGCTGGCCATGCGGAAACCAGCGGATGATTGGGCGGGGTGGGGCGCTCAGACTTTCTGGAAAGGGTTGGGCTTCCCAGGTATTGCCGTTGGCATCGTCCATGGTATCGCCGGGCTGGATGATTGAGCCGTGTTTGAGCAGATAAAAGGAGATGTTGCGGATAAAGGTATCGATGTCGGCCGGGTTGAAATGACCATTAGGGAACGCGACCTCTACATCCGCGATATCGAGCTGGGCATTCCCCACTGAATCCATCAACATCCAGGTATCATCGACATTGAAGAAGCGGACATTACTCCACAGTTCCAATGGGGGGATTTCGTGTTCATGATGATAGCGTAGGGACTCGGCCATTTCCAGCAGGGGAAGAAGCGTTTCTCCGGCAGGATTGAAGATGGCCTGAGCGGCAGGGTGCTGGCTGACAGCCATGGCCAGCTCGGTGAGGAAAGAGAGCTCCATCAAGGGATCAATGGTGGTTTCCGCAGGAAGTTGCTTGCCCAGGGCATAGGAGAGTCTCAGTCGCACACATGCCTGGTGTTTTTGGGCTTCAGATGGTGCTTCAGGCCAGCGCCACGCCTGCTGAATCGCCCGAGCAAGATTGTGCGGATAGGTAAACGGGCCATATTGGCCATCGCCCCAGGCCGCAAACAGCACGGGATCGTGCTCAGGATGTCCCATCTCATCCGGCCAGGGAAAGGGAATGATGTCGAGCAAAACCTGACCATTGTATTCCGGTTGGAAAAGGATGGTTAGTCCACGTTCACCCACATGCGGATTCTGCTTGCCTGTTTCAACGTCATGTAGAACCGTAAAGCCATCAAGCTGGGATTTCAGTTCATCCAGAGCAGGCACCTGAGTAAAGAGGACGATAATTGTTTGGGAAAAGAAACCCTTGGCCATGATAAGGTAAGTCAGAAGGCAAATTGAGGTGAAAGATAGTTGGTCAGTAACATGGCTGCCTTTGCCAGAATATCCATATCTGTGGTATATCGGTCCCTTGCACTTCTGCGCTCTTGCAGCCAAAGTTCAGATCATCACACGAACCAGCTGGTGGTTCTTCTCTCCAGTCTCCAACGATCCTTAAAGGAAATGCCTGATGCTTTTTCAGAATGCTTTGCTCCATAATGTCCTTGATACTGCAGAAGGCGATATTAGTACCGTCATTGCACCTGACGCGATGGAGACGTTCAAGGCATATTCACAGCGGCATAAGGTGTCAGAAGAAATCGCAGATCGTGGACTCTGGCTCTCCCGATTGCCAAATGAGGTGCGGTTAAAGTTGAATTATCTTGGCCAGTTTCAGGCCCTTCGTACGTCTGGGGTGGAGTTACGTTTCAATCAGAGTCCTGACGAGGAAGTGGTTATCAGGGTCAACAATCCTCTTGCCCCCGCTTTAGTTGAAGTATGGCAGGGATGTTTTATGCAACCGAGCCGATACCCATTGCCTGTCGGAGATTCGGAAATCAGCGTCAAACCAGAAGGCTGTCTTGGTTTGTTGGCCAAAGTGACAGCAGAGCGCAACCTGCCCTTCGACAGCAGGTTAATGCGCGTTGTCCTGCCATGGAATCAACCGATACGGCTTCTGGGAATCAAGGGGAATATTGAGCCGCCACGTGACGAACAGGTAAAAGCCCCTCGATATCTGGCCTATGGCTCCAGCATTACCCATGGCGCATCTACCACTCGTCCCACCGGTTCATGGGCCAGTAGGACGGCACAACTACTTGGGGCAGATTTGATAAATCTCGGCCTGGCAGGTTCCTGCCATCTCGAAAAGGAAATGGCCGATCACATCGCGGAGCGCAGTGACTGGGATTTCTGTACCCTGGAGATGGGCATCAATATTGGTGGTATCGGCAATGAAGAATTTACCAGACGGGTGAGAAATCTGATTCGTACGGTAGCCCATGCCCATCCCGATAAATGGATTTTCTGCATTGATGTCTTTACCTGCCAGAGCGACCTGAACGGTGAATGTCGTTTCAGCGATTTCAGACGGATTGTTGCAGAGGAAGTAGCCTCACTGAAGATGCCGAAACTTGTGCATCTGAGTGGCTTGGATATCCTCACCGATCCTTGTGGGTTGTCCATTGATTGTCTGCATCCTGCACCAGGTGGTATGGAGGATATGGCGAGGAATCTGGCTGCCCTGATCCGAAAGCATCGTGGATAGATGAATCGATTTCAGACAGTTTTGTTAAGAAATTGCTTGCCCAGTCCTGAGAGAAATCATATAATACCCCCTCTAACAGATCGGAAGTTTTTCGGTCTCTGCTGTTCACCCAACAGGAGTTTGCAGCTCTGGCTGCACCAAATATGTGTCATGGACGAACCCCAAGACCCTGACCCTTTATCGCGATCGCGACTATTCCCCGGACTCGTCTCTCTTATGGAGAGACACCCATGAAAACAGGAAAACTAAGCGGACTCATTGAGCGCCGGGTGGTGGTTTTTTATCGTCTTGATCCCCAAGTAGCAGCGCAGCATGTCCCGGTCCCCTTCAAACCATTGCTGGTAGATGGCAGTGCCGTTGGCTGTGTAAATCTCATGCGAATATGCGATTTGCGTCCCCATTATGCGCCCAGTGCTTTGGGAGTGGATTCAGAAAATGCCGAGCATCGGATTGCGGTGACATGGGCAGAAGATGGCGTTCATAAGGAAGGTTATTTCGCTCCCCTGCGACACACCAATTCCAGACTTAAAATGATTGCTGGTCACTGGTTATCTCCTGGCCATCTTGAGTATGCCAAATTCAAGGTGAGCGAAGCTGATGACTATCTGCATATGAAGCTGAAGAATGGTGATGGTAGCCAGCAAGTGGGCCTTTCCGGCCAGATTCTGGATGACGATTTCCCGTTTGATTCAGTCTTCCGCACCATGAGTGAAGCGGTTGCTTTCGCGCAGCGTATGACGACGGCCTATTGCCTGGATGAAGACGAAGGCTGTTTCGACGGTGTGACTATGGTAACTGAGCAAACTGAGCAGATGGCCTGTCGTCATCTTTCTCTGGAGCATATGTCATCCAGCTACTTCAGCAATAACAGCATGTTTCCAGGTGATAGTGCCAAACTGGATGCGGCTCTCGTCCACTATCAATTGGATGCGGTTTGGGAGCCTTGCTTGCGTCTGCCTGCCGCTACCATGCAGACAGCCTGAATACAGGTCGGTTGAGATCTTTTATGAAATTGCCGATATTGCGGTTGTAATGCGATAAGTCTCCTCTAAGTTATTCGGCTCACCTCATCGCGCGCTGGTGCGCGGTGTTTCCTGATCCATGGAGATACCTCCAGGATGATACGCAAACAAGCCGAGGAATTACCATCTTACTATGGGTAATCTGAAGAAAAAGCGCAGAAAGAAGATCGCGAAGCACAAGCGTCGCAAGCGTCTGCGGTCCATGCGCCACAAGAAGAAGAAGTAAGCCACCCCGTCCGGCACGATGCGTGAGGGGCGCTCATTATCCGCCATCTTCACGTTTCAATCGTAAGCCCGCAGGTATCCTATGCCGACGAGATTCGTCAAAGACGTCATTCTGGATCCAATTGCCCTTGCACTTTGGGCTGTTGTCCTCGTGATTTTTCTGGTGACTGTTTCGCATCTGGCGGGACCAGCAAAAGGGTGGCTGAACGCTCTCGCGCCTTCTGGTGAGCTTCCAGTCCATGCACCCGCAGAATAACGGTGATGCATGGACGGTGGCAATGGCAGAATGCCAGAGCTAACGCCGAGCGGCTCGCTGAGCCACATAACAAACCTTGCCTGTCTGACTTTTTCCTGGCGTGAATAAAGTGGGGACGAGAAACAGGCCCGGAAAAACTGAAGCGTGGATGCTCGAATCCACAGGTCAGCCTCAGAATGTCCGGTAAAGCACAAGATTCCCAACTGATCGGGAGGCCCAAATTGACCAAGATTAATATCCGCGATTTGCTCGACGCAGGTGTCCACTTTGGACATCCTACCAGCCGTTGGAACCCCAAGATGAAGCCATTTATCCACGGCAAGCGTAATGGCATCTACATTTTCGACCTGACGGCAACGATGCGTCAGCTCAACGAGTCCTGCCAGTTTCTGCATCAGGTTGTTTCCGAAGGTGGCAACGTGCTTTTTGTTGCAACCAAGCGCCAGGCACAGGATCTGATCCGCGAAGCTGCTGAAGCAACCAACATGTTCCACATGACTGAGCGTTGGCTTGGTGGTACTCTTACCAACATTGAGACCATCCGTAAGAGTATTCAGCGGATGCAGAGCATTCAGAAACAGGTTGACACTGGTGAGCTCGACAAGTTGCCGAAGAGTGAAGCATCTAAACTCCGTCGTGAGCTTAGCAAGCTTGAGCGCAATCTGGGCGGTATCGTTGGCATGCGCAAGATGCCGGCTGCCATGATTGTCATCGATGTTGACCGCGAGGATATCGCTGTCCGCGAAGCAAATCGTCTCAAGATTCCAGTTGTCGCTCTGGTTGACAGTAACTGCAATCCTGATGGTGTGGATTACCTCATTCCCGGCAATGATGACGCTCTTCGTTCGGTTCGCGTCATTACCAATATTCTGGTTGAGGCTATCAACAACGCTAAGGACATCTACTCCCGTAAGGTAGAAGAAGAGAAGGCTCGTCGCGAAGAAGAGGCAAAAGCTAAAGCGGAAGCCAAGGCGAAAGCAGAAGCAGAAGCCAAAGCCAAGGCAGAAGCAGAAGCCAAGGCCAAACCTGCTGCCCCCGCCGAAGAGAAAAAGGACGACAAGCCAAAAGCCAAAAAGGCTCCAGCCAAGGCCAAAAAGCCTGCCAAGAAAGAAGAGTCTCCAGCTGACAAACCAGCAGAAGAAAAGCCTGAAGCCAAGAAGGCTGAGAAGGCAGAAAAAGCTGCTGATGCTGAAGGCGCTGCAGAAGCCAAGGCTGAATAAACAACTATTGCCGGGAGTCCGCTTGTATGCGGGCTCCATGACAAACGTCTCTCTGCCGAGACGATATGACTTCAATATAAGGAATTTGAGATCATGGCAACGATTACTGCCGCAATGGTCAAAGACCTCCGTGATCAGACCGGCGCCGGTATGATGGACTGCAAAAAGGCCCTCACCGCAGCAGACGGTGACATGGAGCTCGCCCTCGAAAACCTCCGTAAAGCCGGTATTGCCAAGGCCGCCAAAAAAGCCGACCGTGCTACCAACGAAGGAAAAATCACCTGCATCATCCGTGACGATGTCGCTGTGTTGGTTGAAGTTCTCTGCGAAACCGACTTCGTCGGCAAGAATGAGAAGTTCCTTGCTTTCTGTGACAGCGTTGCTGGAAAAGTGGCCGATGAGTGCACCGGTGAAGGCGATTTCGGCGAACAGCTCGCTGGCGATCTGAAGGATGACATCGGTGATCTCGTAACCAGTGTTGGCGAGAACATCCAGGTTCGTCGCGCTCTGCGCTGGGAGCCCAAAGGCAAGTCCGCCAATTATATGCATAACGGTGGCAAAATCGGCGTACTTGTCGATGTCACTGGCGAAACCGATGATGAGTACCTCAACAATCTCTGTATGCACATCGCTGCATTCAGTCCTCCCTACCTCAAGCCGGAAGATGTTCCAGCTGAAGTAGTCGAGAAAGAAAAAGAGATTGCCAAGGCTCTGCCTGACATGGCCGGAAAGCCTGAGAATATCGTTGACAAGATCATCATCGGTCGTATCAACAAGTGGTATTCCGAAGTCTGCCTGACCAAGCAGGTCTGGGTCAAGGACGACAAGCTGTCCGTTGAGAAGGTCAATCCGAAAGCCACCATTGAGCGCTATGTGCGCTGGCAGGTTGGCGAATAAGACTGACTGCTACCAAGCTTGAAAGCCACCTCACGTATATACGCGAGGTGGCTTATCTTTTCGATCAGGTAAAAGGCTCCGGCAACGGTTGGGCAAATTGCCATTCCTGCCTTGTGTGGGTCGGGAGTTATGCCATATTTTAGGCTTCCCCGTTTCGGCGATCAGGTGCCGACGGCAGATATGCCCTTCTGTCCTTTCAGAGTTATGCGTCACTTGACCTGATCTCCAGTCACTACTCTCACTGTAAGAGGATCAGATCAGCACATGCGACCCCTTGAAGACTTCCAGCAG
>MDTD01021096.1_pt1 | contig 11111 bp, 12 predicted proteins | sample 811221 | NCBI WGS metagenome assembly MDTD01 (sample SAMN05326646, study PRJNA326480) | marine metagenome | isolation source: seawater | place: Pacific Ocean: South West | collected 2011
CATTATCTCAAGCTCATTGATCGCTGGAGCAGCTTTTTCATTCGCCATCGCAATAGGGGAATTCGGAGCAACAGCATTTCTGGTCCGCCCGCAACGGCCGACTATTCCCACAACAATCTTTAACTTACTAGGCAGGCCAGGTGCATCTACCTATGGACAAGCAATGGCGCTTTGCGTCGTATTGGCGGCCATAACCGCAATATCGATGAGTCTATTGGACCGAACTGGGTCGGTGATACGTGAAACAGCATAACGGACTTAGAATCGAGAACATTAACGTGTCAATAGCTGGACACCAGATATTGCATGACGTTTCAATCGATGTTGAGTTAGGGGCTATAACCACGCTTCTAGGCCCTAGTGGATGTGGCAAAAGCACCCTCCTCAACGCAATAGCTGGACTTCTTCCAGTAGACAACGGCAATGTGAGCCTGAACACAAAGAACCTGCTAACTATTCCAGCTCATAAGAGAGGGATAGGCCTCATGTTCCAAAATAACGCCCTATTTCCCCACATGAGCGTAGAACGAAATGTTGCCTTTGGGCTACAGATGCAGGGAGAAAAACCTAAACAATACGAAGAAAAAGTATCAGAAATGCTTAACTTGGTAGGGTTGTCAGGATTTAACAAACGAGAGATAGGCACATTATCTGGAGGCGAAAGTCAACGTGTTGCTCTAGCTCGCGCACTAGCCCCCAGCCCAAAAGCTCTACTACTAGATGAGCCTTTCAATTCGTTAGATAGATCTCTCCGAACAGCCCTCCTTGAAGAAGTCCGAGATGTCCTAAAAACGTTACATATCGCTGCAATCCATGTAACCCATGACTGGGATGAAGCCACACAGATCGCCGACAACATAGCGTTCATGGATCAGGGTCAAATCATTAGAATTGGCACAATAGCGGAAATAATAGAAACCCCCAAATACTCTATTGTGGCTGAGCTAATAGGAATGGAAAGCTGCTGGACCCCAGAACTCTTTGAATCAGAAGGAATCACATACTTCGATACCCCGTGGGGAAGACGGGAACTCGATACGCCTAATTTAGGAAATATTTCCGCCTTGATAAGGCCGGAAAACATCCATGAAAGTACAGATGGCGTCAAGGCAGTAATCCAGACAAAGAAATCCGTCTACGGTGAATGGATATACAAATGCAGGCTAGAAACAGCTTTCACTGTTTTCGTCAAAACAACGAAAAACTATGAAATAGGGGAGAAAATCAGCCTTTACGCATCCGTCGACAATGTAGAGATATTAGAAGTCCTTTAGCGGTCAACTATTGAAAGCTTCAGCAATTAGTTCGTATGAGCGAAGTCGTTGACTATGGCTATAGCAGATTGTCACTAGAAGTAGTTCTTCAGCGTCGTAAGTGTCCGCTATTGTGCAAAGTTGATCTTTGACATTCTCCGGCGTTCCAATAACCATAGGTCGACTAGGGGAGTGGAAACGTAAATCGTTGAATTCTTCATTCACATCTTTAATATTGCTTGTGTCTGGTATTGGACCACGAAGACCGGAGGACCTCCAGAGTTCAAGGCTTGACAACATCTGCTGGGCTTGCTCTACAGTATCAGCGCACAAAACACTGACTCCAACACTGACAGATGGATTCGGATGCTGTTCAGAAGGGGAGTAGTGGCTGCGATAAAGGTCACAGATAGGCGCTCCATTGCCGTTAATGAAATGTGCCCAGCTCAAAGGAAGCCCACAATGCGCAGCGACACTTGCAGATCCATCACTAGACGCTAGTAGCCACATTTCGGGAGCTGAAGGAGTAGTTGGCAGCGCCTCTACGCCAGAGAGGGGGCCAGTCTGAATTGGGTTACCGTTCAACAGTTGTCTCAGCGCTAAAACTGATTCGAGATAATTTTCGGAGCCAGAAGCGTTTCCAGTCGACTGAAAAGCAAATGCAGTCCTAGCATCAGAGCCAGGAGCTCGACCTAATCCAAGGTCGATTCTATTCGGGTGCAAAGCTTCAAGCACCTTAAAGTTCTCAGCAACTTTTAAAGGAGAATAGTGACTCAACATCACACCGCCTGAGCCAACTCGGATATATTTAGTACTCTGAGCTATGTGGCCGATCAAGATTTCGGGGCTCGAACCGGCTAAACCATGCATTCCGTGATGCTCGGCGACCCAGTACCGGTAATATCCTAACTCATCGGCATGAGCGGCTAACTCAATAGAGTTACGTAGAGCCTCTGATGGGGTGGAGCCTTCGGGAACTGGGCTTTGGTCTAAGACAGATAGTCGCACAACATATAGTCTCATTAATGGATCATGAAGTCACATCAAGGAAGAAAAGCATGAAGGTTCAGTCTCCTAGTACACAGAATTGTGATAAGTATGTTAGGTATCTACTCAAGAAGGAGAATTATGAAACCTAAACTTTTACATGCCTGGGTAAGCAACCGAGCAAGCGACCTAAGAATGATGGTGCTTGTATATACGGCGGCAACGATTGGAACTCTATTTCTCATTCGAGATGCATCTAGCTTTGGTGGCGAAATGCAATTTGCAATTGCAGCAGCCATTATCTCATTCGGTGTTAATGCAATCGTATGGTTTGACGGAGCTATCGCTGATATCGGAGCGAGTACATCATCAATGGATGAAGACCTAGCTAATTCTGAAATGGGCAAGAACTTTAAGAAAGCTCCGTTCATTATGTTTCGTCTTATGGCTTTATCAATAGTAGTCGTCAACTCAGTAGCACAGGTAATAGCGCTTTACGCCTAAAGAGATGGTCGATAGCCTCATAGAGGGAAGCAGCATAGCTTATATAGAGACGCCGGAAATACACGTTATGTAAAGTAAATATGTGAGTTAACCTTGATATTTAGGGGTTAAGTTCGACTAATAACTGTGTTCTTGTTAACTTTAATCTGACGATTCCGTATGATTACGTGTCGTTTGTATTGAAAAAGCAAAGGAGATAATGTGCTTGGCGATAAATGGATAACTGATCGAACTCCCACTGAAAGGTTTCCTCACTATACAAGAGCTAACGGAGCCGATGTCTTAGCTGATCCAGTTACCCCACTTGGATGGACTTGGTCTTGGGAGTCTGGTGTTGTTTTGGGTTGCCGCGATGGCTTTGTTTCTTATGGCGTGTTTGATGCTGACGAATACGGTGACCCTCCTGAATCATTTGGATTGTTCGGTGGTTACTTTTATAACACCCTAACTCAAGCTCGAATGATGGGTGTTCGGCAGCCAGGTGCCACTCCAGAAATGATTGACGATGCCTACTTCGATGCACACCCTGACGTTCCTCCGTATGTTGCAGAAGATTGGCACGAGAGTGAAGTTCATTCACAACGGTTAGAGAAAAATACTGCTTACCTTCTTGAAACCGACTCCCACCCTCCTATTGAAGACATGAAAGCTATGACACAAAATCTTAGGGACACTAGGCCTGATTTAACGTCGCTTACACTGGCGGAATTAGTATCTAGAGCTCGAGAAATGCAAGATCCTACTGTTCAGGTATTCGAACAGCACGTTTGGGCTTCTTTGGCAGCTTCTAATGGGCCAGCAATCTTGGGTGGCATCCTTGCGGAGCTAGGGCGTGAATCAGATGTAATCAAACTAGTTACTGGGATAGGTAATGTTGATTCAGCTGAGATAGGCCGTGAACTATGGACTCTGTCAAGGATGATTCGTAATTCAGATTCAATGACCTCTCATTTTGATGAACACTCTCCTAATGTGGATCTTGATGAATTGAGTGAAGAATTTAGAAACTCCTTAGATGGGTTTCTATACCGCCACGGATCCCGCGGCCCGAATGAATGGGACCCAGGTTCTGATACTTATGAATCGAATCTATCGCTGACATTTAGTCAGCTTAATCTGATCAGAAAGCAAGATGACTCCGCTGATCCACTTATCGCATTTGAGAAAAACGCTTCCGAAAGAGAACGTCTACGAGAAGAGATCCAAGGAATTCTCGCCCAGAATGAAGAAGCGTTAGCTATGTTCAATGTGGGGATGAAAGCTGGTGAATTATGGATGGCGCTGAGAGAAAGAAATAAATGTAGTGCTGTAAAACCGATTCACGAAGCGCGGATGTGTTTTAACGAGATTGCTGACCGGATGATCGATGAAGGCCATCTTGATAATAGAAAACAGCTATATATGCTTCTAGAAGACGAAGTTGATAGCTATATTGATTCCCCCTCTTCTTATACCGATATTCTTCGTGAAAGAGAAGCTGACTACAAACTCTTATTTGATTTAGATCCTCCATTTATTGTGAATACTGTCTGTCCTCCTCTTAGCGAATGGCCTAAGAAATCAGATTTAGAGTACTCCCCTGTCACTGTTGGAGAAATAATGCAGGGAAATGGATGTTCACCGGGAACATATACTGGCAAAGCCAGGGTCATTCTCGATGCCAGTGACCCCGGCGCTCTTGAACCAGGTGAAATTCTAGTCACATTTAACACTGATCCTGCTTGGACGCCATTATTTCTAGCCGCTGGAGCGGTTGTTGTTGATTTGGGGGCTGTTGCAAGCCATGCGAGCATCGTTAGCCGAGAACTTGGTATCCCATGTGTTGCGTCAGCAACTGATGCAAGTAAGCGGATTCCAGACGGAGCCACGATAACTGTTGATGGAGCTGAAGGAACTGTAACTATCCTTGAGCTTCCATAGGCGGAGGCTTGGCAAATAAATCTGAGGCGGAGACAAAGCCTGATACGAGAATACGGGGATTAGTATTCGCTGCGCTCCTTGCGGGATTTATAGGTGGTTGGGATGCTTCAGCATCTTTTTTTATATTCCCAGACATTAAGGAGACCATCGCGAATGGAGACGCTGCCAATGCTTCTTGGGTTCTGTCGACACCTAATATTGTTGGAGCTGCTCTTTTATTGCAGTCCGGACGGCTAACTGATAAGTATGGCCCTGAGCGTCTTTACAGATTTGGTGTCTTTTTTTATACATTAGGCGTAATCCTTTGCACGATCGCTCCTACCTTGTGGACTCTCGTTGGGGCAAGGGTAATATCCTCTTCAGGGCAAGCTGTAATGGGGCCCGCTGCTATAGCTGTAGTTTTGCGGAATACCCCAGTCGGTAATCGCAGCGAAGCTGTAGGTAGGTGGGGATTTTACACGGCTGTTGCTGGAGCCCTCTCCCCCATTGCTATATCGCAGTTAATTGATACCTTTTCGTGGAGGGCATTATTTGCGCTTCAGATACCTTTGGGTCTATTTGTCGCATACCTGTTGTTTACTTTCGGAACTAAACAAGTAGAAGATGTAGATACGAATGTTACTCTCAGGCCAATTGATGCACTTCTCACGGTTGCTGGATTAACCACACTTATTTTACCTATCGTAAAGGCAGACTCTTGGGGATGGACATCTCTGAGGACTGTTACTTTTTTTGTTACATCATTTATTTTAATTGCCGTTCTTTTGTTTCGTTCTGATTCATCTGCATCTTCTCCACTTCAGCTGAAACTTTTTACTAGCAAGGGATTTCTATTATCTTCAATAATGTCAATAACTGCAGGAGTAGCTTTCTATGCACATTGGCTAGGGATGATTCTGTTCCTAACTGAAATTTGGGGTTATGGCCTAGTCAAGGCAGGTTTACTTCTAACTATCATGCCGGGGACTATGAGTTTGCTATCTATCTATGCCGGTAAAGTTGCTGACAGGCACGGGGAACGATGGGTTATGATTCCTGGAATCTTGGTTTATACAATTTTGTATGGCCTTTTCTGGTTGTTTTGTGGGAGATCAGAAAATCTACTACTTCTGATTTTGGCTCTTCTTGGCTCTGGAGTAGGCATGGCCGGTGTTTGGCCGACACTTACTTCACTTGGTGCTCAAGGGATCCATGAGAATATGATTGGGAGCGCAACCGCTATTATTCACACGTTCCAAAGGATTGGAGGAGCATTTGGTATTGCAGTCGTTCTAGCAGTCGTTGGCGAAGCAAGTGGGGTAGATAGTTTCAACGCTCATCGCGATGGTGTATTAGTAATTGCTATAGGTGGTTTAGCGACATTTATTTGCAGTGTCTTTCTATCCAGAAGGAATTATGTGGGAAATTCTAAAACCGCTGCAAGATTTCTTGGGTAACGGTAGCAAGATGTTTTCCATCTTTAGAATAAATAGCTCCTGTTGCTAAACCACGATTTCCCATATGCGTTATTCCAATATGATGATGAAATTGCCAGTCGTATGGATTTGATTTCTGATGAAACCAAACAGCATGGTCTAGGCTAGCTCCGAAGAAATTTGGGATTTCATCATTGTCCCAGTTCCCGTCAAATTCGGGGTGGAGACGAGCTGCTGCGTCGAATGGTGCATCGTCGCTTGCGTACACTAGACCTAATTCGTATGTGCTTTCGTCGTGCTGAGGGTCTCCATTCAAACGTATCCAAACACCATGACCACTGGAAAGAATGCCCTTAGGAACAACTTTCCTGTCCATTATGTTTGACCAATTTTCGGATTCTAGGTCATTTGGGAGTGGTAGGTCATTTGGGAGTGACCGTTCTTGAATTTTTGGACCATCCTCACTTACTTGGAAAGAAGCAGAGAGGTTTAAAATAGCACCCGGTGATTGGAGTGCTACTACTCTCCGAGTTGCGAAGGATTTGCCATCGCGTAACCTGTCTACTTCAAGTTCTATAAGTTCGTCACTAGATCCTCCGCGAATGAAGTAAGCGTGAATTGAATGAACATGGTATTTGGGATCTACCGTCTGCTTGGCTGCATTAAGCGCTTGCGCCACGACCTGCCCACCATATACCCTCCCCCAGTTATATTTGGGGCTTCGAGCTGAGAAATGATTTTCACTAATTCGGGAAAGGGTGATTAACTCATTAAAAGTGTCGATCTCGTCGGAGGAATTCACTTGTCGATCATACTCTGATTTACGCCTGATTCGCTAAGGTACTAAAGTTTTGAAATGGAGAAATCATTTATAATAACTGGCGTGGCCAGTGGTCTTGGTGCTTGTGTAGCTAAATCTCTCACCGAAAATGGGTTAAAGGTCATTGGAATAGATTGGAAAGGTCAACCTGACATTCAAGCGGATCTCTCGAAAGAAGATGAAGTTATCGGAGCAATGGAAGAAGCGTTCTCAATGTGCTCAAATTTAAGCGGTGTTGTTTCTAATGCCGGCCTTAGTCCCGTGCATGAGAATCCAAGTGAGATTATTGCAGTCAATTGGTTTGCTGCAAAGAGGGTTCTTGAACTGAGTTTAGAATACTTGGCCTCCAGTGAAGGTTCAGCTGCTGTTGCGATTGCTTCTATTGGAGCAGCTCTTGGAGGCGATCCTGTTCTGGAGGGATATCTTCACTCTGAAGATAGAGAAGGTATAGAAAACTTTCTAGCTAACTTGAAAAATAATGATCCTTCAAGTTCAGGCATAGTCGCATATAGCACCTGCAAAGCAGCGCTGGCTCGATTCGCTCGAATTAACGCACAGGATTGGGGATCAAAGGGCGTTAGGTTAAATGTAGTTGCCCCTGGGAAAATGGATACGGCGATGCTTGATGGATTATTGTCTGATCCTGTTCTGTCCGAGGGAGTTTCGAATTTACCAAGTGGCATCATGGAGACTGGGCATCCAGATCAGATTGCTGATGTCGTTAAATTTTTACTGTCTAGTAATTCTTCATTTGTTCACGGACAGGTTATTTATGTAGATGGCGGTACTGAGGCAATAATGAGGCCAGATTTAGTCTAACTTTTTAAAGAAGTCCACCCTTTTGATCATTACTGCAGGAACAATAGGCAAATGGCATTCCAAGTAAGTTCCCTATCAGATTTAGATCCAGAGATTTTAGATAATCTTCCTATAGACATTCGAGACAAAATTATTTCAGGTGAGATCGATAAACTGCCCGACAATGTTCTGGATGCGGTTCCGGACTCTATTTCAACTCGGATTCCACCTTCTCTTATTGAGGCCGCGAATTCTAATCCGACCCTTACACTCATTCTCGTAATCGCTGGAACTATTGGTGTTATAGGATTTGGTTACGGAGTCATCAAAAGCGGGTTTAAGTCAGCTTTTTTCTTTGGAGCTATAGCTATAGCTGCATGGACATACTACGCGTTTCTTTGATTACCGTTGTGTAGTGCCCGCACCAAGGCCGCCATCAACATAAACTATCTGCCCAGTCACATAAGACGCTGCTTCTGAGACAAGAAAAGAAACAACCTTTGCAATATCACTTGGCTCCCCTACCCTGCCTATAGGAACTGCTTTCGCCCTTTTTTCTTTGGCAGCTCCTTTGTAGTTGCCACTAGTTCCAGGTGTTTCGATTAGGCCTGGCGAAACAGCATTAACTCGGATAGGTGCGATTTCAAGAGCCCATTGCTTTGTCAATGTTTCTATCGCTGATTTTGACGCTGCATACAAGCCAAGTCCGGGAGAGTTTGTGCGAGCTGCTAAAGATGAAATATTCACGACTGATCCTGCAGAGGAAGTTCGAAGATGGTGTATAGCAGAAGTAGTGCAGAACAAGGTTCCGAGGACATTAACTTTTAGAACTTCTTCTTGGTCATCGAAATCCAAATCCTCTAGATTTTGTGGTCGCCATATTCCTGCGTTATTGATCAATGAATCGACAGGGTTGATTTCTGAGAAGAAATTCTTGACTGACTCCAAGTCGGTTACATCCACTTGTGCATACTGGCACCCGAGATCGGAACTTGACTGCTCAAGAAGTTCAAGGTCTTTGTCAATTAGGGTGATGGTCCACCCAATGGAGGTTAGATGCTGGGCGCATGCCAACCCGATACCTTGAGCTCCTCCAGTTACCACTGCGTGCATATGAGCCGTTCTCCTTAAGACTTTCCATCTTCGTATATTTTCCTGATAAGCCAGAACCGCATGAATCGTGTGATGCCAAATTTAATAAACGTAGCTGCACCCACAACGGTTAAAGATACTCCGCAAATTGCTAGGATAATGTGTTCGTTATGTTCGATATTATCTACGGCGAGGTCACCACTGTTCTGAGCGCCAGCTAGAAAGTAAGCGATGAACGCAATACCGATACCAGTTGCCATCAAGATAGCGCCTAGTCGTTGGTATAGTCTGTCCCGGTCAGGCGCCCCCGTCTTTATATTTAAGGAATCCACTGCGTCTTTAAATTCAGTTAGCCTATTCTTTTCCATAATTATCCTTTTGGTTCTGCCTATCCTAGGTAAGCGTGCTTTAAGTCTTTTTGTATCTCAGAAGGACTTCCTTCCTTAGTCAACCTTCCGTGAGTCATAATTCCAGCTGTAGAAGCTATTTCTAAAACTGTCCTAGCGAATTGTTCGACTACCAAAATTGCGACTCCCTCTTCTGCTATTTGCTGAACGATTTCGTATAATTGTCTAACAATAAGAGGCGCTAGCCCCATTGACAATTCGTCTAGTAGCAATATGACGGGATCTGTCGATAGAGCTCTCGACATAGCAAGCATTTGCTGCTCTCCCCCAGAAAGGGTTCCTGCTAGTTGTTTTCTGCGTGATGAGAGTTGTGGAAAGCGATTGTATGTTGCCTGTTCTATTTCTTCTATCCTTGCACCAGAACTCGTCATCATTAAGAGATTCTCTCTTACGGTTAAGTTCGGGAATATTCCTTTGCCTTCTGGGATTGTACAAATTCCGGCCCTTGCTAGAGCATTGGGTTCAGAACCCGTCATCACCTTGCCAGCGACCATCAATTCTCCCTTTGTTGGGACTAGCTGTCCGGAACAGACTTTTAGGGTGGTTGATTTTCCGCCTCCGTTTGGGCCGAGCAGTGCATATATTTGCCCTGGGAGTAATTCTAAAGAGACATTTTCGAGGATAGATATCTCTCCATAGCCAGCTGTGATTCCTTGAATGGATAGGAGGGGCCTCATCGTTTTTGAGCTCCTAAATATGCCTCAATGACCAATTCGTGCTCTTGGATCTCTGTTGGAGTTCCTTTTGCGATAACAGTTCCAAAATCAAGGACATTTACTTGATCACATGTATTCATAACAAGACTCATGTCATGTTCGACTAGAAAAATAGAGATTCCGGAATTGCACAATTCTCTCAATAGCTGTCCAAATCTTTCAGTTTCTTCATCATTTTGGCCTGAAGCTGGTTCATCAAGAAGTAAAAGGTTTGGAGAGAGAACAAGAGCCCTAGCGAGCTCTACCAACCGAGCTTGCCCTGTAGGTATTTCACTGGCCATGGCATCGCGTACAGAATTAAGTGCGGTCAGGTCTAAAATTTTGTTAATTTTGGCATTCATGCTTGAACCCGACATTGCTTCTCTTGAGGTCTTCCATTGATTGCTGGTTTCAATTGACACTCGTAAATTATCGATCACTGTAAGACTGTTGAATAGTTCAAGTCTCTGGAAAGTACGCCCTATTCCGATTCTTGCCCGTTTATGAGGGGCGAGAGAAGTAATATCTCTATCAGCGAACAGTACCCTCCCAGAAGATGGAGCTAGAAGTCCACTAATGACGTTGAAAAGAGTTGTTTTCCCTGCTCCATTTGGTCCAATCAAACCTGTAATTGTTCCCGGATCTATGGTGAGTGAGAGCTCATTTACTGCGATGTGCCCTCCGAAGTTAACAGAAATATTTTCCAAATTTAGAATTTCATTCATTTCGGTTGCTCCTCCAATCAGCTTTTAGATCGGAAGTAATCGACAGCTCAGCATCTATGAGAGCTATAAATTCATCGGAAAATTCATATTCAATCCCGGCCATTTCAATGGGAAGATCTTCCTTTGACTTTCTATCTCGATTCCTAGCTTCAGCCAGTAAAGGCATCAGGAACAGAATAGGCAGTGAGGTCATGATGAAGACCCATCCGTTGTAGATATTTACAACTCTAAAGAGCCAACTCAAAGTAATGAGTGAACATCCAGATATTACGATAAATCGATGTTCTCTATTTCGGAGAATCCGAAATCCTTCAAATATTTGACTTCCTACTCCACTGGGATTTCTACCTAGGCCTATGCCAGCTAATGCGGGTCCTAAGAGTAAGAAGAAATCTTGTAAAAAAGTGAACAACCAACTGAAGCTCGCCCAATCTTCAGCAAGTTTTCCCCAGAAGTCACCCATTACTATAAATGCACAGGCATAAATTATTCCAC
>MDTD01148206.1_pt1 | contig 11111 bp, 10 predicted proteins | sample 811221 | NCBI WGS metagenome assembly MDTD01 (sample SAMN05326646, study PRJNA326480) | marine metagenome | isolation source: seawater | place: Pacific Ocean: South West | collected 2011
TATTATGTCAGGCGTATCTAGATTAGTATGATATTCTCTGAATGGATATCTTGTAAATGTTATTGTAGGTATTTCTATCCCATATGCATCAAATACTGTTTCATCATTTCCATAATATTCTCTAAATCCAAATATTCTGTTTGCTTCTTCTTCTTTCATTGCCATCATACCGGCTTTATCAAGCATTGTATTCCCTAAATAGCTCTTTTGCATTGTAATCGTATTTTCATTGCCAACTGATTTTAGAAGTATGCATCCTTTTATTTTATCGATATTTTTTATATTCCTTTTGAGCCATTGCATAGGACCGAACAGTTCTGGCCCAATTAGTAGACGATAGCTGTAGTGTAAATTCTTTATGCTGTTAAGTTTATTCATTATACTTATACCAACGGCACATCCTGAAATGTCATCATTTGCTTGATATGGATGGCAATTATGCCCACTTATTATTATTTCTTCTTCGGAATTTCCCTTTATCAAATATTCATACACCTGCATTTCTGATTCATATTGTTCGGTCTCTATATCTATTTCAACATCACTATCTGGCAGCCTATTTAAGACATTCCAGGGCAGAGAAAGTCCCCAATCTTTCTTTCCTTGTCTGTATAGTCTTGTCCAATCATATACGATAGCTTCTTCAAGATCTTCTCTGTATGTACAATGCCTGATAAGCTCATCCTTTTTTACTACTCCTTTGTAGGAAGTTGACAAATATGCACATCCTAAAATACTCTCACCTATACAGTCATACTCAAAATTACCTGCCTTTAATAAAGCCTTCTTGACTCTCCATCCCATTGGTAATTTCCATCCATTTATTTCATCCCCGGATCGATATGTGCTAATCTTGAAATCTAGATATTTTAGATATTGACCTGATGCTTGTATTGATTCATCTCCTACAACGCTGTAGTTATATGGGAATAAATCCCTAACGATATTCAGTATTTCAATATCTGTCTTCATAACGAATGTCTTACCGTAATTTTTGCATTAACCACGTGCGACCTGCATTGTAGCGGGTTCTGGTCTCTTTTACAAAAGAATGTCCCTGCCGCTACCGCATCCGCTCCATTCTTGAATCCATCTACGAAATGTTGTGCTGTTCCACAACCCCCAGAAATTATAAGAGGTACTTTGCATATCTCCCTCATTCTATTCAATAGATCTATATTCAGTCCATTACTCATCCCATCTCTTTGCATATCACTTACGAGTATTTCACCACAACCTCTATTTTGCACTTCTTTCACCCAGCTAGTTATATCTTCTGTTTGTACTGTACCATTTATCCCTCTAATTCTCATGTTCCCCTCCTCATCCTGTATGTCTATAGCTGAGCATACCGATTGAGAACCGTATTTTCTTGTTAAACTACTTATAATTTCCGGATCTGAAATTGCACCTGTATTAACTACAATCTTGTCAGCTCCATTATTAAACAAAGCCTCCGCTTCCTCCAAGCTTTTAATATTCCCTCCAACAGCTAAAGGCGTTGCTAAAGCTTGAGCCATATTGTCGAGAGTCTTTAAGAATAGTCCTTTATTATCTCCTGATAGGTTAATCAGTATTAGCTCATCAGCTAATTGTGATTCATATATTTTTGCTTGTGATAGAGGATCTCCTACAGGTATTACCTCCCTAAACTTTCTCGTAATTACTAAGACCTCTCTGCTATTCCTACCAATAGTCAAATTCTTGATGAGCAATTTTGGAATAATTCTTTTTTTTAGCATCTTCCTCCGAGATCTAGAAAATTTTTGATCAATTTGGCTCCAGCTTTTTGACTCTTTTCAGGATGGAACTGAACTCCTATCACATTATCACTTCTTACCGCTGCAACAATTGTTTCTCCGTACTCCACAGTACCTATCACATTTTCTTCATTAGTGGCTATGAAATGATAACTATGCACAAAATAATAATCTGTTTCCATTTGATCAGCATTTACTATTTGATTGCTTGTTTGCTTCCAGTTAACATCATTCCAACCAATATGGGGTATTCTTAGATTTGTACTTTTTATTTTTTCGACCTTACCGCTTATCAAGCCTAGCCCTTTTGTATTCTCCTCTGATTCTTTACCCTCGGCACCACTTTCTGACAGAAGTTGCATACCTAAGCATATTCCTAATATTGGGATTTTACCCACGCTTGATCTCTCCTTAAGCCATTCTACCCATCCTCTCTCATATAGAGAATTCATTCCCTGTATGTATGTTCCCACACCCGGCAAAATTATTTGACTGATGGATTCATTTTTCATCTCTTTTGATTCCTTTTTAATTACTACATTTGCACCTGCACGATCCACAGCATTTACTACTGAACCTATATTTCCAAGACCTGCATCTATAATCAATACATTTTTCATTTTAATCTATCCCACATGTTTCACATGACTTGCCATACCCTCTGCATTGCTCATTAGCATCTTCTTTTGATAGTCCATCTCCCTTCAACCATTCGTCATGGTCAGGCAGTTTTGAAGCTATGCCATATTTCTCTCGATCATATGTCCATGGCGACACTGAATGTTCCATGGCAATCTCATAGAATTCTACTTCACTGAGTCCTACATATTCCAAGAATAACTCTAAACTCGCAGGTTTCTTCCCCTCATAAGTATCAATCATTTTTTTAGCCTCCTCTTTCGTTATACGTCCGTTTCTTAGATCAATAGCTGCTAGGTGTGTTGGTCTTGTGTACCCCCTTTTAATAAATTTAATATAGTCCCTAACTCCCTGCATCCAACACTCGATTTTCTCATAATCATAGTTTTCAGGTACATTTTCCACAACATCACCCTGCCAATCCAGTTCTTCTTTGATCGTTTTAACTTGTTCTTTTACATCCCATGGGATGTATGAACCGAGGCAAATCGACCTGTACTCTAGTTTCATTAAATCCTTAAGTTTTGGGTATCTGTATGGTTCGAGGTCTCTATCATCGACTTTGCCCATAAGTCTTATTGCCATATCATCAGCCGTAATTCCCAAATTTATATATCTATTGAATCTCTCTTCATTAACCTCCTCAAGTTCTTCATAACTATAATATGCTGTATATTCTGATGATGGTTCTCCCCATATGATTAGTGGTGTTTCCTCTTTTATTGCTACTTTCATTGGATATGAAAATATTCCAGTATGACAATGCCAGCAAAAGTCACCCTTTTCGATAAAGGCTTGCAACATTAATCGTTTTACTACATTCCAGTTTGGCGTGAATTCATGTACGTCAACGCCCAATTTTCTGAATGTTTTTTCTGAGTTTTTTCTCAGTCCACTCCTCAAGAAGCCGTGATTAAATCTCACTACTAGTGGCTTAAGATCTGGATACCTTTTTTTAAGATACAATAATGTCCATGTACTGTCCTTGCCACCACTAAATGGAATAATACAATCGTAATTACCTTTACCTTTGTATTTTTCAATCATGCTATCCAAATCATCCAGTCTTTTCCCCCAGTTTATATTACCTTTATCTGTTTGAGCCTTGCATACGTTGCAAACTCCGTCATCAGAAATTATTAGTGTTTCATGAGTTTCAGGTAATAAGCACTTTGAGCATCTCTTCATGTCACAAGCTATATCCGTCATACTCCATCATACCACCTTTTCACGTCCTCTTTCCCATTCTTCGGCTAGGCTATAATATAGTTTTACCCTCTCTATGATCGAGCTTACAGCGCCACCTTTGAGGGAAAAACTACAGTCACTCCATAAACTTGTTGACTATCACAACGTTTTTGATGATGGCTTCTTACGTACTTATATTGCAAACAATAATATTTCATCCAGGCAAATTCAGGCGATTTGTCAGTTACGTTATTGGCTTTATGTTTGTGTTCTTGATAGATTCGTAATAATTGACTCGATGCATGAAGGCTCAGCAAAAACAACAATTGACACTAATTTATCGGTAGTTAATAATAAATTCTCTTCCTATGCTCAGTCTAGATCAAATAACTTTGATGAGTTTGGCATTAATCAGTATTTTTTTAACGAGACTAAAATTAATGCCTTTTCTATGGGTCTTGAATCTTCTCCCCATTTAAAACCCAAATGGGATCAAGATATTCTTTATATCGGCGCCCGTACTGAGGGTGAGCTCTTTTACTTTTCTACACTAGGTTATGACATTAATAGATTACGTTGTTTCGACCTATACTCGTATTCATCTTTTGTGAGTATTGGTGATATGCATAATTTGCCTTGTTTAAGCAGTAGCTTTGATACTTGTTTGCTAACTCACTGTATTACTTACAGCGAAAAACCTCTCGTAGCGATTAGTGAGGCTTATCGTCTCCTCAGGCCTGGTGGTCGTCTCTTTATTTCTGTTTCGCTTGACCATTCTGTTTCTCCCACAAAGCAAAAACTTGATTCAGAACGCCCTAAGACTGGTGCAGATAATATTCTTTCGATAGAAGGCTACGTAGAGCTTGTTGAGTCTTCTCCTTTGAGTTTCTTTACCTCATCAATATCAAAGACTAGATCACACCCATCTATGGCTACCGTTGTTTTCACAAAGTCATATGCCTAAGTCTAAATCGTCACTGTCGCTTCGACAGGCCCTTAATCTACTCACCTATTCTTACGACACACCTTACTCGCAACGTGCTCAAATTTATTCCCATATATTAAGTACTTTTTCCTCTGATCTGCTTCGTCTTTCTTCTTCTTCAATCCGTTCCGATACTTCATCCATATTTGATTTTTCAGAACTTCCATTTCACTCCCTTATCGGTGATGGTTTTCAATATCTTCCCTCATTGTCTACATCATATATCAGAGATATTCTTTCTTTTGCAACAAAAACTTTTCAAGATATACCTGATTCTTGCAAAGCACAAGTTCCACCTAATCTCCTCCATTCTAATCCCACACTCCTTTCCCTTTTTTGTTCACGTCATATTGTTGACCCAATCGCACATTATTTGAACATTATACCATCTATTCAATATATCTCATTATGGAAAACTGACCCCACAATTGATTCCGCTCGTACATCTGAAATGTATTGGCATATGGATCATCATGGCCACAAATTTGTAAAAGTTTTCTTTTATCTTTCTGATGTAGACCTTGGAGATGGTCATCATCAGTTTATTTCTAATTCTCATATTCAGTCTGACTTTGATGATTTCGTCTCTAAGAAATCACCTCTTTTATTCCAACACCTTACTTCTAAACGTCGACTTCGAGGAAAGCACTATATGTCCGACGATGTGCTTCTCCCCATTATGGATAGGTGTATTTCTGTTGTTGGTTCCTGCGGTTTAGGGTTTATGGAAGATACCCGTGGTTTGCATCGTGGTACCCCTATAATTTCAGATAGATCACGAGTTATCCTTCAAGCTTTATTTGTTCCTTTTGACAGTATGAAAGATCCCATCGTTAAAGTGAATATCCCACCTGATTTAATTCGCCAAATTCAGCGTCACAATTCTTATACTAAAGTCGAGGTCTCAAAGATTCTTTCTATAATTAATTAGATTATTTTTTTGCATGGATCTTCATTTAGAAAAGCTCGATATCAGACATATCGATTTGGGTTGGTATGAGTGGCTCCAAACTATAGATCCTCTTTCATTTACAGAAGTTACCGCTCGCGGTGTCACAAGAAGCGATCTAGAGTCCCTCATATTATCTCCTGATTCCGACCTTTGGTTTGCAGTTTATGTATCAGACTCTTCACTTGCTACTCCTCAATATATAGGTAATGTACACATTGGTCCTATTGATTGGATAAGTAGAGTTTGTGAATTTGGTCGCTTTATCGGCAATAAGCATTTTCGTGGTAAAGGTCTGGGCTCAAGGCTAACTACCCTGATCCTCGACTATTGTTTTAATGTTCTCAACATGAATCGTGTAAAAGCAGGTTGTCTTGCTGTTAATATTGCCGCTCATAAGACGAATATCAAGGCCGGCATGACTCATGAGGCTACTTTACGTCAAGAGAAGTACCAAGATGGTGCCTATCATGATGTGTTTTATTTTGGTATCCTTCGCTCTGAATTTAATCAATTAACTCAATAATTTCCCTCTTTAGTTCATTGGTTCTCTCAATTACCCAGTCGTCTAACATCTCTCTCTCTAGCTCACTCCTTAATTCCTCATTTAGCTCGACTTGTTCCCATTCTATCGTCTCCGCAATTGTATAAAATTTACCTAGAAGCTCAGGTTCTGATAGTTGCCCTGGCTGCAATCTCCTTAATATACCCCTTAGTTCCTTTGATATTTTCTTTGCACTCGTAGGATTGTATTTTCCACCGTAATCTTTTTCAGGTTTTTCGCCCCATTGCTCGGAAATTATCTCCCAGCTTTGTTCCCCATTACTTAATCTCTGATACATCTCTAAGGCTATACCTTTATTTTTGTTCCTAAATAGACGAAACGAAACCTTCTCGTAACTTTCTTTTTTCTCTAAATATTTTCTGTCGATTTCAACTCCATACCAATCTTTCGCCAGTCTACAAATTCTTGTATTTATGTCTGGTTTGTTATCTTCTTGTCCTTCATTTGTTAGGTTAATTAGTTCTCCATAAATTCTATTTTTAAGTAATTGATCTAGTAATCCCTGTTCTTCCAATTCTCCTGCTAATTCGTTTTTTATATGTCGCTTGAGATTGTTTCTGACTGTATCTTCTTTCAGGTGTTCTTCGAGTGATTCTGGTGTAATCATCTTTTTACTCTAACGACTTAATTTTACCATACAGTGATTTCCCGCTGGAAAGTTTTTTCTGTCCTCTGGTCTTATTAATCTTATGAGCAAAGCATCTCTGTGCGAAGTCATTTCCTTTCTCGAGTAAGTTCTGTGAAACGTTAGCCCATCAAATATTAATAAATCACCTCTGTGAAGTTGCGGATTTACTATTTTCAGTTGTCCGTCGTTTCCTCTCATTTCTTCTTCAAATTCCTCCACACGATTTCCCTCGTATCCGAATATTCCCTCGAATTTCTCTGTCCGTTTATCTAGAATGCTTAATCCAGGTCGGTTGATTCCTGCTCCGTTTTGCAACGAAACCATTAATACAACCATTGGATTATTTTGATGTTTGTTATTGCTGTCTTGGTGCCAGGTCAGATTGCTAGCATTATGACCAAGTTGTCGTGCTTCGACTTCACTAATCGGCCACGTTCTTCTTAGTAAAACCTTATTCGAAAGTATTAGCCATTGTCCTCCAATCATTTTGTTTATAAATGGCATTGCTTTCTTGAAAATAAACTTTAGCCCCGCTGACTCATATCGTTCTGCAATATCTCGGCCTAGTTTACATTCTTCTGATATGTATATAGGTCGGCTTTTTATTGTTCTTAGCCCCTCGGCTATGTTCTCAAGCTTCTTGATATTTTCCTCAGGCAATGCCTTTCTGATGACAATGTACTGGCCTGACTTCAATCTATTTTCATCTTCTATCAGCTTGTTCATACCATTTGGTGATAGTCAACTTGATTACTTTAACATGTACTCCATGGTTCCTGTCACTTCTTCTGAGACTTCTTTCCCTTCATGGTTATGCATCATTTTCGTTGTTCTCATTCTGCCTCTCCTATCTTCCTCCAGTTTTTCGTTTTTATTAGTTCCTCGGCAGCCTGATGTTGGCATGCTACTAATAGTGGTCCACATGTTTGTGGATCTACGAGTATTTCTGGCAGTACTCCAGTATTGCTATTTTCAAGTCTTACTTTTCCATTCAGTAATCGCCAGGCTGCACGATTCTTCGGAGCTAGAGTGCTTGCTATCCCTTTTTTTGCCAGTCTCAATGCTCCTTTGTATATAGGTATTGCCGAACCATCCAATCGCAACGCTATATCATTGTTGGTCCCTAGCATTTCGCTGAGATGTCCCAGCAACCCAAAACCAGTTATGTCAGTACAAGCATGTATTTCTGATTGCCTTATCTGTAGATAATCTACTAATTTATGTTGGCTTCTTTTAATTTCAACCATTAAATCATCTAGCTCGCTTGTTTTTGTTTCTCCCATCATCGCAGCAGCTAACAGAATTCCCGTTCCTAGAGGTCTGCTTAATAATAGTGCATCACCTGATTTAATCCCTGTCTTCCGTAAATTTCTTTCTGGCACTCCGTTTACTGAAACAACTATCTCTATTCCGAGAGCAGGTGTTTTCGGAGGTGTACTTCTTGATTCCATCGTATGGCCACCAATCAAGTTCGCTCCTTGCTCATCCAGTGCTGAGCGTATACCTCCTATTGTTTGTACCAGCAATTCCTTTTGTTCTTCAGCCTCTATTTTTGGCAGAATCACGGTCGTCATTGCGCTGCTGACATGAGCTCCGCTTGCCCATAGATCAGAGCATGCATGAAGTGTTGTCAAGCGTCCATTTAGCCATGGATCACTAACAATTGCTGGAAATCCATCGATGCTTTGTAGCCAATTACTATTTCTCCCAATTTCTGCGGCGTCTTCCGCTTGACTGCTTACGCCTACACGTTTCAGTGCTGAAGTTAAGGGTTCTGACGGCAGTTTGGCTGCACAGCCACGGCATGGCATTTGTTCTTTATCCGCCATTTTCGAACTTGTTAACTTTTTAATAAACCTTTTATCTATTATCTTCTTCAATTCCCACATAAGGAATGTTGTCGGCGAGCGCCAATCGTGCCACTCTGCCCAAGCTTCTCCTTTAGCGTTTCCTATAAGTTGCAACGCATGCTGTTGTGGCCTCCAGCGACGTAATGAACTCATTCGGCAGGTAGCTTCCAGATTTTGTGAGAGTGGTTTGGCGGCACGCACAGCCCAGACTCCTGATGCTGGACGGTTTGTCCCTCTTATGACAGCGCAGTCTCCGCTCGCGAAGATCCTTTCCACACCTACTACTCGAAGGTATTCATCCGTAATTATTCGTCCGTCACGATTGATCGGCATACCGCTGTTCTTCAACCAATCAGCTCCACAGCTGCCTGTGCATAGCAGGCTTGGACCTGTCCAAGAAGACTTGCTGTTGACCAACTCGATTTGGGCTTTACGAAGCACATCTGACACCGCTCTTGTTAATTGCCCATCCCGCCGTTGCAGTTGCAGTCGGCGTTTAGGCCAGCGTTTGCGTAGGGCTAGAACTACCTCTATACCTGCTGCACCCGCTCCAATCACCCGGAATGGTTGCTGGTCATCCGGTGATTGCTTAGCCAGATATGCCAGGGCTGGCTCTAGTGGTTTGATTGCTATCCCCTTTGCACTACAACGACTGACCGCCCCAACATTGAGGCTTAGCAAGCTGTATTGCAATGAGGGTCTACCTTTTAGATGTAGCAGCTTCTCTAAAGGGTCAACCCCGATAATTTCTGCTTCTGCAAATGCAACACCAGCACGCTCACTCAGTGCCCTGAGATCAATGGCCATTTCCTCTTTTTCATACAGCCCGGCGATGAGGCCAGGAACCATGCCTGAATACAAGGTTGTGCTGTTGCGGTTCACCAGAATGATGCTTCTTGCTGGACGTTGATTCGGCCGCATTGCCCATTTTTTCAGCACAAGGGCATGGCTGTGTCCACCTCCCGCGAGTACAACTAGTCCTGGATTTGTCATTTGTCTTTTCTATATCCCATCGGATTGGCTTGTTGCCAGGCCCAGCCATCACGGCACATATCCTCCAGGCTTCGTTGAGCTCTCCAGCCGAGCACGGTCTGTGCCGATTTGGTGCAGGCCTCCAGACGGGGCACGTCGCCGGGTCGACGCTCCACGAGTTCATAAGGAATGGTCAGGCCTGTTGCATGTTCGAAACCGTGCACCACATCCAGCACGCTGAGTCCACGGCCGGTGCCGATGTTCAGTGTTAATGGTTCAGATACTTGGCGGGTGAACAAGTGGTTAAGGGCTATGCCATGGGCTTCGGCTAGATCCATCACGTGTAAGTAGTCACGGATGCCGGTGCCATCCGGTGTGGGGTAGTCCTGGCCGAAGATGCGCAACCGTTCGCGGCGCCCTGCGGCGACCTGCGTGATGAACGGGAAAAGATTGTTAGGGACCCCCAGCGGGTCCTCACCGATGCGGCCACTCGGATGTGCTCCGACGGGATTGAAGTAACGCAGGCAGGCCACCTGCCAGGAGCCCGAGCTGCAGAGGGCCGCCAGCATTTGCTCCACCGCCACCTTGGTCTGGGCGTAGGGGTGTACCGGTGACGTTGGCATGTTTTCCCGCAGTGGGAACGTTTCGGGCTCTCCGTAGGCGGTAGAGGTGCTGCTGAAAACCAGGTTTCGGCAGCCATGCCGGTCCATCGCTGCCGCTAGAACGCGGCTGCCATTCACATTTACATCCCAGTAAAGGAGTGGGTTGGCGACCGATTCCCCTACGGCTTTCAGCCCCGCGAAATGAATCACCCCATCCACGGCTTCGCCGGAGCTGAAGGCTTGATCCACAGCGCTGGCGTTGCGCACGTCTCCCTCTACCAGGGTGAGTTGGGTTGAACCCGCTAGCTCCTGCACCCGTTGCAAAGCCTCAGGACTGCTGTTGTCGAAGTTGTCCAGCACCACAAGCTCGTGCCCCTGTTCCAGCAGCACAAGGCAGGTGTGACTCCCAATGAAGCCCGCTCCACCGGTGATGAGCACGCGCCGGCCCATGTTCATAATCGGTTTGATCCACTGATTCTGAATCAGCTGTATTGCAAAAGGCTGACGCGCCAAGCGATTCAACCTATTTTTTGCCAATTGCAGTAAATCTGTGGATCGCGGAACGGTGGTTCCGGAGTTGCAGCGGACGATCGGTGTAGAAGGACAGGCTTTGCTCGCTCGCTTCAGCCTGCTCAAGCCCTTGGTGGAGCAGATGTTGATCAGTGAGGCGATCGCCCAGCTTGAGGTCTCTCAAGAGCAGTTGGAGCAGGCTCGGCTCGACTTGCTCCATCGGCGTGGGTTTGATGGCATGGCCCAGTGGGCAGATCTGCTGGAGATGCTGGGCCGCAGCGAAGACGAGGTCTTGGAGGGTCTTCGCCAAAGCATTCGGCGTCGCAGCTTGATGCGGGAGCGTTTCGCGGCTAAGGCAGAGGCCCGCTTCCTGGAACGCAAGAACGAACTTGATCAGGTTGTTTACAGCCTGCTTCGCCTCAAGAACAGCTTTCTCGCACGAGAGCTCTACCTGCAGGTCGAA
>MDTD01039043.1_pt1 | contig 11109 bp, 11 predicted proteins | sample 811221 | NCBI WGS metagenome assembly MDTD01 (sample SAMN05326646, study PRJNA326480) | marine metagenome | isolation source: seawater | place: Pacific Ocean: South West | collected 2011
TATTTAATAATTAAATTGATTTTGCATATTGTTATAAGAAATTTATAAGTAAAGATACTACTAATTTATGTTATCATTAAACCTTGTACTTTGATTTATCTATACCCAATCCATTTGATTGGATTAATTCAAGCAAAGAGTTATTAGAACTTAGTTGGAACAGTGAGTCTATTTCAAATCATTTCAAAAATAAAAATTGTTTAAATATATATTTATTGGAAGATGAGATACCTAAAGGAGTTTTACTAGGCCATTTTTTATTTCAAGATCCAAAATCAATTGAATTTGAAATTTTACATATTGCTATTGTTCCAAATTCTAGGAATAAAGGTTTTGGATATGAATTACTGATAGAACTAGAAAAACAATTAAAAAAGTCAATAAAATCAACAAAAATATTCCTTGAAGTCAACTCTGAAAACAAATTTGCTATTAAACTTTATCGAAAATTAGGCTATAAAGCCTACAATGAAAGAAAAAACTACTATAGGAGCAATTCGATAAACCCCTCCGTTTCTCCAGACGCAATTTTGTTTGCCAAATCACTCGATGACATCAACTAAAAATTTTTTTTTAAAAACCTTCGGTTGTCAAATGAATGTTTATGACTCTGATAAAATGAGAGATATCTTTCTATCTCATGATATTCAACCAACCGATGATTACACCAGCGCTGATTTCGTTGTTTTAAATACTTGTCATATAAGAGAAAAAGCAACTGAAAAAACATTCTCTGACTTAGGTAGGTTTAATAAAAAGGGAAAAAAAAATCAAAAAATTATAGTTGCTGGTTGTGTAGCTCAAGCTGAGGGTGAATTAATTCAAAAAAGAGCCCCATATGTAGATTTAGTAATTGGTCCTCAATCTATTCAATCACTCAATCAATTCCTTAATAAAGATACTTTAAAAGATAAAACGATTACAGAATTTGATGCTGTAGAAAAATTTGACACTTTAAACCAAATTAAAACTAATCACAGTAATAAGACAGCCTTTGTCACAATTCAAGAGGGATGTGATAAGTTCTGTCACTTTTGTGTTGTTCCGTATACTAGAGGGGCAGAATACTCAAGAACAGTTTATGAAATAGAAGATGAGGTTAAAGCATTAGTTGATTTAGGTGTAGTAGAATTAACTTTGTTAGGTCAAAATGTTAATGCATTTCATGGTAAAGATGCTTCAGGAAAAACTCACTCTTTGGCATCGCTAATTGAATGTATATCTGACATAAATGGTGTCGAGAGAATAACTTACTCTACAAGTCACCCTATTAACATGACTGATGATCTAATAAATCTTCACGGCACTAATAGTAAATTAATGCCCTACCTGCATTTACCAGTACAATCAGGATCAGATAATGTTTTAAAATTAATGAATAGAAAGCATACTAGAGATTTTTATTTTGATATAATTGAAAAGGTCAGAAAAGCAAAGCCTGACATAGCATTATCTTCAGACTTTATTATTGGTTTTCCGGGTGAAACAGATAAAGATTTTGAGGATACCTTGGATCTGATAAGAGAAGTTCGGTATATGAATTCTTATTCCTTTAAATATAGTCCTCGACCAGGCACTCCTGCCGCTAATAAAGAAATAATCTCTGATGAAATACTTGATGAAAGATTAGCTTTAACTCAAAAATTACTCAATCAACAACAAATGGAATATAATCAAAAATTTCTTGCTAAAACTGTAAAAGTTCTCATCGATGGTGCTGGTAAACATGAAGGACAACTTAAGGGAAAATCTGAATTCAACCAAAGTGTAGCTCTTTTAGGAGAAAAAAACATTATCGGACAGATTATTCCTGTGCAAATCAAAGATGTACTTACACATTCTCTTATAGGAGAGAGAGCGTAGATGGCTTCAGCAAACATTTCTTTACATCAAAAACAATTAGAATTTGATGATAACAAGTTTCTATCAAGTTTATTTGGATACCACGATAAAAATTTAAAAGTATTAGAGGAAAAGTTTAAAGTTAAACTCTATACAAGAGGAAATTTACTTTCAATTAAAGGCAATAGGGACCCTGTTGAGAAAGCATCATTTATCATACAGGGGTTATATCAAAAATTAAAAAATAAAGATATTTCAGCTGAAGAAATTGAAAATAACATTGACCTTGCAAAACCGGCATATATTAAAGAACAAATTGATCAAGAACAGAATCATCAAATTACTACAAAGCTAAAAACTATTTACCCCAAAACTAAAAATCAGGAAGTTTTTTTAAAGTTAATGAAATCTAAAGATGTTGTATTTGCTGTCGGACCTGCAGGCACAGGAAAAACTTATTTAGCAGTAGCTTATGCAGTCAGTCTTTTTGTGGAAGGGAAAATTAATAGACTAATACTCTCACGCCCTGCAGTCGAGGCTGGTGAGCGTTTAGGATTCCTTCCTGGAGACATGAAAGAAAAAATCGATCCTTACCTTAGACCTCTTTATGATGCACTTTATGAAATGATGCCTGGTGAGGAAATAGACAGGAAAATGGCAAATAATCTTATTGAAATTGCCCCACTCGCTTTTATGAGAGGAAGAACATTAAACAAATCATTTATAATTTTAGATGAGGCTCAGAATACACTTTCAACTCAAATGAAAATGTTTTTAACAAGATTGGGCCAAAATTCTAAAATGGTAATTACAGGAGATCTTAGCCAAAAAGATTTACCAGATAATGCTAAAAGTGGAATGCAAGATGCTATGGAAAAGTTAGAGAAGGTAAAAGATATTGGCTTTGTTCATTTAAATAGCAGTGATGTTTGTCGACATACTTTGGTTGAAAAAATAATTAATGCTTACGATAAATAAATTTTGAAGATAAAAAATAAAAAGTTTGTAATAGAGTTTATTGGCAACGATGAACTCAAAAGGTTCTTAAAAGAATCTAAAGAAAGACTTAAAACACTATCTGAATATTTCCAAACACTTCATCGTAATAAAAAAAAGACTCAAATAACTATAAAAGTTGTATCTAATGAAGAAATAAAAAATTTGAATAAGAAATTTAGAAAAAAAAATAAAATTACTGATGTTTTGTCATTTCCTGATGATCATGCATCTGGAGATATAGCTATAACAGATAGTTACATTTTAAATAAAAATAATAAAATTAATCCTCAAAATTTCTTCATGTTACTAGGACATGGTTTACTTCATTTATTTGGCCATACACACTATGATAGACAATCCCGAGCTAATATGAGATTTTTAGAGAATTTGTTTATGAAAATTCTAGGATTAAAAAGAGTTCATGAAGATTAAGAAAAATATAGCACTTAAATTAATTCAAGACCTCATTCGCGATGAAAAATTTAAAAAAGATCTAATTGATTTAATTTCATCAACTTCTGATAGTTCTGGGATTGCAAAAAATGAAGAAAAGAAAATATTTAATAATTTATTAAAGGTTCATAAAAAAACTGTCGATGATGTTATGGTACCCCGCGGAGAAATTATTTATATAGATCAAAAAATAGATAAAGAAAATTTAATTAAAATTATCAATAGAGAGGCACATTCGCGTATGCCAGTTGTGAAAGAGGATTTAGAACACTGTCTTGGGATGGTTCATATCAAAGATATTTTCAAAAAAATCAATAATAAATCTCTTAATATAAAAAGTCTGCTCAGGGAGGTTATCTATATACCATCAGCGACTCCTGTATTTAATTTGCTTCAAAAAATGAAAAAACAAAACATACATTTAGCCATAGTTATGGATGAATTTAATAGCGTCGCTGGTCTCGTTACAATTGAAGATTTAGTTGAAGAGATTGTAGGTGAAATTGAGGACGAACATGACTCTGAGGAAGAGCCAATGTACCAACAAAAAAATAATAAATTAATTATGGATGCAGCAATGTTAGTTGATGATTTTGAAAGAGAATTTGATCTGTCTATACCAGAAGAGTTAAAAGAGGATGTTGGAACTATTGGAGGAATAATTTTTAATCTAGCAGGACGCATACCTAAGAAAAAAGAAAAATTTACAATCAACAAAAAGTTATCTTTCACCATACACAAAGTATCATCCAGAAAAATTCTTGAAGTAATTGTGGATGGTGTAAAACCCCAATAGTTTGTTTCAAACTACCCAAAGTCCTTTTTTTTTAATACCTTTTTGTTCTCTATTGATATTATTTTCCTTACCTCCATTTGGTATTTCTATTTTTTATTGGTTTGGAATAGGAATATTTCTATATTCTTTTATCTGTAATAAATTATATACCAATAAATCTATTTTTACTTTTTTTTTAATTATTAATTTTGTAAGTCTGAGTTGGATTATACAATCTTTCTATTCTGGAGGATTGGGTTATTTAATTCTTGGATTATTTCTTGTTTGTCTTTTGTCATCTTTTATAGCTTTTTTAAATTTTGTGTTAATTAAAATAAACTTTATTTATTTTAAAAATTCTAATCTCAGATATCTATTAGCGCCTTTAAGTATAAGTGTTGTGGAAATTTTAAAGGAATTTATTTTAGGTGGATTCCCCTGGAATCCTGCTGCCATAATTTATTATAAAAACTTATGGGCGATTGGTACATTACCTTATATTGGTGTTTATGGTTTAGGGATAGTCATTCATTTACTAATTGGCAGCTGTGTATACTTTTTTTCTAAAAGAAAGAGATTTTTAGGGGCATCTATAATAATTCTTGCTAGTTTCACATATGCATTAGGTTTTTTTGATAAACCTTCAAAAATGGATAAAGCCAATAATTCTTTAAATATTATACTTATTCAACCCAATATCTATGAGTCGCTGAAAAAATACGATGTTTTAGAAAATTTTAATCAATATGAAGAACTTACATTTAAAGCGCTCAGTCAAAATCCTAATACTGACCTAATTATTTGGCCTGAGGGGTCGTTACCAATTGATCTTAATAATAGAATGGGACTTTTAAGTAGAATTGGAGGATTAATAAATAGAGATCAGCTAATTATTTTAGGATCCAGTGCTATTGAAAATGACCAGTTGTTTAACCGACTTTATGTAATAAACCACAAAGGAAAAACAATCCAACACTATGATAAGCAAAAATTAGTTTTATTTGGTGAGTACGTACCTTTTGTAAAGCCCGTGATTAGTCGTTTCTTAAACTTGGGTATGAATTACGTATCTGGAGTAAATCAACCCCTTTTAAATCTTCCTAAAAATGTTCAAGCAATACCTATGATATGTTTTGAGTCAATTTTTAATTATAGTCATGTTAATGAAAATATATGTCGTAGTGATTTAATAATTCAAATTTCTAATGACTCATGGTTTGGTAAGTGGTATGGCCCTCATCAACATTTGGCTAATTCTTTATTAAGAAGTGTGGAGTTTAATAAAAACTTAATCCGATCAACTCCATCTGGTGTTTCAGCAATAATTGACAGTAAAGGAAATATTCTTAAAAGTATTCCAAATGATAAAGCTGATTTTTTATATTACGAGTACCCCATTTTAGATAGTTTGCAAATTTGCGAATCTAAATTCAAATATGCTTTAATTTTTTTAATTATGATATTTGGTTTTAGTTATATATATGTTCGAGTCAAAAAATAAATATTTCGGAAGAAAAAAAGGCAAATCTTTTTCTCGATTAAAGTATTTGCAAGAAAAACTAACTTCACCCTCTGAGGGTCTTTTTAAGAAAATTAAAAATCCACGCGTACTAGAGATTGGTATAGGCGATGGTGAAAAAATAAGCAAAGAAGCCAGAGATCACCTGGATATTAATTTTATTGGCTGTGATATTTTTGCTGATGGTGTTCTAAGAGCTATCAGAAACTCTATTGATTATAAACTGAAAAATCTTCAAGTTTTTCATTTGAACATCCAAGATATCCTCCCTCATATACCGAAAAATTATTTGCAGGGTGTAAGGGTATATTTCCCTGATCCTTGGCCTAAAGCTAGACATAAAAAGCGAAGAACTTTTAACAGAGAACTATTTGAGAATTTAAATTCTAAAATTAAGAAAAAGGGCTATGTTCACTTTGCTACTGATCACAGCGATTATTTTTTAGACGCTTTAATTTTGGTGAGTGAATTTAACTACTCTGTCGACAATATTGGCCCAGATTCATGGAATTACAATGATTTCAACGCTTTAAATACAAAATATGAAAAAAAAGCCTTAGACAAAAATCATAAATTATTCTATTTTAGCGTCTTTAAAAATTATTAACCAACAATAGAGGAGGTGGGTTATCCCGCCTTTTTTTTTAACTATAAAAGAAAATGCTAAATAACACAGAAATTTTAAAAGTCGCAGAAATTGTCTCTCAAGAAAAAGGCATCGATAAAGACATTGTAATAGAGGCTCTTGAGGAGTCATTTGAAATAATTGGAAAATCTAAATATGGCATGGACAACAATATTAAGGCTGTCATTGATCGTATAACCGGGAATATATCTTTGTCGCATATTAAAGACGTTGTAGAAATAATTGATCCTGTGCTTCAATCCAACCAAATACTTTTAGATCATGCAAAAAAATATGATGCAAATATTGAAGTTGGTAAGCAAGTTCATATACCACTACCTTCTGTGAATTTTGGAAGAGTAACGGCAAATATGGCTCGCCAAGTCATCTACTCTAGAGTTAGAGAGGCTGAAAAAAGAAGACAGTTCAATGACTTCAAAGATCGTGTTGGAGAGGTTTTATCAGGTATTGTAAAGAGAATAGAGTTCAATAACATTATTGTGGATCTTGGCAAAGCAGAAGGTTTCTTAAGAAAAGATGAATTAATCCCGAGAGAGAATTTTAAAAACGGTGATAGAATTAGAGCATATTTTTTTGACATTAAAGAGGAGGCAAAGGGCCATCAAATCTTTCTTTCTCGAACTCATCCACAATTTATGGCTAAGCTTTTTGTTCAAGAGGTGCCAGAAATTTATGAAGGACAAATTGAAATATTATCAGTTGCTAGAGATCCTGGCAGTAGAGGAAAAATTACTGTAAGAGCAAATGATAAATCTATTGACCCAGTAGGTGCATGTGTTGGTATGAGAGGTTCAAGAGTTCAAGCTATTGTTAATGAACTTCAAGGTGAAAAAATTGACATTGTGAACTGGTCAGAAGTAAAATCAGTTTATGTCCAAAATGCTATTGCCCCTGCACAAGTTGCGAAAGTAAATGAATTTGACGAGTCTAATCGTGTTGAGGTAGTCTTACCTGAAGATCAGCTAAGTATTGCTATTGGTAGAAGAGGTCAGAACGTTAAATTGGCTTCAATATTAACAGGTTTAGAAATAGATATCCTAACTGAAAAAGAAGACGCTGAGAGACGTCAAGAGGAATTTAAACAAATTACATCTTTGTTTGCAGAAAAATTAGATTTAGAGGATATGATTGCACAATTACTTGCAGTTGAGGGTTATACGAGTATTGAAAAGATTGCAAAAGCATCTGTTAGTGATATTGAAAAAATTGAAGGATTTGATGAAGAATTAGCTGCGGAAATTTATGCTCGAGCATCACAATACATGGAAAATGAAAAAGCAGAACTAGAGAAATTAATAAACGAGTCTAATTTGGACGAATACATTAGAGGCATCAAAGAATTTGATAATAAAATACTTTCAACTCTTATTGATAATAATATTCTTACAAGACAAGATTTGGCTGATTTGGCTACTGACGAACTTATAGGTAAAGAGGGTATCCTTCAAAAAAGAATAGAGAAGTCAGTCGCAGAAAAAATAATTATGGATGCCAGGGAAATTTATCTTAATAATTAAGAAATAATCAATGACAAAAGATAATAAGACCCCATCATCAAGCTCAAAGCCAAAAAGTACAACTGCAAGCACTACAAGTACCAATACACCCAGAAAAAAATTAACACTAAATACAACTGCATTTCAAAAGAAATTATCTTCTTTATCTGTAAATAACATTTTGGATGATGAACCAGATTATGAAAAAATGCCAAGCTTGGCTCGAACAAAAAGAAATCGAGAAAAACAAAAAATCAAATATAAACCAATTTTAACCAGTTCACAAAAGATTGTAAGAGAAGTAGATATTCCTGTTAAAATTTCGATACAAGAATTAGCTAGTAGAATGTCTGAAAAAACAGGCGATGTTGTTAAAGCTTTAATGAAAAATGGTATTATGGCAACTGCCAATCAATACATTGATGGAGATACTGCAGAATTAATTGTCACAGAGCTTGGTCATACTCCAAAACGTGAAGAAGCAATTAGTTTAAATGATGAAATAGCGAATTTTCAAAAAACTTCTAACTCGAATATTCAGCCCCGACCTCCTATTGTCACTGTTATGGGCCATGTTGATCACGGTAAAACATCCCTATTAGACTCTCTCAGAAATACTAACGTAACTGCACGTGAGTCAGGTGGGATTACTCAACATATTGGTGCCTATCAAATTAAACATAAAGATAAGCCAATTACTTTCCTCGATACCCCTGGTCATGCAGCTTTTTCAAATATTCGATCTAGAGGCGCAAATCTAACCGACGTTATTGTCTTAGTAGTTGCAGCCAATGATAGTGTGAAACCTCAAACTATAGAAGCTATCTCACATGCAAAGACTGCAAAAGTTCCAATCGTTCTAGCTATCAATAAAATGGATTTACCTGATGTTGATCCCAATGTAGTAAGAAACGATTTACTTAGCCACGAAGTTGTAGTGGAAAGTTATAGCGGTGAAGTATTAGAAACAGAAATTTCTGCTATTAAAAAAACAAACCTTGATAAGCTTTTAGATAATATTCTTTTACAAATAGAAATTTTAAATCTCAATGTTGAACATAATAAATTAGCAGAAGCTATTGTTGTTGAGTCTAAAATTGAAACAGGAAAAGGATCCGTTGCGACAGTTATAATTAAAAATGGTACCTTAAAAGAAGGAGATCATTTTACTTGTGGATCATCTTTTGGAAGAGTAAAGGCCCTTTTTGATGAAACTGGTAATAGAGTAAAAGCCGCACCTCCCGGAATGCCTGTGGAAGTTTTAGGTTTTGACTCGGTACCTCAAGCTGGTGAGACTGTTTTTGTTTTACCTAATGAAGAAACAGCAAAAAACATTACTGAAAAAGCAAAAGAACAAAAAAAACTAGAAAATACTGCAGCAATTAAAAAGTCATCTCTTGAAGAAATGATGGCAAATGTTTCAAAAGGAGAAGCCAAAAAACTACCTATAATTGTAAAAGCTGATGTACAAGGATCACTAGAAGCAATTGTGTCCTCTTTGGAAAAAGTCGGAAATGATGAGGTAAAAATTAATGTAATTCATAATGCTATTGGCGCAATTAATGAGAGCGATGTTAGCCTTGCTAATTCAGCCCAAGGCGTTGTAATTGGATTTAATATTCGAGCAATTCCTCAAGCAAGAACAATTGCAAAAAGAGATAAGGTTGATATTCGTTACTACTCAATTATTTATGAATTAATTGATGACATGAAAAAAATGCTCTCTGGTCTTCTTACGCCTGATACAAAAGAGGAAATTATTGGCCATGCAGAAGTTAGAGATACCTTTAACTCTTCTAAATTTGGCACGATTGCAGGTTGTTTTGTTACCAATGGATATGTCTCTAATTCTGCAAAAATCAGATTAGTCAGAGAAGGTAAAATTATTCATGAAGGAGAAGTGGGCACTCTTAAAAGGTTTAAGGATGATGTAAAAGAAGTACGTGAAAATTACGAATGTGGTATTTCTTTTAAAGACTACTCTGATATCATAGTAAAAGATGAAATTGAGTTTTATATAACCAAAGAAGTTCAAAAAGAATTATAGTGTGGACAATAAACCAAGCTTTCGAATTAAAAAAGTTGAACTTTCAATTAAAAGACTAGTTTCTGAATATTTTGTAACACAACGAGATTACCTTTCCAAATTTCCAACTGTTAGATTTGAAATCACAAATGTTAAAGTCAGCAAAGACTTGAGATTTGCAAGAATTTTTTTAATACATAATATTTCTGAGGAGGAATTCAAAGATTTTAATAAAAGATATTTGAGAGATATTCAAAACTTGATTGCTAGAACTCTTACCACAAAATATACACCTAAAATCTCATTAGCTTTTGATCAATCATTTCAAGAGTCGCTAAAAGTTCAATCTTTGCTTGATAGATTGTAAAGGTGAAAGAAAAATTTTCTGATAGTGGGTGGTTACTAATTTATAAACCTGAAGGAATAGAGTCCTTCGGAATTATTCGAAAATTAAAATTTAAATATCTCTTTCACAAAATTGGTTTTGCTGGAACCTTAGATCCCTTAGCATCAGGTCTTTTATTGATTGGTGTGAATAAAGCTACAAAAAAAATTTCAGAAATACATCAAAAACAAAAAACCTATAAGGTTGAAATTCATTTTGGAGCATCTACACCTACTTTAGATGCAGAAGTAAGATTTAATTTTAAAAAGATTATTGAACATAAAATTAATGACCGCATAGAACATCTAAAAAAATTTATTGGAAAATATGAACAAAAAGTTCCAAATTTTTCTGCGCACAAAAGCCAAGGTAAAAATTTTTATGAATTAGCAAGAAATAACGAAATAATTGAGGACCGTTTTAAGCCAGTAAGCGTCTTCAGTATTAAAATTCTATATTCTGAGTATCAAAAGCTTGGTTTAGAGATTGATTGTCAAACTGGTTTTTATGTAAGGGCTTTTGCTGAAGAGTTGGCCAAGTCTTTAGGCGATATAGCATATGCTAGTTCAATAAAAAGATTGAAAATAGGAGATTTTTCTCTTAATCAATCCACCCCTTATGAGAAATTCCTTGATTTCTCAAGTATAAATGATTTACATAGTCATCTTATTACCATTTGAACTGGGCGACATCCTGGTCTGATGATGTTTTGATTTGAAAGGAGTATTGATGTCGGAGGTACAAATTAACGATATAGCTCGTGCTGAAAATGACACTGGTTCGCCAGAGTCTCAAATTTTTTTTCTAACAAAAAAAATTAATCTGTTAACAGAACATATCAAAGTTCATAAGAAAGATTTTCATTCTCGAAGAGGTCTGCTCATGATGGTTGGTAAAAGAAATAGATTGATGGCGTATTTAAAGAAGAAGAATGTTGGAAAGTACACAGAAGTAGCAGACAAATTAAA
>MDTD01115742.1_pt1 | contig 11109 bp, 9 predicted proteins | sample 811221 | NCBI WGS metagenome assembly MDTD01 (sample SAMN05326646, study PRJNA326480) | marine metagenome | isolation source: seawater | place: Pacific Ocean: South West | collected 2011
ACTGCATTAAACGAAATTCAGCTTCTTGCTGGTAAATCACCTTTTAAAGTAAAGAATATAATGATTATGGGTGCAGGAAAAGTAGGAAGGTTATTAGCTAAATCACTTGAAAATGAATATAATGTTAAACTTGTTGAAAAAGATATTGAAAAAGCTGAAATTGTTAGTGATAAATTAAAGAATACATTGTTATTAACAGAAGATGGATTAGATATTGATTTTCTTGAATCTGAAAACGTTTCATCTTTAGACTGTTTTATAGCTGTAACGGAGAATGAACAGATTAATATCATGTCTTCACTATTAATGAAACATTACGGTGTCAAACAGGTAATCGTTCATATTAATAGTACAAGTTTTTTTAAAGTTGTTAGAAGAATTGGTGTAGATGCAGTAATAAGTAAAAATACTTCAGCTGTTAATGAAGTTCTAAAAATAATAAGAAGTGATGAAGATAAACTTTCTGTATCAAGATTTGAAGAAATAGATGTTGAAGTTGTAGAATTAATTGTTAAGGAAAATTCTGATTTTATTAATAGAAATCTTACTGTAAAAGACCTTCCTGAAGAGATTTGTTTAGGTTCAATAATTAGAAATGGAATGGTTATTATACCAAACAACCAAACACAATTAAGAATAAATGATGAACTTTTATTCTTTACAAAAACAGAAGATATCCACATAGCAGAACAACTGTTTTAATGTCATGATAAATCATAAAATTTTAAATGTTATTGGATATGTTTTATTCTTTTTAGGTCTATCTATGTTATTTAGTGCTGCTTGGAGTTATCATTTTTCAGAAAACGATTTATACTCAATATTATTATCTAGCTTCATTACATCAATAATAGGCCTAATTTTAATATTTTATTCTAATATGATAATAATTAGAAGATTCCCATTTATTAAATTTAAATTTAATCAAAAATTTGACTTATCTGCGAGAGATGGTTATATACTTGTTACTTTAAGTTGGATTTTAATGTCTATTTTTAGTGCTTTACCATTTTATTTTTATTCTGTTTATTTATTTGATTCTCATCCTTTTTCAAGCTATATAAATTGTTTCTTTGAATCTATATCAGGTTTAACTACAACTGGCGCAACCATATTAAATACATTTCAAATAGATACTGCTCCAAAAGGATTATTATTTTGGAGGAGCTTTACACATTTTATTGGTGGAATTGGAATAATTGTTTTTAGTATTGCAATTTTACCATTATTAGGTTTTGGAGGAGTTCAATTATTTAGAGCCGAAGTTGCAGGACCTGTTGCAGATAAATTGACTCCTAGAGTTCAACAAACTGCTAAATTACTTTGGAGCATTTATATAGGCCTTATTTTATCACAAACTATCATTCTAATGATAGAAGGTTTAGATTTTTATGACTCATTAACTCATTCATTCTCAACTATTGCAACGGGAGGATTTTCAAATCATTCAGATAGTATTGAACATTTTTCTCCAATTGTTCAATATACAATTATATTTTTTATGATTGTTGCAGCTACCAGTTTTTCATTGCATTTCCTAGCAGTTAGCAAAGGTAAAATCGAATATTTTAAAGATAAAGAATTTATAATTTACATTGGTTTAATTCTTTCGTTTCTTTTTGTTTTTTTTATTGATAATTATATGAAAAATTTTCTAATTACTGGGTCTTTTGAAAGTGGTTTTAGAAATTCTTTATTTACATCTGTCACATTGCTGACAACAACCGGTTTTAGTACAGTTGACTATGAAACATGGGGATTTGCTTCCCAAACTATGATTTTCATTCTTTTTTTTATTGGTGGATGTGCAGGATCAACAACAGGCGGAATTAAATTAATTAGAACAATTTTAGTATTTAAGTTTTTAGCTAGAGAACTAAAAAAGCTCATTCATCCAAAAGGTGTATTTCACATAAGAATAGGAGAGAAGAGAGTATCTGAAGAAGTTGTTTCAAATACAGTTGGTTTTTATCTTTTTTATATATTCATTTTTGTTATTGCAGCAATAGTTTTTGCATTTTTCGGATCAGATATTATATCTTCATTGGCTATTTCGGCATCCGCTATTGGAAATATTGGTCCTGGCCTTGGTGAAATTGGCCCATCATCCAATTGGAATAGTCTTCCAAATATAGCTAAATTATTAGCAACTTTTTTAATGCTATTAGGAAGATTAGAAATTTTTACTGTAATGTTGTTATTTGTTGGAGTCTATTCTAAAAAATGAATTATATAAAAAATGAAATAGTTAATAAAAATATACTTTTGATTAAAATATCTAATGAATCTCAACTTAATGCTCTTAATTCAACTCTTTTAAATGAACTAAATGAGGTTATTTCAGACTATGAAAACGATGATTCTGTAAGATGCATAATTATAACTGGTAAAGGTGAAAAAGCTTTTGCTGCAGGAGCTGATATCAAAGAGATGCAGAAAATGTCCAAGGATGAAGCGTTTGAGTATTCAAAGTTAGGTTCAAATTTATTTTCGAAAATTGAGAATTTATCCAAACCTGTCATTGCTGCTATAAATGGATTTGCTTTGGGTGGTGGATGTGAGTTAGCTATGTCATGTCATATAAGATATGCTTCATCAAATGCTTTGTTAGGTCAGCCAGAAGTTAAATTGGGACTTATTACAGGATTTGGTGGCTCTCAAAGAATAACTAAAAATTTAACCAAATCTCTAAGTATGGAAATGCTATTAACAGGAAAAAACTATTCAGCAGATGAATCATTTAAAATTGGTTTAGTAAATAAAATATTTGATACAAAAGCTGATTTAATAGACTATGCGTTGAAAACAGCAAATATTATTATACAAAATTCCCCAAATGCTATAACCAAATCAATTCAACTTATTAACCAAAGTTATAATCTTGATGATAGTGATGGATTTAATGTTGAGTCAATTGAATTTGGTAAGCTTTTCAATGAGAAAGAAACAGATGAAGGTCTCACTGCTTTTATTGAAAAGAGAAAACCTAAATTTTAATGATTAAAAATGATAATGTAAGAAATTTCTGTATTATTGCACATATTGATCACGGCAAATCAACTCTAGCTGATAGATTAATAGAGTATACTAATACTTTATCCTCCAAACAGTTAGAATCTCAGGTTTTAGATGACATGGAGCTTGAAAAAGAACGAGGAATAACAATAAAATCTCATCCAATTCAAATGGATTACAAATTCCAAAATAATAATTATATTTTAAACCTTATTGATACCCCAGGTCATGTAGATTTTACTTATGAAGTTTCAAGAAGTATGGCAGCTTGCGAAGGAGCGCTATTAATTATTGATGCTAGCCAAGGTGTAGAAGCCCAAACTGTTAGTAACTTATATCTAGCTATCGAGGCTGATTTAACAATAATTCCAATTTTAAATAAAATAGATATGCCAAATGCAAATGTTGAGCTTGTATCAGAACAAATAATTGATTTGATTGGCTGTAAAAGGAATGAAATTCTTGAAATAAGCGCTAAAGATGGTATTGGTATAGAAAGCGTATTTGACGCGATAATTAATGATATACCTTCGCCCACAAATAAATATGAAAACACACAATCAAGAGCTTTAATATTCGATTCATTCTACGATCAATTCCGTGGTGTAGTTGCTTATATTAGAGTTTTTGGAGGAAGCTTTAAAAAGAATGATTTAATAAAATTAATATCAAATGATATCAATTTTGAAATTACTGAAGTAGGAAAATTAAAGCTTAAGAAGATTAGTACAGATTTATTAAAATCAGGTGATGTAGGATATATTGTCACAAGTCTTAAAAATGTTTCTGATATTAATGTAGGTGATACAATATCACTGAAAAATGAGAAAGATGTAAAAAGCTTACCGGGTTATAAAGAAATAAAACCAATGGTTTTTAGTGGAATGTATCCAGTAGATTCTCAGGATTATGAAGATTTTAAAACTAGCTTATTAAAACTTAAATTAAATGATGCAGCATTAACATTTGAACCTAATGTATCAACTGCTTTGGGATTTGGCTTTAGATGTGGTTTTTTAGGTCCACTTCACATGGAAATTGTTCAGGAAAGATTAGAGAGAGAGTTTAATATTAATTTAATTTCAACTGCTCCAAATGTAAGCTATAACGTTATTACAAGAAATGGATCAAAGATTGATGTCAAAAATCCTGCTGATATGCCAGTTTCAGGAGATATTGAATCAATTTTTGAACCTTATATTAAAGCTGAAATAATTGCTCCAGATGAATTTATTGGAAATATTATGAAGTTATGTACTTCAAAAAGAGGTTTATTTCAATCAACAAACTACCTATCTCAAAAAAAAGTACAGATAATTTTTTTAATTCCATTAGGAGAGGTTATTTATGACTTTTTTGAAAAACTAAAATCATCTACAAAAGGATACGCTTCACTTGACTACGAGCTAATTGATGAAAGACCCTCAAAGTTAGTAAAACTTGACATTAAAATTAATAACGATATCGTTGATGCTTTAAGTATGATAGTTCATAAAGATTATGATTATCAATTTGGATCAAAAATTTGTAAGCAATTAAAAAATGAGATACCTAGACAGCAGTTTGAAATACCCATTCAAGCTACAATAGGTGCAAAAATTATTGCTAGAGAAACTGTCAAAGCTCTTAGAAAAAACGTTACAGCTAAATGTTACGGTGGAGATATAAGCAGAAAACGAAAACTACTTGAAAAACAAAAAAAAGGCAAAAAGCGTATGAAAGTTGTTGGTAATGTAGAATTACCACAAAGCGCATTTTTAGCTGTTTTAAAATCAGGAGACGAATGATATGTATCCATGGATTGATTTATATTTTTTTAAAATACCTTCATTTGGTTTAATGGTTGCTACTGCTTTTTTAGTATGTAATCATTTGCTTAAAAAAGAGTTTCCTAAACACAATTTAAATCCTAAAATAGCTGATGATATTATTTTTTACTCCATTATCTCAGCAATTATAGGTTCTAAACTATACCATGTAATTGAAACAGGAAGTTTTTCTGATTTATTTACTAATTTAAAAAATATACTTATAAGTTTATTTTCTTTTGAATTTTCCAATGCAATTAATCAATTACAATTTTTAGGTTCTGGTCTAGTTTTTAATGGAGGTTTCATATGTGCTTTAATATTTATTGCTATTTATCTCAGGAAAAACAAAATTAATTTTTTACAAATTTTAGACATCGTTTGCCCATATATTTTACTTGGACATGGAATTGGAAGAATTGGTTGTTTTTTAGTTGGCGATGATTACGGGATTCCAACAAATTCATTTTTAGGTATAGCATTTCCAAACGGATTACCCAAAACCTTGATATCAACTTTTACAGAAAATGGTCAGTTATATTATTTAGGTTACAATGCAGAACAATTGAAGGAATTTTTAGTTCCCGGAAGCGCAGAAATTATTAAGGTTCATCCTACACAGATTTATGAAATGACACTATATTTCTTAGGTTTCTTCTTAATTAGAAAGGTATTTAATACTACCAAATTATCCTTAGGATTAACTTCAAGCATTTATCTAGTTTACGCTGGACTATCTCGATTTCTTGTTGAATTAATTAGAACAAATGAGCGCTACATGTTTAATTTATCAAGTGCTCAATATATTTCTTTATTATTGATATTTACTGGAATAATCATATATATGAACTTAAACAAAATAAATAAATCATATGGAAATTATTAGATGTCCATTATGCAATTCCTCAGATCATTTAAGATTTATGCTTTTAAATGATAGATTTGATGAAACAAATAAGCAAAAATTTAAAATAGTTAAATGTGATTGTAATTTTATTTTTCTAAATCCTAGGCCCTCTGAAAATGAAATAAATAAATATTATATGAAAAATTACATTCCTCATTCATCAAAAAATTCTTATTTGTATGAATTAGCACAGAAAATTTCCTATTACTTCAAACACAGATTTTTATCTAAAAACTATGTAATTAAAAATATTTTAGATTACGGAGCAGGGAATGGAAATTTTGGTAAATATTTTAAAAATAAAGGTTACAATGTAACTAATTATGATCCTGTAACTAATGTTTCAGGATCTTTAAACGATAAATATGATATGGTAACAATGTGGCATTCTCTGGAACATATTCATAATCTTGACAATTGTTTAAAATTAATTTATTCTAAAATGAAACCAAATGGAAAACTATTAATTGCAGTCCCAAACATAGATGCATCAGAAATTAAGTTTTTTAAAAGTAGATGGATTGCATTTGATGCTCCTAGACACTTGTATCATTTTAATGAATCAAGTATCCAAAGATTGTTAAATAAATATGATTTTAGAATATCGAAAACTAAAATTATAATTCAAGATACAATATTTAATATTTTTATGAGTCTTAAAGGGTTTTATAAATTTCTATTTCCTTTTTTTTTAATTTTTTCTTTTATAGAAATATTATTTGATAATTCTAAAGCATCATCCAAACTCTATATATGTGTAAAAAAATAATATATATTTCATTTCTATTCTTTTTTATTTCTTGTACCCATGATATGGAGGAATCTAAAGGAAATTTTAATGATATAATTATTCTAACTTCAATCGAGGACAGATTGTTTATTGAAAACAAAGTAAATCAAACTATCTTTATTGATACTTTGTTTACTCCAGAACCTGAAGTTGTATATAACAAGATTTGGATCAAACCCGAACAATTTAAATTTTATAAAAATCATTCAAACATTTTAATTATATCTATAGATGATCCTATTGATTCAACCATAGATATTTTGATTGATGAATTTTCAGATTCAAAAAAAATATCTTCTTATCCAGTTACTCTAAAAGATGTTTATTCAAAAAACCAATTAATTACAATCATTAAACAAGATAATAAATTTAAATTTGATCAATCACTAAATGATAATTTTTATAAGATTATGGAAAACATAGAGTTGCACACAGACAAGCTATATAATTCTAGATATGATTCATATGAAAATGATACACTTATTAAAGATATAATTCATTCAAATTTTCATCTAAAAATCAACTTAAGGAACGATTTTAAAAAAATAGACTACCAGGAAAGCGATGAATCAAATTTTTTATGGATAGGAAGAGGAGATATTTATAATGATAACAGTCTTTTTCAATGGATATTTTTTAAATCATATGACTATGATTTTATTCCCACAAACTCAAACATTATTAGATTATTGAATAATGAGTTAAAACTTATTAATCCTAACATTGAATTAATTGATAAATATGATAGGTTCAAAATTTTTTCAAATCATAATTATAACATATATAAAATTAATACTTTATATAATAATAATACGCTTTTAACGGGTGGCCCTTTAGTTGCTTATATTTTGGATAATAAGTTTTCAGATGAAAATTTAATATTTTTTGGTTTAGTTAATGCTCCTGGTCAAAGTAAATTATATCATATAAAAGAATTGGAATCAATACTTTTAAATTCTATTTTTAACAAATGATTGGAGGAAATAATGAGTAATAAAGTTGCAATACTTCTAGGTAGCGAAAATGATAAGAAATATGTTGAGCCTTCCTATGGATATTTTGAATATTTTGGAATTAATGTGGAAACTCATGTGATTTCAGCTCACAGAAATCCAGATCAGGTCGCTGAGTTCACTAAAAAAGCACCTGAAAATGGGTATAGCATATTAATTGGCTCTGCAGGTATGGCAGCACATCTCGCGGGCGCTTTAAAGGCACATTCTTACCTTCCGGTAATAGGCGTTCCTTTGCCAGGGGGTATTAGTGATGGTATGGATTCATTATTATCTACTGTACAAATGCCAAAAGGTGTGCCCGTAGCAACAATGTCTGTTGGTAAATCTGGTATGATAAACGCAGCAATTTTATCAGCTGAAATATTTGCACTTAATGATAAAAGTATAGTTGATAAATTGATTACTTTCAAGTCAAACGGAGCTAAACTTTAATTATCTAAGGTTACGTTTTATATGAAAGTTATAATTGCTATTCCAACATATAATGAGAATAATAATATATCTATTTTACTGGATAGAATTTTCTCATTAAAAACTAGTTATGAAATTGAAGTTCTAATAATTGATGACAACTCACCTGACGGTACAGCAGATACTGTAAATCATCTTATTTCATCAAATAATAACCTTCATATTATTGAAAGAAAAGCTAAACTTGGTCTTGGGTCCGCTTACTGTGAGGCTTTTAGGTGGACTAGAGTTAGAGACTTTGATTACTTTATTCAAATGGATGCTGATTTATCCCATAATCCTGATGATATATTAGAATTATTAGAAAAAGCTAAACTGAATAAAGTTATAATAGGTAGTCGGTATAAGACAGGTGTCAATGTTGTTAATTGGCCTTTGCGAAGATTAATTTTAAGTTACTTAGCAAATGTTTATGCCAGAGTCATAACAGGATTAAAAGTGAATGATTTAACTAGTGGATTTAAATGCATTCCAGTTCCTGTTTTAAAGTCTTTTGATATTGATAGAATCAAATCTGAAGGTTATTCATTTCAAATTGAAATAAATTGCATATGCAATAATTTAGGTTTTCAAATAGATGAAGTACCTATTATATTTTATGATAGAACAAATGGTACATCAAAAATGTCAAAAAAAATTATATTTGAAGCAATTTTTAGAGTACCAATTTTTAGATTAAAAAAGATTTTTAAATTATGGTAAAGCTATCAATAATAATAGTTTCATATAATGTTAAAGATTTTCTTGTTCAGTGCTTGAACTCAATTTATCGATCAGAATTTGATAATACATTTGAAATTATAGTTATAGATAACGATTCCTTTGATGGTACATCAAATGAGATTAAAAGACTATTTCCTGATGTTAAATATATTCAAAATGAAAATAATGAAGGTTTTTCAAAAGCTGTAAACAAAGGTTTAAATAAAGCTTCAGGTCAATATATATGTCTTTTAAATCCTGATGTTATAGTAAATAAAAATTGTTTATCCCAATTAATGCATAAAATTAGTTCCAATAAAGATATTGGATGTATTGGACCTAAAATTCTAAATTCTGACGGAACAGTACAACATTCTTGCAAGCGATCTTTTCCAACCCCTATGAGCGCTTTTTTTAGATTATTTGGATTAGATAAAATTTTTCCAAAAAGTAAATTTTTTTCATCATATAATCTAACTTATTTAGATTCAAATAAAACTCATCATGTTGATTCTATAAGTGGAGCTTTTATGATGTTCCCAAAAAAAATACTTGATTTAATTGGAATATTTGATGAAAGATTTTTTATGTTTGCTGAGGACATTGATTTTTGTCACAGAATAAAAGATGCCGGTTTTAAAGTGATATATTTTCCAAAATCTGAAATTATTCATTATAAAGGGGAAAGTGTAAAATCTTCCCAATTTGATATGGTATCTGTATTTTATGAATCTATGGAATTATATTTCAATAAGTATTCTAAAAGACATTTTAGATGGAAGCTTATTTCTTCACTTGTTAAAATTGCTATGAAGTTTAGGAAATTTACATCATACGCAAAAATAATTTTTTCAAAACTATTTGCACCTTTATTTGATACATTCTTTATTTTTATATCTTTTTCATTATCAATATATTTTTGGTATTCTAATTTTTATTTTGAAATAGTTGATATTAATAAACTTTTATATCATTGGCCACTTATTTTAAATTTTATATTCTGCTGGTATATTGCATCATATATAACTCAATTTTATAAGAAAAATTTATTTTCTTATACAAGATTAATGCTGTGCACAATAATCACTTTTTTAATTTCATCAACAACAACATATTTTCTTTCATTTTTTGCTTTTTCTAGAGGTGTATTAATTATTGCATCTCTAGTAACGCTTCTATTTGCATTTTTATGGAGATTTTTATTCAATTACTTGTATGTTAAAAATATAATTTTAATTTCTCCTATTAAAAATTTTGTTGAAAGAAGAGCTTTAATAATTGGATTATCTTCAAAAAATACTAATATAAAAAATCTAATTTCAAAAAATCCTTACACTAATATAAATATAATTGGCTTCACTGATACTCACAATGATAGAGGTTTTGATAATTTCCTTGGCAAAATTAAGGATATTAAAAATATTGTTGTTAAAAATAAAATTAATGAATTGATTGTTAATGAAGAATATTTTAATTCAGACAAAATTTTTGAAATAGTTAAAATGCTAAAAGGTAACAATGTTATTTTTAAAATTGTTCCTCAGGATTCAAATATTATGATAAGTAAAGGTCAAATTGAACAAATAAGTGGTGTTGATTTACTTACCTATGAAATACCCTTTTTAGAAAAAAGTAATATTTTTTTTAAAAGATTTTTTGATATAGTGCTATCTTTTTTTCTCATCATAGTATCCTTGCCATTCTACCTTTTTTTTATATCAAAAATAAATTTTAAATATGTTTGGGGAATTGGAGATGAAAAAGTTAAACTATATTACATTAAAACAAACTTAAAAGTTTTTAAATTCATCCCATCCTTTTATAACGTTTTAAAAGGAGAGATAAGCTTTGTTGGTAGCAATATTTTAGATGGAGATAAATTGAATCCGAACCATATATTAAAACCAGGCTTGATAAGTCTATATAATGTTAAACGTTTCAAAAATAATGATCAAACAAAAATTAATAGTTACTACATAAAAAATCAATCTTTAAGTTTCGATATAGAAATCATGATAAAATCTCTACTTAGGATATAATGGAAAGCAAATATATATTAGAATTTGAGCAACCTCTTTTAGATATCGAAAAGAGAATAGAAAATTTACGTCAAACATCTATTAATACAGGTGTTGATGCAACTAGCACTATTAAAAAAATGGAATTTGAGTTAATAGAAAAAAGAAATGAAATTTATAAGAATTTAAGTAGGTGGGAGCGTGTTCAATTAGCTAGACACCCTAAAAGACCATATTCTCTAGATTACATAAAAAAAATCACTAGTTATTGGTTTGAACTTCACGGTGATAGAAATTTTGCTGATGATCCAGCTATTGTCTCTGGAATTGCTGTAATAGACACAATTAAAGTTATAATAATAGCCCAAGAAAAAGGTAGAGG
>MDTD01006945.1_pt1 | contig 11108 bp, 10 predicted proteins | sample 811221 | NCBI WGS metagenome assembly MDTD01 (sample SAMN05326646, study PRJNA326480) | marine metagenome | isolation source: seawater | place: Pacific Ocean: South West | collected 2011
AAAAAATTTAATCCTGTAATTCTTGATAAAACAAATAAATCTGTTGTAATACAAGTAACTGCATTAAGAGCAGAGATTGATAAATTAGCTCTTGATTTAAAAAGCTTAGGCCTTATAAGCACATCTAGAACAGGCGCAGTTGCTATGACAAAGGGATCAAAAACATTTAATTAAATATGAAAACTTATTACGATAAAGATACAAATAAAGATTTAATCAAAAGCAAGAAGGTAGCTATCTTTGGATATGGAAGCCAAGGTCATGCCCACGCTTTAAATCTTAAGGATAGTGGTGTGAAAGAAATTGTTGTAGCTTTAAGAGAGGGGTCGTCAAGTATAAAAAAAGCTGAGAGCGCTGGTTTAAAAGTAATGTCTTTGTCTGACGCAGCAGCATGGGCAGATGTTGTAATGATGTTAACTCCTGATGAACTGCAATCAGAGATTTACAAAAATCACATCGAGCAAAGAATGAAAGAGGGAACAAGTTTGGCCTTTGCACATGGATTAAATATTCATTTTGATTTAATAAACGCTAGAAAAGACCTTGATGTATTTATGGTTGCTCCAAAAGGACCAGGTCACACTGTAAGAAGTGAATATCAAAAAGGTGGAGGCGTACCTTGCTTGATGGCAGTGCATAAAGATAGCTCAGGTAAAGCAAAAGATTTAGCGTTATCGTATGCTTCAGCGGTCGGAGGAGGTAAAGCAGGTATTATAGAAACAACTTTCAAAGATGAATGTGAGACAGATTTATTTGGTGAACAAACAGTTTTGTGCGGTGGTTTAGTTGAATTAATTAAAAATGGTTTTGAAACGTTAACCGAAGCTGGTTATCCGCCTCAAATGGCTTATTTTGAAACTCTTCATGAAGTAAAATTAATTGTTGATTTAATTTACGAGGGTGGAATTGCTAACATGAATTATTCTATTTCTAATACTGCCGAATACGGAGAATACGTTTCAGGGAAAAGAGTAGTGGATGGAAAAACAAAGGAAAAAATGAAGGAAGTTTTAAAAGATATACAATCTGGTAAATTTACGAAAGAGTGGATGGACGAACATAAGTCTGGTCAGAAAAATTTCCTAAAAATGAGGCAAGATTTGGCAAAACACCCTATCGAGAAGGTTGGAAAAGAGCTCAGAGCAATGATGCCATGGATTGGTAAAAATAAGCTAGTCGATAAAGATAAAAATTAACCCAATCTGAGTCCAAAACACTGAGTTGAACTACATAATTATTTGCAAATTCTAGCTTTGATTGTAATATGAATAGTTTTTAATTTTAAAAAAATTAACTATGGCAGATAAAAATAGAATTATAATTTTTGATACAACAATGCGTGATGGAGAGCAGTCTCCAGGAGCATCGATGAGTTTAGAGGAAAAACTACAAATCTCTAGAGTTTTCGATGAACTAGGTGTTGACATCATTGAAGCTGGCTTTCCAATAGCGTCGCCTGGCGATTTTGAAGCTGTAACTGAAATCAGTAAAACCCTTAAGCGATCAATTCCGGCAGGGTTAGCCAGAGCAACTAAAAAAGATATTGACGCATGCCATCAAGCTTTAAAACATGCAAAAAATTTTAGGATTCATACTTTCATATCTACAAGTCCGCTTCACATGAAGCATAAACTAAACAAATCACCGGAAGAAGTTTTAGATTCTATTAAAGAAAGCGTTACTTACGCAAGAAAATTTACTGACGATGTAGAATGGTCTTGTGAAGATGGAACACGAACTGATATGGATTATATGTGCAAGACCGTAGAACTCGCAATTAAGTCTGGAGCAAAAACTATTAATATTCCTGATACCGTAGGGTATACAGTTCCTTCAGAATTTAAAAAAATTATTGAAACTTTAATAAATAAAGTTCCTAACATAGATAAAGCTATCCTCTCCACTCATTGTCATAATGATTTAGGTTTAGCAGTAGCTAACTCACTCGCAGGTGTGATGGCCGGAGCTAGACAAATAGAATGCACAATAAATGGTATTGGAGAAAGAGCAGGTAACGCAGCTTTAGAAGAGGTTGTAATGGCTATGAGAACAAGACACGATTTGATGCCTTACACTACCAACATTAACACAAAACTTTTGAGTAAAGCTTCCAAGGTAGTTTCAAATGCCACAGGTTTTCCAGTACAATTTAATAAAGCGATTGTTGGTAAGAATGCTTTTGCACACGAGTCAGGTATTCATCAAGATGGAATGTTAAAGAATAGAAACACTTATGAAATAATGACACCCGAAAGTGTTGGAGTCAAAAAAACTTCACTAGTGATGGGCAAGCATTCAGGGCGACATGCATTTAGAGATAAACTATCAGATATGGGATATGTGGATGTAACTGATGACATTATCAATACAGCTTTTGGTAAATTTAAAATTCTCGCTGACAAGAAAAAACATATTTATGACGAAGATATTGCCGCTTTAGTAGATGATAGTTTAGTTACTGAAGACAATGTAATTAAGTTAAAGTCTTTAAAAGTTTATGCTGGAACAGGTGAACCCCAAAAAGCTGAAATGACATTAGAAGTTTTTGGAGAAGTTAAATCAGCTTCTGAGACAGGAGACGGACCAGTAGATGCAATTTTTAAATGTATTAAAAAACTCTTTGCCCATGACGTAAAACTTTTATTGTATAACGTTCATGCAGTTACCGAGGGTACTGATGCACAAGCTACAGTGAGCGTGAGAATTGAGGAAGAAGGTAAAACTACAGTAGGTCAAGCTGCAGATACTGATACGTTAGTAGCTTCGGCAAATGCATATTTAAATGCATTGAATAAATTAATTATCAAAAGAAAAAAAATAGCACCAGATGATGAAAATCTAAGCGTGCAGATATAGAAAGGAAAATATGTTTAAAGGTTTAACAGGATTAACATCATTATGGTCACAAGATATGGCAATTGACCTTGGTACGGCGAACACCCTTGTTGTTTTGAAAGATCAAGGTGTAGTATTAAACGAACCTTCAGTTGTAGCTGTTATTGAAGATGCTGGAAAAAAATCTGTTCTAGCAGTAGGCGATGAAGCAAAAACGATGTTAGGGAGAACTCCTGGAAATATTTCAGCTATTAGACCACTAAAAGATGGTGTTATCGCTGATTTCGTAGTTACAGAGGAAATGATCAAGCACTTTATAAAAAAAGTACATAAAAAAAATGCTTTTGCAAACCCTAGAATCTTAATTTGTGTTCCGACTGGATCAACTCCCGTTGAAAGAAAAGCTATTCAAGACTCCGCATTAGCCGCTGGTGCCAGAAAAGTTCAGTTAATTGAAGAGCCTATAGCAGCAGCAATAGGTGCTGGTTTACCTATTTCAGAAGCAACAGGTTCAATGGTTGTTGACATAGGCGGTGGTACAACAGAGATAGCCGTAATGTCTTTAGGAGGAGTAGTTTATTCTAAATCTTTGAGAGTTGCAGGTGATGCATTAGATCAGTCAATAATTGCGTACATGAGAAAAAAAATGAATTTGATGATAGGAGACTCCACTGCTGAAAAAATAAAAAAAGAAATTGGTACAGCTATCCCTTCAACTAATAATACTTTTTTAATGAAAGGCAGAGATATAAGATCTGGAACTCCAAAAGAAATTGAACTAACAGAAAAAGACGCTTGTGAGGCTTTGATGCCAATTTTAAATCAAATCCTTGGTGGAATAAAGGAAGCATTAGAAAATACGCCTCCAGAACTATCTGCGGACTTAATAGATATGGGTCTTGTATTAACTGGGGGTGGAGCCTTATTAAAAAATATTGATAAATTAATTTCTCAAGATACTGGTTTACCCGTAACTATAGCTGATGACCCATTGTCATGCGTTGCTATAGGAACTGGGAGAGCTTTAGAAAATGAAGAATTGTTTTCTACTATGTTATCTGAGTATTAATTTATTTTTAATGAATAAATGTCAGTTAGTAGAGATGATTTTAGTATAGCTTTTCGTTCAGCTCTTCTTCAAAGAGGAGGTGCTCAAAAATTTTCAGTTCTCTCATTAATATTTTTAGCTTTAGTTATTTTCTTTCTCGACATATATGGTGTGAAATTTACAAAACCCGTTAGAGGTATTATTAATGACGTTGTATACAGAGTAACTTTTTTAGCCTCAACCCCTACAAGATTTTTTCCTGAAGCAAGTAAAGATCTTACTAAATTTTTTAATGTTAAAGAGGAAAATGAAAGATTAAAGGTGGAAATAGAAAAATATAAATCTCTCGAGTTGAACGTTGAATTTCTTTCTGACGAAAATAAAAATTTACAAAAGATTTTAGAAACAGAATATTTTAATAAAAACTTGAGTAATATTTTACTAGCAAAAGTTCTAGTAGATAAAAACAGTCCTTTTTTAAAATCAATAATTATTAATAAAGGTACTAGTTCTGGTGTTCTTAAAGGAATGCCTGTTACAAAAGACAATTATTTAGTTGGTAGAGTTGTTGAAACTAATTATTTGTCCTCTAGAGTTTTATTATTAAATGATTTAAATAGTAGAATACCTGTAACTCTTGATGAAGGCGCTCAAGCAATTTTATCAGGCAGCGGTACACAAACGCCAATTTTAGAGTATCTTCCCGAGGATTATGAAATCATTGATGAAATAAATGTTTTTGCATCTGGAAAAGATGGAATATTTGTATCTGGTACACCTATTGGCAAAACTAATGATGAAGGCACAGTTGATCTTTTTGTAGACCCAAATCAATTGTCATTCGTAACAGTAAATTTAAATATTCGAAACACTAATGGTTTTTAATGGCTAGGATATCTTTGATGAACAAAATATATAAATCTGGACCTTTAATACTTTTGTATTATCTTTGTATTAGTGAGGTCGATACAAATCTTGAGAAAATTTTTGAAATCTTTACTTTAAATTTTCAAATTATTTTAATTTATTTTTGGGTATTGAAACGACCTGAAATAATGGCTAATGGGCATATTTTTTTAGCTGGGCTTATAAATGATGTTGTAATGGGTTTTCCATTAGGAATTAGTTCTTTATCTTATTTAATAATGATATTTTTTGGAACTTATGTAAGAAATAAGAGTGTAAATACTACAATAGCATCTGATTGGTTTACGTTTTTAATGGCAATGATATTTTCAAATTTATTATTCTTTTCATTGTTAAATAATTTTTCAGATTTATCGTTTTCTTACGCGAAAATTGGATACAATATGTTTTTTACTCTTGCAATGTTCCCAATATTTTGGGTGATATTTAATCTTTATCAGGCAACATTTATAGGAGGTCGTGATGCTTAGCCCTAGCTCCGGTAATACTGTAATAAAATCAAAACTTATAGGCAGAAGAATGTTTTTACTAACCTTTGCAAAAGTAGTTGTAACGGCCGGAATAATCGGTCGGTTAGTTTCACTTCAAATTAATGAAAGATCAAAATATAAAACTTTGTCAGATAAAAATAGATTTAGAGAATGGAAGTTGGCACCTGAGAGAGGTGTAATAAAAGATTTTTTTGATAAAGAAATAGCATCGAATGAACAAGTCTATCAAGTTCACCTAATACCTGAAAATTCAAAAGACATCGATAAATTGTTTGTAAGACTAAAAACAATTTTAAATATTACAGAAAAAAAATTGTTTTTTTTAAAAAAGGTCATTGCTAAACAAAAACCTTGGGAGCCTATAATTGTATCAGATAATATAACTTGGTCTGAGTTTTCACGACTGAATTTGTTTCTTCATGAACTAGAAGGAGTTAAGCCTGTAGTATCGGTAGCAAGAATGTATCCAGACAACTCATCGGCTCATATCTTAGGCTATGTTTCACAAGTTAGCACAAAAGATTTACAAACTAAAAAATATTTGAAAGATTTACATGTGCCAGGAATGAGTATTGGAAAAACTGGTTTAGAGAGAAAATTAGATAAAGAAATCATAGGTAAAATTGGCTTTCAAAGATATGAGGTAAATGCTTTTGGCAAAAGAATAAAACAAATCCAGATAAACGAAGGTCAAGCAGGAAAAAGTTATAAGACAACGCTAGACTTTGAAATTCAAAAATACACTAGCGAATTATTAAAAGATAAAGCTGCAGCCGTTTGTGTAATGGATGTTTATAATGGAGATATCGTCTCATTAGTATCATCGCCAACTTTTGAGCCTAATGAGTTTGTCCATGGTCTTGATAAAAAATATTGGAATAGTTTAATCAAAAATGAAATGAGACCTTTAACAAATAAAACACTCTCAGGTCTTTATCCTCCTGGATCGACTATTAAAACTTTGGTTGCTTTAAGCGCATTGGAAAATGGAGTTATAAAACCTTTAGATACTTTTAGATGTAAGGGAAAAATAGAATTATACGGAGAAAAATTTCATTGTTGGGAAAAAGATGGCCACGGTATAGTTAATCTCAGAAAAGGAATACAAAGATCTTGCGATGTGTATTTCTACGAAGTAGCAAGAAAACTTGGAGTAGACAGACTATCAGAAACAGCAAAAAAATTTGGCCTTGGAGAAAAGGTTCTAAGAGGTTTTATTGAAGAAAAAGCAGGTGTGGTTCCTAATACTAAATGGAAGAAAAAATTTATTGGACAAAATTGGTATTTAGGTGAAACATTACACTCAGGTATCGGACAAGGATATTTCCAAAGTACTCCAATTCAATTATGTTTAATGACAGCACAAATAGCTAATGGTGGATTTAAAATTTCTCCAAGAATTATATATGATGAAAAAAATAATAATTTAAAAGACTATTTAAAATTTAAGAATGAAAACCCAAATGATCCTCTTCCTGCTGATCTTTTAGTATCAAATTTTGACTTAAAACCGTTATTTAAAAATCAAGAACATATAAATCTAATTAAAGATGCAATGTATTCTTCCTCTAACGAACCAGGAGGAACCTCATATAGGCATAGATTAGAAAACAGAAAATTTAGGTTTGCAGGTAAAACTGGATCATCCCAAATAAAACGATTTACTGAAGCTCAAAGGGAGGCAGAAGTGAAACAAGAAAGTTTACCATACAAGGACAGGGATCATGCATTATTTGTGGCCTTCGCTCCTTATGATGATCCTAAATATGCTATAAGTGTTCTAGTTGAACATGGTGGATCAGGAGGAAAAGCTGCTGCACCAATTGCTAAAAAAGTTATTAAAAAAGTTCTTGAACGACACGAGTTAAGACAAAAAATTAATAGTTTATTAGGAGAGTCTGTTTAATGTTTAAATCTAGATCAATACAATCTTCGCTTAGTATTAGAGATAAAATAATTTCAATTGATTACATTTTAGTTTTTTCTATTTTCATTCTTGGCCTAGTAAGTATATTAGCAATGTATTCTACCGATGGAGGAGAATTTAAATATCACACTAATAGTCATATTCTAAGATTTTTTGTTTTTTTTGGTATGTTTTTGATGTTTTCCTTTATTCAAATAAGATTCTGGCATAGTCAAAGTTATTTAATTTATATTTTATTTTTCATTCTACTGCTTGGTGTCAAATATTTTGGTTTAACCTCATCAGGATCAAAACGTTGGCTAGATCTTTATTTCATGAATCTTCAACCATCTGAACTAATGAAGGTTGGTTTAATTTTATTTTTAGCTAAATATTATCATCGTACTTCAATTGAAAACATAAACAGTTTAAGATATCTATTTCTTCCGATGGTCGTATTAGTATCTCCAATAATTTTAGTTGCCACACAACCGGATCTAGGTACAGCACTTCTTATTGCGGCGGGGGGATTAACAGTTGCTTGGTTAGCAGGAGTAAGAGTTAAATTTTTTGCCTTTTCAGGTTTAGCTTTTTTAGCTTTGCTACCAATAGCGATATCTTTTTTAAAACCTTATCAAAAGTCCAGGATACTTACTTTCTTAAATCCTGAAAGGGATCCACTCGGAGCAGGCTATCAAATCATTCAATCAAAAATTGCTATCGGGTCTGGAGGCTTATTTGGTAAAGGTTTTTTACAAGGTTCCCAAAGTTATCTTGATTATTTACCAGAAAAACATACAGATTTTATTTTCACTTTATTTTCTGAAGAGTTTGGTTTTTTTGGGTCACTTTTTATTTTGTTTTTATATGCAATAATAGTTTGGAGAATAATTCGTATAGGTAACATAACTAGAAGTAACTTTGGAAAATTGTATTGTTATAGTTTTGCTACAGCATTTTTTGTATATGTCGTAGTAAACATGATGATGGTTTTAGGACTTTTGCCTATAGTGGGTTCACCTTTACCAATTATGTCTTACGGAGGATCATCAATGATGGCTATTATGTTAGGTTTAGGTGTTGTTATGTCATGTAAAGTTTACAAAGACACCCCGGTCAATTAGATAATAATAAGACCTATTTTGAACAAATTTGATTTTATTAATAGCTTGTATATTATGATGATAGGTGATTAGTTTATGAAATATAAAAAAATGTTTGGCGATAAAAAAAATAAATTAACTGACTCTGAGAGATCTTTAATTAGCGAAACCGTGAGTATTGAAGGCACAATAAATAGTTCTGGAGCTATAGATGTTGCTGGTTTGATTAAAGGTCCAGTTTACTCAAAAGAAATAATCATTAGAGAGACTGGATCGATTACAGGATCTATAGAGGGAGAACATGTAGAAATCCACGGTCATCTGGACGGTAAAGTATCTGGTCAAGATATAGTTATTGGAGGCACAGGCACTGTAAAAGGTGATATAGAATTTGGTAATAATCTGAGAACTGAGAATGGAGCAGATATCGATGGGTATATTAAAAAAACTAATAAAGCCAAAACTTCTCTAACAGGTGACTTCTTATTTGGTAAAAAAGATAAAAAAGAGTCAAACGAAACTGAAGATAGACCAGAAGTAGTTAACAAAGAAGCCATAGCCTAATCTACCGCACTACTAATTTATATAACATTGAAATATAATTTCCTTATGGAAAATTATAAATGTAAATCCGTAGGTATTGTTGGGTCAGGAATTCAAGGAGTATGTATCGGACTTAACTTAATCAAAAAAGGTATTCCAGTAACTTTATTCGATAGAAACGATCCTCTATCTTTTGAATTCAAAGCAGCATCTTATGGAAATGCCGGACATTTTTCCCCTTACGCTGTTCTACAATTTAACCGACCAGATATTTTATATGATGTTCCAAAAATGCTTTTTAGCTCACATGGACCTTTAGCCTTGAAATGGAATTATGTACCAAAAATGTTTAAATGGTTTTACCATTATTTTAAAAACTGTAACAGTAAATCAATGATACATACTGCAAAATATATGCATCAAATTTTAGATCTTTCTCTTGATGCATATGAAGAAATTTTAAAAGAAATAGATACTACTGGACTAGTTGAAAAAAAAGGTATCATTTATGTTTGGACAAATAAAAACCTAAAAAGTAGAAAATTAGAGATAAAAATAAGGGACGAGTTAGGAGTTAAACAAAAACATCTTACAAAAGAAGAAATATTAAAATTAGAACCTAATTTAAATCCAGTTTTTGATGCAGGTGTGCTGTATGATTATGCAATGCACGCAAGAGACCCTCATGGAATTTTAAAAAATTTATTTAAATTATTTCAGTCCAAAGGAGGAAAATTCATTCAAACAGAAATAAAAAATCTTGAGCAAATTTCCCCAAACGAGACAGTGATAAGATCCGAAGGAGAGGAATATAAGTTTGAAAAATCAGTTATTGCATCTGGAGCTTTTTCTAAAAGACTAACTGATCAATTAGGTGAAAATATACCCTTAGATACCGAAAGGGGATATCATGTTCATTTTAAAAATCAAGACCACCTTATAACTAGACCAATAATCTTTTTAGATAGAGGATTTGGTATGACTCCAATGAACCAAGGTTTAAGAGCAGTTGGAACAGTTGAATTAGGAGGTTTAAATAATCCTCCATCAAAAAAAAGAATAGAATATATAATTAATTGTGCTAAAGAACTGCTTCCTCAACTTGGAAAACATGACGATGAATGGTTAGGTTTTAGACCAACATTACCTGACTTTCTACCTATTCTCGGACCATCTTTAAAAAATAAAAATATTTTTTATGCTTTTGGCCATCAACATTTAGGGTGGACTTTAGGAGCAATAACTGGAAAAATTATTTCTGGAATTGTTACAGGAGAAAAGACTAATTTAGACTTAGCTCCATACAGCTCTAAAAGATTTAATTAGGATTTTTTTGTCAAAAAATTATATAGCTTATACTTTTCTGACACTCGCAGCTTTATTCTGGTCAGGAAATTTTATCATTGGAAAATTTGCAACTTTATTTGAAGTTCCACCGTTAACTTTAAATTTTCTTAGATGGGTCATGGTATGGTTAATACTAATACCTTTCACTTTTAAAGAAATTTTAGTGAAGAAAAACTATATTAAAGAAAATTTATTTATTATTGGTTTAATGGGAACTTTATCAATTAGCACCTTTAATTCTGTAGTTTACTTTGCTTTAAATTTTACTCAAGTTATTAATGCAGTTTTAATGTTAGCTGCAATACCGCCAATGATAATAATTTTCTCGTCACTAATGAAAATTGAAAAAACGAATGTTTTTCAATTATTTGGATTACTCTTATCAATTATTGGAGTTGCAACAATTATTTCAAATGCAGATATTCAAAAAATAATTTCTTTGAGTTTTAATAAAGGTGATATATGGATGCTAGTTTGTGTTTTAAGTTGGTCATTATATTCAACTTTACTTAAAAAAAATAAATTTCAATTGTCTCAATTTTCGTTAATTCAAATTATGGTAACAATAGGGTTAATATTTTTAGTTCCACAATTTTTATATGAGCAATCAATTGGATTAAATGTAAAAATTAATAAAGCTTTTATCTTAATATTAATTTATGTAGTTATCTTTCCAGCAATCGCAGCTTATTATTGCTGGCAAAAAGCTATAGAACTAATAGGTCCTAATAGATCGTCAATGTTTATTCAATTAATGCCACTTTTCAGTGCGCTAATGGCAATTTTAATTTTTAAAGAAAAATTTCAATTATTCCATTTTATTGGAGCATTATTTATTATATCTGGTATTTATTTATCAAATAGGAAAACCCAATGATTAAAGTTGCAGTGCTAGATGATTATCAAGG
>MDTD01095366.1_pt1 | contig 11108 bp, 2 predicted proteins | sample 811221 | NCBI WGS metagenome assembly MDTD01 (sample SAMN05326646, study PRJNA326480) | marine metagenome | isolation source: seawater | place: Pacific Ocean: South West | collected 2011
AACAACAACAACAACAACAACAACAACAACAACAACAACAACAACAACAACAACAACAACAACAACAACAACAACAACGGATGAGCTGGTGTGCGATTGTCCATTGAACGAGCGCGTTGTTGTGCCGTGCAACCCTTCAGCAATGCCGCGCGCCCACGTGCAGTGCGAGCCCTGCGACCCATGTGGGCTCGGCGAGTTTGTGGTGCAATCCTGCCCGGACGCGCCTGAAACCTCGTGCCAACCATGCCCGCCAGACACATTCAAGGAATATGAAGCTCACTTCAACACGTCGTGTCAGCCCTGCACGTTGTGCGTAGCAGGGCAGTACGCACACACGCAGTGTAACAGTACCGCCGATACAGACTGCAGGCCGTGCAAGGCAGGCTTCTTCCAGCTGCTGAATTTCCACACTGAGTCAAACTGCACGGCTTGTGACTGGTGCGCGGCTGGCGAGTATGCATCCGCGCCCTGCACAGCCACCAGCAACACAGCCTGCACCGAGTGTGACGCCGACACCTTCCAGTCCAGCACCCGGCACCGCCAAGAGTCGTGCACCCGCTGCAGCAACTGCACCGTGGGCCAGTTTGTCCAGACCAATTGCAGCAGCACCAGCAACACCGAGTGCGGCACGTGCACGTTCCCCTTTTACCAGGACGAGCAGGAGCACAGGTTTGCAGACTGCAAGCGGTGCGACAGCTGCAGCGCCGGCCAGTTTGCGGAGAGCAACTGCACCAGTACAAACAACACCATGTGCTCCCCGTGCCCAGCAAACGAGTTCCAGCCTGAAGACGACACGTTTGTTGGCGAGTGCGCGCCGTGCGACACGTGCAGCAGCGGTGAGTTTATGGCGTCGCCGTGCTCGCCAATTGCCAACATTGCCTGCATGCCGTGCCAGAACGGCACCACCTTCCAAAATGAGACAGACCACACAGAGGGCGCGTGCAAGCCCTGCTCCACTTGTGCCGCTGGCTTTGGCAGCGTGCAGCCTTGCACCGTGGACGCCGACATTGTGTGTGAGCCGTGTGTTGGCGACACGTTCCAGCCCCTGAGCAACGGCACGTCGCCGTGCCAGGCGTGCGAGGAATGCGGCCAGGACGAGTACGAGGCCGTGCCGTGTGCGCCCGATCACGACCGCGTGTGCAACGCCATCACAGAGTGCGACCCGCGCTTCTCCCGCGAGCGATACGCGCCGACGGCGACGTCCGACCGCGTGTGCCTCGACTACCGCCTGCCAGCCGTCACGGTCGTGGTCAGGGTGGACACGCTCGAGACGGAGCTCGCCGCCACGCAGCAGGCGATTGAGGCCGCTGTCAGCGACGGCAACAGCGGCGACCTCGCGACGCGCCTGCGCACGGTCAACCCCGCGGCCTACGAGACCACGGAGCTGACGTACCTGCCACAGGTGACGCGGCTCGACATTCCTGCGGACGGGCGACGCTTCATCTACTTTGACCTCACGTTTGCCGCCACCACCAACGCGTTTGATGTGGATGTGAGTCGCCCCTTTGCGCTGCCTTGTGCGGCTGCGCTTTTTTTTTTGTGCTTGTGCGCGGGCCTGTTTTTGCTACTTTGTGTTCTCCTCTTCACCATGTTCATGTTCAAAAACATGTGCAAACGCATTCGTCCCCGCTCGCCAATGCTCTCATCTTTTTGAAACACACACATGCACACTCTCACCCCCCCCTCTCTATCTCACCTTCTCCCCGCCCCACACACACACACACGTCTCTGCAGAAGCTACCGCTGCTCGCTGCCCTCGATGGCCACTTTGCAGCCAGCGGCGATGGGTCCGCTGTAACCGCGTTTGTTGAGCGCGTGATTGATGGCGGCAACGAGGACAACGTCGTCGCGACCTTCAGGGCCGATGTCGACGTCGCCACCACAGAGGGCATCGTGGACGGCGCAGACACGGCTGTGACAGACTCGCCAGACGTCACCGTGACTGTCGTTGGCGAGCCAGCCAACGTCGAGGCGGTGGACTTTTTGGAGTGCCTGCCCTGCGAGACGCCCGAACATGAGGGCCTGTACCAGGACGTCGATTCCTTCTGCAGCGGGCTGTGCCTGCCGTGCCGCACCTGCACCTTGGACGAGTTCCTTCTCAGCGTGTGCGCCGGCACCAGTGACGCAGTGTGCAACGACCTGCCCACAGACGTGGCCACCACCATTCCGGCCGAGGTCGTGCCGGGCAAAAGCCAGCACCTGCTCCCCATCGCAGACACAGAGGCCGGCAACGGTGCTGACGTGGCCACGCGCAGCTTCGCGTTTGCCAACCTCGCACCCGGCGCCACAGCCACCATCGGCGTGCGGGGTGAGCCGCAGGACAGCGCCTCAGCAGAGGTCACGCGCCCGCTCGCGCCCGCAGCAGAGGTGACGTGCGCGCCGGTGCTGGACAAGGTGTATGCCGCCAGCCCGTCGCTCGCCGTCGTGTTTGAGGCCCGCGATGCACAGGGCCACCACCGCGTGCTGGCGCCCACAGCGGTCACTGCCGCGCTGACCGCCACCATTGGCGGCGAGGAGCTGACGGGCACCGCATCGTGCACCATGCCCGAGGACGGCGTCGCCCTGTGCCTCGCCACCATGCAGCTCGGCGACGCGTGGTTCCCTGCTGCCGGCATGGCCACCGCGCAGCTGTCGTTTTCGTTCACCACCCCGGGCGGCGACGGCGCCAGCGACGTGGCGTGCGGTGCCATCGCCCTCGGCCCGCGCCCCGCGCCCGTGACGGCCGTCAACAGCAGCATCGCTGCCGTTGTCACACCAACCGCCGCCGTGTACGAGGCAGACGCGGTCGAGGTCGCCGTCTACGCCCGGCACGACAGGCCCGTGCAGTCCTTTGGCGTCGAGCTCAACTGCAGCAGCTGCACCATCCGCATCGATTCCACGAACACGGACATCTTTGCCTTCAGCACCGCGGGCGCTGGCAGCGACACCGTCGTTGTTGCCGGCATCTCGCGCACCGCTGCGGCCGAGCTGGACAGGGATCTGGCGCAGCAGACAACGGTGGAGCTGTTCAGGGTCATGCTGCTCGTGTCTGAGGGCGCGCAGAACGTTGCGCTCGAGGGCAAAATCCACACCTTTATGGAGGTTCGCATGGGCAGCGCCAGAGGCATTGTTGACACGCGCTTCGGTGCCGCTGCCCTGCCGGTGCTGGGCGACAACATGGGCGACGCTGTTGAGCTCAGCGGCGGCGTGTTCGAGTGGGTGCAGCCCGTCAGTGCCGTACAGCCCCTGCGCGCGCACGCGTATGTTGCTGGCGGCCTTGGCGCCGTGTTTGACGTCGCGACCCTCACAGACGAAGACCTCTCCCTGCCCGTGTCCCTGTTTGCGGTCTGGCCGCGCGGACCCGAGCTCCTGCAGCCAGCGACGGGCGAGGACCTTCCGGGCTGCACGCTCACGTCATCGTCTCCCCAGGCCGTCACCACAGCACCGAGCGGTTGCGACAGCGTCACTGTGTTGGCAGCGGCGGCGACGCAGGAGACGGCAGCCATTGAGGACGTCACCCTGACGGTGGGTGTCACGGGCAACGCGGACTTTGGCACGGCCCAGTTTGACTTGCACCGCCCCGCACGTGCGCTGACCATTCGGGCCGCGGGCGACAGCATCAGCACAGACGACACAGTGGTTGAGGTGCGACGCGTGCGAGAGGTGTTCGCAGACACGGACTGCAGCGAGCAGAGCTTCACCACCACAAAGCTGCGTGTGCTTGCCGACTTTCCCGACGCCCTCACAGTCGACGTGACGCACATGGTGGCACTCTCGCCAGACGAGGGCAGCGCGGGCCTCTTTGCCGTCGACGCAGCAACAAGCAGCGTCACAGGCATGGGCAGCGTTGACGGCGACGGCACGCTTGCGTGCGCCAACCACGACTGCTCCTCCTCTCTCACCGTGCGCGTGCTTGGTGGCGCGGACAGCCTGGATGCCGTTGTGCTCGGCGTGGACGCGTACGCCGTGAGCGCAGCGGCGGTGGAGGCCACCGTTGATGCGAGCGGCGATGCGCCCGTCGTGGCCGTGACGGCGACGCTGACGGCTGTGAGCTCCAGCGACAACGGGGGCGACCCGCTTGCGCTGTTTAGCGACAGCACCAACGCCGCGCGCTTGCACACCGTTGCGCTGGTCATGACGCAGCTCACGCAGCGGCGGCAGCAGGTCGGGCCCGCGCTGGGTGCGCTCTCGTTTGCCACCAGCGACGCAGGCGTGGTGAGCAGCGTGGCTGCCGGCGATGAGGGGGATGGAGAGCAAGGCACCGCTGCTGCTGCTGCTGCTGCTATTGTGCAGACGGCAGAGGGCGGTGACGGCCTTGCCATGCTCACTGCCACGTGGGCGGTGCAGGGCCAGGCGTGTGCGGCACGCAGCTACGACGCCGTGGTTGCTGCTGCTGTGACGCCTCGCGCTGCCGTCAGCTTTGCTGCGGACGTCACAGCAGTTGACCTCGTGATCCCCAACGACGACGTGGACGTCCTGGCCCTCACGGGGCTTCCGATCACCGTGACAGTGACGACAACCGTGACGTTCAACGACGGCAGCACGGAGACAAGCACCAGCGACATTTTCTCGTCGGCCGACAACTCCTGTTCGACCTTCTTTGGCATGTTTGGGCCGCTTGATTCTGACGACGAGCCTTTCGAGTGCGTGTACACGACCAGCAAGTACGACATGGATGCGCAGGTGACCATCAGGGCGTACAAGCTGGCGGTGCTGACCGCCACCGCTGCTGTTGTGGGCAGCGACGGCAGCATTGCGCCCGTGTCCCTCGCCTCTGACAGCGGTGCCGACGCATCGCTTGTTGTGCCGCCCATTGCGATCGACGGCGCGTGGCCCATTGTGCAGTTCAGCACGGAGGCGACGTTCTCCGCTGGCCAGGAAGGCGGCGCCGCAACCCTCGACGTGGCTGTGCCGCTCGTGCCAGCGGCCGATGTTGGCGGCGGCAACGCTGCTGTCGCTGGCCTGGGCTTCACCACGGCGGACGATTCATCCGCGCAGCTGACGCCCAACGGCGATGCGGTGGACGTGTTCCGGCGCACGCGCGGCCGCGTCTTCTTCAGCGCAACGTTTGCCGGCCTCACTGCGGGCCAGCTTGCCGTGACGTTCAACACCAGCACCAGCAACGCGCTGCCGTTTGCTGTTGTGAACATGACTGTGGCCGAGGTCGAGCCCAACGACGACGGCGTGTTTGCGCTTGCGGGTGCAGCGGGCACCACGTTTGCGCTGGACATTGTCATGACTGTGAACGGCGTGCTGCAGGAGCCGTTGCAGGTTCGCCAGCAGGACGGTTCGCTCCTCTCCCAGGTGTCGCTCCTCTTCTCCACCAGCAACCCCTCTGCGCTTGAGGTCAGCGGCAACGGTATCATCACGATTGTCGACGGCATCACCGATGCCGTGAGCGTGACGCTCACGGCGGGCGGGGAGCAGTTTGTGGTGCAGTGCACGGCGTCGCTCGAGCCCGCTGACGGCGCCGGCGGCTTTGGGCCCACGGCACCAGCGGCTGCGTCAGAGTCAACCGTGCAGGTCCCGCTGGTTGTCCAGGGTGAGGGCGTGAGGGCTGCCGACCTCTCTGTGTCTTTTAACAGCAATCTCCTGACACCCGTCACCGTCAGTGCCGGCGCAGATGCGTCCTTTGCCACCGTGCAGTTCAACTCGCGCCCCGGCAGCGCGGATGTGCTGGACGTCTTCGCCGTCCTGCCCGGCAGCGGGATCACTGGCGATGCGCTCGAGATCGCTGTGGTGACGTTTTCCACCGGCGACCTCTCTGGCGCCGAGGCTGGCGCCCTCCGGCTTGTGCTTGGCGGCAGCGTGGTCGAGGAAGTGGTAGTCGCCTCCTTCAACGTAATTGAGCTGGACGAAGCATCCACCACCTTGCAACACACCGGCGGCAACAACAACAGGCGTCGCAGCGCCGTGGGCGAACGCTCCATGGCAGCAGCACCAGCACTCCACGCTGTGCGGCGCGCCAGCGACGGCGAGACGAGTGTTGCGTCGCACCAGCTTGAGTCGGCCGAGACGCCTGCCATGATTGTGTCGCGCATTGTGCGCTCGCAGCTGCGCGCACGCCGCAGTGGGCCGCGCGGCACGGTGGACAGGCAGCTTGCCATGCACCCGACCTTTGACATGAACGGCGACGGCGTGCTCGATGTCGTGGATGTCCTTCTCCTGATTGACGTGTACACGGGCCGCATTTCAGAGGGCGACCTCGCAGCGGGGGCCTCTGCAGACACAAACAGCGACACGCTCGTGACCTTTGAAGACGTTGACTTCCTGCTGTCCGTTGTTGCTGGGCGGCTCGTTGCGCTGAAGAAGGTGGCGGTGACCCCCGTGGAGGCCACAGACTCGGACTGCCTGCTGTCCTTCAATGTGACGGCGCTGCTGACGGACGCGACGCTGGGCTCTCCCGCTGCAGCGACCACGCGGCTGTACCTGGACCTGCTCGGGCTCAACAGCACCCAGTTTGACGACACGTTCAGCGGCGACATGTCGCTTGTGAGCAAGCCGGGCATCAACACCGGGTTTGTGCGCGTGCCGCACCAGGCCACCAACAGCACCACGGAGACGGCAATGTTCTTCCTGCAGGTGCCCACGGCCGTGGATGACGGCAGCGCCCTGGGCGCGAGCGTGCTGCAGATTGACGAGAGCAGCAGCTACAACTTCCACACGATCCAGCAGAACCCAATGGGCGGCACGCAGCAGGGGCCTGTGCTGAGCAACGACATGTTTGACGTCGAGGGTACCGACGTGGCGCTCCTCTTCCCGTTTGGCTACACGCCCATTGTCGCCTTCACCAACACGCTGTCCACAGCGTCGTGCCTGGCGCAGCGCCTGCCGCAGGACCTCGCTGCCGTCGCTCCACCGCCAGACGGCAGCAACGTCGTGACAGGGTACGAGCTGGACGTGTCGTGGACGGCGCCGGTCAGCGCGCCCGCTGCTGTCACGGCGTACTTTGTGCAGTACCGCGACCTGGACGTGCCGGGGTCTCCCACGCTGGAGCACGCCGTGGACGGGGCGACGACGAGCACAACCATCACGGATGGCATCCTGCCGTACCACCACGTGGAGGTGCAGGTGCAGGTTGAGTTTGGAGCTCGTCGCAGCGTCATCACAGACACGGTCGTCGTGCGCTCCCACCAGGTGCGTGCTCAACAAACACGTGCACCAACAGCAGCACGAAAGAGGCCATCAATACACAACGCTTTGTTTTGCCACATGTGCAATCGTTCATTCTCGCTTTCTCCTTTACTCCTCCTTTACACTCTCTCACACTGACCACCCACACATCACTTTGCCTTCTTCACCCACTCCTTCACATGCTCACCCGTACGTTCGCACCTCCCCCCCTATCCATCCACGCAGGACGTGCCAAATGAGGTTCCCGCAGCCGTGGCTGTCAATGTGCTGAACTCAACGATTGCAGAGGTCAGGTGGACGCCGCTTGCCGAGGACGACCTGAACGGCGTCGTGGTGTACGAGGTGCTGGTGGAACGCACGCCGGGCCAGCCACGCGCAGACCCCGACGCACCAGCATCCTTCACCCTCATCACGGCGCACGCCAACGCGTCCGTTGTCTTTGACAGCCTGGAGGAAGGCATCCAGTACACTGCCAAGGTGCTGGCAAAGACAAACGTCGACACTGCGTTTGCAGAGTCTGCCACAGCGTTTTCTGCGCCCGAAATCTTCAACACGAAGCCGGCAGCACCAGATGTACCACCAGACGTCAACAGCACCGCAGTGGATGTGACGTCCTTTTCGTTCACGTGGATTGAACCTGATCCCGACACACACAACTCCGACCTCGAGTTTTACCACATCCGCGTGCGCCGCGCAGAGACAACCGCCTTCAGCGACGGCACAGCCATCGGCAACGCAGACTTCGACGGCACAAACGAGTGGTCCATGTTCCAGGTGACGGCGGACGTGTTTGAGCTCCTGGTGGAGGAGCTGGACGACCTCGCGCCCCTGCACCCCTCGCTCGAGTACGAGTTCCAGATCAGAGCTGTCGGTGAGGAGGTCATGGGTACCCCTCTTGTGAGCCCCTGGTCCCCACCCACAACCGTGCGCCTCCTTGATGCCGTGCCAAGCGGCAACGTGACCCAGCTTGCATTCTCCACGGAGCCAAACGCCCTTTCCCTGCAGTGGCGGCTGCCGGAGCCGCTCGATCGCAACGGCCTCGTCGCAGGATTCTCTGTGGTGTACTCGAGGGAGGATGACGACGTGCGCGTGGTGGTGGACAGCCTGTCCGGCTGCCCGCTGTCCGTGTGCACTGCAAACGTGACTGCAAGCGGCGATGTGCTGTACGCGTGGCCACTGGACAGCCTGGAGGCGTTTGTGACCTACACGGTGGAGGTGCGTGCGCTGACGTCTGCCGGGGAGGGCCCTGCGACCGTTCGCGTCATTCGCACCGATGAGGACATTCCATCCGCTGCCGTCGTGCTTGGCACGGAGGAGAGCACGTCCGACAGCATTGACGTCGACTTTGACCCGCTGTCACCACCGGACCGCAACGGGTACGCGCAGTACCGCGCGAGCATTGCCATTGACGAGGACGACGCGTTCTTCTCTGACCGCATCAACACGGCCCTGCAGGCAGACCTGCCTGGCAAGCAGGTGGTGTTCAGCGACCAGGACAACACCACCATGACGTACTCCGTCTCGGGGCTGCAGGCGTACATGAAGTACAACCTGGAGGTTGTGCCGTTTACGGGCGCGGGGGACGGCGAGGCGAGCACCACCACCATCATCACGGACGAGGCGCAGCCGGCCGCACCGGAGATTGCGCTGCAGCTGCTGACCGACGCGACCTCGGAGACCAAGACGGTGCGCGTGGCTGTGACGCTGCCGGACAAGTTTGAGCGCAACGGCGTGCTGCAGAGGGTGACCATCGACTATGAGACCACAGAGGAGCCCAGCGATGACGGCTCACAGACGACCCTCATCGAGGAGGCAGAGCGACAGGCTGGCGAGCTGACGCGCGACATTGCAGGGCTCGAGGCGGGCGTCACTTATCGGTTCACCGCCAGCATCACCAACCGCGCCGTCGCCCCAGAGACATCCGCGTCCCCCGCGTCCGGTGCCGAGTCGCTGCGAACGGACGAATACATCCCAACGAGCGGTGTGAAGAGCTTCACCGCCTCGGAGATTACGGACGAAGAGGATGCGGTGAAGGAGGTTGGCTTGCTGTGGAACGCACCCACCCTGCGCACCCGCAACGGCGAGCTGACCGGGTATGCGCTGGAGGTCTTTGTGACACCAAACGGTGCGACGGCAGAGGAGGCCACGCCCGTCATTGACCGCGTGCTCACTGCCGGTGATGTGGGCGGCGACCTGGAGCCCGCCAACCCCATGTCTTTCACGGTCACGGGCCTCAACGCGTACGACAACTACCGGTTCAAGCTGACGCCCGAGACGGCGATTGGGCGCGGGACTGTGGCCAAGAGCGTGCGGGCAGACCCGACGGTCAACGGCGGGATCCTGTCGCCGGCGCTGCCCGCAGGTGCCGTGCAAGGGCTGCAGCTGTCTGCGACAGAGACGAGCGTGAGCGCAACGTGGACGGCGCTCGACGTGGCGGACTGGAACGACGCCGCGCTGGAGTACCGCGTGGTGCTGGCGCGGCTGGAGAGCGAGTTCTCTGCCTCGGGGGCGGAGGTGCTTGAGACCACAACCATTGCGGGCACGAGCATCACGTTTGACGGGCTGGAGGAGTACGTCGACTACGAGGTGACTGTGACGCCCATCAACACGGTGTTTACGGCCTTTGAGGACCGGGGCGACGACCTGTCGGCCCTCGGTGCGCAGGCGCAGAAGCGGACGGAGGCGGCGGTGCCCGCAGACTCGCCGACGATTGACGACACGAGCATCAGCATGACGGCACACACCATCACGCTGTCGTGGTCCGTGCTGCCCAAGCCGGACTTTAACGGCCCGCCGCGCCGGTACGTGGTGCAGTACCGCGGGCTTGCGTTTGACTACGTTGAGAACGGCAACACGGCGGCGACGGCAGACGAGATCCCCACGGCCGCAGACTACGTGACCATTGCCGACGCAGGCGTGCCGCCCACGTACACGCTGACGGACCTTGATCCAAACAGGGTGTACGAGATTGCTGTTGCTGCGGAGAACGCGGAGGTTGGCGTGTCCGGCCCCTTTAGCAGCACGGTGACGGTGCAGACGTGGTCGTTCCGCCCGCAGCCGCCGCTGCCGACCGTGACGTTCTACGACGACCGCCCCAACGGCGAGAGCAAGGCGACGACGCTGCGCATCTCGTGGCCCGCAATCAACACGCGCTTTGGGCCCGTGCGGCGCGTGCAGGTGGTGGTTGAGCCCGAGGGCAGCGCGCGGTTTGGCGATTCGCAGTACAACTGCACGCACACGCCGACAGACACGTGCGGGTTTGGCGAGTGGCAGACAAACGAGGACGCGCGCGAGCTCAAGCACACGCCCGTGTCGTACATCACGTACCAGCGGGACATTGACGCCGGCGCAGACGCCGGCGCGAGCGCGGGCGGGCTCGTGGTTGGCGATGAGCGCACGTACGGCGGCTTCTTCAACGGCCCGCTGCAGTCTGGCGGGACGTACACGGTGCGCGTGCGGGCGTTTACGCTGGCCGGGGACGGGCAGACGTACTTTGATGCCATTGGCCCGCTGGCAGAGGTGGTGCGGGACGGCAACGGACGGATCATTTCGTCGCCCGAGACGTCGACGGCGTCGTCTTCGGCGAGCCCCGTGGGCGCCATTGCGGGGGCCATTGTGGGCGTGCTGCTTGTGGCGGTGCTCGTGTTTTTGTTTATGCGCTACCGCAACCGCAGCAAGTCGCCGTTTGACAGGTCGTCGCCAGAGACCAGCTCGAGCAACGTGTACGCGAGCAACGCCAACCCGACGTTCAACGGCACGGGCAGCACGGGCAGCAACGGCATGCAGACGTCCAGCATCCCAATGACGTCCATGAGCGGGTTCTCGCAAACGCCGGCACACGGCGGGCAGCACGCGCAGCCGCTGGGCCAGTCGAGCACGAGCTTTGGCAGCGCCGCGCCGCTTGTGCCGCAGCGCCCGGCTGTTCCGTCGCGGACGCCGGCCCACCCGCCGGTGGTGTCTGACGGGTCGCTGTACTCGACAATGGGCAGCAACGA
>MDTD01125451.1_pt1 | contig 11108 bp, 8 predicted proteins | sample 811221 | NCBI WGS metagenome assembly MDTD01 (sample SAMN05326646, study PRJNA326480) | marine metagenome | isolation source: seawater | place: Pacific Ocean: South West | collected 2011
AGGCCAGGGGGATGGAGAGGTTTGTAGAAGGGGTGGTTGCAAAGTGAATGAAGCAAATGACAACCGCATATGTGACCCGAGCAATCGAGCGTTTGAAGGATACTGCTTGCAGTATCCGTATTGCCATGAGGGATTGCGCCGTACATTCGGGTGCACTTTGCGAAGACACAAGTGCAACTGCGCCAGGATCAGAACTCTAGTTTCCCCCATGTATACGGCATAAAGCCTCCCCCTTGCCTTCTCCGAAGGTCGGAGAGGAAGGGGGAAGGCACGAAGTGACAGGGGGATGGAGAGGTTTGTTGTAGGGGTGGGCCTTGTGTCCACCCAATGACACCGTGTATTTGGGTGCATCTAGCGAAAACACAACAGCAACTGCCCCTAAAGCCAATCAGCAGGGGTGGACCTTACATTCACCCGATGACACTAAACATTCGGGTGCACTTTGCGAAGACACAAGTGCAACTGCCCCTGGATCAAAAGGTTTTTGTGGCTCAACTTGCAAATATCAGCTCGTTATGCGACGTTGAGTGCTCAACCAACAAACATAGGCAGGTGTGATATGCAGCTTCCCACATACACACAAATCGTCCAACATATCCCCACCATCAAGACCTCCAACGTGCCAGGTCACAGGCTCATGAAGCAGGCCGCTGTCGCCGCAATTTTTCGTCATCAGCCCACACTCCCAAGCCAGACAGAGCTCCTCTTTATCAAACGCGCCACCAATCCCAACGATCCCTGGTCTGGACACATGGCGTTCCCTGGTGGCAGAGTCGATCCCATCGATAACAACCCCTTTGACGCTGCGGTCCGCGAGACACATGAAGAGATTGGTCTCGACCTCCACACACACGCCACACACATCGGACGCCTCTCACAACTCATCGCCAAACGAAAAGGCCGACCACTCCCACTCGTCATCGAACCACATCTATTCACACTCGAAGCCCCACCAACCTTCACACTCAACCACGAAGTCAGTGAAGTCATCTGGATCCCAATGGGCTTCTTTCTTCAGCAAGAGAACCGCTCGACCATGCCCTATAAAATCGCAGGAGTCGAAGTGACACTCCCTTGCTATCGCTATCAAGAGCGCGTCATATGGGGCCTCACGCTCCGTATGCTCGATGAACTACTCACAACACTTCCATACACCAACCCATCACCCCAATAGGAGACCCGTGCATGCGAATCTTCACTCTCGCTCTCGCGCTCGTCTGCTGCCTCCCAATACAGCAAGACGCCAACGCAAAGAAAAACAAATTCCGCGCCGAGATCAAAACACGCGGTATCATCAACTGCTTCCCCAAAGGCCTGATGCGTAAAAAGAAGAAAAAACCCGTGACCTGCGAAACCTCCGCCGTCTTGTTCGATGGAAAACAAGTCTTCTTCGGCAGCGACAAGCGCATCACAGGAAAGAAACGCAGCGCCGTCTTCACCATGCCGTACACCAAAAAAGGTCTGCAAACCAACGCCCGACGCTATCAATTGCCATTCAAGAAAGGCAAAAAGTACGAAGACTTCACGATCTCACCAGACCGCAAATACGGCTTCGCGATCACCGGCTTTGACCGTATCAAAAAACGTAAACGCTCATGGGATAAGTACAATCGCTTCTTCTACTGGAAGATCGGCAGCAAAGACATACGCATGTTTCCCTCCTCACGCTGGGACAAAACCACACGGACAATCCCCCTGAGACGACGCATCTCCCGCGTCCTTCGCAACAAAGAGTTCCCCTATGGTGTCCCCTACTACAAGATCGAAGGACTCGCCGCGATCCCCGGCAATCGCCTGCTCTTCGGGATCAGAGAGTGGGGCGCGAAGTACTACGCCTTCCAATACAGTGTCAAGATCGTCTCGATGTCCTACACAGTCTCCCCCGAAGGCCTCAAGATCAACGACGACGCCAAGGTGATCTACGACTTCAGCACACGCGCCGTCAAAAAGCTGCGCAAACGTGTCGCCCTCTCAAGCCTCGAATACAACCCGGCTGATGGCTACCTCTACATGCTCACAAGTTACGAAACGAGCAGCACCGCCAAAGGACTCGGCGCATACCTGTGGCGTATCAAACTCCGACACGTCCATCGCAACAAAGCCGCGAAGATCGCCAAACAACCTGATGGTGAATATCTCTTGTTTGCTCATAAAGCCGAAGGGATGACCTTCCTCGATCCCCATACCCTACTTGTCATTCACGATGATGACCGCGTCTTTGGTCAAAAGCCAGTCAAAGATCTTCGCACTGAGTTCTACCGCGAACGCCACCAAGCTGCCTACACAATCGTACACATCAAATAAACAGCGTTCCTTTCAACCCGTTACTTCTTCGCACCTTCTCCCCAATTGCCACGAAGTCCCACAGCGATCACTGTCACGCCGTAGGTGTATTTTCCGTTCGCAACAGGACCAATGTTATCCGAATTTTTGAGGTTGTCAGGGCTAACATCTGCGGGCAGGATCTTGCTGTTGGTGACATTGTACTCTTTGGTCAGGAAGTGGATGGCTGAGACGTCCAAACGCAACCCAACAACAGGAATCTGGTAGCTGATACCTGCACTCAAACCGATCTTCTCGGGATAATCCATGGTCCCTGGAGTCAGTCGCTCTTCAACAGTACTGCCGGACTCATAGAGGAAACCAAGGCGGAACAGGAACATCTTCATCAGATTGTACTCCGCTCCCACACGCAAAGAGATAGAGTTTCTCAAGACCTGCGCGATCTCAACTTTACCGAGCTTGTTATCCTCTCCACCTGTTCTGATCACGATATCTTTGGGCAAGACGTCGATCGATTGCTGCGCTTCTCCCCAAAGCTCCATGACAAGAGACGCCTCGATCGACAGATTATGACGCTGCCACGCAACCCCCGCACGGAAGATACCAGGGAAGGGAACCACCATGTCGATCTGGTTCCCAAAGACCTTCGCGAGACCACCAAACAACGAACCTGCCTGGATATCCAATGAACCTGAGATTTGTGCCGTTGCAGGGAAGAAGAAGCTCGCACCAATGCTAAAACCACCGGGTGTCTCCACTGTCAAACCAACATCACCTGTGAAGTAGATCCCACTCCCAGAAGCCTTCATCAAGACCTCCGCTGCAGAAGGGTCTTGTGTCGGTCTGTACAGACTACTCGCAGCGATCAACGCCAGCTTCTGCTCGACAAACAAGGAGGCGAGCTTGAACGTCGCACCAGCACGCACCTTGAAACCCGCGAAAGACATCGCGTACGCCGCCCCAATTCCACCGTACAGCAGCGGAGAGCTCGTGTAGATCATGCTGAATCGTTGCGCTCCAGGCTTCGGCATAGGATCACAAGTATACGCAACACCATCTGTTTCGGGATTTTGGGGTTGCTCACATGTGCCTTCTTCTTCGGGGAACTTCACGCTCCGTCCATGAGGACCATACCAAAACGCAGAGACCCCAAACTCACCAGGACCAAGCTTGGCTGTCCCGAAAGTCAACGCCACAAAAGGTACCCACACAGGATCGGACTTCTTCACAGAAGGCTCGAATGTCGTGCTACCTTCGGCCTGACGCTCGAAGGTCAAGGACTGGTAACTCCAATAGGAGTCAATCCGAATCCCAAAACCACGCAAACGCGACAGGTTCGCAGGGTTAAAGAACATCGCGTATTCACCATCACCTGAGGCGACAACCGCGCTGGCTTTCCCCATCGCACGAGAACCGTTACCAGGCAAAAAGACATTCGCCGCGTGTGCCTGCATAGACCACAAGAAGGCCATCGCACACACAAACAAACCACACATTTTTCTCATCTTCATGGGCATACTGCTCCAAAGTCTCGACACAACGTCACACGAGGGTCATCCATTTGTTACGAAGTTGTTTTTTGTGGCTTCATTTGTAGCAGATCTCAGGCCGAGATACCAGAACGTTTTTTCACCGGACATCCACCTCCTCAAAGGGACATCCTCCCCGTCACTCCAGCCCCATCAAATGTCGAATATCCGAAAAGGAATCTCCCGCGTCGAGCTGACGTTGTACACAGGCGTCTCCTCGATATCGAAGCGGGCAGGGCGGTGTGTATGCCCCACCACGCTCAACACCACCTTCGGATGGGCGATTAACGACTGGTAACGTGATGACCCCATACAAAAGTCGAGATAGTTGCGCCACGGATCCGTCCCCACACGCAAAAAGTCACGACTCGGCACATGGTGAATCCCCAACACGATCTTCTCGACGTCAGGATGCTCTGTACACTCTTGAAGGTGGGCTTGCAAACGCTCGTATGTGTACTCGAAGAAATCAAACGGCGTAAAGGACGCCGGAAGCAACGTCGGAAACAACCTCTCCTGGAAGTAATACGTCGCCCGTCGTCTCGCCATCTCCATATCATTCGGCGCGTCAAAACGCGAAGGATGACCCTCCAATGGCACATACAGCGAACCATCAAACCAACCACAATTACCGACAAAACCAACGTCTTCGAGCACCAATGGGGCGTGATCGAGTAGATGAAAGTCGTACACATCAAGGAGCCCCTTCAGCTCCTCCTCGTGGTCCTCTGTCAGCTTGTTGTCCTCCAGTAACTCAAGGTCGTTGTTCCCCAAAAAGAAGAGTTTTTTGCCCCGAAAGGCTGACAACCTCTTGAGCCCTTCCTCGAACGCCTCACGCTCATCGGCGAGGTCACCACCGATCAGCAGGACATCAGCCTCTTGTGACGCGACGAGGTCCGCACGTTCCTGTGCGGACACACCGCGCTCCATATGAAGATCCGAGACACAACAAATACGCATCGCTACCTCTTCTTACCGCGCTTTTTCTTCTTCTTCTTTTTGGGTGGGTTGGTGGACGTCTTGGCTTGACGCTCAACTTTCTCAGCGCTGGCAGGTGTCACAGAGGTCTTCTCGACAACAGGTGCCGCCACAACAGGAGCAGGCAAAGTCGGGAGCGGTTCAGGGGTGTAACCATTTGGATACTCATAACGCTCGATGACACCAGCGCCGACACTATCACCCCATACATTCACAGTTGTACGGAAGCGATCGAGGAGCCAGTCGATCGTGAGGATAAGTGCGATCCCTTCGATGGGCAGCCCGACAGCCTTCAAGACGATGACCAACGTGACGAGTCCTGCTTCAGGGATTCCGGCGGCACCAACAGCCGCCAGCGTCGCAGTCAAGAAGATGATCACCTGCTGCATCATCGACAGCTCAATGCCATACACCTGTGCGATAAACATCGCGGCGGCAGCTTCGTAGAGCGCTGTCCCGTCCATGTTGATGGTCGCGCCCAAAGGCAACACAAAGCTCGCGGTCCTGTTGGAGATACCGTTCTCATTCTCGACACCTTCCATCGTCAAGGGCAGAGTCGCCGAGCTGGACGCAGTCGAGAACGCGTTGAGCAACGCCGCAGCCATCCCACCTGCGTAAGAGATCGGATTGCGACGACCAAACACCCACAAGATGATCGGCAGCGTCACAAATGCATGAATTGCGAGTCCCAGCACCACGACAAATGCGTACTTTCCAAGCCCCATCAGCTCAGGAAGGAAGCCTTCGAAGCCACCAGCGTGACCGATCCTCGCGGCGATTAAGCCAAAGATCCCCAGCGGCGCAGTGTACATGATCCACTGAACGAGTTTCATAATCGCGTCGTTAAACACGCGAATCACATCGATCGCGAGTTGCCCTTGTGGTCCCAACACGGTCAAGACACCACCGAGCAACAATGAAAAGAAGATCAGGGCCAAGACGTTGGTGTTGGCCATCGCGTCAAAGACGTTCCGTGGGATCATCCCGACAAAGACGTCTTTCAATGTGTCGATGACCGTTCGCTTCTCTTTGCCTTTGACTTTATCAGCGATGGGGAGGACGATGGAGAGGCCTTTTCCTGTCAGCGAGAGATTGGGAATGGCGGACACCCACTTTCCATCAACTTGTCGAAAGGGGAGCTGTTTGCCATCGGTGGTCTTGAGGTAGACGACGCCTTCGGCCTTGAGCTTTTGCCAATATTTGACGGTGATGCTCTTCTCGCTAACTTTGGCGATCGGTCCCCAGAGCTTTTGGTCGAGCAGGTGTATGGAGTATTTTCCTTTGTACTCCTCAAACCGCAGACGTTTCCAACGCTTCTCGACCAGCAACTTGCGCTTGTTTTTGGCGTCGAGCTTGTAGGTGAGGCCCGGATGCTTTTCACCAGGGGTGATGCCTTTTCCGGGCTTGACGATGTTGACGAGGACCAACCCAACGAGCACGGAGAGGGCCGTGGTGGACATATAGAAGATAATGGTTCGGCGTCCGATCGGACCAAGTTTACGGATATCGCCGAGTCCTGTAATCCCTGCGAGCAGCGAGAGCATGACGAGAGGCACGACGATCATCATCAACGAACGCAGAAAGAGCTCTCCGAGCAGCTCAAAGCGAACGGCGAGCTCAGGCATCCACCCACCGAGCATCACGCCAGCGATGATCGCGACGACAATACCGAGTAAGATGCCCTTATGAGCTTCTTTATGTTGAGGGGAGGTCGTTTTCTCTTTAGGCATACTACATTCCTTTGTTTACAATCAGAGAGAAGAGAGGGGAGAGTGGAGCGGAGCGACCTCTTGCACGAGATCGCCCTATACAGCGTTACTTTCTGCGGCGTTGCGATTCATCTCGCCCTATACAGCGTTACTTTCTGCGGCGTTACGGATCATCTGAAGTTGCTCATCCAGGCCAGCGAGTTCCTCAATCCAATAGTTATATGTACCGTAGTGAGGGAATGCACGGGGGAAAGAGGGGTCTTCCCAACGTTTCCCGATCCAGGCGTTGAAGTGGATAAAGCGCAACGCACGCAACGGTTCGATCAAACGCAAACTCGTGTGATCAAATTCCCTCATCTGCTCATATCCTTCGATCAAGATATCCCTTTCGGCGCGTCCCCAGGCATCTCGCCCCGGCGTCGCCAGCCAGATATCCTGGACAGGTGGCCCCTTGACCATGTCGTCAAAGTCCACCCAAAAGAAGCTGCCACGTACAGACAACAAGTTCCCCAAGTGTGCGTCACCGTGGATACGTTGCATCGCTGTGTTGGCGAACAGAGGTTCACTGATATCGCAGATGTCTTCGACGACTTTCTTGTAGCGATCGCGCAGGTCACGTGGGATCAGATCCGAAGACAGAAGAAATTCGAGGTTGTAGCGACCGTAGACTTCGGGGTTGATCGTGATGCGGTGTTCGGCCTCTTTGGCGGCCCCGACATTGTGCATCCTCGCGAGCAGACGACCGACTTGTTCGAGCTGGTCGACGTTGAGCTCATCGGGACTGCGGCCCCCCACTTTGGCAAAGATCGAGTAGAAGATCCCAGTATCTTCGACTTGGTGAAGGGTCAGTCCATCTTCAAACACCAGCGGAGCAGCCACAGGGATCTCCGCTTCTTTTAATTCGAGCAGGAAGGCGTGCTCTTCGAGGATCTGTTCACGACTCCAGCGGCCAGGACGATAAAACTTCGCGATACGAAATTTTTCACTGACGCTTGTGAGCGTGGAGGGATCATCGATCTCCAGCTCGACCTCATAGACACGGTTCTCCATACTGTTGAGAGGGAGACAACGTCCCGTACAGCGAAGACCAGAGGCTTCGACTGCGTCGAGGATCTTGTCAGGTGTCAGCGCGAAAAAATATTGAGTGTCTTCACCCCATGCCGTTGACGACATTTGAACTCCTTTCCATCGGAAAAATGGTCACATCCTAGAGATACATACACCAAAGAAGATGTAGCAACGACGCCAATATAGCAAGACTGTCCCATTTAAGCCACTGCGAGGCATTCTTTTTTATTGTCGTCGCGAGATCGCGCCTCTTGAGAAAACATCTCGGCAGGCGTCGTCATTGTGTTATCGTAATAAGGCTGTCGGATGGAAAAAAGCGAAGACAAAAGGGCAGTGGATGGAGCCTCTGGCAAGGCGTCAGGAAAAGCATGGCCACCGCCATGTCGACGACGCATCACAAAGCCTGTGGTTACAGCAACAACCTTCTGTCTTCCTCTCATTTTCCGTTTCCTTTTTCCATCCGGCGGCCTGAACACGATCGAGTCACTCTTCGATGACACAAGTGTCATCATTTCAGCTCGCACGGCAGGACACATCGGGATACAGAAAGCATGCCCAAGCAGGACATTACCCTCACTGACGAGCAGTGGTTTGCGTTACCACTCCCCGAACGACTCTATATCGTTCGCTCACTCGATCTACATAGACCGATCGACAAGATGAGCCTTCATTATCTCCTGAAGGCCGCCCAAGATCCTCACCCAGAGCTACACACACTCGTCCTTCAAACGCTTCAGCGACTTGGTTCAACGACAGACAACGTCATCGACTTGCTCTCATACGCACACCAACAAGATCTGCAGGGTGCACAGGGACAATTGCTTCAGATCTGGACGTTGTGTTGGGAGACGTTGCCCAATTTACTCCCCGCGCTGCTCGATCACTTTCGCTTCCAAAGTCTCCGAGAAGAGAGCCACACACCCAATGACTTCTCTTTACTGCTCGGTGCCATTGGGACCTTAGCTCCGCCTCTACTAGAGGCCATGCTCCAACTGCTCCACAACCAGCGTGAACACGACAAAATACGCATTCGCGCCGCGTGTGTCCTCGCATATATTCAGCAACCAGAAGCCATCTACGCCATGCTATCTGCACTTCATGGAGATGAACAGGGTGTGCGTTCAGGTGTGGCGGCAGCGTTGCGTTTTATCCAACATCCAGACACACAGGTGCTTCAGGCCTTGTGTGAGACGCTCCATAGTGGGACGACCTTCGCCGAACGGAGTAACGCCGCGAGAGCCCTTGGGGAGTACGGTCCTCAAGCACATGACGCGCTGCCTTATCTTCATCAGGCGCTCCACGACACGAACCCGGAGGTCCGTCGCAACGCAGCCTGGGCGATCGGTACGATGGAGTTGGAGCGTTACACACATATCGACGTGGAGAGCTTGGTGACGTCGCTCGATCTGCTCCTTCAAAATGAACGCGAACAGGTCAGCAAAAACGCGGCGTGGAGTTTGGGGACCATTGGACAACGTGCGTATCTCGCGCTTCCAGGTTTGCAGCAGGCGCTCGGCAGTCCCTTCAAGGGCTTGCGCTTAAACGCCGCGCTCGCGCTCGGTCGAATTGGTCAGGCTGCACGTTTGTCGATCCCTTCGTTGTTGCAAACATTACATGATCCAGACACACAGGTCCGTGGAAATGTCGCGTGGGCGCTCGGGAGGATTGGGATCTCTTCTCCCGAAGTGCTCGATGCGCTACAGGGCGCACTTCAGGATCATGCCACCTCTGTACAGATGGAAGCCGCAACAGCGCTCATCCGTCTACACGCGACAGCACAATTGCCGATCCTTGCGGTGTTGAGTTCACTTGCGTTCCACGTGGGGCAGTTTAAACAACATATTGAACAGCAAAAGATGTCTTTGGCCGCGATCGCCGCGGAAGATCTGTCGATGACCGCCAAAGCTCTTCAGGAAAAAACGGCGCAATTGCTGTTCCAAACCACCCACCCACCCAACTCCCCACAACACGAAACCCGCGAACAATTGTTGCGGGATATCCAGACACATACAAAACATATTCTGCACCTATGGACACAGTATCTCCGAGAGTCCAAGAACACACATATCGGCGTGACAGAAGAAAGCACACAAGCCCTCCAAGCACTTCATAACCTACTGCTCGAAGACGTCCTCACACGTTGGCAACATACCTTCGAAGAGGGACTCTTTGACGCCAATTAGCGTTTTTTTTTGGCACGGCCATTCATATCCCACCAAAGCCCCAAAACATATAAGAGGGGAGTACAAAGAGCGTAAGGGGGTCCCAAAAGCGCGGAGGAGGGGGGTGCAAAGTGCGCGTAAGGGGGTCCCAAAGTGAACGAGAGGGTTCTCAAAACGCGTGAGAGGGTCCTCAAAACGCGCAAGGGGGGTCCCAAAGTGCGGATGAGGGGGGTGCAAAGAGAACGAGAGGGGGGTGCAAAGTGAACGAGAGGGGGGTGCAAAGTGAACGAGAGGGGGGTGCAAAGTGCGCGAGGGGGGTCCCAAAGTGAACGAGAGGGTCCAAAGAGCATAAGAATGGGTTCGTGAAAGTGAAGATCGGCCTTGCAAAAGTGCTGATGCACCTCCCTTGAGTGACTGATCCTACCCATTTGAGTGCAAGGAGACGCCTTCAGAACACATCAAGACACCGTCAAAGTACAAGGAGAGGTCACAAAAGTTCAATGAGACGGCAGAAAAGTTCAAGGAGACAGCCTTGGAGTGCAAGGAGTAAATCGCGGAGTTCAACAAGAGGCCACCAAAGTGCGGGAAGAGGTCACCAAAGTGCGGGAAGAGGTCACCAAAGCGAGAGAGGAGGTTGTCGAAGTGAAAGAAGAGGTCACCAGAGTGAGAGGAGGTGTGTTTATGCGTTGAGGTGGGACTTTGAGTCCCACCGCATTCCGAACAATGCGAAGCCTTTGGGGCGAGCGTACCCTCTCTATAGCACCGGGTTTTAACCCGGTGTTTCCAACCAAACAATTCCCTCTACCCAATGATTCAATCCAAACAATTCCCTCTATCCAATGCCAACCATACAGATGGCCGTCTGAGGTCCAAACGATATATTCGAAGATTTGGCGATAGGTGGGGTAAACCCTATACACGGGGGATACTCGAATGTTGTTCCGGCGGACGTTGCACTTGTGTCTCCGCAAACTCCCCTGATTCCACCACTTCATCCCCTCCTTCCAGGCGGATATAGCAAAGCCATATCCTTGTAGCGCTCGGTTGCTTCCGAGCTTTCAGTGGGTTTTTTGCGTCTTCACTTGCAATCATCCGCCTCAACAAACTCTCCACCCTATCGCTTCGCGACTTCCCTCCTCTCAAGCCTTTCGAGAGGAGGGACCATTCAAACGATATACACGGGGTAAACTAGATTTCTGCTCCGGCGGACGTTGCACTTGTGTCTCCGCAAACTCCCCTGATTCCACCATTTCATCCCTCCCTTCCAGGCGGATATAGCAAGGCCATATCCTTGTAGCGCTCGGTTGCTTTCGAGCTTTCAGTGGGTTTTTTGCGTCTTCACTTGCAATCATCCGCCTCAACAAACTCACCACCCTGTC
>MDTD01189768.1_pt1 | contig 11108 bp, 9 predicted proteins | sample 811221 | NCBI WGS metagenome assembly MDTD01 (sample SAMN05326646, study PRJNA326480) | marine metagenome | isolation source: seawater | place: Pacific Ocean: South West | collected 2011
AGAATTTCATTTATTTATAAATTATTTATGCTACTATATTGTTTATAAGCTTATTAATCATAGCCTTTTATCCTTAATTATATATTTAAGAATATATTGAGCAGAGCAGGTTAAGTCGTTGATTTGAGTTTAAATTTAGCCAATGAAAGCTTAATGCGATTAAAATTAATTATAACCAATATTATTTTGAATAGCTATGAGAGCTCGTTGGCCAATTTTAATAAGTATGCTCCATATTGGTTGTTTCTCATTTCTTTCCCAAGTTTCTTTAGATGTTCTTTATCAATATAGCCCATTCTGTAAGCAATTTCTTCAATGCAAGAAATTTTCACCCCTTGTCTTTTTTCTAAAGTTTGCACAAATACTGAAGCTTCAAGCATTGAATCGTGAGTGCCTGTGTCAAGCCATGCATAGCCTCTGCCCATTTTTTCAACTTTTAGCCTTCCCATTTTTAAAAAAGCAATATTGGTGTCAGTAATTTCAAGTTCTCCTCGTTTAGATGGTACCTGTTGTTTTGCAATTTCAATTACTTCATTAGGATAAAAATAGAGACCTGAAACTGCATAATTACTTTTTGGCAATTTAGGCTTTTCCTCAATTGATACTGCTCTACCGCTTTTGTCAAAACTTACAACACCATACCTTTCTGGGTCATTAACATAATATCCAAAGACTTTGGCTATCCTATCTTTCTTAACATCCGTAACTGCTTTTTTTAATTTTAAAGGCAATTGGCTGCCATAAAAAACGTTATCACCAAGGATTAAGCAAATATCATCATTTTTAATAAACTCTTCACCTAACAAAAATGCTTGTGCTAGTCCATCTGGACTAGGTTGTATTTTATAATCTATATTTATTCCAAATTTTTTTCCGTTCCCTAATAAATGCCTATAGCTGTTAATATCTCTAGGCGTAGATATTATTAGAACATCCCTAATTTCACTCAACATAAGAGTAGATAAAGGGTAATAAATCATTGGCTTATCATATATTGGAATTAATTGTTTGCTTAAAGAAATAGTGGATGGGTGTAATCTTGTTCCACTTCCGCCAGCTAAAATTATTCCCTTCATTAGGTATTTACTCTTGATGAGGTTTGATTTTTTACTTCATGAATTTTTTGTTTAATTAATTCCTGGTTCCCAATAAAACGATTATTTAAAGGTTTTAAATTTTTATCAAAGCTAAAAACTAAAGGTATTCCGGTTGGAATGTTAAATTTTAAAATTTCGTTCTTACTTATATCATTTATAATTTTATATAGAGCCCTCAAGGAATTACCATGAGCAACAATTAGAATTTTTTGCTTTTCTTTTAATTTTTTTAAAAGAATGTTATTCCAAAAGGGTAACAACCTTCTAACTACGTCATGTAAAGATTCTGATGAAGGAAGAAAGGTTTTATTTAAGCCCGAATATTTATAATCATTATTCGGATGGGTTTCATGATTATTAGCTAAGGTAGGAGGGCTTGTATCGTAACTTCTCCTCCACATCAAGACTTGTTTTTTACCATATTTTTTTGCCATATCGTTCTTATTAAGACCTTGAAGTGATCCATAATGCCTTTCGTTTAATCTCCAATCTTCAATAATTTTTATTTTATCTAAATCCATTTCTTTTAAACATAAGCTCAAAGTGTGTTGGGCTCTTTTTAAAACAGAGGTAAAAGCTAAATCAAAATCATAACCCTCTTTTTTTAATAATTTTCCAGCAGATTTTGCTTCGCTTAAACCATTAGGTGATAAATCAACATCAATCCATCCAGTGAATCTATTTTCAAGATTCCAGATACTTTCGCCATGCCTAAGAAGAACAAGTTTATTCATCAAAAAGACCTAACCTTTCTTGTGAATATTTTAATTTTTGAATTTCTCTCCACCATATTTCATTTTTAATATACCATTTTATAGTTTTATCCAAGCCCGAACTAAAGCTTTCTAGGGGTTTCCAATTTAATTCATTTTGAATTTTCGTTGAATCTATAGCATATCTAAAATCGTGACCAGGCCTGTCCTTTACAAATGTTATTAATGAAGAATATTTTTTTGAATTTTTCAAAGGTCTTAATTTGTCCAATGATGTACAAATAGATTTAACAATATCTATATTTTTTATCTCGGAGTTTCCACCAATATTGTATGTGCCTCCAATTTCACCATAGTTAAGTACTAAATTTAAAGCTTTGCAATGATCATCAACATAAAGCCAATCTCTAATGTTTTTACCTTCTCCGTAAACTGGCAGCGGTTTATAATCAAAACAGTTTGCAATCATTAAAGGTATTAGTTTTTCAGGAAACTGGTAGGGTCCATAATTATTTGAACAGTTCGTTATTAAGGTTGGAAAGTTGTATGTATGATTCCAAGCTCTAACTAAATGGTCCGAGCTTGCCTTAGAAGCTGAGTACGGTGAGTTTGGGCTGTAGGACGTCTTTTCATTGAAAAATCCTTTTTTCCCAAGTGAACCAAATACTTCATCTGTGCTAATATGTAAAAATTTAAATGCTTTTTTACTCTTATTGTCTAATTCTCTGTAATACCTATTACAAACATCTAACAAGTTTGCTGTGCCATTAACATTTGTTATGATAAACTGATTTGGATTGTTTATTGATCTGTCAACATGAGATTCTGCTGCAAAATGAACTACTGCATTTGGTTTAAAATTAATTAAGGCTTCTTGAATATTACTTTGGTTGCATATATCCCCTTTTATAAAACTATACCTTTTTGAGTTATTTATTTTTTTCAGATTTTTTGGATTAGCAGCATAAGATATAATATCAAAGTTTAATATGTGATTATTTGAGTTGTTGATTTGGTCTATTATAAAATTACTACCAATGAAACCACAACCGCCTGTAATTAAAATTTTCATATAATGTATAAATACCTAAGAATTAAATTAATAAAATAATCAAACTATAACATATTTTTTATATATATTTACAATTAAGTTAAAATGCTACCAAAACAAATCATAAAAAAAGCAATGACTCTACCACAATAAAAGAGATTATGTTTATTTTTTTATTTATATTTTGTGTATAAAAACTTTACACTTTATTTTCTCATGCTTAGATCAATATAAATTTAAATATATAACAATGATAATAAAAAAAATAATATTTTATAAAAGAACACTGCCAAAAAACTTTAAAGTTAATAGATTTAACATTAGTACACGCTTTGTGTATCTACTCTTACTATTTATATCCTTAGTTAAATCTCAATCCGCACAAGATATCAATCAAATTAGAAGTGATTATGAAAGATTACAGCGCCAATCGGTTCAGAGCAGTACTTCATTACCAGGAATAGATGATGATCAAACTGCAGACCAAAACAATCAGCCCAGGATGGCCACTTTTGATATATACAATGAAAAATTATTAGACAATGACAAAAATGTTTTAGATAAATTTTTTGGTTATAATTTTTTCAATAAAAGAGACTCTATTCCTTTTTGGGAAAATTTGCCCGCTCCTTCTAATTATTTCTTGGGTCCTGGCGATGAGTTAATAATTTATTTGTGGGGTGAGACACAAATAAGAGCATCGTATATAATATCAAGAGACGGTAAAATATATGATGAAAAAGTTGGCTTGATGAACCTGTCTGGGAAAACAGTAAATCAAGCTAAAATATATTTAAAAGAGCAATTTGGTCGAGTTTATTCGACACTTAACAGTAGACAGCCTTCAACTTTTATTGATGTTTCTTTAGGACAGCTTAGATCTATAAATGTTAATTTTGTTGGACAAATTAAATTTCCAGGTATTTATCCAATTCATCCATTTTCAACAGTTATTACTGGCTTAATTCAATCTGGTGGAATTGATACAACTGGTTCTTTGAGAAATATTCAGGTTAAAAGAGACGGAAAAGAAGTTTTTAAAGTCGATCTGTATGACTATTTAATAAAAGGCTCAAACGATCAAAATTTACAGCTTAGGGATCAAGACATAGTTTTAGTACCTCCAAGAATAAGCACTATAACTATAGATAGCGCTGTTGTGAATCCAGGTATTTATGAACATATTGAGGGCGAAACAGTCTATGATCTAATTAATTATGCAGGAGGGCTAAAACCAAATTCTTCCAAAAATATTGGGGTCAAGAGGATTTCAGAATCGAAATTGAAAGAAAATAAAGATAGTCGATTAGCTTTTTATGTAGATATCGATGAAGCGAAAGAAACAAAAATCATCAATGGTGACAAAATATCAATTAGGCAATTATTTTTTCAAAATGTTGAGGTTAGCATATTGGGGCAAGTGAAAGCCCCTGGATCATATCATTATGTAGACAAAATGATGCTAAGTGAATTGTTGTATTTAAGTAGTGGATTTGAGGACTCAACTTTTTGGCAATCAGTATATAAAGAGAAAGGTGAAATTATTAGAGTTGATCCAGATAATAATTATAGCGAAGTAATTTCTTTTAACATTAATGATGTAAAAGAAGGAAAATTAGATTTATTTTTAAAAAACTTAGATAAAGTTATAATACATGCAAACTCAAATTATTACACTAGGCAGAACATAACTATTAATGGTGAAGTTAAGATACCAGGCTCTTATCCATTAATTTTTTTCAATGAAACTCTTCAATCAATTATTGACCGTGCAGGCGGGTTGACCGCAAGAGCTATGGATGATGGAATTTCAATTTATAGAAATAGTAATATTTTTATACAAGATATGCCCCAATTTTCATTTGAAGTTGCTACAGATGACCTTGTTTCTGATTTTTCTGAAAAAATACGAGTTGCATGGAATGATAAGAATGTCAAAATTATGCCTGGTGATAGTATAGTTGTTAAAGAAAAACCTGGCACTGTTAATGTATCAGGTGAGATCTATAACCCTGGCTTGGTAGAATTTAAAGAAAATAAAAATTTACGATATTATATTAATGCGGCAGGAGGTTTAACTCCTATGGCTAACAATAAAGGAATAGTTGTTGTTTATGCTAATGGTCTTGTTAAACCCAAGAAATGGTATAATTCACCAAAAATTAAAGATGGTTCAATAATTATGATTAATCAAAAACCCCTTGAAGAGCCATTTGACCTGACTCAATTTGCTACAAATTGGACCTCTATAATTTCATCAATGATTGCAACGATTGTGCTCTCAAGACAAATCTAAGAATTAAAACAAGATTTAAAATTGAAATTTTCTGAATTTGAAAACATAATGACTTCTTTTGGAGTAACATCTATGGCGGAGATGGCAAGATTCTTAAATACAACCCCTCAAGCCGTATCAAATTGGAAATCAAGAGATCAAGTTCCTCACCACGTCATCATAAAGGTAAATCAATTAAAATTTGAAATTAAGCCTCAATATGACGGCAATTTAATTCAAACTACATCTAGTTTAGAATTGTTAAAATCAAAAATGTCTGATGGTCAATCGCTAGAGTTATCAGATATTTTAATGGTATTAGCTGAGCAAATTAAAACAATATTACTAATTACATTTATATCATCATTTATATCATTTACATATGTACAATTCATACTTGAACCTTTGTATGTAAGCTCTGCTAAGATTTTGCTTCCTGAAAACAAAAATTCTAATTCAAGAGGTCTTTCTGGCATAGCGTCGCAATTTGGAGTTGATTTGTCAGGAAGTAGTGATATTGATTTATCAAGCCCGTCACTTTTTCCTGATTTAATTAAAAGTAGGATTTTTGCTGAAAGAATATTGCCAATGAAATTTTTTTCGCAAGAACATAATAAAAATCTTCCATTAATTAATATTTTAAATTCTAATTCATCAGACCAACTTTTAGAGGATAACGAAAGTGTTCAGAAAGCATCAGCTAAACTACAAAGTATGATTAGTTTTGAAACAGATGGTTCTTTTACAACGCTAAATGTTAAATCAGAAGACCCGGTCTTCTCAAAAAAATTAAATGAGGTAATACTAGATGAATTACAAAAATTAAATAGGATTTTTAAAAGTAGAAGTACCAGTGAAAAAATTGAGTTTATCAACAATAGAATTGATGCAGTTTCTAAAGAATTAAATTTTTCCGAAAAAGCACTAAAACAATTCAGAGAAAAAAATAGACAAATTACATCATCCCCATCTTTAATGCTTAAAGAAGAAAAACTTTCAAGCGATGTTGAAATACAAAAAGGTATTTATATAACACTCAAACAACAGTTAGAATTATCTAAAATCGAAGAAATACAAGTAGCATCCATTGTACAAATATTAGACTATCCCGATAGCCCTATTTATCCAATAAATAAAAATGTTAAGCTTTCTTTAGTTCTAGGATTTTTTGTTGGTTTGCTTTTTTCAATACCTCTGAGCTTTTTTAGAGCGTATTTAAATTCAGATAACGTTTTACATAAAAGAAAAATCAAAAAAACTAAAAACTTTCTAAAGAAAAAATTGAAAGAATTATTTTTAGACAATCGATTTACAGGTACTTTAGGAGTGGTCTTATTGATTTTTTCACCAATTTATTTTGGCTATAAGTCCAAAAATCCCACTTTTTTTGGAATGTATTCAAATAAATTGATGGCTATAAATATACTTTATATCATTTTTTTTATAACATTACTATTTTTTTACATAAAATCGAAAAAAGAAAAAAATGCAATCAAAAATAATAGAAAACATTAATAATAAAAATTCTAAAATCGGTATCATAGGACTAGGTTATGTCGGATTGCCTTTATTTTTAAGATTTAGCGAAAAAGGTTATAAAGTCAAAGGGTTCGATACTGATACTTCTAAAATCGAAAGTATTAACAATGGTATATCATACATTAAACACATCAAGTCCTCTCAAGTTAAATCATCAATTGCAAAATCAGATGCTACATCTGATTTTTCTGAAATCGCTTCTGTTAATGTTATTATAATATGTGTTCCTACTCCCCTTGGAGCTCACAACGAGCCCGACTTATCATATATAATATCTACTCTGGATAACATCTCTCCTTTTTTAGTCAAGAATCAAGTTTTGGTTCTTGAAAGCACAACTTATCCAACAACGACAGAAGATGAAATAGTGCCTAGAATTAATGAATTAGGATTTAGTATAGGAAAAAATTTTTTTGTAGGTTATTCGCCTGAGAGAGAAGATCCAGGAAATAAAAATTTTTCTACAAAAAATATCCCAAAAGTTATTAGCGGAGTCACTAAAAATTGTTTAAATATAATTAGTTGCATTTATAATCAAATTGTTGATGTTACCGTCCCTGTGTCTTCGCCAAAAGTTGCTGAGATGACAAAAATATTAGAAAATATACACCGCGCAGTGAATATCGGGCTTGTTAATGAATTAAAAATGGTAGCTGAAAAACTTGACATAGATATTTACGAGGTAATTGAGGCTGCCGCAACAAAACCCTTTGGATTTACTCCTTACTACCCTGGTCCTGGATTAGGCGGTCATTGTATACCAATAGACCCCTTTTTTCTAACTTGGAAAGCTAAAGAATTAGGGATGAATACAAGATTTATAGAGCTTGCTGGAGAAATAAATACTTCAATGCCAAATTATGTTGTAAAAAAAGCTGTCGAAGCTTTAAATAAAAATAGCAAGTCTATCAAAGGAAGCAAGATTCTTGTTTTGGGTCTATCTTATAAAAAAAACGTAGATGATACCAGAGAATCACCATCTTTAGAAATTATGAACAAATTAATTAATATGGGATCTAAGGTTGATTATTCAGATCCTTTTTTTCCAGAATCTCCAGTTACGAGAAAATATGATTTTAAACTATCAAGTATAGAGTTAAACCATAAAAACATCAGTTCATATGATTTAGTAATATTAGCCACAGAGCATGATGATTATGATTATAATTTGATCCTTAATTCCTCTGCTTTGATTATTGATACTCGCGGTCATTACAAACATAACAATAAAATTATAAGAGCATGAAAAAATGTTTATTTGTTCAAGCTCGATTAAGCTCTAAGAGACTTCCAAAAAAAGTTTTAAAAAAAATTTGCGGTAAACATTTGTTAAAATATTTACTGGATAGAGTAGAGAAAATTCCGAACATTTTTATTGTCATAGTCACATCAAAAAATAAAAGCGATGATAGAATTTATAAATTTTGCCTCAAAAACAACATCTCGTGCTATAGAGGGCCGCTTACAAATGTTTCAAAAAGGATGCTCGATGCTGCCACTTATTTTAATGCAGATTTTTTTGTAAGAATTAATGCAGACAGTCCTTTAATTGATCCATTAATTATTGAAAAAGCATTGGACATATTTGAATTTGGAAATTTTGATTTAGTTACAAATGTATTGAAAAGATCATATCCAATTGGTCAATCAGTTGAAATCGTTAAAACAAAAATATTTAAAAAAATATATGAGAAAATGTCAACCAAGGAACACTTTGAACATGTAACTAAATATTTTTATGAGAATTCTTCTAAATATTATATTAAAAATTTTTCTCATAACATTGATTTGAGTAAATATTCTTTAGCAGTAGATTCGTCTGATGATTTTGAAAGAATATCTGATATCATAAATAAAATGAAAAAACCACACTATGATTATTCATTTGAAGAATTAATCAATCTTTACCCAAAAACAAATTAAATGCTTAATGCAGCAGTAGTTGGTATGGGGGTAGGCTATAAACATGCAGAGGCCTATTCAAAACATCCCAAAACTAAATTTTCTGGTTTTTTTGATTTTAAAGATTTAAGAAATATAAGTTTTGCTAAGGATGTTAAAATATATAAATCGTTTAATGAAATAATTGAAGATGAATCAATTGATATAATTTCTGTTGCTAGTTACGACAATTTTCATGCTAATCAAATAATAATGGGAATTGAGAGCGGCAAGCACATAATGTCTGAGAAGCCACTCTGCTTAAATGATCACGAATTAAAAAAAATTTATAAAACTTTGTCTGAAAACCCTGAAATTAAAATTTCTGCAAATCACGTTTTAAGAGCAAATTCAAGGTTTGAAAAAATTAAAAATTTGATCAATTCTGATAATCTTGGAGATTTATTTTATATTGAAGGAGATTATCTTTGGGGGAGGAAAGAAAAACTGTATCAATGGCGGTCTAAAATGGATTTCTACTCAATTATCCTAGGCGCAGCAATTCATATGATAGATTTAATCATGTGGATGACAAAATCTAAACCTGTTAGCGTTTATGCTATAGGAAATAAAAATTTAACCTATAATTCAACACTTAATTACAACAGCTTTGCGTTACTTAATTTAATATTTGAAAATGGATTAATAGCAAAAATAACAGGCAATGGCGGATGTATACATCCTCATTTTCATGCTTTAAAGATTTTTGGAACAAAAAAAAGTATAGAACAAAACATAAATGGTTCTTATTACATAAACTCAAGCAACCCAGGCGTTGAATTAGAAAAAATAAATGAACCTTATCCTGAAAAACACACTAGAGAAAAAGTCATTCATAGTTTTGTTGATTCAATTTTAGATAGTAATTTGTACCCTCTAGTAACCAAGAATGATGTCTTTGATGTAACATCAGTTTGCTTAGCTGCTGAAAAATCTATGAAAGATAATAGGCCAACAAAAATTGATTATCTCACAGTTTAATTATGAATAAAAGAGTAGTTCCATTTTCATCTCCAGATATTACAGACAGTGATGTAAAATCTGTAGAATTGTCAATAAAAAGTGGCTGGCTTGCACATGGAGATTACTCCAAAAAGTTTGAAGAATTATTTGCTAAATTTACAGGCTCACCATATTCTGCCACCGTATCTAATTGCACAACCGGTTTACATTTGTCATGTATGGCGGCAGGTTTTGGCAAAGAAGATGAGGTTATAGTTCCTGCCCAAACTCACACGGCCACTGCCCATGCTGTGGAATTTACTGGAGCAAAAGCAGTCTTTGTTGATGTAGATGAAATTTCTGGCAATATGCTTGTTTCAGAATTAAGAAAAAAAATATCAAATAAAACCAAAGGCGTTATTCCTGTGCACATGGCTGGATTTGCATGTGAAATATATGAAATCAAAAAACTTTGCAAAGAAAATAATTTAATTCTCATTGAAGATTGCGCCCATGCTATTGGAACTCAGTTCAATGATGTTCATGTTGGAAATTATGGAATTACAGGATGTTTTTCTTTTTATCCGACTAAGCAAATTACTACAGGCGAAGGCGGAATGGTGATATCAAACGATAAGAATATTATTGAAAATATTAAAAAATTGAAAGCTTTTGGAATCGATACGCCACCAGAGCTTAGAAAAAAACCTGGTTTTTATGATGTTCAGGGATTGGGAAATAACTATAGAATGACTGACTTTCAAGCAGCGCTTGGCGTTGGTCAAATTGAGAGATATGATAAAAATCTAGCTAGAAGAAAAGATAATGCCAAGTTGTATTGTGACCTGTTAAAAGGAATTACAGGTATTTCATTTTTAGATTATTCAGAACATAGTTCATACTTTTTATTTCAAATAATTCTTGAAAACCATATTAATAGAGATGAAATTTTATTAAAATTAAAAGAGATGGGAATAGGAGTAAGTATACACTACGCAACACCAGTTCCTTTAATGAGTTATTATAGAAACAAATATGGATATAAAACTTCCGATTTTCCAAATGCTTTAAATTTTGGAAATCAGTCTATATCATTACCTGTTCATTCAAATTTAGTAAATGATGATATAGCTTACATATGTGAAGTACTAGGAAACTATCTTGGGAAAAAGAATGAATAAGAAAAAAATAGCTTTGATTGGCGGTGGTGGATTTATAGGACACAATCTGTCTATTGCATTAAAAAAAAGAGGTCATGAGCCTATAATCATAGACAACTTAGCAGTAAATAATATGCTTTCTTTTACTGATTCTGAAATAAAAAACAGAAAACTTTATTGGTCAATCTTAAATCAAAGAATTGACTTATTACATGACGATGATATCCAGATAAATATTGAGGATGGTAGGAATTATAATGCTATGTCTATGTTGTTAGGCAAAGTAAAACCAGATGTAATAATTCAACTTGCCGCTGTTTCTCATGCCAATAAATCTAATAAAGATCCTCATTCTACCTTTGATCACACTTTAAGAACTCTTGAAAATAC
>MDTD01154422.1_pt1 | contig 11107 bp, 6 predicted proteins | sample 811221 | NCBI WGS metagenome assembly MDTD01 (sample SAMN05326646, study PRJNA326480) | marine metagenome | isolation source: seawater | place: Pacific Ocean: South West | collected 2011
TGTATATCCTGATGTATGCACAATAGGTCTATCTTTTATGTTTTTAAGTATTTTTTCAATTGCATTGTCACTTACTGACAGTATTGTTAGGTCACTATCAGTAAGTTTTTCCAATTTATTTATAGCTTTTGCTTCTAATATTAAAGATAGTTTTTCAGCATTCTTTAATACTTTACTATATACTTGCTTTATATTAAACCCATTTTTTTTAAGAGCAAGACCTAAGTGAGTTGCAACATTTCCTGATCCAATTAGTGTAATGTTTTTCATTTAATCTATTTAATGACAAATCTAATAATAATTCGTAATTTTGTTTGCTAATTATCAGATATGATAAATAAAGTAATTAAGTTTATTTCTTCTATGCAATTTATGAGTCTTCTTATTCTCATATTTGCGTGTTCAATAGGTTATGCCACTTTTATTGAGAATGATTTTGGTAGGAGTTCAGCAAAGGCATTAATTTATAATACTTGGTGGTTCGAATTGATTTTGATACTGCTTGTGTATAATCTAATGAATAATATTTTACGATATAAGTTGTTTAGATTAAGTAAACTGCCAGTTTTATTGTTGCATTTATCTTTTGTTGTTATTTTAATAGGTTCAGGTATTACACGCTATATAAGTTTTGAAGGAATGATGCATATTAGAGAAGGAGAGTCTGCAAATCAATTTATTTCAGATGATACCTTCCTGCAGATTCATGTTAATGATAAGAAGCATCAACTTAATTATGATAAAAAACTATTTTTATCAGCGATAAGTCGTAATTCTTTTTCAACTAGACTTGACTTTAAGGATCGTGACATTAAGATTTCATATGTTGATTTTATAGCCAATCCAATAGATTCAGTCTTTACTAATGTCAATGATGGGGATCAGATTTTACATCTTGTAGTTCCAGGCCCTAATGGGATGCATTCTGAATACCTTTCTAATAAGGAGCAGAGAATTATAAAAGGAGAACTATTTACATTTAATAATCCACTTGAAGGTGCTATTAACATCTTCTCTAGAGATGATGATATTGTATGTAATACTGATTATAGTGTAGAGACTATGAGTATGAATACAAGAGAGACAAATGCTTTTCAACCACTTACAGATTTTGTTGTTTATAAGAGAACATTACATATAGCTAATGGTCTTAATTTTGTTTTGAAGGATGTTCTTAAAGATGCTAAGATTAATAAAGTTAGTAGTTCGAATGTTATGGAAGATGGAGTGGAGAATCTTCTGATTGTCCGATTAAATGTAGATGGTGAAGAAAAATTGATAGAGCTTTATGGGGGGAAAGGGTTTCAATCTGAAGCACAATTTTTTGCTATACAAGATCTCAATTTTAAAATCTCTTATGGATCAAAATATTATTTTGTACCCTTTATGATACAATTGAGAGATTTTCAATTAGAACGTTATCCAGGATCTGAGAGTCCTTCTTCTTATGCTGCAGAAATAACAGTTATTGATGATGAAAAGAATATTCCATATAGAATATTTATGAATAATGTGTTGCAATATAGAGGTTATCGTTTTTTCCAATCTTCTTATGATAAAGATGAAAAAGGGACAATATTATCTGTTAATCATGACTTTTGGGGTACATTAGTAAGTTATATTGGTTATGGTTTGTTATTGATCGCAATGATTTTAATTTTATTAATGCCTAATACAAGATTTAGTGATTTAAGTAAAAAACTTAATAAGCTTAAATCGGCCTCTTTAATCTTATTAATATTATTTATCTCTAACACTAATATTTCTGCATATGATATTATTGACGAAGAACATATAGTAAAGTTTGATCAATTAGTAGTTCAGGATAATGGAGGGAGACTTGAGCCAGTGAATACGTTATGTTCAGAGTTTTTAAGAAAGGTGTATGGTAAATCTACATATAAAGATTTATCTTCTACTCAGGTTATCTTAGGAATGATGCATGATCCTGTTAGTTGGAATACTGAAAATATAATTAAAGTGTCTAATGCTCAATTAAGATCTATTTTGGGAGATCAAGATCTTAAATCTAGATATCTCCGAACTTCGTTTAATAATTTTTTTGATAGTAATGGGGCTTACATTCTCTCTAAACTCGTTGAAGAAGCTTATGCTACATTGCCTGCTAAGAGATCAGAATTTGAAAAAGATGTTATTAAAGTTGATGAACGTGTGAATATCTGCTTTGCTATATTTAATGGGGGGTTATTTAGATTTTTCCCTTTAGTAGATGATCAGAATAATACTTGGTTTACTTATAAGGAACATTATAAATTTTCAGGTAATGACTCTTTATTTGTTGCTAATATTATTCCTATGTATTTTCAATCTTTACAAGAGGGTATGGATTCTGGTGATTGGTCTAGATCTGATAGTATCGTTAATTATATTAGTAAGTTTCAGAGTAAATATGGTAAAGAAGTCATACCTCCTAAATCTAATATTAATTTAGAGCTATTGTATAATAAATTAAATGTATTTTCTAATTTATTTATATTTTATTTTTCTAGTGGATTTATTTTACTCATACTTTTATTAATAGGCCTTTTTCATTCTAATAAATTACTTCACACAATGATTAATTTATTTAAATGGCTGATTATTATAGGTTTTCTAATTCACTCAGCAGGATTAACAGTCCGTTGGATTATATCAGGCCATGCTCCTTGGAGTAATGGTTATGAGTCAATGATCTATATTGCATGGGCCACTGTTGCTTCTGGATTAGTTTTTAGTAGAAGATCTTTGTTAACTTTATCAGCAACAGCTATTGTAAGTGCGTTAATATTAATGGTTGCACATCTTAATTGGCTTGATCCAGAGATTACAAACTTAGTACCTGTACTTAAGTCATATTGGTTAATGATACATGTTGCTATTATTGTTGCTAGTTATGGTTTCTTAGCTTTAGGGGCTTTCTTAGGATTATTGTCATTATGGCTTATTATTTTTACAAATAATAGTAATAAGGTAAAATTAAAGCATACTTTATCTGAACTTACATTAATTAATGAAAGGTCTTTACAAATAGGTTTATTTATGTTAACAATAGGAACTTTTCTTGGCGGAGTATGGGCGAATGAATCCTGGGGTAGATATTGGGGTTGGGATCCAAAAGAAACTTGGGCTCTTACTAGTGTCCTTATATATGCTTTTGTTTTGCATATGCGATTTATACCTTCATTAAAAGGAAAGTTAATATTTAATATAGTATCTATGTTTGCTATATGGACTATATTTATGACTTATTTTGGAGTTAATTATTATCTTTCTGGATTACATTCTTATGCTGCAGGTGATCCAATGCCTATACCATCTTTTATTTATTATCTATTAGCATTGATGATTATTACAACAATATTTGGGAGAATGAAGTATAAAAAGTATTATTTATGAAATTAGATATTTTGGTATTTGGAGCTCATCCGGATGATGTTGAGTTAGGCTGTGGGGGTACAATAATTAAGGAAGTCCAAAATGGAAAGAAGGTAGGTGTGATTGATTTAACAAGAGGAGAGCTAGGAACGCGAGGAACAAGTAAAACTCGAGATATTGAAACTAGAAATGCAACAAATATTTTGGGGATTCATTTGCGTGATAATATGAATTTTAAAGATGGTTTTTTTAAGAATGACCAAGAACATAAAATACATTTAATAAAAAAGATTAGAAAGTATTGTCCTGAGATTGTTATTACTAATGCAATTTCAGATCGTCACCCTGATCATTCTCGAAGTTCTAATCTTACAATTGATTCTTGTTTCTTGTCAGGGTTAGAAAAGATTGACACAGGACAGAGACCGTGGCGTCCTAAAGCTATCTATCACTATATACAATTTAATAATATTTTGCCAGATGTTGTAGTTGATATTAGTGAACAAATGGATTTAAAGATGAAAGCTATAGAAGCATATTCTACACAGTTTTACGATCCTAATAGTGTAGAGACTGAAACTATTATATCTTCTCCTGAGTTTTTAGAGAGTGTAGATTATAGGGCAAAAGATTTAGGCAGACAATCTAATTGCGCTTATGCAGAAGGTTTTCTTGTACATCAAATGCCAAAAACTGCTTCATTATTAGATTTAATATAAAAAAGCCGAGTGTTTAAAAAACTCGGCTTTTATTTCATATGTTTTTAGAATTATCTTGTGATTACTAACTTCTTCGATATTTTCTTGTTTTCACATAAAGTATTTACAAAATAAATTCCAGTTTTTAATTTACTTGTATTAATATTTTCAGTGTTAAGCCCCACTAGTAGATCTTTTTCTGTAGAATACACAGTCTTTCCTAGCATATCTACAATGCTTATTGTAGCTCTTTCGTTTATTTTTGAAGAGATCTGTATTGTTGTTATATTATTTGCAGGGTTTGGATAAATACTAAATTCAAACTCTTTGTCTAGATTATTGTTAGAAAGCGGTGTTGCGTCAAATAATCCAACAGTATCAATTTCTAAATAAACAATATCATTCATATCAACCATATCTTCATCACCTCTTACAGCAAGTCCTGGTTGAAAGTCTTTTTGATAAATAATTCTAATTTTATCATCTACAATTTGGTGCATTGCTCCAAATACACATTCTTGCATTCCAGCCCAAACATCATGAGGAGTTACATCTACTGGATTTTTCCAAGTTAGACCTCCATCAGATGATTTTGTAATATATATATGGCGAAAAACTTGAGTTCCATCATCAGCATTTTCAGTATATCCTGAAAAGGAAACATATATTTCCCCATTAGCAGATATTCCAGCGCTTGGCATGGAAGATCTTGATGCATAGTATAATGCGTAGCCTCCAACAGAATCAACACCTGCAACAATACTATCTCCATTTAAATCTGGAGCTTGAGCAATTACTGGCATGTGATCTGAATACCATAATGATGAGTCTTGTACAGTTGGTGGTGTAAGATCAGGACCCATACTTTCATTCCAATATAGTAAACCATTAGTAGCAGGGAACCAAGAGGAACCTCCATCTGCAAGATCATCATCAATATATGCCATATTACCTACAAATACGTGTGCTTCATTATTAGCATCTAATATTACAGCACCTGAATTGTCAGTTGAGTACACCATATCCATTTCTAGGTCACCATCTAAATCTAATCCTGAGTCTATTACATATTTATCTACAGGAAAATCAAGAAATGTGGTTCTGGTCCAAGTATCCCCATTATCATTAGATTTAAGAATAAAAGAATCTCCCCAGTCGTTAAAATATGCAATCACAACTGTTTCTCCTTGTGCATCAATTGCATACACATCACCAGCCATTGAATTAAACATTGATGTGTCTAAGGTAGGTAGTTGGATGTCTTTCCTGTCCCAAGTGCTTCCACAATCTTGTGAACGATAATATACTAGAGCTCCATCTAATCCGTTAAAAGGAGTTCCTTGAAATGCTGAAGATGCTGTTACTGCAATCATATGAATAGTATTATTGTCTATACCTCCAATAGCAGACCTGTTCCATATAAGATAGCTATATGTCCCCATACTATCTTGTGAAGAGACAATGTCTTCTTCCCATAATCCACTTCCATAACTTGCTCTGAATGTTCTTTGAATCCAAGAATTATCAGTATTATGTGTAATAGCAGATTCTGTTCCATTACCACAGACAAGAATAGAAGGCCATCCTCCTCTAGAGGTTTCTAAGCGAGTAGTTGGTTGAACATCCCAATTTCCTGATGTGTTGTAGAAATTATATCCAGTTCCTCTATCTGAATAAGTAGTGTTATATTGTTGACTCATTGACCATCCTCCAGCCATAGATCCATCATCATTCATTAGAATTCGAGTTGCATGTACTGCAGCATTAGATTGCAGATCATATGTTGTTGTCCCAATTAAAGTTTCGGTTGATGTTGCTGTTTTTAAATTTGCAGTAGTCGATGGATTAGGATTTATTAGTAGATGACCTAGTGCCTCATCACCACTCATTGTTTTTTTATCATTAACAGCTTTTTTCATTATACCATTAATTGTTTGACTAGCATTAACTTGAGCAGTTATAGAAGAACAAATTAAAAAACTAGCAAGAAGTGTAATTATTTTTCTCATAATTTTGTTTTGGTTTATATTATTAATTCTGTAAATCTACTAAAAAATCTTTTTAAATCGTAATCTTATAGAATTTCCTATTACTATAATATCAGAAAAGGCCATAAATAAAGCCCCCCACATTGGATTAAGTAGACCCATCATGGCAATAGGAATAGCGACTATGTTATAGGAAAAGGCCCAGAATAAGTTTTGTTTTATTGTTAGTAAAGTATGTTTGCCTATTTGTAGAGCATATGGAAGTTGAGTAAGATCTTTATTTTTTAATAAGATTACATCAGATGAGTTGATAGCAATTCCTGTTGCATTAGCTAATGATATTCCTACTGTTGATTTCTCAAGCGCAGCGGCATCGTTTATACCATCTCCAATCATTGCAGTTTTATTTTCTTGAAGAAATGATTCGATTATTTTAATTTTCTCTTGTGGAAGTTGTTCGCTAAATACAGAGTTAATATTTAATTTAGATGCAATAATATTACATTTCTCTTTTTTATCTCCACTTAGTAAGGTTATTTGATAATTTTTAAGTTTATTAAAAACATCTTCTGTGTTTTCTTTTAATTCATCAATAATATTAATTGTTGCTATCAATTCTTCATTTTTCAACAGGAACAAATCATTATCACTCTTTTTGTCTATTATTTTTGATGAACCTAACTTATATGTTTCTCCGTTAATCTGAGCTGATACACTTACTCCTTTTGTTTCCTTAAAATCTTTTACTTCTATAGGGGATTCATATTCTTTAAGAATTTTACATAAAGATTTTGCTATTGGATGAGATGATCTTTTTTCAAGATTATATATTATGTTTTTAATTGTGTCTTCATCTCCATTAAGAATATTTAATTCTGATATTATAAATTTACCAGTTGTTAGAGTACCTGTTTTATCAAAAACAAGATTTTTAATTGAAGCTAATTTTTCAAGAGTATCTCCACCTTTAATTAATATACCATTTCTTGCTGCGCGACCAATTCCTACCATTACTGCAGTAGGAGTGGCAAGGCCCATTGCGCAAGGGCAGGAAATAACTAATACAGCAATAGCTCTTAATAAAGGGTTTGATATTGCTAATTCTTCAATATTAAAGTATTCAATTAAATATCCAGAGAAGAAATAGGTTAGAACTGAAATTATTAATACAGAAGGGACAAATATTGAACTTATTTTATCTCCTATCTTCTGTATTTCTGGTTTTTTTATTTGAGAATCTTTAACTAATTCAATAATTTGTGAGAGAAGAGTATTTTCTCCTGTTCTTGTTGCTTTTATTTTTATTGTTCCATCTGTAATGATTGTTCCTCCAATAACTTCATCATTAATTGATTTATTAATTGGTATACTTTCTCCTGTTATCATTGATTCATCAACTAGACAATTTCCATTAATAATTATTCCATCGGTAGGTATTTTATCTCCATTATTAACTCTTAGTATGTCATCTCTCTTAATTTCATCAAAATCAACCTCTATAATTTGGTTGTTGCTTTCTTTTTTTGCTATTACTTTTTGTATCTCTGATAGTTCACTAATTGCAGTAGTTGTTTTCTTTACACTTCTTTTCTCTAATACATTTCCTAGTAGTACTAGTGTGATAACTGTAGCTGATGTTTCAAAAAATAAATATTCATGAGCGTCCTTCATGCTTTCAGAAATGATCCATCCATAAATACTATAAATAAATGCTGCAGATGACCCCATAAATATTAACATATTCATATTTGGAAGACCTGTTTTTAATGATTTGAAGGCACTTCTACCAAAATAAAGTGTACCTGCAATATAGACGGGTACACAAAGAATAAATTGAATTAAAGGAGTATGTAATATGTTTTCTTTAGAAAGAAACATATGAGAGAATAGAGGTACTGTAAATATTAAACAGAAATAAAATAATTTTTCTTCTGTTGATAATAGTGTTTTTTTATTACCTTCTTTGATTGTATATCCTAATTGTTTTATAATAGATTTAACTTCCTTTTCATTTATATTTTTATTGGAAATGTAACTTGCTTGACTAGTTGAGAAATTTACACTTATACCTTGTATTCCTTTTCTTTCTAGATGTTGTTCGAGTCCTTTTGCACAGTTTGCACAACTCATTCCTTCTACATGTATATTAACTTTTTTTTCCTTTGTTTTCATAGGAATACAAATGTATATAGTTTATATTAACTTTTTGCATAATATTATATATTTGCAAAAATTATATGGTGATTGTAGCTCAGCTGGTTAGAGCACTGGTTTGTGGTGCCGGGGGTCGTGGGTTCGAATCCCATCAGTCACCCTAAAAAAAAGGAGCTTTTAAGCTCCTTTTTTATTTAATATATTTATTGATTCTTCTTAGAAGAAGTTGCTTGGATTGTTTGCCTGGGAAACTAGTTATTTTCTCAAAGTCATTATTAAATAGAACTATAGTTGGTGTTGTAGTTTGTTCGTTCTTCATTTTTGCTACTTCACGATAAAAATCATGTGGCCAAGATGAACCTTGTTGAATAGGCTGTTGATTTGAGTATTTTTTATCTTGATATATTATAGTGTCTTTTGTTCTTGAATTTATCTTAACAGGAAAGAAATTTTGATTAATAAGATTAATGACAATTTTGTCTTGTAAAGTTTCTTTATTCATTTCTTCACAATAAGGACAGTCTTTTTTATAGAAATATATTAAGATATTTTTATTATATTTCTTTGCATATTTCTTTGCTTTCTCTAGATTTATCCAGTCTATACTCTTTTTAGGTTCTCCTCCTTGAGCAAATATGATTGCAGGAACAGCAATCAGTAGTACAATAATTAGTCTTTTTATCATTTTTACTGATTTTTGAGTATTTTATTCGCCCCAACAATCCATGCTTTTGGCCCTCCAGCTACATAGCCTTGTGATCCCAGTTTATTAAAATTAACCTTTTCACCTGTTATTTCAGGATTTACAAACCATATAGTTGGGTACCCTCTAACACCGAACATTTGAGCTAATTCTCTATTTTGTTTAAGTGTTGCTTCATCTATTTGTGTTCTTCTTGGAAAATCTAACTCTACAAGTATGACATTTTGATTTGCCCATTTTTTGAATTCTGGTAAAAAGAATACTTCTTTTTGCAATCTTTTACACCATCCACACCAATCACTTCCCGTAAAAAAGAAGAAGAGAGGCTTCTTTGTTTGTACTGAAAGATTAATTGCTTGATTGACATCAGTATACCATTCATTTTCTATAGCATTTTCTTCTTTAACTTTCTTTTTAGTTTCTTTAGCTTTCTTTTTAGCTTCTTCTTTAGCTTTCTTTTTAGCTTCTTCTTCAGCTTTCTTTTTGGCTTCTTCAGCTTTCTTTTTAGCTTCTTCTTCAGCTTTCTTTTTAGCAGCTTCTACAATTTCTTTTTCTTGCCTAATATTTTCTTCTACATTAGTTATTGAATCTTGAATATTTCGTTGTTCAATCTCTTTTTTGCAATTTGCTAATTCATCTTCTAATAATTGAATTTTTTCAAGATGTTGATTATTGTCATCTCTACATCCTACTAATAGAGAACCTATTATTAGTAGTGCTGTTAATATAATAAATAAGATTTTTTTCATGTGTGTATTTTTTTTTTAATGAACTCCATTCATCCATTTATTTAGAATAGGAGATAATATAAACGCGAGTATTGCCATTCCTATTGCAACAACACCTACTTGTGTAAATACAGAAGTGTAATTTAATAATGTCTGAACCCCTTCAATAGATGAATTTGTAGTTGCACCGACAAAACCAGTTACTTTTTCAATCATTGTAGTCATAAATCCTGGTTCAGGGATATCATTCGAACCACTAATTGTCGCATTAGCAATAAATTTGGAAATATAATGTGCATAAGAAGAGGATAGGAAATAAACACCCATCATAAAAGCAGTCATCGTTTTTGGTGATAATTCTGTAACTTTACTTAAACCTATTGGGGAAATAAATAATTCTCCAGTAGTCATTAAAAAATATCCAACCATTAGAAATATAAATGGTGTCTTTCCAACCTCATCCATATATTGTGCACTCATTGCAAAAACAAGAAATCCTAGTCCTAATTGTAATATTCCTAAAGCAAATTTAATAGGAGTTCTAGGGTTCTTTTGGGCTTTTGCTAATGCTACCCACATTAAAGAGAAGGGAATAGCTAAGAACATGATATATCCTGGATTAATTGCATTAGTTTGAGATGCATTTAACCAAACTAGATTTACGTTTCTTTCAGCAAATAATGTTATAGCAGTACCAGCAAGTTCAAAGAATGACCAGAACACAGTAATAAATAAAGTTAGTACTAGTACTGTAATCAATCTAAACACTTCAATCTTTGATAAATCTTTCATTTTTCTAATAATCATTGCTAAAATTATTAGGCCTAATGATGTTAGTAATGCTGTGTGTAAGTGCACTCCTGTGAAATAAATTAAAATTCTAGGAAGTAAAAGATAAGCTATAATTGCATATAGAGCATTTAAATAATTTTTAGTTGAAATTACATAAATTAATATAGCTGATAATACAAATAGATGAAACTCATTGATAGTTAGTAAAGATATAGTGTCCAAAGCATTATATTTTACTAATAAAGCAGAAACAGGAACAAGAAGAAGAGCAACTAAATAAAAGAAATAATCAGTTCGCAAACCATACATCTTTTTTTCTTTATATTCTTGAGGTTGATTACCATTTTCTCCAAATACTCCATCAGTAATTCCTCTCCAGAAAAAAAGTAGGCCTATTAACATTCCTATTCCAGCTGCTCCAAAACCATAGTGCCAACCCCAATTTTCACTCATTCCTAAATACCCGCATGCTAATGGAGCTAGAAATGCACCTATGTTAATTCCCATATAAAATATTGTAAAACCTGAATCTCTTCTTTCATCCCCTTCTGAGTATAATCTTCCTACCATAGTTGAAATATTAGGTTTAAAGAAGCCGTTTCCTACAATCAATAGGGCTAATGCACTATAGAAGAAAAATCCATTTATATCTTCTATAGGAAATCCAAA
>MDTD01001317.1_pt1 | contig 11105 bp, 11 predicted proteins | sample 811221 | NCBI WGS metagenome assembly MDTD01 (sample SAMN05326646, study PRJNA326480) | marine metagenome | isolation source: seawater | place: Pacific Ocean: South West | collected 2011
ACCTGTTTTAGTAGATTTTTGGGCCGAATGGTGTGGACCTTGTAAAATGGTTGGACCAATTTTAGAGGAAATTTCAGAGGAAATGGCAAATGATATTGTTATTGCAAAACATGACATAGATTCAGAGCCTAATATGCCAACTAAGTATGGTGTTCGAGGAATTCCTACAATGCTTTTATTTAAAGGTGGTGAATTAAAAGCTACTAAGGTTGGAGCTACTCCAAAGAGTGAAATTATAGCTTTTATAAAAGAAAATATTTAATTTATCTTAAGTATTTCACCAGCTAAATATAAAGATCCAGTTATAATTATTAAATCGTCTTTTTTCAGACTTATGGAACTAAGTGCATCTTCAATAGATTTTTTGTAATTGATATTTGGATAATTATATAATTTTTTCTTTAATTCCAATCCTTTGATTGCATTTGGTTGATTAGGAATATCGATGGTCGTTATGGAAGATATATTATTAAAATGATTTATATATTCCTCGTGATCTTTATTTGACATCATTCCAAGTATTATATGCTTATCGCAATTTAATGTATTCAGATATTCATTTAAAACTTTGGCACCCAAAGGGTTATGTGAACCATCCAAATATAACTTATTATTTTTACAAATTTTTTTAAGTTTTCCAGCCTTTAATTCTTGAAGTCTTGCAATACTTTTTATTTCGGTGATACCTTTTTTTATATTTTCATTTGTTATTCCTAATTGTAAATTTCTGATTGCTGCAATAGCAGTTGCACAATTATCAATTTGAAAATTTCCAACTAAATTAGGCTTAGGTAGTTTAAGACCTCCATATTCATCTTCATAATAAATAAAATTATTTTCGTTGTAAGAATAATTAAAATTATCTTTATAAATTATTTTCTTTGATTGATTCTTACTGATTGTTTTTTTTATTAAATTTAATATTTCATCTGAGCTTTGCTTACTAACTACAATATTAGAATTTAGTAATGATGATGTTTTCTCATAAATAATTTTTTCAATATTTTGTTCATTTTTTGGTAACCAATCTAAATGATCTAAACCAATCGAAGTTACAATACTTGATAAATTATTATCAATTATATTTGTTGCATCGAATCTGTGAAAAAGACCGCTCTCTATGATATTTAATTTATTCTTAAATTTACCTGCATAAAAAAAATAAGCTGCTGTTAAAATTTCAAAATAAGTAACTTTTTCACCGTTATTAATATCTTCAACATCAGTAAGTAATTTTGAAAGATCATTATCATTAATTTCTTTGTCATCAAAAATAAATCTTTCATTTATATTTTGAATATGTGGACTCGTATATATATTACATCTTATATCAGCATTTTTTAAAATTGCTCTCAAAGCTTGTATTGTTGAATATTTGCCATTAGTACCAACAACAGAAATATATTTTAGTTTTTTTTGAGGATCGCCTAATTTTTTACAAAGTTTTTTTACTCTAGCTAGACTTAGATCAATTTCCTTAGGATGCAGCTTTTGTAAGCGGTTTAATATTGTTTGAAGTTTCATCTATTTGATTATCATTTACCGCATTATCTCTTTTGAGTAATATTGATAATATTAAACTTATCTCGTTTTTTAGATCTTTTCGCTCAACAATTCGGTCAACAAATCCATGTTTTTCTACAAACTCAGATGTTTGAAAGTCTGAGCTTAGCTCTTCTTTAACAGTTGCTTGTATAACCCTCTTACCAGCAAAAGCTATTAAACATCCAGGTTCAGCAAAATGAATATCCCCTAACATTGCAAAAGAAGCAGTAATTCCCCCAGCTGTTGGGTCAGTGAAGCATACTAAGTAAGGGAGTTTATTTTTCTTTAGTTCATTGATTGCAAGTGTCGTTCTCGTCATATTAGCAAGTGCAATCGGAGATTCAAACATTCTTTGTCCACCACCGCAAGGAAAAAAAATAAATGGTGTTTGATTATCAATTGCGTGCTGCACTCCATAGATAATAGCCTCTCCTTCAGCGGCACCAACTGATCCACCAATAAAATCAAAATTTATAGCTCCAGCAGTAACCTCCATTCCATTAATTTTTCCAGCCGCAATCATCACTGCTGTATTTTGATTAGTTTTTTTTCTTGCTGATTTTAATCTGTCCTTATATGATTTATTATCTTTCCAATCTAATGGATCCTCAGCAGGTATTGGCGTATCAATTATTTGGTATAAGTTTTTTCCAAAAATAATATCAAATCTCTGTCTACAATTTATTCTATGATGCTTTCCACATGAATTACACACCCATAAATTATCTTCTAAATCTTTTTTTAATATTGGTCCCTTACAACAACTAGTCCAATCAGAATTAGCAATATCCTCTTTTGAAGGTCTTTTTTTTAAAACTTTCTTAATTTTTTCTCCGAAACTTAATGCTTTAGTAATCCAATTCATGATATTTTTTTTTTTAATTTTTTTACTAGATTACTTACATTTGTGACAGGATTTTGTCTATTGTTTAAACTTTTAGATATTTCCTTGCTAATTTGACTTCCCACAACCAGTCCATCAGAAGATTTCAATTTTGAGATATTTTTTTCAGTTATCCCGAATCCAATAACACATTTTTTTCTTGGATTAATCTTTTTAATTTTTCTGTAATTTGCTAATATTTTTTTAGGCGAAACTTTTAATTTCCCACCTGTTGTAGATAACATACTAATATAATAAATCATATCATGTGAATCTTTAATAATTTTTCTTAGTCTATCATTTGATGTTGTTGGAGATAGTAATTGAACAAAACTAACTTTATTTTTTTTACAATTTTCTGCAAATTTTTTATTTTCAGGCCAAGGCAAATCAACAACAATAATTCCATTTACTCCAGATTTTTTACAAGACTTTATAAATTTTTTTTCACCATATTGGTAAATCATATTATAATATCCCATTAAAATCACAGGTTTTGCATATTTAATTTTTTTGTACTTTTTTACTATGTCAAATACATCTGAAATTTTAATTCCATTTTTAAGCGCTCTATATGCGCTATTTTGTATTTGTCCTCCATCTGCTATCGGCGTATTATGAGGAAAACCTATTTCACAAATATCCACATATTTTGAAATTGATTTAAGTATTTCTAACGATTTTTTTTTGTTATTATCTCCTGCAACTGTATATGTAAGCAAGGCTGGTCTATTTTTGTTATTTGCTTTTTCAAAAGCTAAATTTATTTGAGATTTCATTTTAAACTCAGTCTTTCTTTTAAAATATCTCTATCTTTTTTTGCATCTCCACATGAATTAACTATTATAATATTTTCTTTACTCAATTTTGGAGCAATTTTTATTGCTTCAGCAAATGCATGACTTGGTTCCAGACTTGGGTTAAGCTTTTCAAACTTTGTAACTAATTTATAAGCACTCAGAGCATCTTCATCAGTAGCATAAGTATATTTTGCTCTTTTAGTGTCCTTAAGGAAACAATGAATTGGACTAACGCCCGGGTAATCTAGACCAGCACTAATCGACTCTGTCTCATTTATTTGTCCTTCTTTATCTTGGCAAACATATGAAGCAGCACCGTGTAAAATTCCTAATTTAGACCCTCTACTCAAAGGTGCAGCATGTAATTTCGAATTTTTTGGTCCCCCGGCTTCTACTCCAATTAATTCTATTTGGTCTTTTGAAAAATCGATAAATTCACTCCAGAAACCATAAGCTGAACTTCCACCTCCGACACAATTAATCAATTTAATTTTTTTTGGTATTTCTTTGAATTCTCTAAATAATTGGGTTTTCAATTCTCTTGATATTTGTGCTGTGCTCCAACCACAAATTTTTACAAATATATTTGGACCGACTGTCGAACCTACACACATATGAGTAGTGTCGCAATTCGATACCCAATATCGCATACATTCACTTACCGCATCTACTAGAGTTTGACTACCTGTAGTAACAGGTATAATTTCCGCACCATTTTTTTTTATAGCATTACAATTTGGTTTTTGTCTTTTTATATCTTTTGCACCCATAAAAATTTTACATTTAAGACCAAATTTCTTTGCTGCCATACTTAACATTTTTCCTGCATATCCAGCTCCAGTATCTCCAACAATATACCTTTTCCCCATCGTTTTACAGATGAGGGCATGTACTGTTGCATTATAAATCTTATGAGCACCTCCGTTTGCATCAGAAACTACTTTCGCCCATATTTGTGCACCTCCTAAGTAGCTGGATAAATTACTTAATTTTATAAATCTTGTTGGAGCCCCAACATAATTTTTAAAATAAAAATCTCTTTTTTTTAAAAATTTTTTATTTTTTCTTAGTTTTTGAAATTCCTCAGTTAATTCATCTATAGGTTTTTTTAATGTTTCAGGAATGTAGCTACCACCAAATTTTCCTCCCCAAAATCCATATTTATCGTGTTGATCTATGAGAGGTATATTTTTTTTTAGTTTCATTATTTAACTTTGTTTACACTTTTTAAAAAATAATTTATTTTTGAAGTATCTTTTTTACCATTAGTTTCTAAACTACCAGAAATATCTATAATATCTGTTATTTTATTATATTTGGCAAGTTCATCATTGTATTTAATATTACCAGCTAGCATCTTTTTTATTTTGTTTGAGACATTTCTCAGTAGTCCATGATTAAAACTTAAAGATTTTTCGTATCCTTTGCTATCAAATAAGATAATATCTGAAATGTTCTTATATCTTTCATATTTTTCTACATCTTTAATATTTTTAACTGTTATTGCAGTAATAATTTTAATTTTTAAATTATTTTTAATGTTTAGAGTTTGTTTTGGACTAACATCATATAACTGCAAGTAATCAAAATTTAATTTTTTAATTTTTTGCAAAATCATGTCGCTTGGATTTACTAAAACTGATACATAATTCACATATTTAGTTTTTTTTAATTCCAGCAATTTTTTCAACTTTACATAACTTAAGTGTCTTTTTGATTTAGGGTAATTACATATAAAGCCAATATATTTGGGTGGGTATTTATGAGTTAGCAAATACTTTAAGGTAGATGAGTTTTTTACACCACAAATTTTTGCATCCATTTAATTAAGGTGTTTTGTCAGCTCTAGCAAATTTTTTTTGATGTTCCCCTTTGTTAAAGGTCTACCAATCACAAGCCAGTCACTTCCATTTTTAAAAGCATTATTTGGAGCTAGAACTCTTTTTTGATCATTGCTTTTTGACGATAGTCTAATACCAGGAGTTATTATTTCTTTCTTGAATACTTTTCTAACAATTTTTATTTCATGAGCGCTACAAACAATACCATCTAATTTGGCTTTTTTAGCAAGCTTCGCTTGATGTAAAACTAAATTTTTTACTGCTCTGTCATATCCAATTTGTTTGAGGGCTTTATCATTTAAAGATGTTAATGTTGTAACGCCAACTATTTTTACTTTTCCTGCAATTTTTTTAACTGCCAATAAGGCTTCTAAACCCACACTTACATGTATAGTTATATAATGAAATTTTAAATCTCTAAGAGCTTTTATAGCAGAAACACAAGTATTAGGAATATCATTAAGTTTTAAATCTATAAAAATAATTTTGTTTTTAATTCTCGATATAAAATTTCTTCCCTTCTTTGAATTCATAAACTCCAGACCAAACTTATACCCAAAGTTAATTTTGGATCTGCTTGTTATTTGAATGATTTTTTTTACCTTATTTATATTTGTTGTGTCACAAGCTATGAAAATATTCTTATTTTTCATTAATTCTTTTTGACCAAGTTTTTGAGATTTTAAATAGTATAGCTTTTTTCTCTTTAGTCTGCACTTTTTCGTTAGTTTTTGGGTTTCTCGAAATCCTAGCTTTTTGTCTCCTCGGCTCAAAAGAGAAAACATCTCTTAATTCGACTCTTTCGTTTCTTTTTAAGCTTATTCTAATTTCCTCAAAAAAAATATCTATGAGTTTTTTTAAATCTTTTTTTAAAAAATTTGGATAATTATTCGCTAGCTTATTAATTAATGCTGACTTAGCTATAGACAATTTTTAATTACTCATCTTTTTTATTTTTATCATCCAACTTTTCTGAAAGAGATGAAAAAGGTAAGTTTTTTCCTGAAGCTTCAGATCCATACTTTTCAAGCGACTCTTTGTTTTGTAACTCTTCTAGTAGTTTAATACTTAAGTTTACTTTTCTCTTGTCCAAGTTTAATTCTGATATTGCTGCGTCTATTCTCTCTCCTCCAACAAATCTGGAAGGTCTTGCATCTGCAGAACTAACTGCTATCTGAGATTTTTTAATTGAAAAATCTAAATCACATCCCTCAGGTTTAACTATAAGACCTTTGTTATCAGTAGAAACAACTTTTACAGTAATAATATCGTTAATTTTTTTATTTTTAAACCAGTCAAATGGATCTGAACCTGTTTGCTTATGACCAACTCTAATTTTCTGTTCATCTTTTTTTATTTCTAATACTTTAACCTTAATTTTGTCACCTTTTTTATATTTTGACAACTCATCTTCAGGTTTACTTACATAAGATAAATCGTTAGCGTGTAAAAAACCATCAAAATCGTAACTTCCTAATTTAACATAAATAGCATACTCGTTAATATTAGATATTGTTCCTTCTATTTCACTTCCAACTGGATTTTCTTTAGAAAATTTCTCAATTGGATTTTCCATAGTTAATTTGTGAGATATTGCAACTCTTCTCTTCTCTGTATCTATATCTGTAATAATACAATCTATAATGTCGCCAATTTTAAATATCTTCTTTGGTGTCACATTTTTTTTTGCCCAACTCATTTCGCTACTGTGAAGTAGAGTTGTTAGACCAGGTTCTAATGAGCAAAAACATCCATAATCAGCAATTTTTTCTACTTTTACCTTGTATGATTTTCCAACCTCATAACTTGAAATATGCTCAAAAGGATCAGGAGATAGTTGTTTAATTGAGCAACCTATTTGTAACTTTTCTTTATCAATAGATATTACTTTGAGGTCATGTTTTTCACCAATGTTAAAAATTTCATCAGGATGGTTCACTCTTGAATAAGAAATTTCTTGTAAATGAACAAGAACATCAATTTCGTTGTTCACTTCAAAAAAACATCCAAAAGATGAATATCCTTTTACAACTGCATTTTTAATTATGTCTCCAACTCTAAATTTCTCTATAATTTTAGCTTTATCTTCTCGTTTGTTTGTAGAAACTATTTGCCGTCTAGAAACACATGCATTACCTCTAATTTTATCTAGCTTTATTATTGCAAATTTTTGTTCAACATTAATCAAATGATCTATATTTTTTAAAGGTTTATCGCTTATTTGTGAACCAGGGCAAAACATTAAAGATCCCGTTTCAATATGTTCCACAATGACCCCGCCTTTACATTTTGAAGTTATCTTACCATTTATTGGCTCATTGTTTTCATATGCAGTTTCTAATTTGTACCAACCTTTAATTTTTTGAGCTTTAATTGCCGAAACTATAACTTCGCCATTTCTATCTTCTATTCTTTCCAACAAAACAGGAACAATTGTTCCTACTTTTAGTTCATCTAATTTACCTAAAATCTTTAGCTCGTTTATATCTATTATTGGTTCACTTTTAAGTCCTTGTATAAAAACAAAAACATATTTATCAGTAATTTTTGTTATTTTTCCATCAATTATTTTGCCTTCTTCAATTTTATTTTTTGAAAGTTGCGAATTAAGAAGCTCTTGAAATTGTTGATTTGCTGGTGAACTTAGATCTTTATATACTTCCATTTAAATTTAGTTTCTTGTCAATTATACCTTTTATTTTTTTAAAGCATGCTTTCTTACTTAATTTAGATGTATTAATCAAGATTGAATCTTTGGTTTTTTTTAGAGGGCTGTATGACCTATTTTTGTCAGAATAGTCCCTCTTTTGTAGGTTTTTTAGCACTAAATTATAAGATATTTTTTTATTAAGTTTTCTATATTCCAAATATCTTCTTCTTGCTCTTACTTTTATATTTGCTGTTATATAAAACTTAAATTTAGCATGTTTAAATATTACTGAAGTTATATCTCTGCCGTCAAGGACTGAACCTTTATATTTTTTTGGAGGAAAGTAAGCACATTTATGTTGAAACTTTTTTATTATTTTTCTCATTTCAATATTCTTTGCAATTTTAGAGGCGGATATTGCAACCTCCTCTGATAAAAGAATTTTTTTATTTAGATCTTTAATTTTCAAATTTTTTATTTTTTTTTCAAGATATTCTTTATTAAATTTGTGAGGTTCTTTTATTTTTAAATACCCTATATATCTGTAAATTTTTCCAGTATCTAAATAAAAAAGGTTATAGTTTTTTGCAATTAGCTTAGCTTGTGTTCCTGCTCCCGCTGCAGCAGGAGAATCTATAGCAACAGTTATTAATTTTTTTTTATTATTCAATTTATTTTTGCTCCTAACTTTTTAAGGATATGTAAAAATTTTGGAAATGAAGTTTTTATAGAGTCCTTGTCCTCAATAGTCCATTTACCACCAAATGATAATGCCGCAATACAAGACATCATAAATATCCTATGATCTTTCATAAAATTTTTCATTTTATATTTTCCTTTTAAAAATAGATCAGGTTTGCCATAAATTTTTATATTATCTTTCTGTCTTAAAACTTTAATTCCAACCTTTTTTAAAAACTCAACTGATAAGTCTAATCTAGGACTTTCTTTTTTATTTAATTCTCCTAAGTTTTTAAAAGTAGATATACCACTTGCTTTAGCTGCAACTAAAAAAATTAACATAAATTCATCGATCGCAGAACTATTAAGATAATCAGGACATTTTATTGGTTGAATATTCTTACAGCTTTTAACTTTTATATCAGAAATTTTTTCACCCTTGTAATTTTTTATGTTAATAAATCTTATTTTTGCATTCATCTTATTAAGAATTTTAACAATTCCTATTCTTGTGTCATTTATATTTATATTCTTAATAACAATTTGAGAGTTTTTTGATAATAAAGTTAAAACAATGAAAAATGCACTTGAACTTATATCACCCGGAATCTTATATGAGAAAGATTTGAAGTTTTTTTGACCCAGTATTTCTATGTAGTCATTCTTTTTAAACTTTTTTATTTTTGTTGGTATTTTTAAATTACGAAATAGAATTTCAGAATGATTTCTTGATTTTTTCGCAAAAATAATTGTTTTTCCAGGGCTTTTGAGTGCCGCCAACATGACCGCTGTTTTGCATTGTGCACTACCCAATTTTTCATAATATTTAATTGGTCTTAAAAAATTACTACCTAATATTTTTACAGGTAATAAGTTATTTTTTGATTTTATGTTTGCGCCAAATAGTTTTAAAGGATTAGTTACTCTTGAAAAATCTCTCTTTGATAAACTACTATCACCAATAATTGTTACTTCTTTATTAATATCTACTAAAAGTCCAAGCAATAACCTTGCCAGTGTACCAGAATTTCCAGCATTAATTATTGTATCTTTCTTTATTTTATATCCTCCTAAACCATAACCATCAATAATATATTGATTATCTAGCTTTGTGTAATTTATACCCAATTTTTTTATAGCTTTTAAAGAATTTAAAACATCTTCTGATTCAAGCAGATTTGATATTCTTGATTTTCCGATTGCTTGAGAAGCCATCAGGATACACCTTATTGATAAACTTTTATCGCCACTTACATTTATAATTTTTTGATATGAGCTTATCTTTTTTTTTATAATTACTTGATTTCGCATGTGTGATTTAATTTATATTAAATTCATCACCAAAATATGCAATTTTTGCTTGATTATCTTTGATTATCTGACTAGGTGTTCCTGACGCAATAATTTTGCCATCAGCTAGAACAATTGCTTTATCCACACAATTCAAAAGATCTCTTGCTTGATGATCACAAACAACAATAGAAATTTCTTCTTGGTTTTGTAAACTGATAATAATCTCTTGAAGCATTTTAATTGTCATTATATCCAAAGCTGCGAAAGGCTCGTCTAATAATAATATTTTTGGGTCATTTATTAAAGCCATAGCGATAACTAATTTTTTTTTTTGACCTCCTGAAAGATGTTTTGATTTAATATTTAATAGTGGGTCAAATTCAAATTGTGAAATGATTTTGTCTAATTTCAGTTGTCTAATATCTCTTTCTTTAATATGTATTTCTGCAACAAGTTTTAAATTATCTAATACAGTTAAGTCCTGTATTATACCTCCATGTTGTGGTACTAAACCTAATTTAAATTTAGTAAATCTTTCGTCTATTGGTAAATTATTACAATTTATGCCATTAATGATTATTTCACCATAACTCGGATTCTTTAAGCCAGTAATTAAATTAAATATTGTAGATTTGCCCACACCGTTTGGACCTAACATTCCCAAAATTTCTGTTTTATTGATTTTAAGATTTAAATTATTTAGTATTTGTCTTTTATTATAAAACATAGATATATTTTTTAATTCAACAATTGTCTCATTCTGGTTAAATTTATTAATTTTGAATTTTTTAATTAGTGCCATTATTCAGTCTTTATATCTATTCCATTAATATTTGAACTTATATTTATATCTTTTGTTACTAGATCTAAAGTAATCATTTCAGCTTTCATAGTAGAATTTGGTTTTGTAACTACAACATTTTCATAAGCTTTAGCTATATTATTTTCAATATTTATATTTAAATTATTGCAGGTAATTATAGTTTCCCCATACTTAACCACAACATTTTGAAAAAAATTGGAATTTTGATTAGATGAATTATAATTTGCAAAATCAGATTTAATAAAAATATCTATTTCTTGATCATTAGATATTTTACCGTTTACAGAATTTAAATTAAAAATACTTTTATTTTTTTTATCAGTTTTTCCTGATACAGCATTTATATTATAAGTATTTCCATCTTTATCAGTTGTTGTGTACTCTATTTCTTTAATTAAATTTCTTGAGGCATCATCTTTAATATCTTTGTTAGACGAATTTACCTTATTTTTGTTAACATCATTATTTTGAATAGAATTTGATATTTCATTTTTTTTTTCTTTTGTAATATTATTATTTATATAACTAGAATTGTATGTTTTAGATATTTCTGACTGTAAAAGTTTTTTGTCATTATATTTGTTTGAAA
>MDTD01020535.1_pt1 | contig 11105 bp, 11 predicted proteins | sample 811221 | NCBI WGS metagenome assembly MDTD01 (sample SAMN05326646, study PRJNA326480) | marine metagenome | isolation source: seawater | place: Pacific Ocean: South West | collected 2011
AAAATGCTTTAGATTTGAAACCAAGCCATGGGATCATTCCTCTTATAAATCTATTTTTTTCTCTTAATTTACAAAATTCTAATGCAGTTCTTTTTGATAAAAGCGCAAAATCACCTGAATTAAGGTTTATGTTTGTATCACTAATCATTTTCATTATTTTATAGAATAATCCAGCCGAAGCCTTCTTAAAAAATGTTTCACCTTTTCTCTCTTTTCTCACACCATATACAAAGTCGTATTCTTCATCAGTACAAAGATCGTACATTTCTTCAATCAATTCTGGTGGATCTTGTAAGTCAGCATCTATAATACAAACATAATCACCCTTAGCATAGTCGATACCTGCCGTGATTGCCATTTGATGCCCAAAATTTCTAGTGAAAGATATTATCTTTATACTTTCACTGTATTGCTTAAGAATGCTAAGCGATTGATCATTAGATCCATCGTTAACAAATATAATTTCTACATTAACCTTATCTTTTATTTTATGAGATAGTGCCAAAATTCTTTCAATACTTATTTTGATTATTTCTTCTTCATTGTATACAGGCAACACAATGCTAAGAGTATTTTTGTTTTTGGTTGACATCAAATTTTTTATGCGTTCTATAATATTTTAATATATCAAATACATTAAGAAATAAACTTACTTTTAATATATAGTTTAACTACAATGACTTATCAATCATTTCTAGCAATACAACGTTTACTAATTTGTTTCATACCATTAGCACTAATTATTGGCCCTTTTATTGCTGATTTATTTGTAGTACTCAGTTCGTTAATATTTTTATTTTTTTCTTTTAGTCAAAAAGATTTTAAATATTTTAAAAGTGTATTTTTTTTAGTATTTGTATTTTTATGCTTTGTCTTACTAATCAGATCAATATTTTCAAATAATTACTTACTTTCTCTTGAAAGTTCATTATTCTATTTTAGGTTCGGCTTATTTTCTCTTGCTGTTTGGTATGTCCTTGAGAAAGATAAATCTTTTATTAGAACTTTTTATATATTTATTATTTTTACATTTATTATTCTTTTCATAGATTCTTTTTACCAGTTTTTTACAGGTTTTAATTTACTCGGATATAAATATAACGGAATACGCCTCTCAAGTTTTTTTGGTCAGGAAATGGTGCTTGGAAATTATATTGCGAGGCTAATGCCGCTACTTATAGGAATTATTTTATATTATCACAATTCTTCAAAGAAAGCTTTGTTTATTGGTTTTTTATTTTTAATATTGTCTGACATTCTTGTTTATATAAGCGGAGAAAGGAGTGCATTTTTTTTCTTAATTCTAACTACAATTATACTTGTGGCAGCTTCAAATAAATGGAAATTATTAAGATTAGTCTCATTTATTGTATCAATAGTAATTATAATACTTCTTTCAGTATTCAATCCATCCGTAAAAGAAAGAATGATAGACTCTACCATTAATCAAACAAATATTACTGGAGATGAAATATATTTTTTTTCATATGAGCATACTTCTCTCTATAAGACTGCCTTAAACATTTTTTACGATAACCCGATTTTTGGTGTAGGAACAAAAATGTTCAGGTTAATTTGTAATGATGAAAATTATCGTTTAGTAGACAAGATTAATGAAATTGAATATATAAGGTCTTGTAGCACACACCCTCATAACGTATTTTTACAATTACTAGCTGAGACAGGATTAGTTGGTTTTTTACCAGTTTTTGTATTATTTATATTTATTATATTCCAATTTTGTAGACAAATTGTCGCTACATGGTTTAAGAAAACAGCTTTTTTAAGTGACTTTCAAATTTGTCTATATATATCGATTATGCTTTCTATTTGGCCTTTAGTTCCCAGTTTAAATATATTTAATAATTGGATAAGTATTATATTTTATTTACCAGTTGGATTTTTATTATTTACATATGAAAAACAAAATAACAAAAGCAAAAAAATTAAGTAATAGTTAAAATTATCAAGAATTCTTATGAAAATTATTGTTACAGGAGGTGCTGGTTTTATTGGAAGTCATTTGGTTGATGAGCTTCTTAATCAAAACCATGAGGTTATTGTTCTAGATAATTTTTCAACTGGAAGAATGCAAAACTTAGACCATATAAAAAATATTAAAATTATTGATTGTGATCTCTCAGTAAATGGATCCTGGACTAATGAATTCAAAGGTGTAGACAGAGTATTTCATATTGCAGCATTAGCAGATATTGTCCCGAGCATAAAAAATCCACTTAAATATTTTGAAGCTAATGTGACAGGCACATTTAATACATTAAAAGCCTCTCAAGAAAATGGAGCAAAAAAATTTATTTATTCAGCTTCTTCATCCTGTTATGGAATACCTAAAAAATATCCAACAAATGAAAATGAAAAAATAGACACTCATTACCCATACGCTCTAACAAAAAAAATGGGGGAAGACCTTGTTATGCACTTTGAGAAAATTTATAAGCTTCCTTCAATTTCGTTAAGATTTTTTAATGTTTACGGTACCAGATCAAGAACATCAGGTACCTATGGGGCTGTTATGGGTGTATTTTTAGCGCAGAAGATTGCAAATAAGCCTTTCACAATTGTTGGTGACGGAAAACAAACAAGAGATTTTACATATGTTTCAGATGTAGTTAATGCACTTATAAAAGCCTCAAATTCCGATTTATCTGGTGAGATTTTAAATGTCGGTAGTGGAAACACCGTTTCTGTGAACACACTTGCAAAATTAATAGGTGGAAAAGATTATAAAAAAGTTTTTATTCCAAAAAGACCAGGAGAACCTGATTGCACTTTTGCGAATATAGAAAAAATAAAAAAATTATTACAATGGGAACCTTTTATTCCTATTGAAGAAGGAGTAAGTATTGTTCTCAAAAATATTGACTATTGGAATGAAGCACCAGTTTGGACTCCTGAACTAATTAAAAAAGAAACGATTGATTGGTTTAAATTTTTAGGTAATGAGTAAGAAAATCTTTATAACCGGAGGAGGTGGCTATGTTGGTTCCAATCTAGTACCTTCTCTTTTAAAAAAAGGCTACAAAGTAACTGTTCTTGATTTATTTATATATGGAGAGGATGTACTTGATAAAAATGTAAATTTGAAATGTATAAAAGGTGATATTAGAGACCAAGAATTACTAAAAAAAAGTGTACAGGGCCAAGATACAGTAATACACTTAGCTTGCATTTCAAATGATCCCAGTTTTGAACTAAACCCACTTCTTGGAAAATCAATAAATTTAGAAGCTTTTGAACCCCTTGTAAAAATTTCCAAATCTGTAGGTGTTAAAAACTTTATCTATGCCTCATCATCATCTGTATACGGTGTCAAAGATGAATTAAATGTTGATGAAACGATGACCTTGGAACCACTAACTGATTATTCAAAGTTCAAAGCAGAATGTGAAATAATTTTAAGTTCATATAATTCAAAGAACTTTGTAACTACTACAATTAGACCTGCAACAGTTTGTGGTTATGCCAGAAGACAAAGACTCGATGTCGTTGTGAATATTTTTACAAATTTAGCATTTCATAAAAGACAAATCTCAGTTTTCGGAGGGCAACAGCTAAGACCTAATATTCATATAAATGATATGACCAAAGCCTATATAAAGATCATAGAGTCACCAAATGATTTAATTAATAATGAAATATTCAATGTAGGAGATAAGAATTTTAGTGTTTTAGAACTAGCTGAAATTACTAAAAGTGTTGTAGGAAACGACGTAAAACTTATTTTGTCCCAATCTAATGATAACAGATCCTATCATATATCTTCAAAAAAAATATTTAATTTGCTTAATTTTAAAACAGAAAATACAATCAGAGATGCAGTAATTGATCTTCAATTAGCAATAAAGGAAAATAAATTAATAGATAGTTTATCTAATCCTAGATACTTTAATATTAAAACAATGCAAATGATTAACTTAGTTTAATATTAAAAATATCTAGAAAATAATTATGGTTAACAAAGTAAGATATTCATATTTACCGCAGCAATTCGAAAATATTGATGACCTATGGGTAGAACTGAAGGAATTTGTAAAAAGTGGAGACTTTACTCTTGGACAGCCACTCCGAGAATTTGAAAATAATTTTGCTAAATTAATCGGAGTACGACACGCTATAGGAGTTAATTCTGGAACAGATGCAATTAAACTTCCACTTAAAGCTTACGGAGTTGGTCACGGAGATGAAGTAATTACAGCCGCTAACACATTTGTAGCAACTGTTGGGGCTATTTCAGAGATTGGTGCGAAGCCAATTTTTATAGATTGTGATGATACATTTTGTATGAATACCAAATTAATTGAAGAGAAGATAAATGAAAAAACAAAGGCTATTGTTCCTGTCCACTTTACAGGTTACATGGCAGAAATGAATCAAGTAATGAAAATAGCTCAAAAATATAATTTACCTGTGATAGAGGATGCCTGCCAGTCAATTCTAGGTGAAATTGATAATAAAAAAGCTGGTACGTGGGGAAATGCAGGTGCCTTTTCTCTGCACCCGTTAAAAAATTTAAATGTTTGGTCTGATGGTGGCCTGATTACATGTAATGATGATGAACTAGCGAATAAATTAAGGTTACTTAGAAATCATGGGTTAATTGATAGAGATAGTGTTGGGATATTAGGATATAATTCTAGATTAGATACCATTCAAGCAGTTGTTGGCAACTGGCTCATCCCACAAACTAACTCAATTGCAAATAAAAGAATACAAAATGCAGCTTATTTAGATAGCAATCTTTCAAAGATAAAATCTATTACTGTGCCTCCAAGACCAAAAAATTACAAAATAGTATATCATTTATATATCGTATTTGCGGACAAAAGAGACGAGTTGCTTGAATATTGTTTGAATAAAGGAATTGAAGCAAAAATTCATTATCCAGTTCCCATATATAGACAACCAGCTTTAAGTTTTTTAAATCATTCTGAGGGTGATTTCCCTGTGACTGATAGTCATGCAAAGAAAATTATATCGTTTCCATGCGATCAGCATTTGGAAAAAATTGAGCTAGACTATATAATCAAAACAGTATCTAGTTTCTATTCATAGTAAAAAAAGTGACAATTAATAATATAGCTTACGTAGATTTACAAGCTCAGTGGGCGACTGAAAAAAAAGACTTACTAAGAGTAATTAATAACGTTATGTCAAGTGGCCAGCTTGTTGGAGGAAAGTATGTTGAATTATTTGAAAAAAAAATAGCAAAGTTTTGTGATGTTAAATATGCTGTATCTCTAAATAGTGGAACAGATGCGTTAACAATTGCATTACATTGTGCAGGAGTTAAGCATGGTGACGAAGTAATTACAGCTCCTAATTCTTTCATATCTTCAGCATCAGTCATAGCTCATTTAGGAGCAAAACCTGTATTCGCTGATGTTTTAGATGATCAAAATATAGACCCAGAAGCAATTGAAAAAGTGATTACAAAAAAAACTAAAGCAATAATACCTGTTCATCTCACTGGAAGAGTATGTGAGATGAAAAAAATCAATAAAATAGCAAAAAAAAATAATTTAATTGTAATAGAGGATGCAGCACAAGCAATTGGTTCAAAGTATTACGACAAGATGAGTGGATCAATTGGTCATATTGGGTGTTTTTCTACTCATCCACTTAAAAATTTAAATGCCTCTGGTGATGGTGGTTTTATTACTACTAATAATGCTAATTATGCAAAGAGAATTAAAAAATTATGTAATCTAGGTATTATCAATAGAAATGTAGTTGAAGAATTTGGTTATGTATCAAGATTAGACAATTTACAGGCAGCAATATTATTATACCGTTTATCAAAGATAAAGTATGTTATAGAAAAAAGAAGGAAAAATGTAGATTTTTATATGAAGAATTTGAATGAAAATTATATTTTTTTCCCGAGAGAAAAAAAATATCAATTCAATACCTATCATACTTTTGTAATTCAAGTTAATGAAAGAGATAAACTGAGAAACTATCTTGAAAAAAAAGGGATAGGCACAGCAATACACTATCCTATTCCTATTCATTTACAACCAGCAGCAAAAAAACTCAAGTATACTAATAATAGTTTTCCTATAACTGAGAGACAATCAAAAGAAATTTTAACACTTCCAGTTCATCAATTTCTCTCCAAAAAACAGCTTAAATTTATAACGGATACAGTTAATGAATATTTCAAATAATAATTTCAATCAAGCAGCACAAAAGATTATTTTAGATGATAGATCTAAATATTTAAGAAGCCTTGTAGTAAAATCTTTACTGGGAGCTGGTAGAGGGCACATGGGTTCAGCCATGTCAATAATTGAAATATTAAGAGTTTGCTATGACGGTCACTTAAGGCATTATCCTAATGATGTGAACAATGAATCAAGAGACAGGTTAATTTTAAGTAAAGGCCATGGATGTCTTGGTTTATATGCTTTACTGGCAGACAAAGGTTATTTTCCAATATCTGAGCTAGATAATGTGGGTTCCTTCAATTCAATTCTAGGCGGTCATCCTGAACACTATAAGATACCTGGCGTAGAAGCCTCTACCGGTGCTTTGGGTCATGGACTATCTATTGGTGTAGGTATAGCTAAAGCACTGAGAATGAGAAAAAAAAATAATAAGGTATTTGTTTTGGTCGGGGATGGAGAAATAAATGAAGGCTCAATTTGGGAAGCCGCAATGTCAGCATCCAAGCATAATCTTGGTAACCTAACTGTTTTCATAGATTATAATAAAATTCAATCTTACGGTTTTACAAGCGATGTGGTTGATTTAGAGCCACTGGCAGATAAATGGAATAGTTTTGGATTTATTGTTTATGAAGTCAATGGACACGATATTTGTCAAATAGAGGAGACACTAAATCAAACCTCTTTAGAAGATAAACCTAAAGCAATTATATGTCATACAGTTAAAGGAAAAGGATTCCCTTTTGCAGAAAATAATCCAAAGTGGCATCATAAAAATAATTTTACTGACGAAGAAATAAGTTTATTACAACAATTCACTAAAATATGAGACAAACAGCACTCAACTCAGTTTATGAAATTGCTAGGGAAAACAAAAATATAGTTTTTATTGGCTCAGATTTAGGTCCTGGAGTTTTAGAAGAATTCAAAAAAAATATTCCTGAGAGGTTTTTTATGGAAGGGGTTGCAGAGCAATTTATTATTGGATTCTCCGCTGGATTAGCTAAGGAGGGTTTTATACCTTTTGTAAATACTATATCTACATTTTTAACACGAAGATGCTTTGAACAAATTGCAATTGATTTATCGTTACACGATCTTCCAGTTAAATTAATTGGTAATGGTGGAGGTTTAGTTTACTCACCTCTTGGTCCTACTCATCAGGCAATTGATGATATAGCTATTTTAAAGGCTATTCCAAATATGACGATTGTGTGTCCATGTGATGCAATAGAAATGAAAAAACTTATAAAAGCCTCAATAGATTGGCCACACCCAATGTATATTAGGTTAGCAAGAGGTGGTGAGGAAATAATAACATCCGAAAATACTAATTTTGAGATTGGAAAGGGATTGTTACTCAAAAAACCAGAAAAAAATTTATTTATAACATGCGGCGCTATGGCACAAAAAGCGATTAAAGCATCTGACGATTTATTTAAAAATTATGGAATTGAGAGTGGAGTATTGCATATGCATACAATCAATCCGTTAGATAGAGAAATTTTAACAGAATTGCTTCCTCATGTAGATAACGTAATAACAGTTGAGGAGCACATAAGAAGTGGGGGTTTAGGTACTAGTATATTAGAATTTTGTAACGATTTTCTACCATTACAAAGGAAAAATCTCTATAGAATTGGTCTTCCAAATGAATATGTTAAACATTATGGTACACACGACGAACAGCAACAATTTTACGGATTGACAGAAGAAAATCTAACAAAATTAATGAAAGAAATAGTAAGAAATGACTAATAATTTTAGATCAGATCAAGAGCTAAAAATTTCTAATGAGTTTATCAATAAGGGATATGTGATAAAAAAAATTAATCAAAAAGAATCTCTTGCATGGATAAATAAAAAAATATTGAGCACCTCAAAGAAAATACTGCAAAGAAAGAAATTACCTAATGATTTTTTTGATCAGACACATCAACATCTAGATTTAAAGAATCTTAATAATTTCAGAATGAGCATTATCAATGAATTAAATAAATCCAAAGAATTTAAGAGTCACTATTATAATTTATCCAGAGAATACACAGATTTAATTGTTGGAAACGAACTGGCTATGCAAAAAAGAATAAATCTTAGTATTCAACTTCCAAACGATCCGAGCTCTTTACTGCCTGTTCACTCTGATGTATGGTCCGGAGATTCTCCTTACGAAGTAGTTGTCTGGTTGCCACTTGTAGATTGCTATAAAACAAAATCGATGTTCATCCTGCCCCCAAAATCAAATCTCAAACTTAATAGAAATTTTAATAAATTTTATGGAAAGTCTAGTGAGAAAATTTTTAATTTTATAAAAAAGGATATTAAATGGATAAAAATCAATAAAGGTGAGTTATTAATTTTTAATCAAGCGTTACCTCATGGTAATCGTATTAATAAGGAAAGTACAACAAGATGGTCCATGAATTGCAGATTTAAAAGTCTTTTCTCACCATATGGAGATAAAAAAATAGGCGAATTTTTTGTTCCTATTACAACAAAAGTTGCTTCAAGGATTGGTATGGAATATCAAAGTCCCTCTCAATATAAATATGAAAAATAAAAAAAAAGTAAAAGGGTATATATTTAGTAGATCTTTTGAAGGGGAAAGAGTGCCCCAACATATTCAGAACTTGGTAATTAGAAATTATTGTATTAGTAATAATTTAGAGTATCAATTAAGTGCTAGTGAATATGATTTTAAAGACTCACATTCTATGCTTTACCAAATTTTAGACGAACTTGACTCAATAGATGGAATAATTGCTTATAGTATTTTCCAAATGCCGAGAGATGAATATTCAAGACATAAAATAATAAATAAATTAATAAGGAAAAATAAGAGTTTTTATTTTTCGCTTGAGGACATGAAAGTGTCAAACAAAGAAGATCTCAAGTTGTTAGATGAAATCTGGGGTGTAAAAAAAACACTTTCTAATTGTTATATCCCATTATAAATGGAAAAAATTAAAAATTTTGTAACACCATTGCATCTATCCTCAAAGCGGGATTATCTTGAACGCATGAATAATAATAAAGTAGATTGTATGAATATTGCAAAAAAGTATGACTACGACTACTGGGACGGAGACCGTAAGTATGGTTATGGAGGTTACAAATATATAAAAGGTTGGTGGGAGCCCGTTGCTCAAAAGTTAATCGATACTTACAATTTAGTATCTGGATCAAAAATTTTAGATGTTGGGTGTGGTAAAGGTTTTTTACTGTACGAAATTTACAAAATAAATCCTGATATAATTATAAAGGGGTTTGATATATCTAAGTATGCCATCCAAAATAGTAAAGAAGAGATTAAAAATTTTTTACATGAGTATGATGCCAGAAATATTTTTCCTTATCAAAACAACGAATTTGATCTAGTAATTTCTTTAGGAACATTACATAATTTAAAGCTACCGGATCTAAAACAAACAGTTGGAGAAATAGAGAGAGTTGGTTCTAAAGGATATATAATGCTTGAAAGTTTTAGAAATAATAGAGAACTATTTAATTTACAATGTTGGGCATTAACATGTGAAACTTTTTTCGATACCGACACTTGGATAAGTTTTTACGAGTCTGTAGGCTATACAGGTGATTATGAGTTCATATATTTTGAGTGAGCATTCAAACAATGCTGTGAAAGCGATTATATTCAATGCAAATGGAAAGATCCTTTTGCAAAAAAGGGATGATCATGAAAATCTACCATTTGCTAATTGCTGGAACTTTTTTGGAGGTCTAGTCGAAAATGATGAAGATCTTATGGCTGCTCTGAAACGAGAATTGATTGAGGAATTATCTTGTATCCCAGGTAAAATTGAACAGAAAATATTTGAATGGACGTGGAAGAGTGAATGGAGAACAACAACAAATCATTTCTATCCACTTTTTTTCGATGGTATAGAGTTGTCAATAAATTTGCAAGAAGGACAAGAAATGAAATGGTTTAGTATTGATCAGATTTTAAGTTTAGACCTTGTTCCAGCTATTTACTGTAATTTTGCAAAAATATATAGATACTTGGATAAAAACAGCTCTATTGACAAGATAACTGATATAAATGCAGTTGGTGACAAATATTTAAAAAATAATAATTTGCTTAAAAAGAATAACAGGGTTGCCTACGCGATGGATATAAATTTACAACTTTCTAAACAACAAATTTTTATTTTTAGAGAATTATCTATTTTAAATAATGTTAGCGTTGCAAGAATATGTCTTCACAAGAATCAAAAAGAACCCATACAAGAAATGATTATGTTTCATTGCAAACCTGTAACAGTAGGCCCACTAAAACAAATAAATGAGAGCATATCTTATCATATAATTCATGGAGAGATACAAATCTCCGTTTTAGATAAAAATAAAGAAGTAAAAAATGTTTATGTACTTGATAATATATCGTATTCAAATAACAAAGTAAATTCAGTTCGAATAGACCCTAGTGATTACAGAACAATTTCTTCAAAATCTGAAAATTCTATTTTTTTAGAAATCACCAATGGACCATTTACAGATGAAGACACAATATGGTTAGAGAAAGATTAAAAAATAATGTCTAGAAATTCTATAATTTATAAACGAAAAAACTGTCGAGGATGTTTAAGTGAAGATTTGGATCTATTTTTTTCACTCAGACCATCTCCAATAGGAGATGAATTTGTTAGCAAAGACAAATTAAATGTTAAACAGGAAAAGTATCCAATTGACTTATATATGTGCAATCAATGTAATCTTTTTCAACTTATTGATGTTATTAATCCAGATGTATTATATGGAAATTACATTTATGTAAGCGAAAGTTCAGTAGGATTAAAAAATCATTTTGAAGATTATTCTAATCATATACTTAAAAATTGTAAAATTGATAAAAATTCTCTAGTAGTTGATCTTGGCAGCAATGATGGAATTTTGTTA
>MDTD01100319.1_pt1 | contig 11105 bp, 7 predicted proteins | sample 811221 | NCBI WGS metagenome assembly MDTD01 (sample SAMN05326646, study PRJNA326480) | marine metagenome | isolation source: seawater | place: Pacific Ocean: South West | collected 2011
CGTCGACTCGATGCCCAACAGGGCATGACGCTCTTCCGGACCAGCGACATCTGGACGGTCTGTTCCCTGGCGGATCTCGTGCGTCGTCGGCTCAACGGCGACGTGGCCTACTACAACGTGAACCGCCATCTGAACTATTCCAACATCTGCGCGTTGAGCTGCAAGTTCTGTGCGTTCCACCGCAAGCGCGATCAGGAGGGGGCGTACCAGTACGATCTCGACGACATCCGGGATGAAGCCATCAAGGCGATCGAGGCGGGCGCCACCGAAATGCACATCGTGGGCGGACTGCACCCGCGACTGCCGTTCGACTACTACCTCGACATGCTCCGGACCATCCGGGAGACCGCACCGCGCGTCCACATCAAGGCGTTCACCGCGGTCGAGATCGTGCACCTCGCACGAATGGCCAAGCGCGGTCGTGAAAAGGAGGAGGGCATCCGCTGGGTCATCCAGCAGTTGAAGGAGGCCGGACTCGGTTCCATGCCCGGTGGAGGTGCGGAGGTCTTCGACGATCGGGTGCATTCCGAGACCCACCGGGGCAAGATCAGCGGTGATCAGTGGCTGATCGTGCACCGTCTGGCCCACGAAGAAGGGCTGAACACCAACGCCACGATGCTCTACGGACACGTCGAGACCTTCGAGGACCGCATCCGGCACATGCAGCTGCTCCGGCAGGAGCAGGACCGCACCCTGCTGGAGTGGGCCCACGCCCAGGGAGCCTGCGTCCAGACCGCGATCAATCACGAGGGCGAGGAGCATCAGGCGGTGGTGCTGACCGATCCCGCCACCGCCGCGGCGAAGCTGCAGCCGACGTCCGAGACCTGTTCGACCGGCTTCTACCAGACGTTGATCCCGCTGCCCTTCATTCCCGACGACAGCGAGCTCGAGCATCTGCCCGGCCCCATGGGACTCGAGAACCTCCGGACGATGTGCGTGTCACGTCTGATGCTGGACAACTTCCCCCACATGAAGGCCTTCTGGATCATGCAGACGCTGGAGATGGCCCAGTTCATGCTGCAGAACGGAGCCGACGACATCGACGGCACCGTGGTGTGGTACGACATCACGAAGGTCGAAGGCGCCGGAACGCACCAGGAGGTCACGCAACTGGACCTGCAGCGGGCAGCCCGCGAGGCGGGATTCCATCCGGTTGAACGGGACACGCTCTACCGGACCGTGCACCGCGACGGTCGGGAGTGGTCCGTCGACGAGGACTAGCGTCGTCCCAGCGACCAGCGGAGCTCGGGCATCCGGAGCATGCGGGCACCGACTGCATAGACACCACCACCCACGCCGACCATGACGGCGAGTCGGACGATCGATCCGACGATGTCGTCGTCGGTGTCGACCCACGTCGAGCTCCATGCAACGACCGCCCCCATCGCGGCGGACAGGACGACCACGCGGACGGCGGTGGCGACGACCGTTGCGTCGATCGGGTGGGACACGTGCCGGCCCGTGGCCCGCAGCAGGAGCAGGCACTGCAGGATGGCGCAGATCGCGGTCGACCAGGCCAGCGCCGTCTCGCCCAGTGGGGTCCAGATCAGCGTGATGTTCAGGATCAGGTTCAGCACCACCATGCCCATCGCGATCCGAACCGGGGTCATCATGTCCGTCTTGGCGTAGCAGCTGCGGGTGAAGACCTGGTTCATCGAGTACGCCCAGATCGCGGTTGCGTAGCCGAGGAGGACGGCTCCCACCCGGTGCACGTCGTCGACGGTGAACTCACCGCCCTGCAGGATGCAGGCGGCGAGCGGCTCGCGGACCAGGGCCAGTCCCACACTCGCCGGGACGCCGATGAACAGCACCATCCGCAACCCTCTTCGGAGCGTATCCGTGAAGGAGCGTTCGTCATCCGACTGCCGTGCGAGCACCGGGTAGATGGCGGTCGCGACCGAGATCGCGAAGACGCCCAGCGGAAACTGGTAGAGCCGCTGCGCGTAGCTGATGATGGTCATCGTTCCGTCGTCCAGCGGATAGGTTGCGCCCAGAATCGTGTCGGATCCGAACACGGGATAGCTGGCGATCAGACCGTCGAGGAAGGTATTGAGCTGGAGCACGCCAAGGCCCAGGATCATGGGCAGCGAGGTCCGCCAGACCCGCTTGAGCGGAGGCATGGCGGCAAGGGGATTCCAGTTCCATCCGGCCCGATCGCGCAGCGACCAGAGCATCCATCCCACCTGCAGCAGGCCGGCCACCACCATCGCGACGGCGGCTCCGACGACGCTCAGCAGTCGGGCCTGCTCGTGGTCCGTCGTCGTCCATGCCATCGTGGTGACGGCGATGATGATCGCACCGTTGAGCAGGAGAGGTGCGGCGGCGGGAGGACCGAACCGTCCCATCACCTGGAGCATGGCTCCGAGGACCGCGGCCAGACAGACCAGCGGCATGTAGGGCAGGGTGATCATCATCAGCCAGATGGCGATGTCGTCGTGATTTCGCGCGGCCGAAACGAAGAACAGGACCGCTTCGCCCAGCAACACCAGCACCCCCAGTCCGGTCATGAGGCCGGCGATCATCAGCGTGGCCAGTTGGGCCGCCTGCTGCGGATCGCGATCCCGGAGCTTCGCGTAGACGGGAAGGAACGCCGCCGTCAGGGCCCCCTCGCCGAAGAGCCGTCGGAACAGGTTGGGAATGAGGAACGCGAACCAGAAGGCGCTGGTCAGCTGATTGGCGCCCAGCACGCGACTGAGCACCCCGTCGCGCACCAGTCCGGTGACCCGACTGAATGCGGTGAGCACCATGACGGTGCGGGTGTTGGATTCGATTCGATCAGGCATGCGTGGTCGGTTCGGCGGTGTCCACCCCTACCGGTGGCTCCCTTCCACCTCATCGTCAACGGCCTCGTGCAACCGCGCGAAAATAACGCTGCACTCCGGACAGGTTCCCAGTCCGCCCTCCGACGGGACGGATGCGAGATCGAACTCGCACCGGATGCACCGTCGATCGCCTTGTGCGGCGATCTCGTTGCGAAGCACGCGATGCCACTGCCAGGCCATGGCGGCGGCAATCACGGTTCCGGTGTAGAAGATGGCCGAAGCCAGTCCGGGATGGCCGTTGGCCAGCAGCAGCAGCGGTGCGATGCACATGGCCAGCAGCACGTACCCCGTGATGCAGACGAGTCCGAGCGGGCCGTCCGCCTGCAGGACCGCCGCGAGGGGGATGCGGGGAACGGGCAGACGAAGCCATTGGGAGGCATGCACCGGATGTCCGCATGCACCACAGTGGCCGGAACCATGTTCGTCCAGTTCCAACTGGGCCAGCCTGGTTCCGCAATCGAAGCACGGGCGATCCGTCTCGATCCGCCGGAGCTGGTCGGGAACCAGCCGACGCAGGACCCCCCAGACGACCGCAAGGCCGATCAGGATTCCCAGGGTCAGGGAGATGTTTCCGATGCTGATGCCGAACATCGACCAGCCGAGCAGGTAGAGCGGCAGGAAGACGATCAGCATCGGCAGCACGAAGGCGGATCCCAGCAGCAACCAGTTGGTCGGCCGTCCGAGCAGTTCATCCAGGATCCAGCTCACCCGCCGTTCCTGTTGACGGACCACGAAGTCGTTCGCAGGCTGGAACGTCGTCATCCAGGCGCTGGCTGCGAACACACCCAGCAGGCCGGCCACGATGTCGGCGCCCGAACTGTCGCGGTAGGGTGAGAAGAATCCCTGGCTGAGTTCATCGAGCACCGTGAAGGCCGTCGAGTATCCGGCGACCACCCAGACTCGTCGGAACCAGCGCGTCATCCACAGCAGGAAGGTGAAGCCCCCGAAGCACAGGAAGTGCATGAGCTTGTCGGGGGACAGGATGGTGCTGCCGCTGGGTTCCGATCCCGGCCAGTGGGTCGCGACCAGCAGGAGGACGGCGAAGATCAGGAATGCGATGCGCCATGGCCAGGCGGCGCCCTCTCGCCGGATCGCGGCGGGATCCGAGAGATCGATGCGTGTCACGATGGTTCCTGCGCTCCGGACGCTTCCGCGGTCTGCGGCGCATCGGGCGTCTCCGCTTCGGGTGCGTCGGCCGGGGGATTCCATCCGTCCAGCACGCATTGAGCGAGCGCGGCGTAGTCGTTGGCTCCGTGGCTCGTGGGTTCGTACTGGAAGATGGTCTGTCCGAAGCTCGGTGCCTCCGCCAGTTTGATGTTGCGTCGGATCGGCGGCTGCAGGACCCGGCAGTTCCGCCAGGGGGCATCGCTGTCGCGTGCGTCGACGAAGAACGATTCCAGATCGTCGACGACTTCCCGGGCCAGGTTCGTGTTCCGCTCGTGCATGCAGAGGATGATGCCGCCGACCTCGAGCGTCGGATTGACCGACTGGCAGACCAGGCCCACCGTCTCCAGCAGCTTTCCGACTCCCTGCAGGGCGAGGAAGTGGGCCTGCATCGGCACGATGACCTCGTCGGCCATCGAGAGGGCGTTGATCGTGAGCACCCCGAGACTGGGGGGGCAGTCGATCATCACCACGTCGTATCGATCCGCGATCGGGGCGAAGGCCCGGGCCAGGATGTGCTGGCGGTCGTCGTGCTGGGCGAGTTCCGATTCCGCCGCGGCGAGGTCCGTTTCGGAGACGATCGCATCGAGTCGCTCATCCACGCGGACGACGGCATCCTTCGCGGACCGTTCGGAGTCGGTGAAGAGGTCGTAGACGGTGCAGTCGATCTCGTCGGGATCCAGTCCGACGTGCAGGGTCATGTGGGCCTGCGGATCGAGATCGATCAGGCAGACCCGCTGCCCGGTGGCGGCCAGGGCGGCGGCGAGGTTCACCGCCGACGTGGTCTTGCCCACGCCACCCTTCTGGTTCATCATCGCGATTACCCGCGGCATGGAGGCGAGTATAGCCCCCCTGCCCTGCGGGAACCTGAAACCGGACCGACTCCCGATCTTCGCTCCGTGCTACAGTCCAGAACGTGTCGAGCATCACCGAATCGGCGATCTGTCTTCGTTGCTGGGATTACTCCGAAACCTCCCAGACGGTGAGCCTGCTTACGCGCGGTCACGGCATGCTTCGGGGGATCGCAAAGGGGGCCAAACGACCCCGCAGCGCCTTTTCCGGAGGGTTCGATCCGCTGACCAGCGGGCAGCTGGTGGCGATCATCAAGCCGGGACGCGAGCTGGCCCTGCTGACGGCCTGGCATCTGCAGGAGGTGCATCGCGCACTGCGCCAGAACCTGGCTGCAAACCGTGCCGCGCTCTACATGGCCGATCTCACCCACCGGATGCTCACCGATCAGGACCCGCATCCGGAGGTGTTCGACGCCTTGTCGAACGCCTTGAAGCGATGCGGGTTGTCCGGCGAATCGGCCCGTGCACTGCTGGTCTTCCAATGGCAGATTCTCGAAGCGTGCGGGTACCGGCCCGAACTCCAGCACGACGTGATCACCGGTGAGCCATTGGACGAATCGGTCGAGGCGGTCGGATTCAGTCCGATCCACGGCGGCACCGTGGCGGACACCGGAGAGCATGATCGGTGGCGGGTGCGTCCTGCGACCATCACGCTGCTCCGGTCGCTGGCCTCCGGCTCGGCCGTCGAGGACGTCGATTCGGTCGATCGCGCCAATCGGCTGCTGGCCTGCTACACCCGGGAACTGCTGGGAGACGAGCCGCCGGCCATGCGGTGGGCCTTCCCTGATCTCGTGCCGGCAGTCCGATTTCCGGCTTCCTGATCCGTTCATCCCTCCCGAACCGTTGGAAACCCCCGCATCCGGCTGGATTCGGCCTTCGATGCCGTCGATGCAATGACTGACGGGATCGCAGGCCATGCACGGTTATCGGTCCCCCTGCACCAAGGAGTCCGACGTGTCCGATCAGAAGACCATCAAGGACATCATCAACGGTCATCGCCTTCCCACGCTGCCTTCGGTCGCCGCCCGCGTCCTGGAGATGACGGCCGAGGATGACATCGACATCCGCCGCATCGCCGAGGTGGTTCAGATGGACCAGGCGCTGGCGGCCAAGGTGCTTCGAACCGTCAACTCCAGCTTCTACGGACTCTCCCGGCCCTGTGGAACGGTTCGTCAGGCGATGGTGTATCTGGGACTGAACACCGTCAAGACCCTGGTGCTGAGCTTCAGCCTCGTCGAGACCGTCGACGGGCGTGGAGCCGATCGCAACGGTTTCAACTTCACCGACTACTGGCGTCGTTCCATTCACACCGCGGTTGCCGCGCGGGAACTGGCCCGACGGACGGTGTGCTGGGATCCGGAGGAGGCCTTCCTCGCGGGTCTGATGCAGGACGTCGGCGTCATCGCCCTGTACCGGCAGTTCGGTGCCGACTACCTGTCGGGCATCGCCGCTGCGAACGGAGAGCATGACCGCGTCCAGTCGCTGGAACGTGCCCGGTGGGACTGCGATCACGCCGAACTCAGTGCGGCGATTGCGGAACACTGGCAGCTGCCCCGGGCGCAGGTCGAAGCCATCCGGCATCACCACGATTCCACGCCAGCGCCCATCGAGTGTCGTGCCCACGCACGCATCATCGAGCTGGCCGGTCGGGTGGCCGCCGCGCTGGACAGCCGATCCCCCCGGGCGGCGATGACGACCATCCGCGGTCGCATCCGCGACTGGTTCGACATCGACGCGAAGCGTCTTCAATCCATGCTGGTCGAGATCGAAGACGCCATCAAGTCCATCAGTTCACTGCTTTCGGTCAATACCGGTGGCGCTCCGGCCACGGAGCGGCTGCTGGCGACCGCCGAGGAACAGCTCGTGGCCCATCAGGTCGACATGGACCGCAAGACGGCGGCACTGCGTTCGGCCAAGGCCGATCTCGAGGAGCAGGTCATGACCGATCCGCTGACCGGCGTCTGGTCGCGGCGTGCCCTCGGGGACACGCTCGAGATGCGTCTGCAGGCGGCGCAGGAGACCGGCCGTCGTGTTGCGGTGCTGTTCTGCGATGCGAACCGATTCAAGCAGGTCAACGATGTCCATGGTCACCTGGCCGGCGATGCATTGCTTCGACACATCGCGACCCTGCTCGACGAGCACACCCGCGAGGAGAGCATCGTGGGCCGCTACGGCGGCGACGAGTTCGTCGTGGTGCTTCCCAACTGCGATCTCGAGTCGGCCCGCCGGGTCGGGGTGCGGTTGCAGCGGACGATCACCACCACGCCCTGTCCGGCCGGATCCGGTTGGCCCGAATTGACGGCGAGCGTCAGCATCGGGGTGGCGTGTTCGAGCCTGGAATCACCCTGCACCGCACAGGAGCTCATCGACACGGCGGATCAGGAGATGTACGAGGACAAGCAGTCGGGCCGGGATGACATCGCGGGTCGAATCGACCACGCGGCCTGACCGTCATTCACGATCCATGCAGCACGCCGGCCTCCCCGGGAAGGGGGAGGCCGGTGGGCTGCTTCCAATGTCACACGTACGGTCGGTCAGCATCTCCGTCGCGGAAAGGAACGGAGTCGCTCAGTCGCCCAATCGATCCGTCCACCAGTCCATGAAGCGTCGTACGGTGGTGGTGTCGCATCCGTACGCCCGGCAGGATGCCGCCGCACCGGCCAGCAGGAATTCCCGGCGGCGGGTGGGATCGTCCGCATCATGGGCCGTTCGAATGGCCTCGGCGGCATCGTCCCAGGCGGTCCCGGGCTCGGGAACGGGCAGCATGGCGACCTGGGATGCGGCGAGTTTGATGGCGGTGGTGGAGCGGGCGACCCCGAAGTACCTTCCCGCCGCAATCGCGGTGGTCACCGGCGAGGCCAGCGCCGCGGCGAGGTGCCAGATCATGTCGTCGTCATGGGGTACGACCGTGATCAGCGGGGTCATGGGGAGCAGTTCGCCGATCTCGTCGACGTAGACCTCGAGGACCCGGGTCTGCGTTGCCAGCAGGATCTTGGGAACCAGCCGGGCGTCGGCCCACGGTCCGAGCTTCGTCTTGGAGGTCAGCGATTGCAGGTCGACCTGCGGCCGCTCCCATCGCCGGCGGTCGTACCGCACGCCGCGTCGACCCCACGCGGAGGTGGCGGGATCGATCAGTCCGGTGGTGACCAGCGGGACGTGGCCGGCGTCCGGTCCTTCGGGCGGCGCTTCGCTGACGTGACCACGCAGTCCGTAGTACTGGTCCCGGAAGTCCGCGGTGGCCTTGGCGACCGAGCCGAATGTCCGGGTGGACTCGGGTGTGATCCGCGGAATGCCCACCAGATCGCTGACCAGACCGGACCAGGTCGCCTCCTCGGCCAGACGGTCCATGTCCAGTTCGAGTTCGTCCACCGGATCGAAGTCGATGCCCCGTGATCGCCGAAGTCGGGTCGTACGTTCTTCGCTGCGTTCGAGGACCGGTGCGCACACGTGGACCGCGGCCTCGAAGACGTGATCGATCGCCAGCCAGATGTTGGTCAGGCGGGCCGTGCGGGCCAGGTCGCGCCGGATGCCCTCCGCGTCGCGTGTCGCCAGCATCGACTGGGGCTGGATCATCGCGACCCGGCCACCCGGGCGTGCCAGATCGATGGACAGACGAAGAAAGATGGCGGCGGGATCCACGTAGCCCTTCACCGTATCGCCGAATCGATCACGCAGCAGACCGGCGGCATTGCGGGCCAGTGCGGTGTTGCGACCGAGTTGACTGAGAAACGGAGGATTGCCGATCACCAGATCGAATCCCTGCTCGTGCATCAGATGCCAATGCACGGGAGTCACCGTGCGCACCGCGTCGTCGCCGAGGTGGGCGCGGCACCAGGCATCCGCTTCGTCGAGCGAGCCGGCGTCGGCCGGTGCGCCCAGCAGACCGGAGCCGCAGTGGATTCGTCGTTCGTGCAGGGATGGAGGAAGCGCGCCGTCTCCGGCGAGACTCCACAGCCGTCGTCGGCAGACATGCGCCGTGGTGCAATCGATCTCCGAACCGTAGATGCAGTTGCGAAGGACGTGGACCCGGACCCGGTGCAGGTCGCCCTCCGAGACGTACCGTGCCGCCCGGTCGATGAGGCGATCGGCCGCACGCACCAGGAAGTGGCCGGTGCCGCAGGCGGGATCGCAGATGCGAAGATCCAGAATCGACCGCAGCGGGTCGTCGGTTCGTTCCGCGCGGTCCAGAATCGGTTCGATCGACCGGTCGAGCAGGCCGTCGATGATGCGGTCCGGCGTGTAGAAGGCTCCGCGATGTCGCCGTCGTTCGCGGGTCGCCTCGTCGACACGCAGACGGTGGGTGACGGGATCGAGGATCGGGACATGCTCGAGGAGCTGTTCGTGCATGCGGGCGAGATCGTGTTCATCCGGGATCCGGCCCGAACGTGCCGCGAAGACCGTGTCCACGAATGTCTCCGCCGCCGGGAAGAACGGTTTCACCGTCCGCCGCCGTCGTTGGTCGTGCAGATGCGCGAAGCACAGGTCGTATCCGGTGATCAGGAGTTCACGCCAGGCGGCTTCGGGATCGGATGGCAGGCGCATTCCGTCCTGCAACGGCAGCAGGGCCTCGATGAACCGTCGTTCGTCGAGCGCGACATCCGTGTCGGCGGGCTGCAAGCCCCTCGTGGTGGGTGCTGAGGTCATTGCAGATGCAATCACAATACAGGACTTGTCGATCGGGTGGAGCCGGACCGGGACCGAAATCGAATCAGTCGCCGGTGGGCGCAAGGTGACCGGTGATGCGCGGGGTGAACGGAAATGCTTCCGCCGTCTCGCGAAGGTCGTCGAGGGTCACCGACTGGATACGCTGCAACTCTTCTTCCAGCGGTCGGTACTCGCCGGTGCTGGTGAGTATTCGTCCCAGTCGCTGCATGCGATCGGCGGCCAGTTCGCCGGCCCTGGTGAGATTCGTGGCCGCGAGACTCCGGATCCGCAGGAGATCGTCTTCCTGCAGGTGATCGACTGCATTTTCCAGTTCATCCAGCACGATCTGATGGCACGCTTCGGCGTCCTGGGGGGCGCAGCTGCACCAGATGAGGAACTCTCCGGCCCGGTCCCGCGGATCGAAGTGGCACTGGGCCTCCTCGGCGAGTCCGGGATCGACCAATGCCCAGTACAGGCGGGATCCCTCGTAGTGTCCGACCAGATGGGCCAGCATGCCGGCGGCGTAGCGGCGATCGTCCTGCAGGGCCGGGGCCGGGGCGGCCAGGCACGTGTAGTGCTGATGGACCTGATCGGATTCGTCCCTGAACTCGGCCTGGCCGGGTTCCAGCGGGTCGTAGCTCCGGATCGCGCCGGTGCGTTCCCAGTGCCCGCAGTGGGATTCGATCCGCTGCACCATGGCCTCGAAATCCAGATTTCCGGCCATCGACACGATCGTGTTGTCCGCCGAATACTGGTGCGCGAAGTAGTCGTTCATCGTGTCGCGCTGCAGATTCGACACGGTCTCCCGGGTTCCCAGCACGCGGTGGGCGAGCCGATGGGATCCGTAGTAGTGCTCGAGCGTCTTCTCGTACAACCCCCAGAACGGCTGGTCGTCGTACATGGCGATCTCCTCGAGGATGACCGGCTTCTCGTCCTCGAAGTCGTCTTCACGCAGCGACGGGCGGAGGATGTCGGACAGGATGTCCTCGGCCCGGTCGAGGAACTGGGGAAGGCACGAGGCGTGGAACGCCGTCATCTCGGCGCTGGTCCAGGCGTTGTGGCGTGCGCCGATGTCGTCGAACTCGCGGTCCACGTCCGCGGCGGTGCGCCGTTCGGTGCCCTTGAACATCATGTGCTCGAGGAAGTGGCTCACCCCCATGTGTTCGGGCTGCTCATCCCTCGCGCCGGTCCGAACGAAGAACCCCATGGCGGTGGAGTGGGCTTCCGGATCGATCTCGGCCGCGATGCGCAGGCCGTTGGGCAGGACGTGTTCGCGGAACGTCACGGGCATGGGAACAGGCTGGCCCTCACGCGTTGATGATCCGGTTTTCCGTTCCGAGCGCGGCCTCGTGAATCGATTCGGCCATGGTCGGGTGGGCGTGCATCGTCGAGATGATGTCTTCCGCGGTGGCTTCCAGACGGATTGCGAGGCAGAACTCGTGGATCAGTTCCGATGCATCCTTGCCGATGATGTGGGCTCCGAGGATCTCCCCGTACGGTTTGGCGGTGACGATCTTCACGAAGCCGTCGGTCTGGCCCACGGCGATGGCCTTGCCCAGTGCGCTCAGCGAGAAGGTCCCCGTTTCGTAGTCGATGCCCTCTTCCTTCGCCTTTGCTTCGGTCA